>Ga0075434_100005465_pt1 | contig 11571 bp, 11 predicted proteins | sample RhiMethybrSRZTD3_FD_75298 | JGI IMG/M metagenome (GOLD analysis project Ga0075434, IMG submission 75298) | Populus rhizosphere microbial communities from Tennessee, USA - Rhizosphere MetaG P. TD hybrid SRZTD3 | ecosystem: Host-associated > Plants > Roots > Rhizosphere > Soil | place: USA... | reverse complement strand
GCCTGGGCAGTTCCACAGCATCGCCTGCGGGCTCGCCGAGTGCTGCGCCGCGCCGCCGCCGCGGATGCCATGAAAGAGGTGGAACACGACCGGGGTGCGCGTCTGCCCGCCGGACATGTAGAAGGCGTTGGCCGCCTCGTTGACGATCTGCGGCCAGGCCTCAAAAATGAAGCTGCCGGTGCTGAGGTCGACGACCGGCCGAAGCCCCGCCATGGCCGCGCCGGTCGCGAGGCCGCAGAAGCCGAGCTCGGAGATCGGCGGCGCGACCACGCGCTCGGGATAGCGCGCGGCGATCTCCTGGTAGAGCTTCCGGCGTGGACTCAAGCTCAAGAAGGTCCCGCCGATCAAATGCACTCTCTCGTCGGCGGCGAGAATGTCGCCGAGCGCCTCGAACTTGGCTTCGTAGTAGGCGAGTTCTCTCATGCTCAAGCGAAGACGTCCTTCGGCGCTTCTTCGGGATCCGGATATGGGCTCGCGAGCGCGAAGCGCGCCGCCGCGGCGATGCTATCTTTGACTTCGTTCTCCAGAGCCGCGAGCTCGTCGCGCGTTGCCATGCGCCTTTCGACGAGCTCGCGCAAAAGAATCAGCAGTGGATCGGATACGCGGTACCATTCGCGCGCCTTCTCGGGCACCGCGCTGACGTCCCACGCGAGCGCGAGATTGGTCGGCGCCGGAACCGCGGGCCAGTTCGTCTCGCCGCCGGGCCAGCGCACGGTCTGCGTTTCGATGAAGCGCGGGCCGGCGCCGCGGCGGATCTCATCGATCGCTTCGGAAACCGCCGCGTAAACGGCGCGCGCGTCCGCGCCGTCGACCTCGCGCGCGGGAATTTTGTAGGCGCGCGGCAGGTCGGTCAGCGGATACGCCGCCATCGACTCGGATTGCGCGGTTCCGGCCGCGCGCCCGGCGCCGTACTTGCCGTTGTTCTCGCAAAGAAACAAAACCGGCAGCTTCCAAAGCGAAGCGAGGTTCAGCGCCTCCGGCGCCGCGCCCTCTTCGAGCGCGCCGTCTCCGAAGAAGCACAACGTCACGCGCCGGTTCCCGAGCGCTTTCGCCGCGTACGCGGTTCCGGTCGCGAGCGGAATGACTCCCGCGACGACGCCGGAGGTCTGGAGAAATCCGAGTTCGGCGGCGGCGACGTGAAAGCTGCCGCCCTTGCCCTTGTTGTAGCCGTCGCGGCGCCCCAGGATTTCGGCGAAGACGCGGCCGGGGTCGGCGCCGCGAGCGAGCAGGTGGCCGTGGTTGCGATGCGTCGTAAAGATGTAATCGCCGGCGGCGAGACAGGAGAGCGCCGCGACGCCGGTCGCCTCCTGGCCGATGTAGACGTGATAATGGCCGCGGAACTCGCCCGCGTCGTGGAGCGCGATCAGCCGTTCTTCGAAATGGCGGATGAGGAGCATCCGGCGGCAGAAATCGAGCAGTCTCTCGCGCGGCAAATCGGGCAGCACGGATTGTGACTTAAAGCGATCGGCCGCGTTTGTCAACGCGCGATTGACAGCCGCGGCGGCCCGCGACTATATCGGGATTATCAAATCGCTTGGGAGGTGCGCATGACTCGCCGAATGCTCCCGCTGCTTTTCGCCGCCCTTTTGCTCGCGCCCGCCGCTCTCTTTGCGCAGGCGAAGGGCTTGCGAAAGATTCACGTCGGCGTGCCCGCCGTCAGCATGGGCAACATGATCATTTTCTTCGCCAAGGAGGCGAAGCTCTTCGAGAAGCACGGCCTCGACGCCGAGGTGGTCGTCATGCAGGGCTCGGGCATCGCCTCGCGCGCGCTTGTCGCCGGCTACGTGCAAACCTCGCCGATCGCGACGCCCACCGTGATGAACGCGGTGCTCGCCGGCTCCGACATGGTGATCCTCGCGCATACGATGCCGGGCGTGGTGCAGTCGCTGATGGTGCGGCCGGATATTAAGAAGCCGGAAGACCTCAAGGGTAAAACGATCGGCGTCACGACGTTCGGCTCGCTCACCGATTTTCTCGTCCGCTATCTCGCGAAGAAAAAGGGGCTCAATCCCGACCGGGATTTCGCGCTGCTCCAGATCGGCGCCGACAACGAGCGCCTGATCGCGCTGAGACAGGGAAATATCCAGGGCGCGACGCTGTCGCACCCGGCGTTCATCCTTGCCGCGCGCGCGGGCTTCACGACGCTGTGGGACTTCTTCAAGGAGATCGAGTATCCGTGGAGCGAGATCGTCTCCACGCGATCGCTCATCGCCAAAGACCGCGACCTCGTCATGCGCTACATGCGCGCGCACGTCGAAGGCATCGCGCTGTTCAAGAAAGATCCGGAGCTCGGCAAAAAAGTGATCAAGAAAATGCTCCGCCTCGACGACGACGCGCTGGCGCAGGAGTCGTGGGAGCTCTTCGCGAAGCATCGTCTCGCGGCGCCGTATCCGAATATCAAAGGTCTGCAGACGAGCTACGAATACGTCGCGCTCACGCGGCCGGATGTCTGGAGCCACAAGCCGCAAGAATTCGTCGACGCGAGCTTCGTCGAAGAATTGGACAAGAGCGGCTTTATCAAGAAGCTCTACGAAAAATAATTATGGCCGCGGCGGCGGCCGCAGCGCGATCGGCAGCGGCTTGCCCTCGGCGCGGTCCAGCTTCAAGTCCAGCCAGCGCGACACCGTGGGCGCGACGTCGATCAGGCGCGCCTGCTTGATCTTCCCCGGCGCGATCGCCGGACCGTAGATCAAAAGGGACGCGAGCATTTCCGGCCGCTCGGGATCGTAGCCGTGCGTCCCGGCGTAGAACGACGGCGCGAAATGCGCGCCGCGGTAGCCGCCGGCGATCTCGTATCCTTCGGCGGCTTCGAGCGCGAGAAACGCCGCCGGGTCGCCGCCCTTGGCGCGGATTTCCTCCTGCCGGTAGACGCGGCGTATACCGCTGTCCGGCTTGTGCTGCAGCGGCGGAAAAATCTCCAGCAGCGTTTTGCGCGTCGCCGCATCCGCCGGATCCTTTACGTAAACATACGCGAACGCGGCCGTGGACAGAATGGAAGCTTTCCAAGCGACCATGCGGCTCTGGTCGAATGTGACGAGATTTTTCTCCAGCAGCAGCGTGCCTGGACGAACGCGCCGCGAGATGCGCGCGAACCCGTGATCGGAGAGGACGACGAGCGCGGTCTCGCTCCACGTGCCGGCCTCCTTCGCCGCGGCGATAATGCGCGCGAGCTGGCGGTCGGCGGCCTCGATCGCCGCCTTCGCCTGCTCGCCGAACGGGCCGCCCTCGTGCTCCTCGTGGTCGACGCGCGGCAGGTGCAGCATGAGGAGGTTCGGCTTCACCGCCTCGATCGCGTGCACGGCGATGTCGGTCAGCGCTTCGTCCTTCAACGCCGGCGGTGTAAAGTTTTCGTTAAACGTCGGGAAGCGCGCTGCGACGGCCTCGAGCAGTCCGGGCGTCGCCAGCACGCGGATCAATTTGACGTCCTCCTCACTGCCCGCGCGCCAGTACTCGGGCACGACGGCGGCGGCGCGCGCGCCGACCGTCGTCGGCCACCAGATGAGTGCCGCGGTCAAGCCGCGCGAGCGCGCCGCGTCCCACAGCGTCGGTGCGCGGATATCCTCCGCGTACCAGCGCCAGCCCTGCTGATTCTTACCCAAAGGATCGAAGGCGCCGTTGGCGACGATGCCGTGGACGCCGGGATTGACGCCCGTCGCGATCGAGGCGTGCGCGGGATAGGTGACGCTCGGAAACACCGAGCGGGCGCCGTCGCTCCAGGCGCCGTTTTTCACGATCTCGCGGAGCGTCGGAACGCCCAGGCCGTGCGTGTCCGGCGCGACATACGTCGCCGGCATCAGGCCGTCGATCGAGACGATGATGACGCGGCGAATCGACTGCGCGCGCTCCGCGGCTTCGGCGCGAGCCGCGGCGCAGAGAAAGAGCGCGACGAGGAATATCGCGCGAAGGCAATGCATCGAGCGCAGACGCGGTGTCGGTCGGCGAGTCAATCGAGGTCGATATCTTTGAGAGGCTTTGTGATCGGCTCTTCCTGAGCCTTTTTGAGCAGTTCCTGAAATTTGCGGTCGAGGACCTTGCCCTTGTTCTTCTCCGCTTCGGCGAGCTGCTGGTATTTTTCGTCGCGGCGCGCCGCCTCGTCTTTGACGAGCTGCACCGCGTCCTTCAAATGCGCAACCGGCGGCGGCTTAACGGGCAGCTTGTGCTCCAGCACGGCTGCGAGCACGGGATCAATCGTCAGCGTAGCGTCGCAGCAGGGACAAACGACTTGAATCGTCGGCGCAGTATTCTCGGACATAACGCCTCCAGATATTGATCAGCGCCGCGTTAGCCGCGGAGCTCGATTTCCTCGCCGTCCGGGCCGTAAAAAACGACACGGCGCCAGCCGCGCTCGCGCGGCTCGCGCGCGGGCGTGTCGTGCGGCGCGCGCGCCATCTCGACGCCCTCTTTCTGCAAACGCGCGACGGCCTCGTCAAAGTTTTCCGCCTCGAGACAGAAATGAAATCCCTTCATCGGCCCCTCGGCCCTGTGCGTGAGTTCCAGAACCGTGTCGCCGAGTTTCAGGTACGCGATCTGCATGCCGCCGGCCGCGGCGTGCTGAAAATATTTCGTGAAGCCGAACCGCGCTTCGTAAAACGCGACCGAACGGTCGAGGTCGCTCACGTGAATCGCGACGTGGTCGATTCTCCGGAACATCGTTCCTCCAGAACGCAGTTGAAGCATATGCCCTTGCTTCGCCGCTTTGCAAGCGTGTCTTGCCGCAAAACACGCCCGGCCGTAAGATGATTCCGCAGATGCCGATCTACCGCCTCACGAAAGACCTAATTTTTCCACCGCCGGGAAACGCCGAACCCGACGGACTGCTTGCCGTCGGCGGCGATCTATCGAGCGACCGGCTGCTGCTCGCGTATCAGTCGGGTATATTCCCCTGGTACGGCGAAGGGCTGCCGATTCTCTGGTGGTCGCCCGATCCGAGGCTCGTGCTCGCGCCGGGCGATTTCCACGTCTCGCGGCGTCTCGCGCGGACGATCAAGCAGGGACGCTTCAAGATCACGTTCGACGTCGCGTTTTCCGCCGTCATTCTCGCGTGCGCGACGGTGCCGCGCCGCGGACAGGACGGCACATGGATTACGCCGGCGATGCGCCGCGCCTACATCCGCCTGCACCGGCTCGGCTACGCGCACTCCGTCGAGAGCTGGCTCGACGGCAATTTGGTCGGCGGGATTTACGGCGTTTCACTAGGCAAATGTTTTTTCGGCGAGTCGATGTTCTCCTATGAGAGCAACGCGTCGAAAGCGGCGATGGCGGCGCTCGTCGAGCGCCTGAAACAATGGGACTTCCGCATGCTCGACGCGCAGGTGACGACGCGGCATCTCCTGAGCCTGGGCGCCCGGGAGATTTCGCGGAAAGTTTTTCTCAAACAACTCGACGCGGCGCTCGAGCTGCCGACGATCCGCGGCAGCTGGAGCGTGGAAAGCGGCTGAAAATCTGCTATGCTCCGCGGCTGAAATCGTTTCAGTGGAGGGTTGAATGGCCAAGGTCAAGGAAGCGTTCAAGATGAAATATCAGGGCAACAAGAATGCCCAGATCGTCGAGGTTGCGTTCGCTGCAGGGGAAGAAGTTCAGGTTCTAAAGGAGTGGAAAAGCGACGCCTGCCTGGTAAAGAAGGGGAACCAGGTCTTCAACGTCCCGAAGAAATATCTGCAATAAAAAAGTTTCGAGTTTCTAGTTGCGGGTTTCGAGGCTAAGAAGTCGCAACATTCTCCGATCTCGAAACGCGAAATCGGACGCGAAACTCAGTTTCCGGGGCACGTCCCGGCCAGATGGGCGTCGAAATCCCCGCGGAATAGCCGGACCGCGCTCTCGATCGGCGGGCCGGGCATATTGATCAAGCTGCAAAACCCTTTGCCTTTATTGAACGCGATCACCTTGGCGAATTGCTCCAGCATTGGTGCCGAGCCTTGCCCCTGCTGAATTTTCTTTAGCAGCATCGCGAGCGTGTTCGTCTCCATCCGGCAGGCGGGGCACTGGCCGCAGGATTCCTTGGCAAAAAACTCCGCAATCCGCAAAGCTTCCTCGACGATGCATTGATCCTCGGTCACGATGCCTATGACGCCGCAGCCGATCGACGAGCCGGCGGCGCGGACGGAATTGTGATCGAGCGCGACGTCGAGCTGATCGCCGGAAAGAAAAGCGGAAGAAGGGCCGCCGGGCAGCACCGCTTTGATCTTCTTTCCGTCGCGCGTGCCGCCGCCGCAGTTTTCGATCAGATGACGCAGCGGCGTGCCGAACGGCAGCTCGTAGACGCCAGGGCGCTTTACTTCTTCGTTGAGCGAAAAGACCATCGTGCCGGGGCTCTCGGCGGTGCCGAAGCCGCGGTACCATGCGGCGCCGCGCAGAATGATCGGCGCGACATTCGCGAGCGTCTCGACGTTGTTGACCGCCGTCGGCTTCGCGTACAGGCCGGCGGTCGCCGGAAACGGCGGCTTCTGACGCGGCAGCGGCTTTTTCCCTTCGAGCACTTCGATGACGGCGCTGTCTTCGCCGGCGACGTACTCGGGCGGCGCCGGCGCGAAGACGATCTCGAGGCTGAAATCCTTGCCGCCGATCCGCTCGCCGACGTAGCCCAATTTTTTCGCGTCCGCGAGCGCTTCTTCCATCGCCTGGATCGCGTCTTTATAAGCGGCGTTGATGTAGAGATAGGCTTTCGAAGCGCCGACGGCGTAGGCGGCGAGAATAACGCCTTCGATCACGAGATGGGGGACGTTCTCCATCAGCAAGCGGTCTTTCTTGCTGCCGGGCTCGTCCTCGCCGCCGTTTAGAATGACGTAGCGCGGCGTCTCCGAGGTGTCGGCGGTGAAGGCCCATTTTTTTCCCGTGGGGAAGCCCGCGCCGCCGCGGCCGCGCAGGCCAGAGGCGTCGATCTCTTGCAGGAGTTTGCCTGGCGAAAGCCGGTTGAGCGCTTTTTCCAGCGCTTGATATCCGCCGCGCGCGCGGTAAGCGTCGAGGCCTTCTTTTTCCTCGACGATGCCGCGCGGAAAAAGGATGCCCTCCATCTTCTAGAAGACTCCGGTGTCGAGGAGCTGGTAGATGAGCTCTTTGAGCGAGGCGTCGATCGTATCGAGCCGCTTCACGTCCGGACCGCCGGCCATGTGCTCGGTGATGTCGCCGACGTCATCTTTCTTCACGCCGGCGTACCAGCTTTTCTCGGGATAGAGCACGACGTTCGGGCCCTCCTGGCAGGCCCCGAAGCACATGTACGGCTTCACTTCCCAGTCGTCGAGCCCTTTGTCGCTCGCCCGCTGCTCAAGCTCCTTCATGATCTCTTCGGAGCCGCGGTTTTTGCAGTCGACGTTTTGACAAACGAGACAGATCCGCTTCACTCAATTCTCCTTTTCACCGGTGCTAGTTCATCTGCAGGACCCAGTCTTTTTCTTTGAAGATGTCGTTCAATTTAGCTTCGTCCGCCGGGCCCGGCAGCATGTCTGCGATGTGCTTGCGGTACGCCTCTTCCGAAAGCTGCTCGCCAGTCACGCTGTAGGGCTTGCCGGCGAAATCGCCGATCGAGCGGTTAAACTTCAGGTCCGGGGCGTAGAGCTTAGGGTGGTCCTTTGGCACGAACTGGTTCAGCGCGTCGATCAGGCGGCCGCTTTCCGCCATGTAGTGATCGCGCGACTCCTCGTTGAGCTTCTGCTTGTCGGCAGGGGCCGCCGCTTCGTGCTCGTCGTACCGTCCCTTCAAACCCCAGACGTACGCCCACTGCGCGGACGAGGAATTGTCGGTGCCGAAAAGATCGTAGGCTGTGGACAGCCACTTGTTAAAATATTTCTGGATGATCGGGATCGGAATCTTGTTCGCGCGCACGATGCGCGTAAGGCCCGTATTGCCCGTGAACATATGGAAAAATTCTTCCTTCAGCATCGCCGTTACGCTTTGCGCGAGCGGCGCGAAAGCTGAATGGCTCAACATCGTGAGCTGGAACTTGCCGTCGCGGTCGACGAACTGGGTGTAGGTAAAGAAGTCGAGCCAGTTGTTGACCGGCGCGTTGAACGAGCCGAGAAGGCGGTCACCCTGGAACGCGCGCCGCTCCAGCATCTTCTGCGCCTCGAGCTTCCCCGAGTCGCCGAAGTACTTTACCAAGAGATAGCACATTTGCCAGCCGTGGCGCATCTCCTCGCTGTTCACGCGGATCAACGATTGCCGGTCGTAGTCCGTCGGCGCGTTATCCAGCAGATTTTTCTGTTGCTCGACCGAGGCGAACTCGGTGTCGCCTTGATAGACGATCAGGTTCAGCAAGGCGTCACGGATCGACTGGTTCGGCGCCTGCTCCGGCCGCTCCCACTTGCGCCGGCCCTTGAAGTCGCCGAACTCGATCTCCGGGCTATGGATATCGGCGAGCTTGGTTTCGAACTTGTAGTCGCCCAGAAGCGACGGGTCGTAGCCGATGTCCTTCTGCCACTGCCTGAAATAATCAACCCAATCGTCAAAAGTCGATATTTTCGACATGCCGGTCTTCCTTTCGCTTTGCCTAGATAATTATTCGAACGATCGTTCGTTAATTAAATATGGCAACCGAATAAGGAAAAGTCAAGACCGGCTAGCTACTATAAAGCTCCAATAGCTCGACCATGCCGAGCTCGCGCATGCGATCGAACAGGTATTTTTTGATTTCCCCCACCGTATCCATCCTGAGGACGATGTCGGCGGTCGCCTTTGCTTCCCTATAAGTCACTGTACGAACAATCTTTTTTACAACAGGAATGAACAGGGAACCCATGCTGAACTCCTCGAGGCCCATGCCCAGCAGCAGTAAAGTACAGAGCGGATCGCCGGCCATCTCTCCGCACATGCCGACCCGTTTACCCTGCCTTTTCGCCTCCTCGATGACGTTCATGAGGGCTGACAATACAGCCGGGTGGAGCGGCTCGTAGAGCGCGGCGACCTTATGGTTGCCCCGGTCTACGGCCAGGATGTACTGAATCAGATCGTTGGTGCCGATACTGAGGAAATCGACCTCCCGCACGATGCGCGAGACTTGATGAACGATGGACGGCACCTCGACCATGATGCCGAGCTCCATCTGCCGGTCGAACGGCGCGGCCTCGTGCTCGAGCTCTTCCCTGACCTCGGCCAGTATCTCCTTCACCCGGAGGATCTCTTCCAGGCTTGTCACCATCGGGATAAGGAGCCGCACGAAGCCGTATGCGCCGGCCCGGAGAATCGCCCGCAGCTGCGTTTTAAAAATCTCCGGCATCTCGAGCGAGACGCGGATCGAGCGCCAGCCGAGAAACGGATTCTGCTCGGCGCTTCCGCGGCGGACGTACGCGGGATATTTATCCGCGCCGATGTCGAGCGTGCGGATCGTTACCGGCTTGCCGCCGAAACCCTCGACGACGCGCCGGTAAATCGTGAACTGCTCCTCCTCGCTGGGAAAGTCGCGATGCGCGAGAAACTGGATCTCCGTGCGGTAAAGGCCGATGCCCTGGGCGCCGTGGAGCTGCGCGAAAGCGATGTCGCTCAGCATGCCCACGTTCGAGTAAAGCAGGACGCGGTGGCTGTCGCGCGTCTCGGCCGGCAAATCTTTCAGCTCGGCCAGTTCTTTGTTGAGCGCAAGATACTCGCGCTCGAGCCGATCGTACTCGCGCACGACCTCCTGGCTCGGATTGATGTAGACAACGCCCGAATTGCCGTCGACGATAAGCGAATCGCCGTCGCGCACGTTCTCCAGCAGCCCTTCCACGGCGACGACGGTGGGTATCTCGAACGACTTGGCGAGAATCGAGGCATGCGAGGTGACGCCGCCGGTCGCGAGAACGATGCCGCGGAAATGATCGCCTTCGATCAGACTCAAATCCGCCGGCAGGAGGTCCTCGGCGACAAGGATCGAATTCGGGGGGAGGACGAGCCTCTCTTCGCTCAGCCCCGAGAGGTTCTCCAGCAGGCGCTGCGCGACGTCTTTCACGTCGGCGGCGCGCTCGCGCAGATATTCGTCCTCGATGCGGTTGAAAGAGTGGAGATGCTCCGCGAAGACGCTGCTGACGGCGTACTCGGCGATGCAGCGCTCCTTGCGGATGCCGCTCTCGATCTGCTCGATCAGGACTGGGTCGCCGAGAATCATCCGATGCGCGTCGAACACCGCCCCTTCTTCTTTCGAAATGAGCGTGCTCATGCGCTGTTTGATTGTCTGGATCTGCTCGATGCCGCGCTCGACCGCGGCGCGGAAGCGCTCGATCTCCCGCTTCGGGTTTCGCGCGCGCTCCTTCTTCACCGAGTTGAGGTCGATCCTCGGTTTCATGAGGAAAACCTTGCCGCGGCCGAAGCCCGGCGCGACCGAGAGACCGGTCAGGCGGCCGCGCCATTTTTGCGCCCCGCCGCGCACCGCGCCCTCGCGCCGGCGCCCTTCGTACGAGCGGATTTTCTTGAGCGCGTCGCCGAGCTGCTTCTGGTATTCTTTGCGCTCGCGCTCCTTATTCTTCAGCGTGTCGGCGAGGCGCGCCTGAATGATGATGCCGGAAACCTGCGCCGAGATCGCGCGCAGCAGGCGGATCTCGTCGCGCGAGAACTCGCGCCGGCGCGAGGTCTGGACGACCAGGACGCCGAGCGGCATGCGCCGCTCGATCAGCGGCACGCCGAGAAACGAGTGAAAGCGCTCCTCGCCGGTTTCCGGAAAGTACTTGTAGCGGGGATGTGCCTGCGCGTCGACGACCATGACGGGGCTCATCTTCTCGATGACGAGGCCGGTGAGGCCCTCGCCGATGCCCATGGAGACCTTACCGATCGCTTCTTCCTCGAGGCCTGTCGTCGCCCACAGGGTCAGGCGGTTTTTCTTCGGCTCAAGAATGTAAAGGGAGCAGACCTCGGTCTCCATCCGCTCGGCGACGATCTGAACCAGGCGGTTGAGCGTATCCTGCAGGTCGTGGGAATGGCTGATCAGCGTGCTGATGTCCTCGAGGATCACCAAGCCGGGATACGCTTCGGGTCGTGTGGGCTTCGCCTTCGCCATGACAAACCAGCATTGTAAGCGGATTCACCGGAGAAATACAATTGTAGTGTAAAATACGCGTGTTGGCGCGCGATTAGACGCGCGCGCGGCGTCCGCCGAACCCGGTCGACGCCGTCTTGCTCGCAAATCGGCCGGGAATCTTCGCGCCGCAGCCGCAACGGTCGCCGATGAGCTTGTAATCGAGGATCTCGTGCCACGACCGGCGGATGACCGGCGCAGCGCACTCGGGGCAGTAGGTCGTCTGCCCCTCCTCGTCGAAGACGTTGCCGACGTAGCAGTATTTGACACCGAGCGCTCGCGCGATCTCACGCGCACGTTTCAGCGTCGAAGCCGGTGTGCGCGGCTTGTCGGTCATTTTGAAGTCTGGGTGGAAAGCGGTGAAGTGGAGCGGCACCTCGTCGCCGAGGTTTTCGAGAGCCCAGCCGCAGAGTTTCTTCGTCTCTTCCGGCTCGTCGTTCTCGCCGGGAATCATGAGATTCGTGATCTCGAACCAGATATCGGTTTCGTGCTTCAGCCATTTGAGCGTATCGAGCACCGGCTCGAGATGTGAGAAGGTGAGTTTGCGGTAGAAGCGCTCGGTAAAGGCCTTGAGATCGACGTTGGCGGCGTCGATG
>Ga0075434_100005463_pt1 | contig 11576 bp, 11 predicted proteins | sample RhiMethybrSRZTD3_FD_75298 | JGI IMG/M metagenome (GOLD analysis project Ga0075434, IMG submission 75298) | Populus rhizosphere microbial communities from Tennessee, USA - Rhizosphere MetaG P. TD hybrid SRZTD3 | ecosystem: Host-associated > Plants > Roots > Rhizosphere > Soil | place: USA... | reverse complement strand
CTATTGGGCCTACTACCCGCAAGTGCGGGCCGAACTGGACGAGAACCATCCGCGTGTCGGCGGCCCCCCTTGGGCGCGCTACCGACGCGAGGCCGAGGACATCCTATGTGAGGCGGGTGCGGCCATCCTGCATTTGCCCGATTTCTACGGACCCCAGGTCCACGCAAGCACGCTACAGAATGCGCTCAACGAGGCGGCTTCCGCCAAAACCGTCAACTGGCTGGGCAAGGCGGACGTTCAACGTGCATACATCTTTGTACCCGACGCCATGTGTATTGCCGCCTCAGTCGGCGCTCACATCGGAGCCTATGGCAGACATTGGTGCTTGCCTGGCGCCGGCCCGCTGAGCGGCCGCCTGACCGCCGACATCGCGGGGCATCATCTCGGGCGGCTGGTCAAATTGCGGTCGGCTGGTATGACGATGCTGCGCGTCGTCAGCCTGTTTAACAAGGATTTGCGCGGGTTTCTACAGGTCGCGCCGAATTACATGAAGCCAGTCCGTTACGATGGAAGCAAACTGCAACGGCTGTTGGGGCTGCTGAAGATGACGTCATACGAAGCCGGCATCGGTCAGACCCTAGCCTGGATCGCATCGGGCTCGTGACTTCGCTGTTTCATGGCCACCTTCTCGATGCCTCAGATGAGACCCAATCGGCAACGGGCAATCTCCTTCATTCCAGCGCATCATGCCGCCGCGCAGCCGAATGACATCGCGCACGGCGATCGACCCGAGCAAGGCCGCCGCACTCGCCGAGCGTTTGTCAGTTTTGGAGACAACCGTAAGCGTAAGCCTGCCGACGCCTGGGATTTGGCGTAAGCTCGGCTTCAAGGTGCGCCGGCCCGCAAGATGATTTGCGTGAGGGGAATGCGGCGGGCCTGCCGGATGGCCTAACGCCTTGGCAGAGTTTGATAAGCGGTGCACCGCTCACACATTGACGGCGCGTGGTCCCAATTTGGGATAGGCCCACGGCATCAGCTCGTCGATGCGGGATGCGGGCCATGGATTGACCAGCTTGGTTAGGGTATCGGTGAGCCAAGCGTGGGGGTGTACGTCGTTGAGTTTACACGTTTCAATTAGAGAAGCAATGATTGCCCAGTTAGCTCCGCCTTCGTCGCTGCCGGCGAAGAGAGCGTTTTTGCGATTTAGGGTAATCGGCCTGATGGATCGCTCGACCGTTTTGGTATCGATCTCGATGCGGCCGTCCTCGAGGAAGTGGATGAGCCCCTCCCAGTGGCTGAGCCCATAGCGAATGTCCTTCGCAATCGTCGAGCGTCCGGGCACACGAGCAAGTTGCGTCTCGAGCCAGATTTTGAGATTTTCGATGAGGGGCTTTGTGCGAGTCTGGCGTTGGGTGCGCCGTTCTTCGGCTGAGCGACCCCTAATCTCCCCCTCAATCCTATAGAGCGCGCCAATGCGCTCAAGCGCCTCCGTTGCGATGGGCGCGTTGCCTTTGGCTGCAATCTCGCAAAACCGGCGGCGGAAATGGCTCCAGCAGTAGGCCAATATCACCAATCCGCCGGCACGATTGGCGTCAATCAGCGCGTCATAGCCTACGTAACCGTCGACTTGCAGGATGCCGCTATAGCCGGCCAGCTGACGCACGGCGTACTTGCCGCCGCGACCGGGTGCATAGAGATACGCCACAGCCGGCGGATCGGCACTACCCCATGGCCGATCCTCGCGGGCGATGGCCCACAGATACCCCGTCTTGGTACGACCGCGCCCTGGATCCAGCACAGGACAGGTGGTCTCGTCGGCAAACAGTTTGGGCGAACCTTTAAGGATCTCGACGAGCCGAGCATGCACTGGCTCGAGTTCGGCGGCTGCAAAGCCCGCCCAGTACGCCAAGGTCGAACGTTTGAGCTGCACGCCCTCACGCGCAAACATCTGCGCTTGCCTGTACAAAGGCAGATGGTTGGCGTATTTGGCTTCGAGAACGTCGGCAACTAGCGCCTCTGTCGGCAGCCCGCCTGGGATCAGTCGGTTCGGTGCAGGTGCCTGCACCACGCCATCGGTGCAAGACCGGCAGGCATACTTGGGTCGCCGCGTCACAATCACGCGCAGCCTTGAGAGGATCTTGTCTAGGCGTTCGGAGGTATCCTCGCCGATGACGTGCAGGGCGCCACCGCAGCATGGACACGCCTTGGCCTCCGGCTCGATTACCACTTCCTCACGCGGCAGGTGCAGCGGAAGATGGCCCCTATCGGCACGCCGAGCGTTCGTCCCTTCGCGCCGGACAATCTCGTTCTTCTTCTCGGCAATCCCGTCATCGGCGCCGAACGAGGTCTCGACGTCCTCTAGAGCAAGAGCCATCTGTTCTGCGCTGATTCGCTCGGATTTGCGTCCAAGGTGAGCGCGACGCAAGACGTTGACGATGTGTTCGAGACGTTCGTTCTGCTGTTTTACCCGCTCGACCTCGGCCGACAGCACCGCGTGCTCATGTTCGAGACGCGTACGCTCGATAGCTAGCTTCGCTTTCTCGGCAAGTGCAGCTTCGGTCTGAGCCCGGGCGGCCTCGGTCTCGGTGCTGATGGCAAAGAGCATCGCCTTCAGCTTCTCCACGTCATTGGGAAGATCGTCGAGTGATAGCGCCATGGCGGCACTGTCGCTGATTTGCAGGGCTGGCGACCACTCCACAATCAAGCAAATATGTGGATCAATGCGTCGCTGTGGGCCGCATGACACGACGTGCGTGCATTCGCGTCCAGTCGAGGCCTTCCAGTAGGGCGGAGAGCTGTGCCAGCGACAGGCGCATGACGCTCAATAGGGTTCGTTCCAGATCAACTTGCGGAAAAACGCCCCCTGCCGAGCCAAGAACTTGCTCGGTGGCAACAGGTTCCAGTCGGCTGCTCAATCATAACGGAGCACCAACAGCATGCGATAGCGTCACAAGAGCAAAATAAACAACCGCACCCCCGGCCAATACATACCCGACCACTCCTATGCCCAGAACTACGAACGCTGCCGCGTGTCTCAGAGCATCAAGAGTGCGTTGCTTCGAAGAGCTCATCATCGGCCAGAGCCTTATCGCTGAAGGGAGAGTGAGGAGATCGGCACGCCCCGCACTCCGCCTTAGATCACGAGAACGAGGAAGGTCGCTCTCTGGGGATGAGAGCGCACCCGCATTATCCTCTACCGAACCGGCGCGTTGCCATCGGTGATGATCCCGATGCGGGCCTCGGTAAAGCTCCAAGCAAAACTATGGCTAAATCCCATCATGTTCCACGCGCTAGGGGTGCTGATTGCCGCCAACGATGCGCTCTCTTTCAGTGCTCGGGGATTTTTTTGCTGCGTGGCGACGGGTGCAAAAGGGCGCACCACCGTGCCTGCAGACCAGTGATGGGCTGCAAGGATAAAAAGGCACCCTGCTCAATCAACTTTGCCGCGCAGACCTGTCACGAACCTGATCTCAAACGTCTTTTGGGGCGCAAGCGTACATCTTAACCAAATCTTACAAGAAAGTAGGGCCGGTGCCCTGTTGGGGTGAGGGCGCCTGCCCATCGTCCAGGAACAAGATTACCGGGCGAACAACTCAACAACGGATGCAAGCATCGGCTCGTCCAATACGAATACGATGGAGAACTGGCTTGGAAAACTCCCTCCGTGCCAATCCCGGGCAATGGACTTTCTCCGGTAGGGGTGCCTGGCCACCCCGATTACTCATTCGATCCATTGTCAAGGGTGTGCCCGTTGTGTGCGGCTACGAAGTGGTCGTGACCAGGAGACTCGAACCCAAGCGAAGTGTCGCTTGTGAACGTGGTTGACCGCAGACAGACTGCATCGCAGCCAAGGCCTACAAATCAGGCGCATTCAAACACAATCTGTCCCAAGAGGAAATTGAATAGCGTGCCCCGGCAGCGATGAAGGCGGGGCGATTTACTGTTTGCCGGCTCCTCATCCACGCGGGATCGGGTTTGTGGTCGCGACCCGCAGACCCATTGGGGCCAACTCAGGCAGGCCGAGAATGTGGATAGGTCAGTCCGACCACCAAAAACTTAGTGCCTGCGGTGTGGCGCAGGGAGGGGGACCGCAGGCGCGGTCCCCCTCAGGCTTAAGTGAGCAATGCGATTCCTATTTCAGGGGCACGGGCGCCATATATCGGTCGTGATCGAATCTGAAGCTTAGGCCAAGGCGAACGGTATCCACGTCACCCAGCCTGAAGCTGGCGTTCCCCGGACCGGAAAATATCTCCTGCCTAAGGGCATCCCGCTCAAAGGCGTAGTGCAGGTACTCTGCACGCAACAGGATGCCCGGGCGGACTTGAAATTCTGCTCCGGCGCCGAACACGATGCCGCTATCGTCAGTCTTGAAGCGCGCCCCTCCGAAAACGGGGTCAGAGAACACCGTAGGTTGCACCGCGATGATCGTCCGACGACAACGTGTTGCCCCAAACATCGATGAATTTTGCGTTGTTGTCGGCGACGGCGTAGCCGACGTGACCACCGAGGTAGAAACCGGCAAAATTGGCAGGCGCGCATGGGGGCGCAGCGTAGCCGGAGCGCGGCATCCCATCGGCGAACGCAGAACCTGTGCCGAGCGCCATGAGGCTCCCGGTAACGAGCCTAGCAGTTTATTTGGCATCTGATCCTCTCTTGATTCTGGGATGGCTCCCGGCAGCATTAACCTTGGCGCGCAACGCGTCGGCGCCGGCCGGCTGATTGCTCTGGTTCCCACACCGAGGGTCAGAGATACTGATCCGCCTTGTACGAAAGGGCACGCGAGTTCTGGCGATGGAGTTCTCTCGCGCCTGTGGCAGCCGCGCTGCTCTAAGGCGATTCGAAATTGTGCCCAACGACCGGGGTGGACCGTAGAGCCCGGCTTTTCCAAGATGGAGATTGGGGGGCAAAGCTAGGCGTGGCCCGCAATCCCGATGCGTTGCGAGGGATGTAGAATGGGATCCCCCGCGAGTTGAAGCTGGTGGTGCAGCGCGCTGGCCGTGCCCTTGGGGGGCGTCACGCGAAGAGGCGAGGATGCAATTTCTCGATCCGCCGGATGAGGATAAAGTGTGCAAGCGCGGTGGACAAAGCCCAGGAACGACTTCACGGCGGCGACGTGCGTATAGAGCGCTATCCACAACCAAAATACCCCTTCCCGACCACCGACCAGGGCATTGCCGGGCGTGCGCGAGATTCCTAGCGTTAACTGTTGTCGTGGTCGACGGCACGATCAAGGCCGCCCTTGCCCCTCCGTGCATCGCCGCTCGCGCAGCAGCGCCAGGCCGCTGTCAAAGCTTCAGATAGCGAGACGGACGGGCAGTCAAAATGCGCTGGAAGCGCCTGCAGGCGGTATCGGCACCTCACCAACGGCTGCGGCGTCGGTCCTGCCTATTGAGGGCGAGCAAGGCGAACGCCCGCACGTGGAGAACCGCCTAGTGCACCGGACGTGAAGGCGAGCAGAACGCGGTTCCCTTAATCATGCAGGAGCAATGCGACCTGGCGGGCAACACGGCAGGGCTCGACGGCGAGATCGTGGCGCATGCGGACGCCCTGGCCATCAGCATCCGGTCGACCTCAAGCGCGACGCCCATCTGTCTTTGCAAGATGCAGTTCAGGATCAATGGCCGCAAATTCTCTGGCAAAAATGGATGTTCCCGCGTATTGCCAGTGAGCCAGGAGGAAGGGAATATAGGGCAGTTTCCAGGCTTTGCCGCGGGGGCGGAGGCTCAGTCGTTCGCGCCAACCATAGTAGATAGCCAGCCAATTCTTCCAGACCGGACGCATGTTGGCTTGCCGGATTCCGCGCTCAAGGCTTTCGGGATCGGCTGCGCTCACGCAAACATAACGTGACGCATGCGACGACATCTTCCACACTGCGTGCACTTGCTCGTCAGGGGTAAGATAGCAAAGCGCATTCATACAAATCACCGCGTCATACGTTTTGTCCGACGAGAATGTTGTTACGGAACAGGCTGGCAAAAACGTCACCATGTCTCGAATTTGGTCCGTCAGCAGCGGATGCACCAGGCCTAGAGCAAGCTTCAAGAACTCTGGTTCAATGTCCGTTGCCTCGATTTCTATGGGCGTTCCAACCCGCTCGCTCCATACGATGGCAAAGGAGTATGGCTCCGCCCCTACAGAGCACGCATGGAAGAGAACGCGGGGGCGGTCCAAATCGCGCAGAAGGTCGGCGAGAGTCACGAGAAATGCCTTGTTGCGGAAAAAATCCGTGACGCCAATATGCCCGGCGTGTTTGTAGTTGAGCACTGTTCGCGATCCCCCGGCGTTAGGACTGGTATAGCGCCCGACGCTCACTTAAGCAAACGTGGGTCCCCCGATTCGGAAGCGATCCGGTGGCACTCCAAGCTGCGAGTAGGTCGCGATATATGCGAACTTTGAGTTTGCGCTACCGTGGCTTGCGCGCGGGGAATGGGCGCGCAGCTCCTGCGATTTGGACACCCTGCACACCGCCAGATAGAGGACAAGAGGCCTCTAAAACGCCACAAGAGCACACGAGCGCCGAGATGCCCCCGGGCCACGCGCCGCGTCGTCGCAGGCTAGGTCTGGGTCCGCCCGGGGCGAGCGAGCACCCGAGCCGCCACGGCTATGGCCTGCACGACCCGGCCTCATCCGCAATGGGGTCCGAAAGTGAGCAGCGGACAAAGGGTGTCTGAGCCAGAGTGACGCAGATCGGGAGTATTGAGAGTGGCTTGGCACATTTCCTTCGGGGGAGATCATTTCGGTCATGGAGCATAGAAGGGACATCGATGGCCTGCGTGCTGTTGCCGTGCTCGCCGTGGTCTTCTTTCATGCATGCCGGGGTTCTCAGGCGGCTTTGTCGGTGTCGACGTCTTCTTTGTAATCTCGGGGTATCTGATTACGGGATTGATCGCGCGCGACTATCAAACTGGGCGCTTCTCCTTCGCCACTTTCTACTTCCGCCGTATCAAGCGGATCGTGCCCGCTCTCCTATGCGTCTATGTCGCATCGACGCTTGTAGCTGTGGTACTGATGTTGCCGAGCGACATGGTCGAGTTCGGGCAGAGTCTCATTGCCTCGGCGGCTTTTGTCTCAAACCATTTCTTCTATAAATTGGCTGACTATTTCGGCGGGCAGTCGGAGCTTAAACCGTTGCTGCATACCTGGTCGCTGTCCATCGAAGGGCAATTCTATCTCGTTTGGCCCGTGACGTTCTTACTCCTCTCCCGCTGGCGAATCCTGCGGCTGTCGTCTGTCATCGGGATCGCTTGTGCGGTCTCGCTTGCCGCCTCGGCGATCACGGTAAGCTACCACAAAGAGGCGGCCTTCTTCTTAGCACCTTATCGAGCCTGGGAGCTGTTGCTGGGCGCTTGGCTGGCATTGCTGAGCTCACCGCCGATGATCGGTGCGCGCAGGGCCGAGCTGTCGACCCTCATTGGCTTAGCGATGATCGTAGCTTCGGTCGTGTTGTTGGACGAAGGCCAAAAATTTCCAGGCCTTCTGGCGTTACCGGCCTGTCTGGGGACGGCCCTGCTCATCCTGGTTGGCGCTGAACAGCGGCCAACTGTCACGCGACTGCTCTCCACACGGCTAGTCGTTGCATTCGGCCTGGTGTCATACTCTCTTTACCTCTGGCATTGGCCAATACTTGCTTTTGCTCGATACCATTTCGACCGGCCTCTCCGGTGGGACGAGTTGACTATCCTCCTGGCGCTGAGCCTGTTGGCGGCCGTGGCAACCTATCGTTATGTGGAACAACCTGCACGCCGTATTGCTTTTGTCCGGGTCCCACGTGTAGTCGGTGCGGGCGTGTTGTCGATGACTGTGATCGCACTAATGGGCTGGCAAATCGACAAAAGCCACGGCTGGACCTTCAATATTGACCCAGAGATCCGACGCCTTGACGTGATCGCAAGGTCGGAAAACGTCGATCGTCGTGCCTGCAGCGGGCCAAAAAACACCTTCCGCGACGACGAGGCTTGCACGTTTGGTCGACCTCGTACATTGGGCTCCTATGACATCGCCATATTCGGCGACTCCTATGCCGACGCCTATGCACCAGCAATGAACCTGCTCGCGAAAGAAGCGGGCCTATCCGGCAGACAGATCACAGTCGGCGGATGCCTCGCGCTCCTCGGCTATTATGAAATCATCTCACCCTACGCCACTGAGGCGCGCTGCCGAGCGCTGCGCGAGGCCATGCTTCGCTTCGTGGAGGGCAACTCGCGATTGCAAATTGCTGTGCTCGCACACCGTTGGTCCATCTACACAGGAACTGATCTCTACAGCGATGAGAGTCGCCAGCCCTTCTATCTGCTAGGTTCCAATCAAGACGACCGGTCAGAACAGCATTCCCTTCAAGTCTTTCGCGCCAGCCTAGAGAAAACCGTAGAATTCTTCGTTGAGCGCGGAATTCACGTACTGCTCCTCGGCGAGGTGCCACCCCTTGGTCGCGACCCCATGAAGTGCGTCGCCGCCAGCATCAAGGGTAGTCTCGACAAATACGCATGTCGCCGTCCCGCGGCCGAAGTTCACAAGAGCCTAGACGGCATGAACCATCTGTTGTCCGAGGTCGCCGACCGTCGCAGTGGCGTGTCCTTCTACTCCCCACTCGAGGCGATGTGCGATGAGACATCGTGTGGCCCAATTGTCGACAGCGTCTACATGTATCGGGACAGTGGGCATCTCAATCGAATTGGAGCGGAGCATCTCTCACAATCCATGCGTCTCCCTGAGGTGCGGCCTCGGCAATGAGGTGGTACCGAAGTTTTGAGGAGTGTCCACCACATCGTTATGAGCCGGAGGGAAAATGTCGATCATTCCAGAGCAACGTGCCCACTCCGCAGCTGCGGGCTCTGTGGCCGCGACAGACCCGACACCGGACAGGGTTGTCCAACATCTCGTCCAGCGGATCAGCGAAGCCCGCGTTGAGACATGGCCGTTCCAACATTTCTACGTAGAAGGCATTTTTCCTAACAACGTCTACAAGCAGATACTTGCCAACTTACCAGCTAAGTCCAGCTACCGCCCCTTCAACGCTCGGCGGTGGAAGAATGCAAGCGGTGACCCAACCCGCGATCGCCTATGTCTCTCCGAGGGCGAGCTTGAGCGGATCGACACGGAGCGGCGCCCGTTTTGGTCGATGTTGACCGAGGCGCTCGAGTCCGGCGCATTCCGTCGCGCGGTCTACGCAAAATTGAGCGCCGACATCGCCATACGATTGGGCTGTCCGCCCCATTCAGTGCTCGACCAATCGGCCTATCCCAATGCCATGCTGATCCGAGATTACCAAGACTACCGGATCAAGCCCCACCCCGACGGCCAGCCGCGAGTCGTAACCATGCAGTTCTACCTCCCCCACGAGGGTACCCCCGAAGACCTCGGCACCTCGCTCTACACCAAGCTGCCGCTTGCATATCGGCTCGTCGGTCGCAAATTCAAGGAGGTCAAGCGTTTCCCGTTTCGACCCAACAGCGCCTACGCGATCGCAGTCAACGATTGCCCGCAACGCCACAGCTATCACGGCCGGGAACTGATCACGGCTTCCCAGGCCGTGCGCGACTCTATCATCATCACTTGGGCTTCGCGCTGGACTGCCTTGAGCCAGAAACATCCGACATGATCGGTGAGATCGAGCTCGCTAGCCGCCACTTCCTCGCTGGGATTGCTTCTGGCTGCAGCGAATCCTTGCGTGGGAAGGCCACCCGCCGCCAACCAATTTGCACGTGTAATCATTTTGTGTCCGCACAATCGCGAAAGATTTGCAGCTGGGCCTCGCTGAAATACTCGATTTTCCGGTTCTTGTTGCGGTGCGATAAATGCAGACACAGGTCAGTCGTGATGGTTCGCGTATAGTCTCGGGTAACCTCGTTGACTTCCGCCGGCTCCAGATAGCGGCGGTTCTCGCTGACGAATTCGAGCGCCGCCTTGGGGCTCTTGAATAGCACTTCCGTGAGCAGCGATTTTTGTTCACCGGGCGTCATTGCGCCTATCGGCAGCGAGTTAAGGGCAAAGTCCAGCCATTCATTGGAAATCTCGCTCCGCTTCACGGCCATCGCGATCAGCGCTCGCATTTCCATTGGCGTCAGCGTGCCCAACAACTTTTCTTTGGGCAGTCCAACTTTCGAAAAATCATCATGGTTCGCATCAGAAAGAACCTTGCTCATCAGATCGCGCCGCAGATCCGCTGAAAAATTGACATGCTGCAGCGCGGCCAGGGCATATGAAGGCTTCGCTTTGATGATTTCCGCCACAGCATCGCGTTGAATGTCGGTTGGCAATCGCTCTCCGAAGACCTCCAACGCGCGCACCGCTACGCTTGGGTCTACCATAAATGCAGGTCGCATGCGGGGCGCGAGTTGTGCAATGTCCGGGTCGGAGATGCGCAGCGGTACGGCGTATGCGAGCAGTGTCGCAATGCTGGCGTCGCCCAATGCCTTGGCACGCAGCGCAGATCGCTGCTCCGACGTCAGGCGGTTCGACTTGGAGACGATGGCGACCGCCTCGTTGCCACACCCTGGTGAGGCCAGGATGCGCCCAATCAGCTTGTCGAACTGACCGTCATCAAGCAAATAGGACTGTTGGGCCACCTGAGAAAGTGGCATCACGTCTCCCGCAATCTCGAGAAGGAGGGCAAAGACCTCGTTTCGATGTACGAGGGGAGAATCGGGCTGCGTCAGGAGCCGCAGTAGGGTGGGCAGATGCTTTTCCTCGATTGCCTCCTTCTCGGTATAGTAAGTGCTCCAGGTGGCGCCGAGCACCGTTGCCTCGCTCTGAGGGGACAGGCGCAACCTGATGGGACAGGGAATGCGTTCTGCGATTGTGGCGTGGCAGATCTTCTCAAGTACGCGATCCTGAACTGCACGCTTCTCGAGCAACGCGATTCTCGATCCGCGGGATAGCGCAGCCTCCTCCTGGAGTATCGCACCTGCGGCCCTCGTAAGGGGCTTGGAGAGGTCCTCGTTGTCGTGACGAGTGGCGATGTAGGGTTCGGAATAACGATATTCGAGCTCGAGCGCGTTCGTAATCACTTTGCCCACGACGCTGTGTACGATTCTGCTGCCGAAGTGCTCAGTAAGATACCAGACTTTGAGCGTTGGATCTCGGGTCACCTCGCTCACGATGTGGGCACGTCCGTCTCCGCCGATGACAGCCGCGGTGTACGGTACGTCGCGGGCTGTGACCCATAACGGAACATGGAACCACGTCCACGCAAGAATTAGCCAGGCGGTTACGCTACTCGTTCTGTCCTTGAATGGAGAGAACATGAGCTTGATCAATATTGCGCCTGAGACGCTCAAGAGAACAATTGGCCAGAAGCCTCCCGCAGTCGTGAGCCAGACGGTATCGGTCCAGCACACGTACCGGGCAGCTCCAAGTCCAAGCACACACGGAAGCAGCCCGAACAGCACTGCTGCGGACTTCGCGTTCTGCAGCTTCGACCAGTATTTCATTCTCGACCTCCCCGGCGACCCGGCAGCTCGACGGTCGATCTGATCGTGCTCATTCCACAAACGTTCGTTCCGGGCAATATCATACCCTTCGGGACGGCAGAAGTACCGTCCTTTTCAGTAACTCTGCCAGTGGCTGCGATCACTTCGCACTGGTTGGTCGCTTCCGCATCGCGCACATTGTGGTGCCTGCACGCGCACGTCCAATGT
>Ga0075434_100005462_pt1 | contig 11576 bp, 12 predicted proteins | sample RhiMethybrSRZTD3_FD_75298 | JGI IMG/M metagenome (GOLD analysis project Ga0075434, IMG submission 75298) | Populus rhizosphere microbial communities from Tennessee, USA - Rhizosphere MetaG P. TD hybrid SRZTD3 | ecosystem: Host-associated > Plants > Roots > Rhizosphere > Soil | place: USA... | reverse complement strand
GCCAGCGCCGCCGCCGGCACGCGGAAGTGGAGCAGCTTGTTGATGCCGTTGTCCGAGTCCTCGAGCAGTGCCGCGCCCAGGCCTAAGAGGTTCCCGCGCTCGGCGGGAAGGTCGGCGTCGGGGAAGAGCAAAGCCATGCACTCGATCGCCTCGGGCGCAGCGCGGTCCACCGCGGGGCTCAGCTTGTAGGCCGGCTCGTAGTCGCCGATCCACGCCGCGCCGCCCTCGCTCGCGAGCCGGGCGCGCGCGCTTTCGCTCATGCGCACCAGGTAGGCCTGGTCGGGGATGTATGCCACCACTTTGCCGCCGGCGCGCTCGATCGCCGCGCGTTCGGGTTCGCCCGGCGCGCCGTCGAACTGGACCAGATAGGAGCCGAGTGCAGAGCCACTCTCCTGACGCGGCGCGCGCGCCATCGACAGCTCGGGCGGAAGCACGGGCGCGCCCTCCGCGGGCGCGAAGTCGTAGCCGGCCGCGAGCCGGAGGCGGGGCGGAGCGCGCGACCCGGTCGCGGCGCCGGCGCGCGCCGCGCGCGTGCCGATCACGTCCCCCGGATCGATCGTGCCGAGCCGGGCCGGCGGCAGATAGGGCGAGGGCGCGACGCGGTTCGCGAACTTGCGCAGCGCCGTGAACGAGCGCGCGGCGCTCATCCGCAGCGCGCCGGTGGCGCGGTCGCGCGCGGCCACCGCCCACCACAGCCGCGTCTCGGCATCGACGCGCACGCCGAGATCGGCCAGCGAGAGCGGCGCCTCACTCGCCGGGCGCACCACCAGCCCGGCGTCATCGGGGATCGCGGACCACGATGCAGGATCGAACGGGTGTCGCGCGAGCACGAGCTTGGGCGCGGTCGCGCCGGGTGGCGTCTCGAACGCGAAGCGCACCGCGCTCTCGACCAGGCGCTCGCCCTCGGCCGGAGCGACCAGCGTGGGGCCGGTTCGGCGCGCGGGGTCCGCGGGGCGCAGCGACGCGCGCGCGGGATGGGCGAGAGCGAAGAGCGCGAGCAGGGTGGCGGCGTGGGTCCACGCGAGCCGCAAGCCATTGTGGGTCGTCGCGGGCTGGGATCCGGCCGTGGAGCGGGCCGGGGGGCAGCAAAGAGCTGGCGAATCCATGGAGCTCCCCGTCGTTGAGTCTGCGAGATGTCGGCCGAGCCGGAACCCTACAATGAAACCCCGAAACGCGCGTCCGGTCCAGCCCGGAGCGCCGGGCGCGGCCGAAAGGCGCTGCAAAGCGCAAGCGGGCGGCCTCGGACCGGGCCGGCTGCACGGTGGGCCGCCTCCGGCGGGCGAAATGAGGCGGAAGCCGCGCCCCTCTGGGATCCGCCGCGGCAGAGCCGCGGATCAGCCCGGGACGGGGGTGCGGCGCGCGCGGCGACGTCGGGTCTTGAGCGATCGCTGCCGCGCGCCGTTCATGGCCGCGCGGTAGTCGAGGCCCGCGGCCTGGACCGCCGCCGACCACGAGCCGAAGTGGCGACGCGCGCGGGCGTAGAGGCTCGAGAACCGCTGGTGGACGCGAAACAGCCCCGCACGGCTCGTGGCCAGCCGGCGAATCCGGTCGAGCAGCTCGGAGGCCGACATCTCGGGAGGCCGCCCGCGCCTGCGGCCGGGAAGGGCGCGCACCCAGACCGCTCCGTTCTCTCCGGGCTCGACCTTGAGCTCCTGGCGTTCAAAGCCTTCGGACGGCATGTCGCGCTGCGCTGACATCGGTAACTCCAAGTGGCGGCGTGTGGTGATGCGTCGCGCCATACATGAAGCCACGGTGCGTGTTACCAACCGGTGAACGGACCATGACGATTGCTGGAATTCCGGTCCGACGGGTCGGAGTCGCACCGGAGGGACGGCAGGCGCACGGCCCGGCCAGGTGCTACGGTCGCGGGGCGCGCGGTCCGATAACCAGTCTGGACTCTCGAACACACGGTTTCCCCATCGTTGCGCGGGCTCCGAGTGCCCGCGCTCCCCCAAGGAGAGTGGATGGTCGGCACCACCAGGCGCGCGCGACCGAAGACGGCGGTGAAGCCACCCACCGGCGCATCGGAGATCGAGGCGAAGTACACGGTTCCGGACCCCTCGTCCTTCGACAAGCTGAGCGCGCTCGATGTGCTGGGCGATTACCGGCTCGTGCCGCGAGCGGAGCAGCGGGTCACGGATCACTATCTCGATACGCAGCGCCGTGTGCTGCTCGAAGCGGGTTACACGTGCCGGCGGCGCGTGGACGAAGCGGGCGGACCGGAGTGGGTGACGGTGAAGGGGCTGGGCGGCGCGCAGGAAGCGGTGCACCGCCGGATCGAGCTCGAAACGCAGGTTCCGCCCGGCGCGCCGCCCGAGCGCTGGCCGGACGGGCCGGTTCGCGACCTCGTGATCCGGCTCGCGGGCGAGGCTCCGCTGCTCGAGCTGTTCCGCTTGAGCCAGCGCCGCCTGATGCGCCACGTGGAACGCGAGGGCCGGCGGGTCGCCGTGCTGTCGCTCGATCGCGTCGACTTCGGCGCGACACTGCCGGAGACCTGCGAGCTCGAGATCGAGCTGGCGCCCGAAGGCGACGCCGGCGACCTCGAAGCGCTCGTCGCCGCGCTCGAGCCGTTCGGGCTGAGTCCGCAGACGCTGTCGAAGTTCGAGCGCGCGCTCGCGCTCGCGGATTCCGCGGACCGGTGGACGCCCGCGGCACCGGAGCGCCGCGACGGAGAGCCCGCAGCGAGCGTCGATCCCCCGGAGAACACGGACGCCGGCGCGAAGCCCCGGCGCAAGGCCCGCGGCGTGGCCGTGGCGCCGGATGACTCCATGGCGGAGGCCGGACGCAAGATCCTCCGCTTCCACTGGGAGCAGGCGCTCGCGCACGAGGCGGGAACCATCGCGGGCGAGGATCCCGAGGAGCTTCACGACATGCGGGTCGCGACGCGCCGCCAGCGCGCCGCGCTGCGGATCGTCGAGCCGCACTTCCGCGGCAAGGCGATCCGGCCGGTGCGCGAAGGCCTGCGCACGCTGGGCGGCTGCCTCGGCGCGGTGCGCGACCTCGACGTCCTGCTCATCGCCGCGCGCGCGCATCAGGCGACGCTCGACGCGGCGGAAGCGCGCTCGTTCCAGGGGCTCATCGATGCATGGACGCGGCGCGACGGCGAGGCGCGGCGCGCGATGCTGGCGCATCTCCGCGGCCCGGAGTACGCGAGGTTCAAGGAGGGCTACGCGAAGTTCCTCGCCACGCCGGGCGCGGGCGCGCGCGCCCAGGACGACGAAGCGGTCCGCCGTCCCACGCAGGTGGCCCACGTCCTCCCCGCGGAGATCTGGGCGCATTTCGGCGCGGTGCTGGCGTACGCTTCGTCGCTCCCCGGGGCGCGCGTCGATGCGCTGCACGCGTTGCGCATCGAGGGCAAGCGCCTGCGCTACCTGCTCGAGTTCTTCCGCACCGTGCTCGACGGCTGCGTCGAGGAAGCGATCGAGGCGATCGTGGCGTTCCAGGACCATCTGGGCGAGCTGCAGGACGCGGTCGTCACCATGGGGCTGGTGCGCGAGTTCCTGTCGAGCCCGGACGCGGTCGCGACGCCGGGAGCACCGGCGGCGGCGGCACGCTACCTCGAGTCGCGCCAGGTGAGGATCGACGAGCTGCGGCGCGGCCTCGATGGCCCGTGGGCCCGGGTCGCGGGCCTCAAGCCCTGCCTGTCGCGCGCCGTCGCGTCGCTCTGAGCGACCGCGGCTACGCCGCTTTCTTCCGGAACGGGCGCGCTACCGCCCAGCGCAGGAACCCGAAGATGCCCTGCGGCCGTGCGACTTCCCGGGCCTCGCGCGCATGGAGCGAATCGCCGTCGGCGCGGTCCCCGGCGTACACCGTGGAGAGCACGCCGCGCTCGAGCACCAGCGCCCCGAGCTTGCCGCGCTCGTCGTCGGAGATGCGCGTGTCGATGAGCACCACCGACGTTCCGTAGTGGGGATGCTCGGTCACGATGCCGTTGCGGGTCGGCGAGTGGCCGAGCACGATGCGCTCGGCGCCGAGCCGCTCGAGCACGGCGCGAATATCCTTCTTCGAAGGGGCGTCCTTCGGCTTCCCGCCGCGCGCCTTGAAGGCGCGCGTCCACATCGGGCCGTCCTCCTCGTCGACGGTCCAGCGCGTCTTCTTCGGCGGCTTGGGGCCCACGCCCTGCTCGTGTGCGATCCACGCCCGCACCGACGCGTTCACCTCGGCGGGATCGGTATCCAGCGCCCAGCGGTCGAGGCCCGCGTGCACGAAGACGGTCTGCCCGATCTTGAGGATGGTGGGACGGCCGCGCAGCCACTCGGAGTACGGCCCGTCGCCGCGGAAGTCGCTCTTGTGATACGCACGGCGCTCGCGCCGCGTCATCTTCCCGAAGCGGCCGGAGGCGGGCAGGACATCGTGATTGCCGATCAGCGCGTGCACGCGACCGCCGGCCCGGCGCGCCTCGCGCTCGAGCCGCATCACCGCATTGAGCAGGAGCCGCGAGTCCGTGCCGCCCACCAGGTCGCCCATGAGGACGAGGTGGGCATCCCCGCCGATCCAGCTCCCCCCACGGTCGAGCAGCGCGCAGGCCCGGGCGATCGCGCCCAAGCCGCGCACGTCACCATGCAGGTCGCCGACCGCCACGACGCGCGCCGGAACCGGCCGCACGTCCCATTCCGTATCCCGCTCCCCCATATTCGAATGTCATCGGCCGCTTCACATGGAATATAAATCGGGATCTAGAGATGCGCGTATGGGGGGGGCGACTCCACCGGGGGTCTAAGCTCGGCGCCGAGCGTGCGAAAACGCTGGAGGAGCCCGGAGCGCTCGGCGTCGAGGTCGGCGATCAGGGCGGTCAGCGTCCGGGCCGAGCCGTTGGGGCCGGGCGCGGCCGTGCGTTTCGCGAGGAAGGTGCGGAGCGCTCCCCGGTCGAGAATCCCGCCCAGCGTTTCCTGGAGCGCGCGGAGCGCGGCCAGGGACGCTGCGGTCCGCTCGCCGTTCTCCCCGAGGCTCTCGACCGCGTAGCGCCATTTCTTGATCGCAATGCGCGCCGCGTGCAGTTGGGCGTCGTCCTCGGTATCGAGCGCGGTCGACACCGCGGTGCGCGCCGCGGCCTCCCGCTTCGCCGGGTGCGCGTGCGCCCTCTCGAACGCGTGGAGGTGGGAGAGGAGATCCTGGTTCAGGTCCTGCTCGAGTCCGGCGAGGTCGTCCATCAGGCGCCTGGCCTTCCGCGAGCCGAGCCCTTTCCGCGTGCGGCGGCGCCTGCGCTCGAGCCGCGCTTCGCGCGTGCGCAGGAGCTGCAGCGCTTCCTCGTCGGGCGCGGCGTGTCCGGCGATGCGCTCGCGAAGCATCTCGACCTGGACTTCGAGATCGCGTGCGCGTCCGGCACGCCGCCTGAGTGCGCGAATGCCGCGCACGGTCCGCCGGAAATCGCCGCCCGGGATCAGGTCGCGCCAGGTGCGGAGAAACTCGGTCAGGCGACGCGCGGCGACGCGCACATCGTGGAAGGCTTCGGGGTCGTCGTCGGCGCGCGCACGATCCACCGCTTCCGCGAATGCCTGGATGCGTTCGCGCAGGCGCACCTCGACGGGAACGGGCGCGTGCGGAACGCGCGGCGCGACGTCGTGAACGCCGCCGTTCATTACGACCGCATGGTCTTCGGGATTCATGGGAACGCGATCCGCGGGAAATCGATTCGATGCGGGAGAGCCAAAACCCTACCGCTCCCTGCCGTGCGGGGCAACCCTCCGTTTCCGCTCGCAGGCCGCCTGCTTCCGGCAATCCGGGCCGCCTGCAATGGGTTGGGCCGCCTCTCGTTCTGCGATCATCCGTCATGGTCTCCTCGGAGGGGCATGCACGCGCTGGCGTTCCCCGCCATGCTGGCCGACAATGACAATGTATGTATCCCCCATCCGCATGAACATCATTCTCTTTCGACATGGGCCCGCGGGGGCCCGCAATGCTTCGCGCTGGCCCGATGACGCAGAGCGTCCGCTCACGCCGCGCGGCGAGCGGCGTACGCGTCTTGCGGCGCTGGGGCTGCGTCGCATGGAGGGCACGATCGATCGCGTGCTCACGAGCCCACTGAAGCGCGCCGATCGCACCGCGCGGATCCTCGGGCGCGTACTCGGCATCGAGGAGGTGGAGACGCTGGACGCGCTCGCGCCGGGCGGCTCCACACGCAAGATCATCGAGACGCTGAACGGACCGCCGCGCGCCGACACCGTTGTCCTGGTCGGCCACGAGCCCGATCTCGGTACTCTCGCCGGTCTCCTGGTCTTCAACAGCGGCACCGCTTCGCTGCCGCTCAAGAAGGCGGGCGCCTGCCGGATCGCGTTCGAGTCCTCCGTGCGCCCCGGCGCCGGAGCGCTGGAATGGCTTTCACCTCCCGGAATGCTTTCGCGGGTGACCCGCAAGAAGAAGAAGGACGCCGTATGAAACCGCAGGGAACCTACGGTTCGAACGGCCAGGGCTACCGCGGGCGCCTGTTCGTCGTCGAGGGCATCGACGGCTCCGGAAAGAGCACGCAGCTCACTCTGCTCGCGAACTGGCTGCGCAGCGAAGGGTATCCGGTGGTGTTCAGCGAGTGGAACTCCTCACCGATCGTGAAGACCACGACCAAGCGCGGCAAGCGCAAGAAGCTGCTCACGCCGCTGAGCTTTTCGCTGATTCACGCCACCGACTTCGCCGACCGTGTCGAGCGCGAGATCATCCCTTCGCTCAAGGCCGGCGCGATCGTGCTCGCCGACCGCTACGTCTACACCGCCTTCGCCCGAGACGTGGTGCGCGGCGTGGATCCGCGCTGGGTGCGGTCGCTCTACCGGTTCGCGGTGGTGCCGACCACGGCGTTCTACTTCCGCGTGCCGCTCGACATCGCGCTCAAGCGCATCCTGTCGTGGCGCGGGATCCTGAAGTGGTACGAGGCCGGGATGGACATCGGGCTCCACGACGACATTCAGGAGTCCTACATGATGTTCCAGGCTCATATTCTTGCGGAATACGAAAAGCTGGCGCAGGAGTACGACCTGCACGTGATGGAGGCCACGCTGCCGATCGAAGCGCAGCAGAAGCTGCTGCGCCGGGCGATCACGCCCCATCTGCTGAACGTGCCGCGCAAGTGCGACCATGACTAGATTCGAGAGTTACGGCATGGGAATCCCGCGTTCGGATCCCGCGGACCTGACCGGCTGGCTCGTCGTGATCGAGGGCCCCGACGGGGTCGGGCGCACCACCCATGTGGATCTGCTGCGCAAACACCTCGAGCGCCTCGGCTACGCGGTCGCGGAGACCGGGCTCAACCGCTCCGACCTCGCGAGCCGCGGGATCCGCCGCGCGAAGCTGGGCAACACCTTCGGCTCGAACGCATTCAATCTCTTCTACGCGACCGATTTCGCCGACCGGCTCGAGCACCAGATCATCCCGGCGCTGCGCAGCGGGTTCGTGATGCTCACCGACCGCTACGTCTACTCGCTGATCGCGCGAGCCATCGTGCGCGGCGCGGATCCCGACTGGATCAAGCAGGTGTACTCGTTCTCGCTCAAGCCGGACGCGGTCCTCTACCTGCGTCTCGAAGTGCCCGAGCTGGCGCAGCGCGCGCTCGCGACCGGCGGCTTCGACTACTGGGAGTCGGGCATGGACCTGCCGATGGGGGAGGACATCTACGACTCCTTCATGAACTACCAGAGCCGCGTGATCGAGGAGCTGGACAAGCTGGCGCGCGAGTACGGATTCCAGACCATCGATGCTTCGCGCGACATCGACTCGAACGCCGAGGATCTCGCCCGCCGGGTGGAGGCCGTGCTCGCCGCGAGCGGGCGCGACCCGGTCGCTAATCCCTTCGAGCGCTGATCCGGCGGGCCTCGGCGCGGGCCGGCCCCGCCCCGTCGGCCTCGCTTCCCATCTCGACGCGCACCGGATTCTTGAGCAGCTTGCTCAGCATGTCGACGCGCTGACGGGCCGACCAGACCTCGAGCTGCGCCTCGCGCCGCGCGCCGGCGCGGATCACGATCCCGCGCTCCTTCCACTCCACGTTCAGGGAACGGACCAGCCGGTCGTGGCTGCGATCCAGGCCCTCCGCGATGCGCAGCAGCGCCGCCAGCCAGCGCACCGTGCGCCGCGTGTGCTTGTCGAGGGCGTTGAAATCCCGGTCGCGCTTCCGCGGGCGGGCCTTGTTGTGGTAGCGGGCCACGTTGGCGATCATCCGCAGCTCGTCGGAGGACAGACCGCGCAGGCTCGCGTTCATGATGATGTAGTGTGAGTGCTCGGCGTGGCCGTCGTAGCCGATCACGGAGCCGATGTCGTGCAGCAGTGCGGCGAAGTGGAGCATCTCGCGCTCCAGCGCTCCGAGCCGGTGGGCCTTGCGCAGCGCGTCGAACAGCGCGAGCGACAAGCGCGCGATGTGCTTCGCGTGGCCCGTGTCGGCGCGGAACCGGCGCAGGCAGCGCAGCACGCTGCGCAGCCGCAGGTCGCGGTTCATGGCGCGGGAGGTGATCTCGCCCGCGTGCCGGGCGACATAATCGCTCACCAGCCCCTCACGCACGCCGAAGTCCGAGAGCGTGATCCCCGGAAGACGCAGCTCCTCGAGCACGTGCTCGAGCACGATCGCGCCCGCCACGATGATCTCCGCGCGGTGCGCGTCGAGCGCCGGCAGCCGCTCGCGCTCGCGCAGCGTCATGGTCTGGAGCCGCCGGGTGGCGCTCTTCAGGGACTCGAGCGTCAGGACGTGGCCGTTCAGGTGGGCGATCGGCGCCGAGGTCTCGAAGATGTGCGCCACGTGCGCGAGCGCGTGGATCGAGCCGGATGAGCCGTACGCCCGGCGCGGCTTGCCCGCGCGCAGCTTCTCGAGCGGCCCTTCTGCGGTCTTGCGCACGTGCTGGCGCAGCCGCTCCAGGTCGCGGCGCGCGGGAGGATCCGATCGCACGATGGATTCGGTGAGCCGCAGCGCCCCGAGCGGCGCGCTCAGCATGAGCAGGCAGCGCTCGCGGTTCGCGAGCACGAGCTGCATGCTGCCGCCGCCGATGTCCACGATCGCGCACGGCTCCGCCTGGAGCTCGAGCGCGCTCTTGATACCGAGGTAGATGAGCCGGCACTCCTCGGTGGCCGGAATGACGCGGGGCGTGATCCCCGAGCTGCGGTGGGCGGCGGCCAGGAAGTCGGAGCCGTTCTTCGCCTCCCGCACCGCCGCGGTCGCGGTGCAGAGGATGCGGTCGACCTGCTGGCGGCGCGCGAGGTGGACGAAGCGCGCCAGGGAATCGGCGGTGCGCCGGATGGCGTCCTTGCGGAGCCGGCGCTTCCCGAACGAGCCGCGCCCGACCTGGACGACCTCGCGCTCGCGATCGACGACGTCGAAGCCCTGGGGACCGCTGGCCTCCGCGATCACCATGTGGATGGAATTGGTGCCGATGTCGATGGCGGCGATGCGCACCGGCACAGTATCGGTCGGCGCTCGCGCGCGGTCGAACAGGAAAAAGCCCGACAGCCTTTGGGCGGGCGTCGGGCGGCTGGAGTTACGGTACGGGTTGCCGGAACTCGATTCCTACCACTCGCTCGGGTCGTACGCGGCCCGGCGTGTCGTGCTCCCCATGAGGTACTTGAGGATGCCGACCGAGGCCTCGTGGGTGAGGCCCAGGGAGCACAGCTCCCGCAGCATGTCGCCCGACCCTGGGCGCGCAGCGGGCGGGCTATCGACGAGCAGCGGTCTTGCCTCGGTGATGGTGGTTCCGTGGTTCGGCACATCTACCTCCTTCGTCTCTTCCTCTGGATTCCGGGCCCTCGTCGTCCGTCCCGGGTGGGCCCCCTCGTTCCGTCGATGAGAATTCTGGCGAAGGTTGCCGGTTCGGGCGGCAACCGCGAGGTAAAAATGGTGTTACTTCAACGGTGCGCCGGCGACTGAGGTGGGCGGGCGGAGGCGAGGTCCCTTTCGCGGCATTGGGCGGCCGGAAGGGTTAGGCTGGTGCGCGGCGGGCATCAAATCGTGACCGCTACAGATGAGTTTGGGCCGACACGCGGGCGCCACGGCCCGAGGCGCCCGGATACGAAAGAGGAAGCGCATGCCGGCGAAGCGATCGTGCGAGTGGACATCGGACGATCCCCTGATGATCGAGTACCACGACCGCGAGTGGGGGACTCCGGTTCACGATGACCAGAGGCAGTTCGAGTTCCTGATCCTCGAAGGCGCCCAGGCCGGGCTCTCGTGGCGCACCGTGCTGCACAAGCGCGAGGCTTACCGCAAGGCGTTCGCCGGCTTCGATCCCGCGAAGGTCGCCCGCTTCGGCGCCCGCGAGACGCAACGGCTGCTCGCCGATCCCGGCATCATCCGCAACAAGCTCAAGATCGGCTCGGCGATCAAGAACGCGCGCGCCTTCCTCGCGGTGCAGGAGGAGTTCGGAACGTTCGACGCCTACATCTGGCGTTTCGTCGGCGGGAAGCCGAAGGTGAACCGCTGGCGGAGCCTGCGCGAGATTCCCCCGAAGACGCGCGAATCCGACGCGCTCAGCAAGGACCTGAAGCAGCGTGGGTTCACGTTCGTGGGCTCGACCATCATGTACGCCCACATGCAGGCCGCCGGCCTGGTGAACGACCACATGGTCCAGTGCTGGCGGTGGAAGGGCCTGAGCGGGAAGAAGTGAGCGCGAGCCTCACGGACATCCTGTGCACGCGCTGCGCGCTGTGCTGCGATGGGTCGCTGTTCGCCGACGTGGAGCTCAAGGGCCGCGCCGAGGCCACGCGGCTCGAGGTGCTGGGTCTCGAGGTCGAGGACGGCGACGAGGGCGCGCTGCTGACCTTGCCGTGCGCGGCGCTCGAGGGGAGACGATGCGGGATCTACCCGCACCGCCCCGAATGTTGCCGGACCTTCGAGTGCCGGCTGCTCCAGGACGTGCGGCGCGGCGCGGTCCGGGTGGAGCGGGCGCAGCAGCAGATCGCGGAGGCGCTGGAGCGGATCGCGCGGGTGCGGGCGCTCATGGCGCAGCTCGGAATTCGCCGGGGCCGCCTGCCGCTCCGCGAGCGCTGCGCCGAGGCGCTCTCGCGAGATGCGAAGCGCGATCCCGAGGTGAGCCGGAAGCGCGCAGGGCTGGAGGCCGAGATGTCCGCGCTGGAGGCCCTGATCCGGAAGACATTCCTCGGCGGCGGGAGGCGGTCGGGCGGCCTCGACCCGCTCAGCTGACGCGCTTCTCCAATTCGCTGGCCGGTACTTCGTCCACCGCGACCTGCGACGCTGTGCGAACCATCACCCACAGCGCGATCGGGATGGCGAAGAAGTACTTGTTGCGCGCCCACTCGTAGCGCATTGCCAGCAGCACCTCGAGGGCGGCGAGCACCACGACACCCGCCACGTCGATCCAGCCGAAACTCCAGGGGCGGGCACGCAGCCAGGTGCCGCAGCGGCACTGCCACGGGCGCGTATGCTCGGCCTGTGCGTAGCGGGCGTGCCCGAACGCGCCCCATCCGTGCCGCGGCCTCTCCCGCAGGTTCTTCACGAACCGCTCGGAGAAGGTGCCGGTCTTCGGCCGGTTCCACGCCGTGTAGACGAAGGCGCATCGCGGACACTCGTTCGGTCGTCGGGTCTCCATGCTCTGCCTTCCGATTTCGATGGGAGGTGGGCCTCTGGGATCGATGGCTGGTTATCGACGCGCATCGAT
>Ga0075434_100005461_pt1 | contig 11577 bp, 10 predicted proteins | sample RhiMethybrSRZTD3_FD_75298 | JGI IMG/M metagenome (GOLD analysis project Ga0075434, IMG submission 75298) | Populus rhizosphere microbial communities from Tennessee, USA - Rhizosphere MetaG P. TD hybrid SRZTD3 | ecosystem: Host-associated > Plants > Roots > Rhizosphere > Soil | place: USA... | reverse complement strand
AATGCGCCAGTGGCGCGCTTCCGGTTTGCCGTTGACGCGCAGATTGGGAATGCGATTCAGTTGATAGCCGAAGTCGATCCTCGCCGGGCCAACGGGTGTGAGGTAGCGCAGGCCGGGCCCCGCGGCGTACACCAGCTCGCTCGTCGGCAGCTTCATCGAGTCGTTGGAGACCGCACCGAAGTCGAAGAAGCCGACGCCTCCAAGCTTGCCGAAGAGCGGCTTGCGGATTTCGGTGGACCCTTCAAGCATCGAGAGACCGCCAATCGGCAGTCCGAAGCCGCTGAGAGGGCTCACCTCGAAACGCCCCCAGCCGCGGACGCTCGTTGCGCCACCCAGAAAATATCGCTTGAAGAAAGGCACGCTCGACGACGTGCCGAGCGCATCGATGGTGCCAAGGTGCAGGCGGTTGGCCCAGACAAACGATCGCGCGACGCGCGTGTACTGACGCGCCTCGCCGGTGACTTCCCAGTAGTTATAGGTGCCCCACAACCATTTGCCCGCCTGTTCGACGTGGCCGGACAGGACGTAGCCGCGGTTGGCGTCGAGCAGGTTATTCGTCGTGTTCCGGTTCACGTCGAAGGCAACCGCCGCCGTCGTCCCGCGAGTCCGGCCGGTGCGCGGATCGAGGCCAAGCGCAATCAGATTGTTGCGGATGGTGAAGTCCTCGAGGCCCGCGTTGGTGATGCTGCTTCGCTGGAACTCGTTGATGAGCGACACCGCCCAGTACGTCTGCAAGTTCGCCTGATGCCGGAGGGTTGCGCGCCCGCCGAGCGAGTTCTGCGAGTAAACCGGTTCGACCGCCTGCCATGCCCGCCCTTCGAAGTTCATCGATAAATGCGAGCTGAGGAAGTACGGCTCTGTGTATTCGAGCCGAACACCGCGATCGAGAGAAGACCATTTCGTCTCGACGCCCGCATGGCGCGCGTTGCCGAGGAAATTCAGATGGTCCCATCGCAGCGTTGCGCGCGCCTTTTCTTCGGACCCGTATCCGATGCCTGTCGTCAGCCGCCGATGCTTTCCTTCGGCGACGGTGACGCGCGTCGGCACCTGATCGAGCTGCAGTGCCTTGTCCTCTTTCGATTCGATGTTGGCGAATTGAAAGAGCTCGAGGTTGTACAGCTTGCGCTGCGATTCGCGCATCTCGCGCCGCGAAAACACCTCGCCTTCGCGGTATGTGAGCTGGCGCCGGACGATGTTCTCGCCGACGCTTTTTTCGCCTTCGATCTCGATCGGACCGAAGTGCGCCAGCGTGCCCGGCATCGCCGTGAACGCGACCTTCACCTGGTTGCCGCCGGCGCCCTGTTGCGAGATGTCGACTTCCGCGTACGGATAACCCTGGTCGCGCAACGCGTTGAGCCCCCGCTCGCGTGACGCGACCGCGAGCTGCCGGTCGAGCGGCTTCTTCGCCTGCAGCGGCAGCGAGTCGCGAAGGCTGCGCTGCTCGCCCGGCGAGAGCACGTCGAAGCCAACGAGATCGATCTCCGACACGAGCGTCGGCTGGCCCTCCGAGATGCGGACCGTCACGTCCACCTGGTCCTGCTTGTCATTCAGCTTCACGTCGAAGGAGCTGACGCGGGCGTCGGGAAATCCTCGATCGCGATAAAACGCCTGGACGCGTTCGAGGTCCGCTTCAAAGGCACGCCGATCGAAGTAGGTCTTGTGCCCCCAGGGGAGCTTCGATCCGCGCTTGGTTTGAAGCGCGTTGGCCAGCGCTTTCTTGTCTACCTGCTTGACGCCCTGGAAGTCGAGACTGTGGATCGTGATGTCTCCCTGCTCGCGGCACGCCCCAAGAAAGAGGGCAACGAGAAGGAGCAAAAAGGAAAACCGGTGACGTGCTCTGGCCATGGCGAGCTGGCGTGTCCACACGCCATGCCAAAAAGGAAACCAGGGTTCGCCTACGGCTCAGGTAAGGAACCCGGATTCCTATTCGTTACTCGCGGGTTGTCACGGCGGGACGTCCCGACGCCACGGCCAGCATGATCCCGAAGCCGACCGCGATGATCGCGCCAATCGCGAGCCACACCCCCGGAATCTGACGCAGGATGCCGGACTGCCAGAGCGCGAGTCCCGCGCCGAGCAGCAGGATGAAGTAGCCGATGAGGTAGATCTTGAGGAATCTCATAGAGAGGCGAATAGCAGGATGAATGCCGGAAGGTATCAGGTGTCAGGTATCGGGTGACCTGACACCTGACACCTGACACCTGATACCTATTGAATCGTCATCTGCACGATGTGCGCGCGGCGGTTCATCGCACGTCCATCGGCCGTGTCGTTGCTGGCGATCGGGCGTTCCTCGCCGTAGCTGACCGTCCGCATCCGCGAGGCGGCGACGCCGCGATCGAGGAGGTAGTTGCGCACGGCGTTGGCGCGCCGCTCGCCGAGCGACAGGTTGTATTCCGCGGTACCGACACTGTCGGTGTGCCCTTCGATCGTGACGTTGAGTGTCGGGTTTGCCTGCAGCTTCATCACCGCATCGTCGAGGATCCTGATCGCCTCCGGCTTCAGGGTCGACATGTCGAAGTCGAAGTGCACGTCCTCGAAGGTGATCGGCTGCCTGCGCATCACGGGAATCGTGATGGTGCTCTGTGCCGTGCCGCCGCGCCCGTCATTGGCGGTGACGGTCAGCGGATAGTTGCCTTCCTGGTTCGGCGCGGTCCACTGCGTGTTCATCCCGTTCTGCGAGTTGAAGGTTCCTGCGGGCGCGCTCCACGTGTAAGTGATCGTGTCACCGTCGGGATCCGTCGCCGGCGCGCTCAGGTTCGTCGTCTGCCCTGGTTCGAGCACGGGCGGGTTCGCCTGGATCGGACCGTTGAAGACGGGTGGCCGGTTGGGCGGCGGAGGCGCGGGTGCAGCCGCAGCCGGCACTTCGCGAATGACTTCACGAATCTCGGGCGGCGGCGGTGGCGGCGGCACGTACGTCCTGACGCCAGGGTGCCAGCCGACCCGGATGTCGAAGCCCCACGACTGGTTCGTCATGTCGCGGCCGGCAACGACGTGCGAGCCGGTGTTCTGACTGTAGTTGGCGCCGGCGTAGACAAACGCGCCGTTCCGCGCCTGGAAGACGCCGCCGAACTTCACGTGCGCGGGATCGCGGAGGCCGCTTTCAAGCGGCGCGACGCTGCCGTCATCGGCGCGATACGGTGGCGTCAGAAGGGTGACGTTCTCGTCGAACGACCATTCACCGACCCATTCCGCGAGGCCGCGCACCCGCGACCGCGTGCCGACAATTGCGCCGACGCCCCAGGCCATGCCATCGGAGACGGAGAACGGATCCGGGTCGCCACGAATGACGCCGCCGATCGAGCCGGTCAACTGCACGTTGCGGGCGAACTCACGACTGCCAACCAGGTCGAGATGACCGGTCAGATCGCTGGTGCCGCCCCACTGCGTGCCGCTCGGAAATTCGAGCACCGGACGAAGCGCAAGGCTCATCGAATCGCCGCGCGACTCGGAGACCACGCTCCACTTCGCGCCAATGACGGGCGTTCCTCCGAGCGTCTTCGACCACCCGCGCCGCAAGTACGGGAAGTTCTGATCGACGCCGCCGAAGGCCTTGTCGGTTGGCTCGAACACTGGATTCCTGACGCCGCGGCGCAGCCGGACGACTTTCCAGGAACCGAAGACTTCAATGCGATCGCTGACGCCGAACGCCGCCGTGAAGCCGATGTTGTTGACATCGGTCAGACCTTGCCGCTCATCCCAGTTCGCACGAAACAGCTGCGCCGACACTTTGTGCGTCGCGAGCGTGTCGGCGGTCGGTACGAACCAGAGGCCCGTATCGCCGAAAAATGTCGGCAACGCGGGCCTGGTTTCAGTGCTGACGTTCTGGGAAGTCGTGGCGGGCTGGGTCGTCGACGACGTCTGCGCCGCGGCGGGGGCCACGCCTACCGCGGCGAGGAGCAAGCCGCAACACACAATGCGCACGTGCACACCTCAAACCGGCTCGTCGGGTGGAGCGTCCCGCGCGAGCCCGTCGTTAGTCCGCGCGGCGGGACTCAGCGCCGGAAACAGGAGCCCCACCGATACTATTCACATCTCCTGCCGCAGGCGCCATCAAACGTCCACGTCCTCCGCGACTGATCTGTCCGCCCTTGCGCCCCGCGTTGCGTGCTTCATCGGGCGTCCATTCGTGGGCGGTGCCTTTCTCGTGCGCGGCGCGACCGCCTTTGCTGGCAATCTCGCGCTGCTTTTCCGGAGACATCGAAGCAAAACCGCGTCGTTCCTTGCGAACACCTTCCACAGCCAACCTCCTGGTTACTCGGATAACCCCCAATGCGATCGCCCTGGCGCGAACCGCGCCACGACCAGAGTCGTGAGCCGACGGGCTACAAGGCGGATGCCAGCCCGGCAAAAAAGTGTCGGTGATTAACTCGCTGAAAGCGGGCTGCTTACGCGGACTGACGCAAACGGTGCAACCCGGAGACTGACGTGGATCCTTACAGTTGAGGTTGAAACGCGTGCGGTTTCTATACGGACGGCTGTCTGAATGAACGGCATGGGTTGGTGGTAGTTGGCGGTGCCCAGTGGGCAGTTGGCAGTTGGCAGTTGGCAGTTGGCAGTTGGACGTTGGGAGTTCGCGACGGGGAGTTGTACGATGCCGTATATGGCCGAATGCGATCCCGCCCCCGCCACCCAGGCGCCCGTCGGCAACAAGAGCGGGCGAACGGTCAACTGCGTGAAGTTTCAGAAAGAACTGCCCGGTCTCGATACACCGCCCTGGCCCGGCGAGCTCGGACAGCGGATCTACGACAACGTTTCCGCGCAGGCCTGGAAGATGTGGGAAGAGCGGATGAAGATGATCCTCAACGAATACCGCCTGATGCCCTGGCAGAAGGAAGCCCAGGAACTGATCGGGCGTCACATGGAGGATTTCTTTTTCGGCGAAGGCGCGGCGCTGCCACCAGGATACGTTCCGCAACAGACGAAATAGCGCATCGGGGCCTACACGACGGAGATCGCGCGATCGATTGTGAATCGCAGCTTCGCGTGCGCCGTGCGGAGCGCCTGCTCCGCGGCCAGCGGCGTGGTCGCGCGCGCGAAGATGAACCCCAGATAGCTCTTTCCCTCCGGCAGCGGGACAAGCGTCGTGTCCGGCTTCGCGGTGATCTGCAGATCGACAATGTCGGGCACGGCACGGGCATCGCGCTCACCGTCAACGGACTTGTACACGCCGCGGCCCGGGATCGGGATCATCATGACGCCCGACGCCCGGCGCTCGCGAGCAAAGCCGCGCACATCCTCGCGCAGCGCGTGACGCATCAGCACCTCTTCGAGTGAAGCCTCGCCGCCCGGCGAAACAAATCGGAGTGCCTTCGAACAGAGTCCGCCGATTGGCCGGCCTGCAATCTCCAGCAGGTGCACGCCCGCGTCGTTCACGCGACATTCGGCGTGCAGCGGGCCATGCCTCAATCCGATCGCGGCGGCGCCGGCGGCGACCGCGGCCGCGATTTCACCCTGGACCGCCTTCGATTCGCGCGAGGGCGTCAGGTAGATGGTCTCTTCGAAGAACGGGCCGTCGAGTGGGTCGGGCTTGTCGAAGATCGCGAACAGCTGCAGCGATCCGCCCGTCAATACGCCTTCCACCGCGTACTCGCGGCCGGGAATGAACGACTCGACCAGCAGCCTGTCGTGCGCGGAATCACGGTCGCCGCGCACGTCGGGCTGCGCCATCAGCGCGCGCAGGCGTTCGAACGCCCGGAGGAACTCGAAGCTGCTGTCCACCCTGATGACGCCGCGGCTGCCCGACATGGCGAGCGGCTTCAGCACGGCCGGATAGTCAAACGTGATGGAAAGTTCGCGCGGATCGTCGGCGAGCGAGATCGACCGGAATTTCGGCACGAGCAGGCCGGCCGCCTCCAGCGCGCGGCGGCTCTCGAGCTTGTTGCGGCTGGCCAGCGCCGCGCCGACGGGATTGCCCGGCAGGCTGAATGCTTCGCTGACGCGCGCGGCCACCGTGACCGGACGATCGCCGACGGCAATGACGCCGTCCGGAGGGTTCGCCACGAGCGCTTCGACAATCCTCTGCAGCGCACCGAGCTCGTCGTAGAAACGAATCGGAATCGCGTCGTCCCACCAGGGATCTTCCAGCTGGTCGCAGCGGTCGCTCGCAAATACCAGACGTACTCCGAGCTTCCCGGCGGCGTCGCCGAACGACCTGATCTGGTATCCCGTGGTCGATGCGACGATGAGAACCCGCTTCAAATCAGCCGCATGTCCTCCGGCGACGGCTCGGCGCAGCAGTACCAGGCTTCGTTCATGTGAGGGACCGCTCGGGGCATCTTCGACTTCGCCACCACGCTGCGCATCACCGATTGCTGCAGCGCATCCACTCGCGAGTCATGGTGCCGCCACGGCCAGGTGAGCGAGGACGGGTCGAACCCCGCGATCACAGCCTGGATGTCCGGCAGCTCCAGCAGTGGCGATCCGTTCGTGATGAGCAGCCGGATAGCCAGTTGAATCGGGGCCACCTGCTCCATCAGTTGGAGTGAGTCGAGCGTCCGCAGCAGCTCGTCGTATCCCTCCAGCGTCGTCCATGGTGTAAAGGGAACAAACGTCGGCGACAGCGCGATGCCCGATTCGCGACAGAGGTGGACGGCCGTGATGAAATCCGCGCGTGTGTGTCCCTTCCGCAGATGCCGCAGCACCGCATCGTCAATCGACTCCACGGCGCTCGTGATGAACAGGCATCCGGTGCTCGCCAGCAGCGGCAACATCGAGGCGTGCTTGAGGATGTGCTCGATCTTGATCGTGACGTCGTAGGTGAGGCCCGCGAATTCCGACGCAAGCCGCTCCACGACGCGGCGCGCGTGGGTAGGGCCGTTGAAGAAATCGGGGTCGCCGAAGGAGATGTGCTGCGCGCCAGCGGCGACCTGCTGGCGGATGTCGTCGAACACCGCGTCGACGGGGATCGCATGAAAGCGTCCTTTGTAGACCGGAACGATTGGGCAGTGACGGCACAGGTGCTTGCATCCCCGCGTCGCTTCCGTGCTACCGGCAACGCGTGTCGAGCCATCGGGCATCTTCAGCGACGCGTATTTCGCGAGAGGCAACAAACCACCCCGATGCGGGGTCAGAGTCAGGTGCCGAGGCGACCCATCGCCCTTCGCAAGATCCACCAACTCCTGCTCGCCCTCGGGCCCCAGGACATGCGTGACACCTTTTTCCCGGAGCCACGCGTGATTGATCGGTGCATATAAACCGTAGGCGGCGAGACCTGCCGACGGATTCACGTGCTTGACTCGGTCGATGAGTGGCGCCGCCAGCCGCGTCGCGGTATGCATCGGCAGATAGAACGCCACGAGATTCGCCTCGGCGATGCGCTCGTCGGTCAGTGTCTCGCGAGACGTATCGACGCATGCGACGTCGACGCCTGCGTGCTGCAGCCATGCAGCCGGCGAAGCGAGTCCGAAGGGCTGCCGGCCGAGGTCGTAGGTTGAAAGCAGAAGAACCCGCACCGGACCATTCTAGAGTCAACTCCCAATTCCCAACCTCCAACCTCCAAGGTGTGCTGTAGCCATCTTGGGAGTTGGACGTCCGGAGTTGGTAGTTGGGAGCTGCTGTTGGGGGTTATGCTGTGCGCATGGCGACGCGTGCGGTGCCTGCGATGGCGATCGACGCCGCATCGGATCGGGCCTTCTTCGGCCATCCGCGCGGACTCTCGACGCTCTTTTTCACCGAGATGTGGGAGCGCTTCAGCTATTACGGAATGCGCGCGTTCCTCATCTACTACATGACCGCGTCGGTTGCGGCCGGCGGGCTGGGATTCGCAGATGCCGAGGCAGGAAACATCTACGGTCTCTACACCGGGAGCGCGTGGGGCGCATCGATCCTTGGCGGTATCATCGCCGATCGATTCCTCGGCCAGTACCGCAGCGTGCTGATCGGCGGAATCCTGATCGCGCTCGGTCATTTCACGCTGGCGTTCAGAGCACTCGTCTTCTTCTACGCCGGCCTCGTCCTCATCGTGCTCGGAACAGGACTGCTGAAGCCGAATGTCAGCACGCTGGTCGGGGCGCTCTACCGGCCCGGCGACTCGCGTCGCGATGCAGGCTTCTCGATTTTCTACATGGGCATCAACCTCGGAGCGCTGTTCGGACCGCTGATTGCCGGTTATCTCGCGCAGAGAGTCGATTGGCACGTCGGGTTCGCGTGCGCCGGCGTCGGCATGACCGCGGGGCTCGTTCAATATGTGGTCGGGCGGCACCGCCTGCGTATGCCGGTGATCGACCCGCCCACCGAAGCGCGAAGCGCGAAAGTGGAGAGGCCTGCGGGCTTCACGCCCGTCGAATGGAAACGCATGGGAGCGATCGTGGTCTTCTTCCTCGTCGCGATTCTGTTCTGGGGTGCCTACGAGCAGGCAGGATCGACGCTCGCGCTGTTTGCCGACCGGTATACGCGGCTGGAAGTGTTCGGCTTCTCGTTTCCTTCATCATGGTTCCAGTCCGTGCAGCCGATCTTCGTCATCACGCTCGCGCCGATCTTCGCGTTGATCTGGGTCCGTCTCGGCGATCGAGATCCGTCGGTGCCTGCCAAACTCGCGCTCGGTGTCCTGTTCATGGGCATCGCCTTCGCGGTACTGGTGCCTGCGGGCGCGATGGCACAAAGCGCCGGCATACGCGTCAGCCCGTGGTGGCTGGTCCTCTCGTACGGCGTCTCGGAGCTCGGCGAGCTGTGCCTCTATCCGGTCGGCCTGAGTGCGGTCACCAAGCTGTCACCCACCCGCATCCTCGGCCTGATGATGGGGGTCTGGCTGCTTTCCAATGCGTTCGGCAACATGCTCGCAGGAGCCTCGGCGAGGTTCTTCGTCAGCATGCCGCTGCAGCAGTACTTCGGTGAGGTCGCACTCATCCTGTTTGTGACCGCCGCGATCATGTTTGCCGTCGTGAAGCCAATCAAAAAGCTGATGGGTGGGGTCAGGTAGTGGCTCTCGAAAAATACCGAGCCAAGCGCAACTTCAAGGAAAGCCCCGAACCCGCCGGCGATACCAGGCTGGCCTCCGAGCGCGCGAAGAAGGCGAAGGGCGCCAAACCCCGCTTCTTCTGCGTCCAGAAACATCTCGCAAGCCATCTCCATTACGACTTCAGGCTCGAGCACAACGGTGTGCTGCTGTCATGGGCGGTGCCGAAAGGTCCCTCGCTCGATCCTTCGACGAAGCGCCTCGCGATGATGGTCGAGGATCATCCAATCGAGTACGGCACGTTCGAGGGCGTGATTCCCTCCGGGTATGGCGCCGGCATCGTGATGCTGTGGGACCGCGGCACGTGGACGCCCGAAGTCGAGGACGTGGATGCGGCGCTCAAGAAAGGTGACCTCAAGCTCACGCTCGATGGCTACAAGCTGAAAGGATCCTGGGTGCTCGTGCGGACCAAAGGCAAATGGGCCGGCGGTGGCGACCGATCGTGGCTGCTCATCAAGCATCGCGACGACTGGGCCGGCGACGTGGACATCGCCGAGTTCGCGCCGCTGAGCGTCAAGAGCAAGGGCGATTTCGCCGACATCCTCGCCGAAGGCAATCCCGACATCTGGATCTCCCATCGGCCCGCGTCCGGCGGCGAGGCCGGTGCGATGTTCGAAAAGATCATCAAGCGCGCGCTTGAAATGCGGGCGGGAGCTGAAGATTCAAAGGGTTCAAAAGGTTCAAAAGGTTCAAAGGGTTCAAAGAGTTCAAAAGGTTCAGTGGGTTCAAAAGGTTCAAAGGGTTCTGGTTCGCGAGGTTCGAAGGGTCGAACCAGAACCTCTTGAACCTATTGAACCTCTTGAACCTCTTGAACCTTATGCTGCAGCAGCCGTTCGCTGAGGACGCTCCACACCGCGAACGAGAGGCGGCGGCGATCGTGTCGCGCCATTTCGGTGCACCAGAAGCGCCCCTCGACGACCTCCGTCTCGGCATCGAACTCGCCGATCTCGAGAGGGTTCTTGTGCTCGGCCGCGTACTTCATCAAGCCATCCGCTGACGGCCGTCCCGTGTTCGCAATCACGACGTCGACCGGACGCCCGATCGCGTCCGACACCCAGCGCGCCGACTCCGCGGCGGTGAAGCCGGCCATGCCGTGACCTTCGGTCAGCAGATTCGCGATGAGGATGATGGGGCCGCGCATCTCCGCGAGCGCCTCAGGCACGCCGCGCACGAGCAGCGGCGGCAGGATGCTCGTAAAAAAGCTGCCGGGTCCGATGATGACCGCATCGAACGTGCGCACGGCATCCGCGACCGCCGGATGGATCGACGCCTCGGGCTCGAGCCAGAGACGCCGCACCTGGTGACCGCGGCTCTGCCCCGCATCGACTTCGACTTCGCCGCGCGTCACGGTGCCGTCGCCGTATTCGGCGCAGACCGACGCAGGCTCCACGCTGACCGGCCAGACCTTCCCTTTGCACCCGAGCAGCACGCGCAGGCCGTCGACGGCCGCGAGGAAGTCGCCGCTGTACTGTTCCATCATCGAGAGCAGCAGGTTGCCTCCCGTGTGTCCCCCGAGCCGCGCGTGATGCTCCAGCGTCGGCAGGCGTGACAGCAGCACGCGGCGCGCCTCGCCCTCGTTTCTCGCGAGCGCGAGCGCGCATTTCAAGACATCGCCCGGCGGCAGCACGCCGAGCTCGTCGCGCAGCTGCCCGGAACTGCCGCCGCTGTCGAACATCGTGACGACGGCGTTGAGATGCAACCAGGGATTGTTCTTGAGTCCGCCGAGAAGACTGGGAAGGCCGGTGCCGCCGCCGAAGCATCCAATGTTCAGCTCTCGCAGCTGCATGCCCGTCAATTCTAGATCACGGGCCACGGAGGCACGGAGATCCGCGGCCCCTGTTTCACTACTGGTTTTGACGGAATGAGACGCTCACGTTCATCTGCACTTCGATTGGAACGCAATTCAGCAGCGTCGAATCAAACTCCCACTGCCTGACCGCGTCGATCGCGGCCGGAGCCAGCTCCGGGCGATCGGCCTTCACGACTTGCACGTCCGTGACGGAACCGTCGGTGCCGATCGTGGCCGCGAGCTGGACGTTCCCGCTGACGCCTGGATACCCGGGGCGGACATCCTTGACTTTGTGAGGCGGGCGGATGTTTCCGCCCACGCCGTTCGCGACACCCGGGGTGCACGCAGGGTTCGGGCGCTTGGCGACCGCGTTGCCGCTCTGTCTCGCGCTCGTCACCGAGCCGTCCTCGCTGACGACGGTGATCGTTTCCTGAAGCTCGCCAACCTGCATCTTCAGCGTTCGATCCAGCGACTGGCCGTTGACGGTAAACGTGTCGGTCAGATTCCGAAAGCCCGGCAGCTTCGCCTCCACCGTGTAATCACCGGCGGGCAGACCGACCAGCTCGAAGCGCCCATTGCGATCGGTTTTCGTCTCGTGTTTCACGTCTCGACTCGCATCGCTCACCGTGACCATAGCGGCGGGCAGCAGGCGATCCTGCGGATCGACAACGGTGCCGGAGAAGGTGACGAACCCGCCCTGGGCGAAGGTTGCGATTGGCAGCGTGACGGCAAGCAGCGCGAGGGCTGACGCCCAGCGGCCTGCGCGCGTGAGGGGACCCCGATCGAGACGGGCATTCAGCATGGCACGGACTCTCCTTTCAAGGTTGGACGG
>Ga0075434_100005457_pt1 | contig 11585 bp, 11 predicted proteins | sample RhiMethybrSRZTD3_FD_75298 | JGI IMG/M metagenome (GOLD analysis project Ga0075434, IMG submission 75298) | Populus rhizosphere microbial communities from Tennessee, USA - Rhizosphere MetaG P. TD hybrid SRZTD3 | ecosystem: Host-associated > Plants > Roots > Rhizosphere > Soil | place: USA... | reverse complement strand
GCGGATTGATCATGCCGGCAACACCGAACGGCACCAACCCGAACAGATCCGCGTTGCCGGTGAAAACCGAAACATCGGGCAACAAACGGGCATATTCCAGCAGAGCGCCCTGGCCATACGCGACTTTGATTCCCTTGAGCATGGGCACTTGTTCCTTCATCCGAACCGCCAACCCCGGCGGAATCGAGATCCCGGAATATTTCGGATTCTCATAGATAAAAATCGGCAACGGCACGGCGTTCGCCACCGCCGTGTAATGGGCGATGATCTCGAATTCGGTGTGATCTGAGTAATAATAAGGCGGTACGATCGCGACCGCATTAGCTTTGTGCGCGGCCGCATGCTCGACCAATTCCACCGTGCTCTGCGTGTCCGCGGTGCCGACGTGGATGATCACGGGGACGCGCGACTTCGCCTGATCGAGCGCAATCGCCGCCGTTTGTTTACGCTCTTCGATGGTCATGGCCGGGCCTTGCCCGGTGGAACCAAGCACGAACAAACCCTGCACGCCGGCTTTGATGTGAAAATCGACGAGCGCGCGCATCATCTGTTCGTCCACCCGAACTTTCTCATCGAATGGCGTAATGATCGGCAGCAATACTCCTCGAATCATACGATCCCCTTTCAAGATTAGCTTACGGACGAAATATTTTTGGCCTGTACGACCTGAGTCCTACTTCTGTGTCCAAACGAAATACCGCGTCGGCATTTTTGTGCGCGACTACACCCTTGGGGCGGTCCCCGTCCAATGCCGTGTTGATCGCATCCAGAACGATTTTGCGAAACTTTATAACGCCGCGATCGGATGAGCCTAGCTGCTCCGCTCTTTCGCCGAGTAGTCCCTGTGTCCCTTGTGTCATAATGTCTTCCTGCCGGACATTTCCCTTGTACGGTATGTATTTTCGTTTGTCGTAGGGCTGCACTTCTTGCATCGGTGCTTCCTTGGCGCGCAGTTCCGTGAGACGTTCGAAGAAATTTTCCACCGGCCCCAGATAATTGTCCGCGGTGAAAAGCATGAAATGCTCGTCATCGTTGGGCGTTACGAACATCCAGTGCTCGCAGCGCGAGCCTTCGCTCATCAATGCCGCGGCGTCCATCTTGGCATGGACAAATTCTGTATCCCCGACTTGTACGATGCTGGGCAGGGCCAGGCTCATCTCGTCGACGAATTCCGTGTCGGGTTTCGGTCCGGGCTTCGTCATGACAACCTTCATGCCGTAAGCCATTTCGACGAATTCGAAATGCGGCATGTCCGTGTAGCTGAAAAACTGATTGCCCCAGGATTGCTGTCCATAGCCGGCATGGCGGTGCAGGATGCACACGTGAGCGGGGTCGGCCGAATTTTCAAAAAAGTTGAACCAGTTATAATCCGCGTAACGCACCGGTTCGATCTGGCGTTGGCCGCCGCGCTCGAGCAGTGGCGCATACTTCGGCAGTGGGGGCGGATTGAGCTTGTCGGGTCCCATGTACGCGAAAATGAACCCGCCAAGTTCTTGCACCGGGTAAGAGAGGTGCTTCACCTTCTGAGGAAACTTACTGTCCTTGGGCTCCGCCGGCATCTCGAGACATTGTCCAGTCACGTCGAAAAGCCAGCCGTGATAAGGACACCTGAGGCCTCCATTCTCGATATCGCCATATTCCAAAGATGTGCCGCGATGCGGACAGTGGAGCCCAAGCAATCCCAGCTTGCCGAACTCATCGCGAAACAACACGAGATCTTCGCCGAGCACCCTGACCGCTCGGGGGATATCGTAGAGATCACGCGCGACGCCGACCGCCACCCAGTAGTGGCGAAACCATTCGCCGCAGGGCGTTCCCGGCGCGACATGGGCGATATCTGCGACCGTCGCTGCCTTAGACTTTTTCTTAGCGCTCAATTTCGGCATTCATTCTTGTTTTGATTCGGCTGAACGGCTTGCACGATTTGAATGTCTCGGACGTTTTGAACAATAACTTCTATTTGAAACCATATTCCTTCCAGCGTTGCAAAACCGTCCGACGCATTTCCTCGGTGGGCTCCGCCACTTCGCCGCGGAAATTCTCTTTGATTGTCAAATCGAGCATCAATTTGGAGGTCAATCCATCGGCGCGTGCCGAAGGCTCGAGGGAGCTCGTGATGCTGCGTGGAATCACATACATGTCCGTTGCCGGCTGGAATCGTGTGGTCAGTGCCCAGAGAACTTCATTGGGATCTTCGAGATTAATGTCATCATCCACTACCATCACGTGCTTCCATTTGCCGCTTCGCGTATAGAGAGACGCCGCCAGAATATTGTTGACGATACCCGGCCGCATCAGGCGTTTTTCCAACTGCAGAATTAAAACGATCGAAACTCCCCACGGTGGAGCGTAAGCTTTTTTCAATGCCGGATAAGCGGGTTTCAATTCCTGATAGGCCGCTACAGCATAGGTCAGGGCATCGACATAAAGGTGCTCGTGCGGCGGCTTACCCAACCATATATTATGGTAGACCGGATTGCGTCGATGCGTCACCGCTTTGATCGTCATGATTCGCTCGTTCGGCATCTGTGCGGTTGTATAGCCGCAAAATTCGCCGAACGGTCCTTCATCGCCGGTTTTTGCCGGAATTTTGAGTTCGCCCTCCAGGACGATCTCGGCGAGCGCTGGCACTTCGAGATCAATCGTTCGGCACCGAACTACATCGACCGGTTCACCGCTGAGCCCGCCCGCGATCTCCAGCTCGTAAATCCCCGCACGCGGTTCGAACTGCGAAGCGACGTAAACCGAAGGCGGCACACCAATGCACACCGCCACTTCAAAGTTTTTTTGCCCGCGTTTCTCCGCGTTCCTGATGAAATCATGTCCATCATGTCCCGGTGTGAAGCGGATTGTCACTTCATTCTTCGATACCAGCATCATCCGATAGATCGCCAGATTATTGCCGTAGTCGGGATCTTTGATAATCACGTGGCCTGCTGTGATATAAGGGCCGCCGTCCCGCGGGTTATTCGTACACAGCGGCAGCTTCGTAATATCGACCTCGGCTCCTTCCATCACGACTTCCTGGCAAGCTCCGGCAGAAACCCGCCGCGGAACGATCGGGGCGCTCGCACGCCGGACCGTCTCTTCGAAGACGTTCTTCTGCGACAATCCTAGCGCCAACGCGACGCGCCGGTCGCTTGCCAACAGCTGGCCTACCACAGGAATCGTCGACCCTTTTACATTTTCGAAGAGGAGAGCGGGACTATTGGGCCGCTCGTTGAAAATTTTGCAAATCGCGCCGAGCTCATGTTTGGGGTCGACTTCTGCAGCGACCGTATGAAGTTCGCCTGCTTTTTCCAGTTGGTCGAGAAACTCACGAAGATCCATCATAACGGCAAACTAAAACCTCCACTAAATTTTTGTCATCATTGCTATAGTAGTAACATTCGGTGCTGCGTAACTTTGCTCGCGATTCCTTGTGCGCCACGATCGTCTTGATTTAAATCCAAAAAATTCCAATCGCTGTTCGCTCTATTCTCTATCGCGTGGATGTACCGCGGTTGTCATTTCGAGCCAAAGGCGAGAAATCTTTCTTCGCATGCGACCAAAAGCAAGATCTCTCGCTCCGCATAGCGAAGGATCTGTTTTTCACTCCATGAGGACTGAACCGTTACCCCCGTATGAACTGCCTTGAATCGATGCGCAACCGGTGCCAAGCGCGGTGGTGCGCCCTGCGGATCTCGCAGCACAGAGCTTACTGACCTTGACGCTCCCGCATCAGATTGATGAGGCTTCCCGTAAGAACCATCTCCACCTGCCGTTGCGTCATCCCATGCTCCGTAGCGTAGCTTTCTCCTTTGGTCTTGTTGATCACGTTCACCTGTTTTGCGCGACGGATAGCTTCACGGACGTTGGATAGGATGAGCAGATCACTCCGGTCAATCTTTTCCCAGTCAGCCGGATCGACGAACGTGAGCGGAAGAATCCCGAAGTTGACGAGGTTCTGCCAATGAATGCGGGCGAAGCTTTTGGCAATAACGGCTTTGAGCCCGAGGTATCTCGGTGCGATCGCAGCGTGCTCGCGGCTCGATCCCTGACCGTAATTCCTCCCGGCAACGATTAAAGAGCCGGACCGAACGTACTCCATGGCGCGATCGTGATAAGTTTCATCGATCCGCGCAAACACGAACTTGCTGATCGCAGGGATGTTGCTCCTGTACGGAAGCACCTGCTCACCTGCAGGCATGATTGCATCCGTAGAAATGTTGTCGCCCACTTTCAAAAGGACCGGTCCCTCTATCGAATCGGGAAGTGGATCAAACGGCGGCAGCGGCGCGATGTTGGGTCCCTTCTCAAGCTCGACTTTCTCCCCATCTTTTACCGGCGCAACCAGCATGTCGGTATTAATGATCAGCCTTTCCGGCTCGATGAATCTCGGATATCGCATGCCGAGGGACCGTGGATCAGTGATCGCGCCGGTGAGTGCCGAAGCCACAGCGGTTTCAGGGCTGCACAGATAGACCTGGTCTTCTTTTGTTCCGGAACGACCGAGAAAGTTGCGCGGCACAGTACGGAGGCTGATCCGGCCAGTGGCCGGCGCCTGCCCCATGCCAATACAACCATTGCAGCCGGCCTGGTGGATTCGCCCTCCCGCCCGGATGAGTTTTCCGAGCAGTCCCTGCTCAGTTAAGTTCTCCAAGATCTGGCGGGAGGTCGGATTGATGTCAAAAGAGACCCGGTCATGAATCTGTTTTTCGTCAACGATTAAGGCGGCGATGGCGAAATCCCGCAGTCCGGGATTGGCCGAGGATCCAACCATGGCCTGATAGATCTCGCGGCCGGCTACCTCACGTACGGGTACCACGTTGCCCGGACTGCTCGGCAAGGCAATGAGCGGTTCGAGCTCAGACAGATTGATCTCTCCGTATTCATCATACTCAGCATGCTCATCAGCAACGAGCTCGACCCAATCTTCGCCGCGGCCTTGGGAGTCGAGGAAGCGCTTGACAGCAGCGTCAGAGGGAAACACGCTGGTCGTCGCGCCGAGTTCGGCTCCCATGTTAGCAATCACGTGGCGATCCATGGCGCTTAGGCTATCCAGGCCGGGCCCATAATATTCGATAATCCTGCCGATTCCCCCATCAACGCCATGCCGGCGTAGCATTTCAAGAATCACATCCTTTGCACTCACCCAGTCCGACAGTTCACCGGTCACGTTTACGCCAAGGACTTTCGGCATCCTGACGTAGAACGCCTCGCCGTTCATTACCAGAGCCACTTCCAACCCACCTGCGCCGATCGCCAGCATCCCCAGCGAGCCAGCAGCACAGGTGTGACTGTCAGCACCCAGCAGTGTTTTGCCGGGGATGCCGAAACGCTCCATGTGCACCGGATGGCTCACGCCATTTCCCGGGCGGCTATACCAGATTCCGAACTTTTTGCAGGCGCTTCGCAGAAACAAATGATCGTCAGCGTTTTTGAAATCGGTTTGGAGCAGGTTGTGATCGACATATTGCGCAGAAAGCTCTGTCTTCACCCGGCGAAGACCCATGGCTTCGAGCTCTAGCATCACCATGGTCCCAGTGGCGTCCTGTGTCAGGGTCTGGTCAATGCGAATACCTACTTCTTTTTCCGCTCTCATCTCACCCTCTAGAAGATGGGACTGGATGAGCTTTTTCGCGACATTCAATTTCACAGCGCTCTCCTCTCATAGGCACGAAACCTGTCTAGACTCTTCCGGCGGCTCATTCTTCCTTCTTGATTGCGTGGCCGCCGAATTGGTGCCTCGTCATGGCCAGAAGTTTATCGGCGAACCCATCCGTCCGAGAGTACGGTTCGTACTAACATCCCTGCAAATTTGCGCGGCTTGCGCAAACTTTCTGAGCAGAAATTTCACCACGAAGCGCACGAAGGACACGAAGTTCGGAAAAGAAATTTATTAATTCTTATTATTTTTCTTTCCTTCGTGTCTCCGGCGAGAACGCCGAGGCCGCCGCTATAGGTCGGCATTCCCGGCTCCAAGGCTATCTCCATGGAGAAATAGGCTACCTTTGGTTCCTCACTCATATCAGTCATCCTTCCTGGTCTGAGTTAAGAAACAGGATGGCTTCCTTCGATTGTTAAGCACAGCTTGCTTCGTGAACCATTTATCTCTGTGATAGCTTCGAGTCTAGAACCGCTAAGGACAGCGGCGCTCTCGGGAGTTGACGTTAGATAATTGAGCGCGCGGCCATCGGGGTGCCGACTTCCTATTGGGCGGGCGATCAAAAGCGATCGAGGGAAGTATCCTCCCAAGCCGTCGGATCACCGATCGGTTCCAGATGGGTAAATACAGTGGCACCCGGAACCGCTGTTCGAATCTCGCGCTCCATTTCTTCCAGCAGATCATGGCCACGTTGCACGCTCCACTCACCCGGCACGAGCACGTGGAACGAAATGAACGAGCGGCTGCCCGCATGCCGGGTGCGCAACGCGTGATAACGGATGCCGTCGCGCTCGTACCGGCTGAGAATCTGCTTTATGGCCTGTTGCTCCGCGGCAGGCAGGGTCGTATCAAGCAGGCCGAGCACGGAGCCTCGCAACAGTTTGACTCCGGTCCAAATAATATTGACCGCAACGATCAGCGCGATGATCGGATCGAGGCGAAGCAGCCCGGTAAAAAACACAACGGTGACCCCGATGACGACCCCAGCGGAGGTCCAGACGTCGGTCATCAAGTGACGGGCGTCCGCCTCAAGCGTGATTGAGCGATATTTGCGACCCGCCTCGAGCAAGACCCGCGCGACGGCGTAGTTAAGGAGCGCAGCGAAAACCGACACGGCGAGACCGAGGCCGACCTGCTCTAGCAGGCGGGGCGCGATCAGGCGTGGAACGGCAGTCCAGGCAATGCTCGCGGCGGCAAGCAGGATCAACGCGCCCTCGAGCCCGCTGGAAAAATATTCTGCCTTGCTATAGCCGAACGCGTGCATCTCGTCGGGGGGACGCGAGGCGACCGCAAGCATGGCGAGGGCCATCAATGCCGCAATCAGATTAACGACCGACTCAAGCGCATCGGACAAAAGACCTACGGATCCGGTGATGTAATAGGCGCTCGCCTTCAGGCTGATCGTGGCAATCGCTGCAGCGATCGAAAGCCACGCGAATTTGGTGAGAGCGGCTCTGTCCGTTGAAGCAGAACAAAGACTCGAGAAGAATGCTTCGGTAAGCGTTCTTGATGTCCACCGGCTCCCGGAGGGTTCGGCCGGATTAGGACTCCGTTGTCCGCTCATGAGTTCCTGCTTCACGCTTCGCTACCGTTTTTCACTGGAGCGGTCCCTTGCATTGTTTCTCTACCAGGCGGCTGGCAATGCAGGGAACGGTCGCGGTCGTTCCCTACGCCGCGATATCAGATGAGAGCGGGACAGCGCGATGGTATTATTTTTTGGTTCTCCGGTATGACCGCTGGCTACACGCCAAGTTTGAGCTTGACATACTCGCCGACCAGGATGGCCGCCGGATAGAGAACCTCTTCCTCTGTTTGCGCGTGCAGCGTGAGTTTTTCGGCGAAGCGCGCATGTTCAGACAATTTTTCGTCCTCTGCTGCGGCAGTTAATTGTTTCAGCGCCGCCACCACGGCTTGGTGCTCTCGAAACATTTCCGGCAGCTCGGCTTTGAGCCGATCGGTCATGGGCAGAACACTGCGCATTTTTGGATCGATTTCGCCGCGCGCCAACGCCGACAACAGTCCGATCGGCGGAAGCGCAAATTCCTCCTCCTTGATAAAATGCTCATGCAGAACCTTGGCCACGGCTTTCGCCGCTTCGCCGGTCTTGCCGCCGGCTTTGGTTGCGCGCACGAGATCAGCGTGCAGATCTTCATGCTCCAACTTCAAAGATTCAGGAATTGCCGGAATCATCTCGAACCTCCGTTCGCTTATCGCGCAGGAGCGCTACTCTTTTACGTACTCCTACCCTGCTGGATTATTCTGACCACATTTTACTGACGCGTTTGTTTTTATGAATCGCGAATGTAATGAGCATCGCGCGATCGCTATGGGCTTTTGTCGTACTGTAGAACCTCTCGGTCGCCCCGCCGCCATGCCCGCCTCCATGCGCTGTCGTTGGCCGACAATCGACCGCAGCAGCCCGGAGTCACTTGCGCGTAACCCGAAAGATCGTGCCGTTGGCATCGCCGCTCACCAGCAACGCGTCGTCGGAAGTGACGACCACTCCGGCCGGCCGGCCCCAGACGCTGTCGTTGTCCACCACGAACCCGGTCATGAAGTCTTCGTACTCGCCGGTCGGCTTGCCATCCTTCATGCGCACGCGGATTACCTTGTAGCCGGTCCTTTCGGGCCGGCTATGGGAACCGTGCAGCGCGACGAAGGCATCGCCGCGGTACTCGGCGGGGAAGGCGTCTCGATCCGTAGAACACGGCGCTCAGCGCGGCGGAGTGCGCCTGGATCAACACCTCGGGTACGCGCACGTGGCCCCTGAGGTCGGGACGCTTGCCTTTGAAAACCGGATCTTCATGATCGCCGATGTAGTACCAGGGCCAGCCGTAGAACGCGCCGTCCTGCACCAGCGTCATGAAGTCGGGCACGAGGTTGGGCCCGAGGTGGTCGCGCTCGTTGACGACGCACCACACGTTGTCGGTGCCGGGCTGCATCGCCAGGCCCGAGCAGTTACGCAGTCCGGTGGCGTAGTTCCGAACGCTCTCTCCCTCCGGATCGAAGACGCGCACCACGGCGCGATTTTCTTCTTCGCCCCAGGTCGCGCCACGGCCATGGGTTTTCTCATTCTGTCGGATCTGCTCGGGCGTCATCCGGGTCGTCATGTCGCCCCCGACATTGGACCTCGAGCCGACGGCGAGGAACAAGCGCTTGCCATCCGGGACACCGCCAGATCGCGCGTCCAGTGCCGCTTGGTCGGGATGTTGGCAATGACTACATCTGGCGGAGCCGCGGCTTTGACCGCTCCGCTGTGATACGGATACGGACCACCTGATTCGCCGCCGCCACATAGATGTACTGGGGATTGGCGGGCGGCTGGAAAGATGATGCCGTAAGGACGATCCAGGTTTTCGGCGAAGACCTCAGCCTTTGCAGGCCCGCCGCCCGCACCTGCGCGGAACACGAGCACCCGTCCAGTGCCTGACTCCGACAGGAAGATGTCGCCGTTCGGTGCGATGCGCAGGGTGCGCGGCTGCTTGAATCCGCTTGCGAATACCTCGACCGCGAAGCCGTCCGGCACTTTCGGCAGCGCGCCCTGCGGCGGCTCGACCAACTTCACGATGTTGGCGACCGACTTTTCACCGTCCGCGGCCGTCGCTGGCGGCGGCGCCGGCAGGTCCGAGGGTTTTGATGAGGCGACGGACACCGGGGTTATCGGATTTCCAGTCGTCGCGAACGGCAGTTGCTCCGGTGCGCAGCTCAATGCTTTGCGAGAATGCCAGGGAAGCCAATACGACGATCGAAAGAGGGACGAACAGCTTCAAAAATCTGCGGGACTGCATGTGCTCCTCCTCTGCTGACGAACGGAGGCAGATATATTGCCGCCCTCTGTTGGGTCGCAACGGTTGCATGCTGCTCTTGCGCTTCGGAGTTGCCGCTCGTGTAAGTGCTCGCCGTGCGGTTCTCGCCTGGAGCCGGCTTGCCCGGCAGCGGCGGCAGCGATTTGGCCTCTTCGAGATCGATGCCTGTGCCCTCGGCGACGCGGCGACCGTAATCCTCGTCGCAATGCCACCAGTGCCAGACCATGCGCAGGGCGATCTCCTTCGGACACTGCTTCAAATCGCTGACCCTATTTCCGATCAGGTCTTCGCGCTCCCTGGCCCTGCTTGCGGGGCGTTCAGCGCTCGCTCATGCCTTCGGCTGGTTTCGTCGCCGTGCCGGACCGCACCTTGTCTTCGATGCGCCGTCCGATTTCGGCATCGACACGCCGCCAATACTCGAAGGCGCGGCCAAGCACCGGCTCGCGCACCCCGCCGAGCAGGCTGCCCGCGACGGTGTCGACGAACGCGCTGCGCTGCGCGTCGTCGAAGACCTTGCGCACAAGAATGCCGGGCTGCGTGAAATCATCGTCCTCGGGCCGCAGCGTATAGGCGCTGCGCACCATGTCGCCGTCCGCCTCCCATCCATCGGGGATAGCGCCGGCGTGTTCCGACCAGGGCCGGCCGCCGCTGTTCGGTGCATATACTGGCGCATTGCCGCTGTGCTGGTAGGTCATCTGGCCGTCGAACATGTACGTGTTCGCCGCCACCTTGGGCCGGTTGACCGGGAGCTGGTGAAAGTTGGTGCCGATCCGATTGCGTTGCGCGTCGTTGTACGCGAAGGCGCGGCCGAGGAGCATTTTGTCGGGGGACAGGCCGATGCCGGGCACCGTGTTGCCGGGCGAGAACGCCGCCTGCTCAATCTGCGCGAAGAAGTTCTCCGGGTTGCGGTTGAGCGTCATCGTGCCGACCTTGATCAGGGGATAGTCCGCGTGCGGCCAGGTCTTGGTCAGGTCGAACGGATTGATCCGATAGGTCTTGGCCTCGGCGTACGGCATGACCTGCACCGACAAGGTCCAGCTCGGATGGTCGCCGCGCGCGATTGCCTGGAATAGATCGCGCCTGTGAAAATCCGCATCGGAGCCCGCCATCGCGGCGGCGTCGGCGTTGGTGAAGAACGCCATGCCTTGTTCGGTATGGAAGTGATACTTCACCCAGAACTTCTCGCTCGCCGCATTGATCCACATGTAGGTGTGGGAGCCATAGCCATTCATGTTCCGCCACGTGCGGGGCAACCCTCGCGGACCCATCAGATAGGTCACCTGGTGCGCCGATTCGGGATTGCTGCTCCAGAAATCCCATTGCATGTGATTGTCGCGAAGACCTGAATCGGGAAGCCGCTTCTGGCTGCGGATGAAGTGTGGAAACTTCATCGGATCGCGAACGAAGAATATCGGCGTGTTGTTGCCCACTAGATCGTAATTACCCTCGTCGGTGTAGAACTTGAGCGAGAAGCCGCGCACGTCGCGCCAGGTGTCGGGGCTGCCCATCTCTCCTGCGACGGTCGAGAAACGCGCGAGCATGTCGGTCGTCGCGCCTTTCTGGAAGAGGGCCGCCCGGGTGAACGCGGTGACGTCTTCGGTCGCCTTGAATACGCCGAAAGCCCCCGCGCCCTTGGCGTGGGGCTGACGCTCGGGAACCTTCTCGCGGTTGAAATGCGCCATTTGCTCCAGAAAATGAACGTCGTGAAGCAGTATCGGACCATTGGGTCCGACCGTCAGGGAGTCGCGGTCGCTCGGCGCTGGCGCGCCCGTGCTCATCGTGGAACCGGTCGCTTGTTTGTAGGCATCTGCCATGTGCGTTCTCCTTTCAAATAATGATCCGCAGTCATTTACGCGTAACCCGGAAGATGGTGCCGTTGGCATCGCCCGGAGTGTAACTATTTCGCAGCAAAGCATGCATCGGATTGCCGTGCCTGAAGAAAATTGCGGGTATTCGCTCAGCCATACAAGGATCCTGTTCTTACCCGTCGGATTTCATCACTCTCAAGCACGCCGCTGTAGAAACAATTAAACCGATTCGGCTTGCAGAAAGGACCTCAGCATCCAAGCCATCTTTTCATGCTTTTCCATCAATCCGGTCAGAAAATCGTTGGTGCCCATATCGTGATGCTT
>Ga0075434_100005453_pt1 | contig 11590 bp, 11 predicted proteins | sample RhiMethybrSRZTD3_FD_75298 | JGI IMG/M metagenome (GOLD analysis project Ga0075434, IMG submission 75298) | Populus rhizosphere microbial communities from Tennessee, USA - Rhizosphere MetaG P. TD hybrid SRZTD3 | ecosystem: Host-associated > Plants > Roots > Rhizosphere > Soil | place: USA... | reverse complement strand
CGTCGCCCAGAATGTGGAGGCGGCCATCAGACGTACGTGAGGTCGGACCATGCCGATGCAATACGACTTCGTCACGATTGACGGATCGATCGTTCCCCGCGCGTCGAATGCGCTGCTGCAACATGCGCTCGACACGTACGCGAGCGAGATCAACAAGGTTGCGGGCGTCTGGCGCGTGTTCGACGACGAGCATCTGTCGTATCGGCCGCACGATCGATCGATGACCGTCGAGGACGTGCTCAAACATCAACTGCTGTCCGAGCGCCGCTTTTTCGGCGAATTCCTCAGCGGACCGGAGCCGCCCGCTTCGCAGGTGCTTCCATCGGAGCGGCGCGTCGCGATCTACATCGATCGGTTGCGGGATCTTGCGGTGCCGCGCTTTGCATTTCTCGCGACGCGACCCGATCAATGGTGGCTCGAACGCGTGCCGTTCTTCGACGTCGAGCGCGAGCGAATCTGGATCTTCTGGCGCCGCGTGCTGCACACCGCCCACCATCGCACGCAGCTCTCGGTCTATCTGCGTCTGCTGAACCGTCCCGTGCCGCCGACCTACGGGCCGACGGCGGACGCGACCTGGAGCGGCGCCGATCCGACTCACAGCGTCGAAGCCGCAGGACGTTAGGAATTCGGAATTTGGAATTTGGAATTTGGAATTTGGAATGCGTTACGGAGCGAACGCGAGCAGCACGTTTCCGGGTCGGAGCCCGAATGCGCCGTAGCCGGAGCTCACGAACAGCATGCCGCCGGCTATCGTCGGTGCGGGACCAGCCATCGAACCGCCGCGCGCCGCGACGCCATTCACGGTCCTGAACGTGCGATTCGTGTCGTAGCTCCAGACGACGGTGCCGTCGGCGGTCGAGTACGCGCGCACGGCGCCGTCGTTCGACGGCGAGAACACGATACCCGGCATGACGCTGACGGCCGAGAACTGAGCGCCGCTGCAGGCGCGCGTCGGTTTGCCGCACGCCGGTGTCGACGGCGGCGCATACCACGCGCGCCCGCCGGTCGCGAGCGACACGGCGTGGAGTCCGCCTGGCATCTCGTTGTAGATCTCGGCGACCGGCACATACACGCGCTCGCCGTCCGCCGCGATGCCCCATTGAATGCCGCCGAGCCCGCTGCCCCCGCCGGCGCGGTAGTGCCACACTTCAGCGCCCTGCCTGTCGGGGTCGAGCGCGTAGACGACGCCCGATTTCTGACCGGCGATGATCAACTCGCGGCCGCCGGGAAGCGTCGCGAGAATTGGCGAGGCGCCGAAATCGAAGTCCGGACCGGGATGCTCGGAGCAGTTCGTTTCACCGGCGGTGCAGCCGAAGACATCGCGCTGGCCGGGGCTGGTTTGATGCGCCCACTTCATTCGTCCGGTCGCGAGATCGAACGCGACGATCGCGTCGGTCGTCGACTGCGGCGCGCCGCTGTAGGTGTTCCCGACGCCGACGTAGAGCGCATTTCTCTTTGCATCGATCGTCGGCGACGACCACACGGCGCCGCCCGATGGTCCCCACACCTCGGTTCCGTCTGCGTACGTGCGAATCAGCGCAGGGGCCTGCGCGATCGTGTACGCGCGCCAGATCTGATCGCCGGTCCGCGCGTCGAGCGCGACGACGCCGCCGCGAAACGTGCAGCACGCATAGCCCGGCGGCTTCCCGCCTTCTTCGTACGATGAGATCGGCACGTACAAGCGCGCCGCGTGATATACGGGCGCACCGGTCAGCCGCACGAGCGGGTGATCGTCGACCTTGCGGCTCCACAGCAGTTTTCCGGATGCGGCATCGACCGCATAGGCGTATCCCTGCTGATCGGAAAAATACGCGGCGTATGTGGTCGCGCCGCGCGACGTGTCCTTCGGACCAATCGTGACGGCGCCGCGCACACCCGCGTGCGCCACGAACGTCCACGCAATACATCCCGTTTTCGCGTCGAGCGAGTACACGATCGCGTTCTGACTGCCGACGAAGACGCGTCCGCCTGCGACCGTCGGCTGCCCCCACGACGAGGTGCTGTCGGGAAATCCGAACGCCCACTTCAACGCGAGCTTCGGGATCTGATCGGCCGTCAATCCCGGCGACGGTTGAAAGTGCGTGTTGTGGACGTCCGCGCCCCATCCGTTCCATAGCGGCGCGGATTGCGGATCTGCGAATGGCAGCGGACGCGGACAGCGGCCCGTGATCGTCGACGCCGCGCCGCGCATTTTGCGTGCGGTGACGTACTCGGCAATCGCGCGCCGCTCGGCACCGGTGAGCGCCAATCCCTGATAGCGCATCGAACCGGCGGTGAGCGCGTCGACGATTGCCGCCGGCGATCGTCCGCGCAGCGCGTCGCGGCCGGGCGCGCGCGGATCGCCGCCGTCGTGGCACGTGCTGCACGCCGAATTGAACAGCTTCTCGGCGTCGACCGCGGGTGGACGGCCCTGTGCGCCGATTCGGAGCGAGAGGAGAGCGAGCGCCGCAGCCGCGGCGATGACGGGGCGGTATGCCGACAAGGAATTCAGAAAATTTTCAGATGCGAGCGCCGGAGCGGCTCGGCTACTATTCTCTCAAGATCGCAGGAGGTTCCGTGAGACGTCATCTCGGCGTGCTCGTCGCGGCCATCGCGCTCCTCACCGCCGCGTCAGCATACGCACATCACTCCTTTGCCGCCACCTACGTGGTCGACAAGGAGATCAAGATCGAAGGGGACCTCGTTTCGTTCATGTTCCGCAATCCGCATTCCTTCGTGCACGTCCAGGCGCCCGACGACGGCGGACAGATGCAGCGCTGGGCCATCGAGTGGGCCGCCGCCGGCCAGTTGAACGGCGTCACGCGCGACACCCTCAAGCAGGGCGACCACGTCATCGTCACCGGCAATCCGGGCCGCACGGTCGAAGATCATCGCATCAGGATGCGCAGCATCTTCAGGCCCAAGGACGGCTGGAAGTGGAGCGGCGATTTTCAATAGCGGTCAAAACGCGTTGCCGATGAACGGCAGCATCCGTCCCCAGTACATCACGCCAATCCACAGGATCAACGACGCCGCCGCCGCGATTTTCGCGGGAAACGGGACGTCGTGTCCCGCGCCGACGCCGTCGACGCGCCGATAGAGACCGCTGACGTAGAACAGAATCACGTTGACGCCCGCGAGCGCGATGAACAGGAGCTTGAAGAAGAACGCGATGTTGTGGATGTACTGAAACGGATCGCCGGTGAAGAACAAAAACCCGGTGACGAGATTGATCGTGAATCCGAGCACGGCCCACGGCATCAGCCGCTGCAGCGGTCCGAGCGGCAGCTCCTTCGCCATCCCGAGCATCCGCAGATCGAACACGCCGACGACTCCCATCAGCAGGGCGAGCCCCATGAAATGCAGCGTCTCGCACAGCGGCCAAATCCACGGAATGCCTCCCGCGACCGCCCACGACAGCCGCGTACTGTGCAACCACGTTGAGAAAGCTTGAAGCATTACGTTTGACCGCGGAGAACGCAGAGGACGGTGAGAAACTTAGTACAAAGAATGTCTGCGTGCTCGGCGTTCTCCGCGGTTCCTGTCATAGTCGCTAGGGAATCCGGTTCTGCAGGCCCGGCGCCCCGGACACGGGACCGAAGTACGCCATCAGTCTTCCTGCGGTGATTGCGCCGGCCCAGAAGAAGAGCGAGGTCATTGCGAGCACACGCGTGCTGCCGGACAGCGGCGTCAAATCGAGCGACGGCCGTCGGAACACGCGGCGCCTGATGATCACCATGTTGACCACCGCGAGCGTGACGAACGTCATCTTGATGTAGAAGACCGGATTGGTCATCTTCGTTGTCGCGTCGGCGATGAGGAGCGCGGTGCCCGAGAGCGCGTTGATCCAGAACGCCGTCCACATAATCGGGTAGAACTTTTCCAGCGGCGCGAGCGGCATCCGCGGGGCGGCGCCCAGCATCCGAAGATCGATTGCCGCGTTCAACCCCACCAGAAACCCGAGACCCACGGTATGCATGAACAGGATCGTCGGGTACGCGAGCAGCGAGCTCGATTCGCGCACCCACGTGCCGAACGCGCTGTTCTCGAGCGACGCCAGAACCTGCATCATCGGCAGACGAAACTCGCAGCCTCGTCGATGCTGCCGGCGCCTTTGTACGTCGCGAGCTGAGGATACGGACAGAGCGGCCGCGTACGATCGACGGTCCCGTTCGTCGAATGCGACGCGAGAACCTGATCGGGCGGCTTCCCGTGCTCGACCCACTGCTCGAGCGCGGTGAGCATGTCGAACGTGTTCGGTCCTTCGCCGCCGCTGCAGTGCCCCATCCCCGGTACCATGAACAGCCGCACCGATTCCTGTGTCTTCGTCTGGCCGAGGACCTTCGACACGCTGTTGAAGTAGTTGATGCTCGTTCCGGGACCGACCAGCGGATCGCTCCAGCCGTGATACATGATCAACTTCCCCCCGTGCGCGGTGAACGGCTTCAGGTTCGGATCGATCGCGTTGATCGTCCCGTTGTCCACTTTGTCGGCGGCGGCAACATCGCGATCGAGATCGAACGTGCGCCAGTTCCAGTTGGGATCCTTGAAGACGACGTACCTATATTGATCGATTGCAGTCACTGTCGGCTCCGGACCGCCGACGAGCGCCGCCCATCCAAGCTCCGCGCCCGGCGCAAATCCGGGAAAGATCTCTTCGCCTTTCGACGTTCTTGCCGGGCTCATGATGAAGCGCACGGTTTCGATCTGCCGCGGAGTCAGACAATTGTCTCCGCTGCCGGCGTTCACACCGTCTTGTCCTGACCCGCTCGACGCGCCTTTGCACAAGAGAACCTTCGGATCGAAATGACAGCGCACCGGATCGTTCAGCAGACCGTCCTTCATGCCATCCGACGCGTCGCACGCGTCGAGCACGGCCTTGTGAATCGCCGGATACTTGCTCGGCGGAATCGTCGCGGCGGGATCGGCGAGCGCCGCCTTGCCGATCGACAGCTGCCACGCGTTCAGATGCGTGCGCGGGTTCGCCTGCGCGCCGGCGATGATGCCCTCGAAGTCGTCCGGGAAACGCTGCGCCTCCGCGAGGCCCTGCCGCCCGCCGGTCGAGCATCCATTCCAGTACGAGTACTTCGGCGCGTTTCCGTAGAACGCCTTCACGATCGCCTTCGCCTTCTCCGTCATCTCGTGCTCGGAGCGGTACGCGAAGTCGATGAATTTCTCCGGATGACCGAGCGCGAACGCGCCGGAGGTGCCGGTGTGGCCGGTGTCGGTAGAAGCAGTCGCGTACCCGCGGCGCAGCGCCTCGGCCATCGCCGGATAACTGATCGTCCCCGCCCATCCACCGTTGCCAACCGCCTGGAACTTGCCGTTCCAGCCGGCGACCGGCAGCCACACCTCGACTTTGATGTCGGAGTCGGATGTCGGCTTCAGCGTAGCGGCCACGCGACAGAACGATTGCAGGCTGCCGAACGGATTCTGCGACGGCCCTCGTCCGCCTCGGGCGGCTGCCGGCGGTACGAACGCGCCCTCGTTGACCACCTGCGCCATCGTGATCGTCGTGTCCGGCAGGGCGATCGACGCGAGACGGTCACACGTCTCCGCTGACGCCGGACGCGCGCCGGTCAACATCCAGGCTGCGACTGCGAACGCTGCGATGAATCGCATATCGATCTCCCTGTCGTCGCAAACGCCGTGCATGACGCCGTAAACGGTGCAGCGCCGCGGAAATGGTCGTGGCGCTCAGGACGATGCCGCCCGCGCTCAGGACGATGACGACGAGGTCCCAGAGCGGACGCCGATAGTAGAGGAACGGGAAGTCGAGGCTGTGAAGGCCGTGGTAGAGCCAGCGATTGATGCGCGTGAGGCGCACGTCATTCCTCACGATCGCGCCGCGCCGCGCGTCGAGGTAGAGCGATGTTCGTTGCGGATCGTCAAAGCGGATGCGGACGACCGGCAGCGGCAGGCCGCCGTTCCGGTCGTAGTAGTACGCATCGTAGTCGTCGAGCCACGCGACATCGGCGATCGGCGCGTCGGGCACTGCTCGCCGTGCGGCTTCGACGAGCGCGTCGCGCGTGAAGCTCACCGGTGACTCGCCGGCCGCGATGAATGGCTTGCCATTGAATTGAAGGATCTCGAGCTGCGACGCGTGAGCGCGACTGGCCTCGCGCAGCCGCTCGATCGTGATGGCGTCGAGCCGGAGCGGTCCGCCGGCGACAGCCCGTTGCTGCAGACGCGACGGCGATGTCTCGGGCGACCAGTCCCACGGATTCATCGACAGCAGGCCGCTGAAGATCCAGGTGAACGTCGCGGCGCCGAAGATCAGGCCCGCGTAGTGATGCCATTTCATCAGCCCGGCATACGGCGAATGAGCGCGTTGTCGCTTCAAACGGTACCGATCGTGAAACGAATATCTCCACACGCCCCACACGAGGCCGCTGAGACACAGCACGCAGCCGACGATCGACAACCAGATGATGAGCTGCGCCCACAGCGCCGACTGGCGCCGCAGCGGCGTGAAGTAGATCCAGTGCATCACCGCGCCGGCGTACGCCCATCGCCTCGTGCGCGCATCGGTCGACATCACCGGCTCGCCGGTTCGCTCCGACACGTAGACGAATGACGCGCCGGTGTCGCCGAGCGCAATCCGATGCAGCGGCATCGCCCGGCGCGATTCCCCGCTGAGCGTCCATTGATCCGGAACGTCTAGACGGGCGTCGTATCGCATCGTCCCCGCGTGCTCGGGCGCGAAGCGGCGCGCGATGTCCATCGCCCGATCTGCGGTGATCGTCCCGAGGCGTTCGCCGGTGTCTGCGAACACCGTAATCATTGCGCTGCCGGAATTCAGGCGATACACCGGTCGCCCGCCAACCATCGTCACGATCGCACGTTCGATGTCGTGCCCCGCTACCGCATCCGCGAGCGACACGCGCGCGTGTGTCAGATCGATCGGCGGCGTCCGCCGTGCGCGCTCCGCCGCAGACAGCTCCGGCATCCGCGCGTACATCATCACGATGCCGGAGGCGAACCAGGAGATGAACAGCAGGCAGCCCGCGATCCCGAGCCAGCGATGCGTATAGATGAGAACGCGGCGAAGCTGGATCAAGAGGCGCGGCACGGCGTGGGATGCCAGGTAGCGCCGTCGGGGAGCTTCTTGAAGTGCGTGCTCGTGATGAAGCGGCCGGTCAGATACTGCGGATCCTGCACCACGGTCGTGATGATGAGCCACGTGTCGCCGTTCTCTTCCTTGGGCATCACGTTGTAATACTCGGTCAGCACCGCGTTCTCGCTGTAAGGGACGCCGTTCCTGCGCAGGTAGCCGGGGCGCAGATGCGTGGTGATCACCTTCAGCCCCGTCGCCTTCGGCGGCGGCCCCGCGCCGAACATCCCGGTGCGTCCCGCGGTTTCCCATTGCGCGACCGACCGCCCCTGCCAGGTCCCGTCGCCGGACCTGGAAGGCGAAGGCGGACCGAACTCAAATAGCCGCGTCTGCGTCCCGGCTTCGGTTTCAATGCGAAGCGCCGCGTCGCCGTCCCACGTGATGTGCAGCCGGCCCGGGACGCGCATGATCGCGGCGGCGCCGTACGAGCGGCACTGTTCCCCCGCCGCTTCGTCCTTCGCGGGATCCCACGCGTCGGCGGCGCGCTGCGCCGCCGCATTCAGCGGCACGCTTGCATAGTCGCCCTTCGCCGGCGTGATCATCCGCCACCGCCAGTCTTCGGTGACGATCGAGATCCAGTAGCCGGTGAGATCGAACGGCGTCATGGCGCGCGGCGATGACGGCGGCTGCGCGCCGCGCTGGCCGCGCTGCGCAACCACCGGCGCGCTCGCGAGAATCGCGGCAGCCGCGCTGAACGTGAGAAGACGCGCGATCATCGTTGTGCGGCGACGCATTTCGCGGTGATGTTGCCGATCGACGATCGAAAATCGGGATACATGGTCTCGGCGCCGCCGCGCGTGGCGATTTCAGGAATGCCGCATCGCGCGCCGAACTCCTTCACGCCGGTGTTCAAACCCGGGAAGATATTCGGCACGCGCCCCTTCGGCCGATCGACTTCCTCGACGACCTCACACGGATACGGCGGCACCCACTGGTGAAGATCGAGCTCGTAGTCGGTCGTGCGGATGAACGGCTCGGTGAGATAGACCGGGTCGTACACGATCGTCGCGACGGTGAGGATATCGCCGTGCAGCATCCAGTGCTCGGTGAGCGTTGCGCGATCGCTGCGCGGCAGGCCGTTTCGCCGCACGTACCCTTCTTTGAGATGCGTCGTCCTGATCGTCAGGACGTCGCCGTCCCAGTGGCCCGTCGAAAATCCGGCCCAGGTATGCGGCGCGTTTCCGGACGGATGCGGCCGGCCGTCCATGTAGATCTGACGATCGACCGATCGCAGCCACTCGGCATGCCACGCGATCACCTGCCTCGACACCGGATCGACTTCTTTCGAGATGCGCAACGGCGATGGACCGCGCCAGATGTAGTCGGCCGAATGCGGACGGCATTGCCACTCGGCAAGCGTCTGCACGGAAGCCTCCCACGTGTCGGCGCGCATGCGCGCGGCGTCGTTGATTGGAATACCGAGATAGTCGCCGAGCTCCGGACCGGGCACGCGCTCGGGTTGATCTTCGTAGAATCGCGGCGCCCACTCGCCGGTGAAGTCCACGCCGCTGACCGACGTGCGCTGCACGTCGTCGTCGTACTCGACGAGCGATCCTGATTGACGTGATGTCGCAGACACCTGGCCTCGAGCGGCTGCAGTGGAAGACGCCGGCGGTTGCGCGAACGCACGGAATGCAGTGACTGCAGCCCCTGCGACGAGCAGCGCGACGGTCAATCGATGCATGCGCGCGGACTCGTGCCGAGTATACTTGGCGCCTTCGCGGTGTCAATTACCGATATCTCACGAGGAACGCGATCGTGGAAGGCCAGCTGAGTACTTCCGCGGTCGCACACATCATCGACGATCGGCCGCTCAGCGGGTTTCAGCTCTGGACGATCGTGCTCTGCGGCGTCGTCGTCATCCTCGACGGGTTCGACACGCAGTGCATGGGATTCCTCGTGCCGCACATCGCCGACAGCCTGCACATCCCGATTCCGTCCTTCGGTCCGGTGCTGTCGGCGGCGCTGATCGGCCTGATGATTGCCGCGATGGCGAGCGGTCCGATTGCCGATCGGTGGGGACGACGATCCGTCGTCATCGTGTCGGTCGTCGTCTTCGGGATCTTCGCATTGCTCACGGCGCGTGCGGACTCACTCCGCGAGCTTGTGCTTTACAGATTTCTGACAGGACTCGGTCTCGGCGGCGCGATGCCGAACGCGGTCGCGCTGACCGCCGAGTACACGCCGAGACGGATCCAGCCGAATGTCGTCGGCGCGATCTTCGTCGGCATGCCGGCAGGCGCGCTGATCGCGAGTCAGGCCGCGTCGATCCTCATCCCGCTGTGGGGCTGGCGATCGGTATTCGTCGTCGGCGGCGTGTTGCCGCTGCTCCTCGCGCTGTTATTGATCAAGTTACTGCCCGAGTCGGTGCGGTTCCTCAGCGCGACCGGCTCCGATCCCGAGCGGGTCGCCGCGATCCTGCGCCGCATCGACGGTCGACAGCCCACAGTCGACAGTCCACAGTCGACAGTCGACAGAGATATGTCCGCGCATGACGAACCGCGGAAAGGCGTGCCGGTGAAGCACCTCTTCACGGAAGGCCGCGCAGCCGGTACGCTGTTGCTGTGGGTTCCCTTTTTCATGAACCTGCTGATGCTGTACTTCTTCATCAGCTGGCTGCCCGCGCTGCTGCGTCAGTCGGGGATGCCGCCGTCGGCCGGCGTGGAGGCCGTCGCGATGTTCAGCCTCGGCGGGATCTTCGGGACGCTGTTCGAAGGCAGCGTGATGAAAGTGTTCGGCGCGCGGACGCTGCTCCTGTTCGAGTTCCTGATCTGCACCGCGCTCATCGCGTCGCTCGCGCAGGTTGGCGCGTCGCTCGCGCCGATGCTCATGGTCAGCCTCGTCCTCGGGATCTGCATGCAGGGCGCGCAGTCGGGATTGAACGCGTTAGCGGCCGGTTTTTATCCAACCCCGGTGCGCGCCACCGGCATCGGCTGGGCACTCGGCGTCGGTCGCATCGGATCGATCGTCGGTCCGTCGCTCGGCGGGGTGCTGCTGTCGCTGAACTGGACGCCGGATCGGATTTTCATGGCAGGCATTGCGCCCGCCCTGTGCGCGGCGATCGCGATCGTCCTGACCCGGTGGCTGCCCGATCGATCGAACGCGTTTCGAACCGCAGCGTGAAAGGACGCCATGCGACTGTGCCGGTTTGGCGAAGATCGTCTCGGCATCGTTGAAGACGGATCGGTCCGCGACGTGACCGCAGCGCTCGACGTCCTGCCGGCGTACCGCTATCCGCTTCCGCGCTTCGATCCGATGATCGCCAACCTCGACAAAGTCGTCGCGCGAATTCGGACGCTCGCGCCAGCCGCGCGGCCTGCGCCGCTGTCCGACGTGAAGCTCCTCAGCCCCATCGCAAACCCGGGCAAGATCGTGTGCGCGCCGGTGAACTACCAGAAACATCTCGACGAAGTGCGCGAGAACGCCGCGCTCCACCACGACAATGCGGCGACGCTGGCGCCGATTCACACGGCCGGGCTGTTCCTGAAGGCGACGAGCGCGCTCGTCGGCGCGGGCGAAGGGATCGCGCTCAGAAAGATCGATCGAAGAAACGATCACGAGGTGGAGCTTGCGGTCGTCATCGGGAAGACGGGGAGCAACATCCCGCGCGCCGATGCGCACAAGTACGTCGCCGGCTACGCGATTGGCCTCGACATCACCATTCGCGGTCCCGAAGAGCGCAGCCTGCGCAAATCACCCGACAGCTACGCCGTTCTCGGTCCGTACCTCGTCACGGCGGATGAAATTCCAAATCCCGGCGAGCTGGATCTGCGCATCGCGGTGAACGGCGAAGAGCGTCAGAACTCGAACACGAAATATCTGATTCTCGGCGTTCCCGAGCTGATCGAATACGCATCGTCGTTCTATACGCTCCGCCCCGGCGACATCATCATCACAGGCACGCCCGAAGGCGTCAGCCCGATTCAACCGGGCGACGTCATCACGGCGTGCATCGACAAGATCGGGACGATGGAAGTGAGAGTGCGCGCGGCGTAGGTGAAAATTATGGACACCGCGTTCTACAACAAGCCGGACGCTTCGCCGGCGCTCAAAAATCTTTACGAGCGTCTCGGCAGGAAGAACACCGCGCCGCTCTGGGAGGTGCTCGGAGAGATCGTCACGCCGCAGCCAAGGGCCAGATGCGTTCCGGCGTTGTGGCGGTACGACGAGGTGCGTGCGCTCCTGATGGAGGCCGGCGGGTTGATCTCCGCGCAGGAAGCGGAGCGCCGTGTCCTCGTGCTCGAGAACCCTTCGCTGCGCGGCGCGTCGCAGGTGACGCCGACCCTTTATGCGGGCGTGCAGCTCGTCATGCCGGGCGAGACCGCGCCGACGCACCGCCACTCCGCCTCCGCGCTGCGCTTCGTCCTCGAGAGCGGCGAAGGCGCCTACACCGCCGTCGACGGCGAACGCACGACGATGCACGCCGGCGATTTCATTCTGACGCCGTCGTGGACGTACCACGATCACGGCAACCCGAGCAACGCGCCCGCGATCTGG
>Ga0075434_100005451_pt1 | contig 11591 bp, 10 predicted proteins | sample RhiMethybrSRZTD3_FD_75298 | JGI IMG/M metagenome (GOLD analysis project Ga0075434, IMG submission 75298) | Populus rhizosphere microbial communities from Tennessee, USA - Rhizosphere MetaG P. TD hybrid SRZTD3 | ecosystem: Host-associated > Plants > Roots > Rhizosphere > Soil | place: USA... | reverse complement strand
GAGCGCCTTGATCATTTCGGGTGTGAAGTAATTCGTGGATGAGGCAGTAGTGTGAAACAGCGAGCCATCCGCCTTCTTTCCCTTCACTTCCATGCCGGTGACGTTGATCTCTTTGATCGAACCCTGATCAACCTCCGTCATGAACTGCGTAATGTTGATTTCCTGTACCTTCTGCCCCGAGTTGGCGTTCTTCACCACCTGCCACAGGGCGACTGCCGCGAACAGGATAACCACCCAAAAAATGATCGTCTTGACCGTTGAATTCACTGAAAAGCTCCTGGAACAGCAGCCAGCCTACGCACCCATTGCGCCCAGAAGACAGATCGGCGGAAATGGCGGAGGCACTACTCCCATCAAATTGGATGCTTGCAGCGGATTTTGGATTGACAAAATGCCGCTCACTCATTCTACGCTTCTCTGCTCGAAAAATCGGCAGAACTTGGAAATAACTTAGGTCACTCGCCCGAGGCTGTGTGCCGCGGGCGCCTCGCCCGCGGATCTCTGGGGAGCTTAGTGCAGATCCTACTGAAGCACCCACTCCCGAATCCAAATCCCTGAACCGTTCTTCCTCTGAAAGTCGCGGCGAACACCAAACCCACTCATCCAGATTACCTCGTCGCCCGAAGCAATAACTGGCCAGAGCCGCTTCTCATCGCCCGTAACATGCCGGTCCTGCAACAGTTCTTTGACCTTGCGGGGGTCTTTCGAGTGGGATGGCCAGAATCGCTCGCCCGGCTGCCAGTTCCTAATTGTCAGGTTTTTCCCTGCGAACCGGCGATCAAGTACGGCCTTGACCTCGCATGTGTGAGGGAGTTGCGTTCCAGCGATACGCACGGCTTCTATCTGCAGCCCGACTTCAGGAACAGCGATCTTTCCGGGGATAGAAAGTTCATATCGGTAATTCAGATCGGCGCGCGTGCGCTTGCGAAATTTGATTTCGCCGCCCTCCAACTGCGCCGACCAGCGATGCACCAGAAAACAACGCGATCCGGTCACCTCCAGTCCCAGAATTCGCTCGACATGCTCGAACCGCAGATCAAGCCCGAACGATTCCGCAGCCGCTCGCAGCAGTCGGCGCCGCACTGCCAGTGGAAATCTCTCAAGCAGTTTTCGGTCTACGGAACCGCCACGGGCGTCTGGCATCCATGCCTGGGGTAGCCAGCGTTCGATCTCCCGTGCCCAGTATTCTTCCTCTGCTCGAGCGATCTCCGCTGCTCCGGCCAGGGTCTCGAGCACGTTCGGATTCACATGCCGCTCAAGCCGAGGCAAAATTCCATGCCGGATCCGATTTCGTGTGTGCCGCAAATCGCGGTTGCTGGAGTCCTCGCGCCAGGTCTGGCCCAGTGCAACAAGGTATTCTCGAAGTACGCTTCTGCGAGTGGAAAGAAGGGGCCGGATGATGGTGCCTGTCGTCGGTCGTCGATCGTCGACCTTTGGCGCATCATCACTGACGGCTGACGGCTGATGGCTAACGGCGACTTTCGGCCAAATCCCCGCAATGCCCCGCGTTCCCGCCCCCCTGGCCAGTTTCAGCAGCACAGTTTCAGCTTGATCGTCCAGAGTGTGCGCGGTCGCGATTTTTGAGCAGGCGTCCTGTCCAAGAATCTCGTGAAAGAACTTGTATCGCAGCCGGCGCGCAGCAGCCTCGATGCTCATGTTGTTTTCGGCGGCTTGCTCGTTGACATCGCATCGCCTGGAAATCAGTTCCAGGCGGTGGGCGTCCGCCAACTCGCGGACGAAGGCCTCATCCAGGTCCGATTCAGCTCCTCTTAGTTGGTGATTCAGGTGAACGACCGAGACGACCAGCCCAACATCGTCCCGCGTTTCGAGCATGAGGCGCAACAGCGCCACCGAATCGGCTCCACCTGAAACTGCAACCGCAACGCGGTCTCCTGCGCGGAGCAGATCGTGCTTGCGGGTATACAACAGCACCGACTGGGCAAGCTTGCGCACGCTCAATGGTACATCTCTGCAGGGGTGGGGCCGGTCGCCCTTGTCCGAACCTGATTCCGGCCCACGGATTCTCTGCGATCTCGATCTGGCTTAGCGAACTCTGCGGTTAAGTGCTTTAAGCTGCCATCATTCGATTGACGTCCGCATGCGATGGAGCATCCTCTAACGTTGCATAGCTGCCGGAAGAGAGCACTTCGACTGCAATCTTCTTCGCGACGCCGAGCGTCGCGCGCATGGCCGAGGACCCCAAGCTCGCCCGTGCGATGCCGAGCTTTTGCAGTTCCGGAATGGGCAGCGATCCTGGCCCGACAAGAACGTTCAAAGGATGGCGGAGGTCTTTGACCAGCCTTGCAATCGTCTCCCCATCGCGAATTCCCGGCGCAAACAGGCAATCGGCCCCCGCATCGCGGTACGCGGAGAGCCGGCCAACCGTTTCGTCGTATCGCGTCTCAGGTGCACCGATCTGTGCAAGATAGACGTCCGTTCGAGCATTGAGGACCAGTGATACGCCAAGCTTGCTCGCGGCCTCCTTCACAGCGCGTATCTTTTCGACCTGCAATGGCAATTCCACGAGCGCACGCTCATTCTCGTGAATTGAGTCTTCCAGGTTGAGGCCCACGGCTCCTGCTTGAATCACCCCCACGGCTGTTTGGGCTGCATCCTCGGGATGGTTACCGTAGCCGGATTCTACATCGGCGGTAACTGGAAGCTTCACGTTGGCCGCAATCCGTGCAACGACCGCAAGCATTTGTTCGCGCGGGATCCTCTCCCCATCCGGATAACCCAGAGTAAACGCCACGCCCGCGCTGGTCGTGGCGATCGCCTCGGCGCCCGCTTCCTCGAAGGTGCGCGCACTGGCAACGTCCCACGCATTTGGCAGAACGAGAATTTTCGGCCCGCGATGGAGGGAGCGCAACAACTCGGCTTTCGTCGATTGAGTAGTTGATTGCATAAAAGTTTGGATGACGTTCACCGCGAGAAGGCGGCAATGATTCAACGGTGCGATGGCAATAATTCAGCCCCTTAACTCTTCCCGGCACGCTTCAGTCTCTCCATAAATTTGCCGACGCTTACGATCGCCCGTCCGACAGTCCCGCTTCCGATCTGTTGCACCTCGTCCCGAGCCGATACACGAACCGTGTAGAACCGCCCGTCATACTTTTCCACGACCGCCTCAGCTCGAATGCGCGCTCCGACTCCGCTCGCGGCACGATGAATGATGTTGATGGCCGTGCCCACCGTTATTTCGTCGCCTTCGCAATAGGGCTGAATTGCATGAAAGGCGGCGACCTCCATGAGGCGCACCATGTCTGGAGTGGAGTAAACCTGCGGCAGATCGGGATGATGCGCCGTCAGCGTGTGCTTGAATTCTACAATCTGCTCGACTTCGCCCCGAGTGCCGATGGGAACCGGTTTCGACATTGGTTAGCTCCTGCCGGAATTAAGTCAGAAGTAAGAAGTCAGAATGGGGGAGAGCGTTGTTGCGCCTTCTTACTTCTGCATTCTGATTTCTAACTTCTGAATTCCAACTTTCCATTTTGTCAGCTAAACGCTACCACCGACCAAATCTTGCCATGCTCCGAGCATTGACTGTGCACGGCTAACAAACCTACAATTCGGTGCCTTAGGGAATAATTTGTCACTTGGAGTGGTTTATGTTGTTTCGAGCTGTAACCGCTACCCTACTATTGTCCGCCGCTGTGCTCGCCGCCGATCACCGTCCGGTCTGCCCCGGTCCAGCCGCACCCGGCACCAGCCGTTGCCATGCCAGGGTTATAACCGATACTCGCGGCATTCCCCTGGCGACAGTAGGCCCTTCTGGTTACGGGCCGGCGCAGTTCCGCACTGCTTATGGATTGCCCTCATCCGCGAGCAAGGTACAGACAATCGCGATCGTTGACGCCTACAACGATCCAAACATTGAAAGCGACCTGGCCGTTTACAGCATGCAGTATGGTTTGCCTGCGTGCACCAGCGGGAACGGATGTTTCAAGAAAGTGAACCAGACAGGCGGGAGCAGTTATCCGACTACGAATGCAGGCTGGGCTCTCGAGATTTCCCTCGATGTCGAAATCGTCCACGCCATCTGCCCCAATTGCAAGATACTGCTGGTCGAAGCTACGACCAACTCCGTCGCGAACCTGCTCAAGGCTGAGGATTACGCCAGGACGCACGCAAACATCGTTGCGAATTCCTGGGGCGGCAGCGAGTTCTCGAGCGAAACAACATCCACCTACGATGGGCACTTTAACCACGTTGGTATCCCGATCACATTTTCTTCCGGCGACAACGGTTATGGAGTCCAATACCCCGCATCGTCGCAGTATGTGACGGCTGTGGGCGGTACCACGTTGATGCTCAATTCCAATAACACCCGCAAGAGCGAAACTGTGTGGGCGGGCGCAGGCAGCGGTTGCAGCGCCTATGAACCGAAACCAACCTGGCAGAAAGATAAGGGCTGCATTCGTCGGACGGTCGCCGACGTTTCGGCCGACGCCAACCCCAATACCGGCGCCGCGGTTTACGATACAGTGCGCTACCAGGGACGATCGGGTTGGTTCAAGGTTGGCGGCACTAGTCTGTCATCCCCGATCATAGCCGCGATGTATGCGCTCGCCGGCAACGGCGCTAGCACGATAGACGGCTCGTACCCTTACTCACACAGCTCAGGCCTGTTCGATGTGACCTCAGGCAGTAATGGAAGCTGTGCCGGATCCTACCTATGCACGGGCAAGGCCGGCTATGACGGGCCTACCGGGTTGGGGGCTCCCAAGGGAACCACAGCTTTCTGACTCTTCCGCCGCACACAACGTAGTGGTGCGCTTGTTGACAAGCTGGAGACCGCACCTAGCCTGCTTAGGTATTGCGCGGTATTGCTCTGCTTCCTCTGCTCACACTAGATTTATTTCCGGAGTACCACACGAATTGCAAGACCTCCCTTCGTGGTTGTGCGTGCCAACCTGTGTCCAGCCATTCCCAAGGAGCAATCTCATGTCTGTGAGTAAGAGTGTGTCCCTGTCTTGTCTTCTTGTTCTGATTACGGTCAGCGCCCTGAATGCGCAGTCCGCTACGCCAGCTCAAGCCACGATCTCCGGTTCCGATCAGGCCGCGGCCGCTTCTCCAACCAAGTTTGTATATCGAATCGTGCCGGCCGCGACGCCTGCCGCCAAAACGCTTCCGGCGTCCAAGTTTACGAATACGAAACTTATCGCCAGCGCGACTGTGCCGCAGCCTGGCTTCTTCCCCGCCGACTTGGCATACCACGGTGGGCCGGTCGTGCGAACTGCGCACAATAATCCCGTTTACTTCGACTGCCCAAAGGCCTGCTGGGGGGACCCTGCCAACTTCTTGAAGGACTTAAATCACAGCGTATTCGTTCACCTCGCAGATCAATACATTGGGAGTACCGCGACGTTGCGTTATCCGGTCGGAGATTCAGTCTCGATCAACCAGACCTTGCAGACGAACGTGCTCGACCAAAACGACCTTCTTGCCATCGTCCACGCCGCCGCCTCAAAACTCTCGGTCGAGGACAGCTATTCCCACATTTTTCATGTGTTTCTCCCGCAGGGGGTTGACACCTGCTTCGACCTGACCTCGATTTGCTACTCGCCCGACAATCCGTCATCGTTCTTTTTCTGTGCCTATCACGGCGCAGTCTGGTTTGCCGACATTGGCCACATTTTGTTCACGGTCGAGCCGTATCAGAACGTGCCTGGGTGCCAGGTGGCGACGCCGACACCCAACGGCGTTCTGGTCGACTCAACTGCGTCAGTCCTGTCGCATGAGTTCTTCGAAACCATCACGGACCCCGATCTCGACGCCTGGTGGTCCGAAGCGTCGCTGATCGAGTGGGGAGAGGAAATTGGCGACATCTGCGAGCCGATCGTCAATTCCAGCAGCCAGTTTCTCGATCCGAGGTTCCTGATCAACCAGAAGAAGTACGAGGTGCAACTCGAATACTCGAACAAGTTTCACGCCTGTACACATCAGTGAAACGATATTGTCCACTCGGTGGAGTCGCCTCCTCCACCGAGTGGGTAGTTTCTGAAACCTACACTCTCAAAAGTTCTCATTCCGAGTTGCCTTCGTGCTAAAATCCCGACCCGCCAAACAGGAGAGTGCTGCGTTTTACAAATGTAAGCAGCTTTCGACGGAGGTTCAGGCATGCGACTCACACTGGGTCCATTTGCGATTCTCTTATGCGCTGCTTTGCTGCAAGCCCAAACTGGCCCATGCAGCGAAAAAGCCATCAACGATGGCAAACTACCCGTTTCAGATGACGCATTTTCTTACATGCCGCCGTACGGTAAGCCTGTGACAGGCAAGCCCGCGCTCAAGGAAGCGAACACGAAAAGCTTTTCTGACCGCACCAACATTAAGAGTGACTGGGCTGGCGATCACAAAATCGTGATCTCAGGTTCTGGCGATATGGCCTACGAACAAGGCACCATGCACATGTCTTCCGACAGCAAAAGCCAGCCGAAGACCGGCCATGAGGAGTTCAATGCAGTGATGCTCATCATCTACAAGGCCAAGGGAGACGTTTGTCAGCAGGTGGCAATGACGATGCAGCCGTTGGAAGAGGGAGCGAAGAAGTAGCCTGGTCAGGCGGAAGCGGGGTTGAGGCCGTCAGAGGTCAGGCCTGGATTCATGAGTGCGCGTTTCAGGCGCATTTTCTCATCCATCAGTGTGCGGAGTTGTGACTGGTCTGCGGTGCGCAGAGTCTCGAGTTCGCGCTGAATTTGATCGAGCCTGCGGCGGATCTGCAGCCGCACCAGCGCACGGCTTGCGCCTTCGATTTTCTCCGCCGTCAGATCTTCATCGTCTTTCATCAGAATAGTAGCCAACAGGTTCCTCTCGCCGTCGGAAATCGAAATCTCCATCAGCTCGGCGCCGTCTTCTGCGTTCAAAAGAGCTTCGATCAGGGATTCCGTGCCGAGGCCCGCATGCAGTCGCTCTGCCGAAAGAACATATCTCGCCTGGCGTGAAGGATCGAACGCATCGTCCTCGCCGGAGCGGTCGGAGACTGAATCTTCGCTTTGAAACTGGTTGGCTGAGGCCAGCGCGCGAATCATGATGCGCTCGGCGTCAGTGACTTGCGCCTCGACGGAGGATTTGACGCTGGCCGTCTTACGAGTGTTTGCGGCATGCTTGAGTTCCTGGCGCAGGACGGCCGAGTCGACGTTCAACTTCTGTGCGATTTCCTCGGCGAGTTCGTCGCGAACAATGCGGTTCGGTACCCGTTGAACATGGGGCAAAAGATAGTTGACTGCTTTCGCCTTTCCTTCTGCGCTTCGGACGGGAAATTGCGAACGCGCACGCTCGATCAAGTAATCAAAATATTTTTGTGAATTTTTCAGTGCCGACGTGTAAGCATCCTTGCCTTTGCGCCTCACGAACAGGTCGGGATCGAGCCCCGCATCCAGCGTGAGCACTCGGATGTCAAATTCCTCTTCGACGAGCAGCCCCAACGTTCGCTCGGTTGCTTTTGCGCCGGCGGCGTCGGGATCGAAGTTGACGACCACTTGCTTAGTGAATCGCCCCAGCAATGCGGCTTGTGGCGCGGTGAACGCTGTGCCGGAGCTGGCAATTACATTGCGAAAGCCAGCAGCGAAAACGGAAATGCAATCCATCTGTCCTTCGACGAGTATTGCGTAATTCAACGCACGTATCGCTTCCTTCGCGAGATCGAGGTTGAACAGCACGCGAGACTTCGAATAGATTGCCGTTTCCGGAGAGTTGAGATATTTCGGACCGGATTTCTCATCAGCGGAAAGCGTGCGGCCTGTGAAGGCGATTACCCGTCCGCTCTCATTCGCGATCGCAAACGTAATCCGGTTGCGGAACTTGGAGTACATGGAAGAGACGTCGTTGGTCGTTAGTCGTTGGTCGATGGCAGGTTCGGGGTGTTGCTGAGTGCTGAGTGAGTGCTGAGTGCTTTCTTTCCACGAAAACAGCCCGCTCTCCCGTAATACCTCTTTGCCGAACTGGCCCTTCAATCGATCACGTAGTAAGAAGCCTGAATCGGGCGCAAACCCGATGCGAAATTGTTTGATGGTTTCGTCGTTCAGCCCACGTCCGGCAAGATACTCCCGCGCTCGCGCCCCCTCTGGTCTTCGCAGACACTCCTGAAAGAACGCGCATGCGCGCTCATGAATTTCGAGCAGAGCGGTTCGCAGCTTTGCGTCTTTTGCCTCTGCTTCGCTGCTAAACGTCTGCTTCGGCATGGCGACGCCAAGCTTCTGGGCAACCGCGCGAACTGCCTCGGGGAAGGTGATGTTTTCGATCTTCTGGACAAACTTGAAGACGTCTCCCTTTTCTCCGCATCCGAAGCAGTAATAGAACTGCTTGGTCGCGTGGACCGAAAATGACGGCGTCTTTTCTTTGTGAAACGGGCACAGCCCGGAGTAATTCTGCGCGCCGGATTTCTTCAGCGGCACATAGTCGCCTACAATTCGGACGATGTCAGCCTGCAGTTTCAGATTCTGCGCGAAATCGGAAGCGAGCGTCATTGCGTGGTACAGAGATTGTCAGCCAGAGCGGGGCTAATGGGAATATAGCTGACTGGCGATTACTGTGGAGAAGTTGTGGGAAAGGAGGCTGCGCCGTGGAAAGCTCGAGCTAAACGCTACAAAATCACTCTTGAATCTCCCACACGTTTTGTCAAGCGTTCCCGGTCAAGATATTCCAGCAACGGAATCGCATACTTGCGGCTTACGCCGGCCAGATCCTTGAACGTGCCTACATCAATCTTCGGCGATCGAGCTTTCTGCGACGCAAGCTTCTGTCGCAATTCATCGAGCGCGGTTCGGTGAAACACCAGGTCTTCCGAGATCTTGATCAGAACTTTTTCCCGCAAGAGCAAAGTGACGATTTTCTGCGCCCGCAGCTTGTCGATTTTCAGCCCGGCGAGCACATCCTTGAGTGCGGGCACCTTCAGGCCTGCGGACGCAAAGGCCTGTTCGATAACTTTGCGTGACTGCTCTTCCTCGGCCGTCATCCTCACGCCCTGCCCGCGCAGTCGAACCAGTTCCCCCGCGAGATCAATCTCGCCAGCATCGAGCTTTTCTTGAAAAATCGCCTCGAAAACCTGTGGTTCGACTCCGGTCAATCGTTCACGTAGAAGTTCTTTTGGTGCGCCCGCAGTCAAGGAGTGCTCCTTCTGGAATGAAGTGAGGGCATCGAGAAATTCTTTTCGGATCGCCTCCAGCGCAGAGCTCTGAATCAGCACTTCATTAAAGTTGTGGAGGTCGTTGACTGTGGCGCTAAGGGAGACGATCTTGCGGACCATCAACCCGGTCCGCGCCATGGCATCTCGCATCTTTAGCCCGCGGGTGCCGCGCTCTACCACGCGGGCACGCAACTGTGCCGCTCCTGGTCCTCCGATGAGCTGAGCCAAGAAATCGCAACGCGTTTCAACATCTTTGACTCGCGTCGGGGGAGCATTCTCGAGGACAAATCCGCCGCCGATAGTGACGACCGGGGAAAACTGGCGAATGATGAACCGGTCGCCAGGAAGTAACAAGCCCGGCACGTTCAATCGTAGTTGTGCGAAAGCTCGTTGCCCGGGCGCAAGCTGCTTGACCTGGTACAGGCTGACTGCAGCGATCGTTTCCATGCTGAACGCATGGACATGCACTCGCGCTCCGGATTTGAGCGGCTTCGCGGATGGCAGCAGCGTCAGTTGCACTTCGATATTCGAGGACGTCTCAAACGCATCCGGCGACGCCAGAATCATGCCCCGCTCCAGTTCTTCTTTTTCAACTCCGGCGAGGTTGAGTGCAGTTCGCTCGCCAGCCACGGCCTTCCCAGCCGTCGCCCCGTGGACCTGCACTCCACGCACTCGTACTCGCTTGCGCTCGGGAAATAATTCCAATTCATCTTCTTTGCGAATGGCTCCGGAAATGAGGGTTCCGGTCACGACGGTTCCAAAACCCTTCATGGTAAAGACGCGATCGATCGGCAAACGAGTAAGCGCATCGGAACTGCGCGCTGGAATCTTGCTCGCGAGTTGGACCAACGTGCGTTTGAGTTCATCGAGTCCTGTGCCTTTGAGCGAGCTGACGGGCAGGATGGGAGCGTTTTCGAGAAACGATCCTCGCAAGAATTCGGCGATTTCAAGCCGAACGACTTCCAATGTCTCCCTGTCCACGAGATCGGATTTTGTGAGCACGGTTATTCCGTGCTGAATCCCAAGCAGGCGGCAGATGTCGAAGTGCTCGCGAGTTTGCGGCTTGATGCCCTCATCCGCGGCGATGACCAGCAGAACGAGATCGATCCCGCCAATTCCTGCAAGCATGTTGCGCACGAAGTTCTCGTGCCCCGGCACGTCCACGAAACCGAAGCGCAACATTTCGCGGTCGGCTGCGGGCAGCTCGAGGTGCGCGAAACCGAGGTCAATCGTTATTCCGCGGCGCTTCTCTTCTTGGAGCCGGTCGGCGTCAATGCCCGTGAGGGCCTTAACCAGCGCGGTTTTACCGTGATCGATGTGGCCGGCGGTGCCGATGACAACCGATTTCATGCGCGAACAGTATAGCCGTGCAGAGACGGCCATCTGCTCGGCATGCTGGCAATTTAGTGGAGTAACATGATGAGACGCTTGTGACACTACGACGCCCGATTCGCCGTCACGTTTCAAGACCGATTGCAGTTGTTGTCGTACTAGCGGCCTTGTTCGTGCTCTCGGGTTGCTGGGTCTCATCGGTGAATGGACTTGTGGAAGAGAGCGACTTTACCGTTCACCTGGACCCAGAGGTGGTTGTGGATCAGAGATTGGCCGGTACGTGGGAAGTAACCGCTGATAACTGCACGACGACTCTCACGGTCACGCTTAAAGAGCGGATGTACGATTTGGCATCAACGGAGCAAGGGGAAAAGCGCGTCGACCCGGAAAGACCGACTATCGTCAAGCGCATCTCGTTAAACTGGGTGATCACTTTTTCCTCGATGTTTCCCCCCCGCCTGATGACGTGTGTGACATGTGTCTACCGCTTCGCTGGATTTTTCTAGCCAAGTTTGACGAAGACGTTCTGTCGTTGACTCCGATCGATTCCAAATGGCTCAAGAAAAGTGTGGAGCAAAAAACGGTCGAGCTGGCCACAATATCAGGCAACACCGATAAAATCGCGGCATCAGTGAGGGATATGAAGGCCTTTTGCCGCAAATACGGCGACGACAAAGAAGCCTTTGCGACGCCAGGTGACGTTTTCCGTCCCAAGAACCAGTCGCGACCATAAGAGATTCATATGTCATAAAACCGTCCAAAATGCGACAATAGTATTTCCCCACAATGACCACAGCCACCCTCGCCATTACTCCCGGAATCCTGCGTGACCACGGGCTGACGGCTGACGAATACGAGCGCATCAAGCAACTGCTTGGGCGCGAGCCGTCGTTCACGGAACTTGGAATCTTCAGCGTGATGTGGAGCGAGCACTGCTCGTACAAATCTTCACGTGTCCACCTGAAGCGACTGCCGACGCACAGCCGGCGCGTGCTGCAGGGGCCCGGCGAGAACGCGGGCATCATCGATATCGGCGACGGCTGGGCCTGCGCGTTCAAGATCGAATCTCACAACCATCCTTCGTTTATCGAACCGTTTCAGGGAGCAACCACTGGGGTTGGCGGAATCCTGC
>Ga0075434_100005449_pt1 | contig 11591 bp, 12 predicted proteins | sample RhiMethybrSRZTD3_FD_75298 | JGI IMG/M metagenome (GOLD analysis project Ga0075434, IMG submission 75298) | Populus rhizosphere microbial communities from Tennessee, USA - Rhizosphere MetaG P. TD hybrid SRZTD3 | ecosystem: Host-associated > Plants > Roots > Rhizosphere > Soil | place: USA... | reverse complement strand
AGGATCATCTGCGCGAAGCGGTCCATCCGCCGCGCCGCCTTGCGGTCGATCCACTGCGTCGGGTCGAAGTCCTTCAGCTCGCACGCGAAGTGGACGTTGTAGTCCGAGTGGTCGAACGACGCGATCTCGCCCGCGCCCGACTGCCCGGCGACGAGGTTCGACCAGGAGGTGGCGACGTCGTTCCCGAGCGGGCTCACGAGGCCCATGCCCGTGATGACGACCCGTCTGCGTCCGTTGCCGTTTGCGTCCACGTGATTCATATTCCCAGCCCGCCGTCGACCAGTAACACCTCGCCGGTGATGAACGAGGCGTCGTCGGATGCCAGGAACCGTACCGCGCCCGCGATCTCGGTCGGCTCGGCGATGCGCCCGAGCGGCGTGTTCTGGATCATGGCGGCCGTCGCCTCCTCCGGGAGCACGTTCGTGAGCTGGGTCTTGACGTACCCGGGCGCGACGACGTTGGCGCGGATGTTCCGTGAGCCGAGCTCGCGGGCGAGCGACTTCGTGAAGCCGATGATCCCAGCTTTCGACGCGGCGTAGTTCGTCTGTCCCCAGTTTCCGTGTACCCCGACGATGGAGCTGATGTTCACGATCGCCCCGGCCCGCCGCTTCATCATCGGCCGGGTCACGGCCCGGCACGTGTAGAAGACCGAGCTCAGGTTCGTCTCCAGAACCGCGCGCCAGTCGTCGTCCGGCATGCGTGCGAGCAGGCCGTCGCGCGTGACGCCGGCGTTGTTGACGAGCACGTCGACGTCGCCCGCCTGGTCGACGAGCCGCTTCGCGTCGTCCGGGGACGAGACGTCGGCCTGGACTGCCGTGCCACCGATCTCGGCCGCCAGCGCCTCGGCGTCGTCCTTCCCCGAGCGGTAGCCGACGACGACGGTCGCGCCCGCGCGTGCGAGCTCCTGCGCGATCGCCCGGCCGATCCCCTTCGACGCACCCGTGACGAGGGCGCGCCTGCCGTCGAGCGACGCGAACGCCGTCGCGCTAGCCAAGGGCGTCCGCGGCCGCGTCCAGGGACTTCAGGTCGTTGACCGAGAACGTGCGAGCCGATTTGTCGATCCTCTTCAGTAAACCGCTGAGGACATTCCCGGGCCCGACCTCGACGAACGTCGTCACGCCCTGGTTCACGAGCTCGCGCGCCGCCTGCGTGAACTTCACCGGCGCCGTCAGCTGCTCGATCAGCAGCTCGCGGTAGCGCTGCGCGTCCTCCGCGCGCGCGGTCACCGTCGACATGAACATCGCGCGGCCTTCCCCGAGGTGGACGCGCTCGACCGCCGGCCGCAGCGCCTCGGCCGCGCGCGCCACGAGGGGCGAGTGGAACGCGCCCGAGACGCGGAGCCTGACCGCGCGGCGCGCGCCTTCGCGCTCTGCCTCGACGCACGCCTCGTCGACCGAGGGCGTCTCGCCCGAGATGACGAGCTGCCCAGGACAGTTGTAGTTCGCGGGCCAGACGTTCGAGATCTTCCGGCAGAGCGCCTCGACGGCCTCGTCCGCGAGGCCGAGGATCGCGGCCATCGAGCCGGGATGCGCCCGCGCCGCCTCGGCCATCGCGACGCCGCGGTCGCGCACGAGCTGGATCGCGTCGCGGACCGACAGCGAGTGAGCGGAGCCGAGCGCGCTGTACTCGCCGACCGAGTGCCCGACGACGACGTCCGGGCTGATGCCGCGCGCCCGTAGCGCCGCATCCATGGCGAGGCTCGTCGCGACGAGCGCCGGCTGCTGCACCTCGGTCGCCATCAGGTCCTCGACGGGCCGGTCGAAGCAGAGGGCCTTGAGGTCGAGGCCCGAGGCCTCGCTTCCTTCCTCGTACACCGCCATCGCCTCGGGCACCTCGAGCGCGATGTCGCGGCCCATCCCGGCCTCGTACGAGCCCTGCCCGGGGAACATGAACGCGATCTTGCTCATGCTGCTGCTCCTGTCGTCTCGTGTGTCCACTCGATCAACGCAGAGCCCCACGTGAGACCTGCGCCCATGCCCGTCAACAGCACCAGCTTGCCCGGCTCGAGCCGTCCGTCGTCCGCCGCGTCGGCGAGCGCGAGCGGGATCGAGCCCGATGAGGTGTTGCCGTAACGGTCGACGTTGATGACCGTCTTTTCCTGCGGAACCCCCAACTTCCTTGCCGCGTGGTCGATGATGCGGACGTTCGCCTGGTGCGGCACGTACACGTCGACGTCGTCGACGGTCTTGCCGCACTCGTCGAGGATCGCGTCGGCAGAGCTCACCATCACCCGCGTCGCGAACTTGAAGACCTCGCGCCCGTTCATCTTCACGTAGCGGTCCGGGTCCTCGAACTTGCGCGAGCCGCTCCCGGGCAGCCACAGGTTCGCGCCGCCGGCGCCGTCCGCGCCGAGCTCGAAGCCGAGGAACCCTCCCGTCTCGACCTCCTCCATCACGACCGCGCCTGCGCCGTCGCCGAAGAGGACGAGAGTGGAGCGGTCGGTCCAGTCGAGGATCTTCGAGAGCACGTCAGCCCCGACGACGAGCGCGCGCTTCGCGAGACCGGCGGCGAGCATGCCGTGCGCCTGCGCGATTGCGTACACGAAGCCGGTGCAGCCGGCCGAGAGGTCGTACGCCGCCGCGTCGGGCATCCCGAGCTGGTCAGCGAGGATCGCGGCGGACGACGGGAACGACATGTCGGGCGTCACCGTCGCGACGATCAGCAGATCGATCGATGCCGGCTCGGCGCCCGCCATCTCGAGCGCACGCCGGGCTGCGGGCAGGCAGATGTCGGTCAGCGCCTCGTCGTCGCCTGCGATGCGCCGCTCGCGGATGCCCGTGCGCTCCATGATCCACTCGTCGCTCGTCTCGACGAGCTGCTCGAGCTCCGCGTTCGAGAGCACCCGTTCGGGGACATGGCAGCCGAGGCCGGAGATCGAGATCGGCCTGCCGTTCGCGCGGCCGATCACGACGCCTCCTCACCCACTGCGAACGTCAACGTGCCGCGTACCGCGAGCTGGCCGTCGACCGTCGCCTTGACCTTGCCCCGCCCGACCGGGCCGCGGACGCTCTCGACGACGCACTCGAGGTCGAGCACCTCGCCGGGACGCACGATCCGCTTGAAGCGCACGTCGTCGATGCCGGCGAAGAGCGCGAGCTTGCCGCGGTTCTCCTCCTGCGAGAGCACCGCGACGGCACCGCATTGGGCGAGTGCCTCGACCATCTTCACGCCCGGCATGATCGGGTTGCCGGGGAAGTGGCCGGCGCAGTCCGCCTGGGTGATCGTCCGCCGAGCCTGGACCCGCTCACCGGGGACGAGCTCCACGACCTCGTCGATCAGCAGCATCGGGTCGCGGTGCGGCAGTACCGCCTCGATGGCCGTTTTGTCCATCACGCGGAGAGCTTCCCCTCGAGCGACTTGCGACCGCGGTGGGCGTAGCACTTCGCGGTCCCGACAGGGAGGCCGGTCGCGGCGGAGATCTCCGAGAACGGCACGTCGAAGCCGTCCTTGAGCGCGACGACGGTCGCCTGCGCCCGCGGCAGCTCGGCGAGGCAGCGACCGAGCTCCCGGCGCGACTCGGACGCCGCCAGCGCCCCGGCAGGGTCGCCGTCGCGCGCGACGCGCAGGTCCTCGTGCAGCGGCTCGGTGCGCCGCTGTGCCGCCCACCGTTCCTGGGCGACGTCCTTGCACGTGTTCACCACGAGCCGGTGCAGCCACGTCGAGAACTGCGACTGGCCGCGGAACTGGCCGATCCGCCGGACGAGCTTCACGAGCGACTCCTGCGCCGCGTCGCGCGCGTCCTCGGGATCGCGGAGGATGTGGAGCGCGATGCGCTCCACCCTCGGCGCGTGGCGCTCGCAGAGCGCGGCCAGCGCGCGCTCGTCGCCGTCCTTCGCACGGCGGACGAGGATGGGGTCGGAAAGCCTCTCGTAGACAAGGACGTGCTCCGGTCGCGGGTCTCGGACGATTCGACGGCGGCGGCTCGGGACTGGTTGCACGGCGCGCGTACTCTAGACCGCATGGAGCAAGAGGCCTGACATGGAACTGCGTGCCCCGGGGGTGGCTCTCACGACCGACGTGGTACTTCCCGCGCTCCGGGGCTCGTTCGGGCGGGACTATCGCTACGCGCAGGAGACGGCGACGACCCAGCGCATGCTCGGCGAGGACGCGCGGCACGGCGCGGTGGCGCTCGCAGACCACCAGTCCGAGGGCCGCGGCCGGCTCGGCCGGACCTGGGTCGACTCCGGGCTCATGTTCTCGGTCGTGCTCGAGCCGCCGCCGCCGGTCGCCGCCTGGCCCGAGCTGACGCTCGTCGCCGCGCGCGCGGTCGCCGAGGCGATCGGGCCGGAGGCGACGATCAAGGACCCGAACGACGTGGTCGTCGACGGGAAGAAGGTCGCCGGGGTCCTCGCCGAGGCGGGCGAGCGCGTCGTGGTGGGGATCGGCATCAACGTCGGCGGGACCGCATGGCCGGGCGCCGGGTGGGTGGAGCAGGACCGGCTCGAGCTCCTCGTCGACGTCCTCGAGCGGCTCGAGCGCGGCTACGAGGAGTGGCTGCTCAACCGGTGATGACGGGACTCAGGTTGCCGGCGAGGTCCTGCGCCTCGGCCGAGACCTGAGCGACTGCACCCTCGGCGAACGGGATCCGGAACGTGCCCTTCGGCTCGCCGAGCACGATCCGCGTCTTCTGGTTCACGAGCGCGGTCACGGTCGCGGGCTCGTCGAGGCTGAACCTGAGCGTCGCTTTGTCGAGGAGCGTGAGCGTCGGCGCCTTGTCGTCGACGCCGATCGGGCGCGTCAGCCAGACCTCCCCGAGCCGGTCGGTGATCGTGAAGGTCGCGACGTAGGTGCCGTCGAAGAGCGGCACGCCGAAGCCCGTCCCGTCCCACGTGAGGGTCTGCGGCCCGCTCGGCAGCTCGCCCTGGAACGGCGAGGCGACGACGATGCCGGCCTGCACGATGTCGAAGCGGACGGAGACCGGCTGCGAGAGCGTGAACGTGAACGTCGCGGCGTCGTTCACGCCGTCGCCGTTCGGCGAGATGACCGTCGGCGCCGCCTGCAACCCGGCCAGCGTGCGGTCGACGACGACGTCGAGCGACTTGCTCACCGTCTTCGCCCCACTCTTTGCCGTCACGACCAGGCGGTACCTCCCGTCCGGCAGGACGTGCGCGCCCCAGCCGAACGAGTTGGCGCCGGCCGTCCGCTGCTCGTTCAGGACCGTCAGGACGGGCGCGCCGGTCGCGTCGAGCACCTGCGCCGTCACCTCCGCGGAGGCGCCGAGCGCGAAGGTCACGATCATCACGTCGTTGGTGCCGTCCGCGCTCGGCGTGACGACGGTCGGCGACGCCGCGAGCTTCGTCAGCGAGGGCGCCGGGACGGGCGGCAGCGTGGTCGCGGTCGCGATCCCCAACGACCCGGCCGCCGGGCGGACGCCCGGAGCGCTGATCGTCCACGTGTACCGCCCCTTGCCGACGCCGGCGGAGCTCCACGTCCAGTCCACGGCCGCCCCGCGGCCGGTGCCGCTCGCGACCGTCGTGCCGAGCTGGTCGACCACCTTGACCGTCCAGGCGAGGCTGGAGCTGAGGCGCGCCCGGAACCGCACCGGGCCGCCGAGGACCCCGACGACGGTCGGCGAGTAGAGCTTCGGCAGCCCGGTCACCGAGACGCGCTTCGCGATCCCGGGCAGCAACCCGTAGGCGACGGCGCCGGGGCACTCGCTCGGGCCGGTGTCGCGGTGACCCGAGATCGCGCGCAGCGTGACCACCTTCCCCGACCTGAACTTCGCGTTCCCGCCCGACGTGTAGACCACGTTCGAGAGCGGGTCGATGTGAGCGACGTCGAGGCGCCACGCGAGCAGCGCCACGAGCGCGTTCTGCTGCGCCGTCGTCGGGGACCCGTGCGAGTAGTTGCCCATCAGGGCAACGCCACTCGTGCCGTAGTTGAAGCCTTCAGCGTGCGCGCCGACGACGTTCCGCTCCATCCCGCCCGCACGCCCTTCGTAGACCGTGCCGAACCGGTCGACGAGGAAGTTGTAGCCGATGTCGTTCCAGCCGTTCCCCTGCACGTGGTAGACCTCGATCCCGCGCACGATCGCGGCCGCCTGCGCCCGCGTGTACGAGTTCGCGCCGGCTGTGTGGTGCACGACCGCGAGGCGGACGGCGGGCGCGATGACCGGGCGCGCACGCACGATCTCCTCGTTCGCACCCCAGCCCGACCGGGGCACGATCGTCGGGGTCCCGGCGGAGCTCGTGCGTCGCACGGCCGGAGTCGTCACGCGCGACCAGAGCTCGTAGGCCCGCAGCCCGCGGACGACCCCCGTCCGCCGGAACTGCACGCGGTCGGAAGCCCCCGTCCAGTCGAGGTTGCCGTCGTGCCAGCGGCCGGTGCCGCCGTTCGGGGCGGCGTCCGCGTCGGCGACGACCCACGCGCCCCAGGCGCGGTGCAGCCGGTGGACCCGATAGCTCACCGACCCGTTCCCGGTCCAGTGCAGGCCGAGCATGTTGAAGTGCGCCGGCCGCGTGACCGCGGAGATCGAGCGCGAACCGAGCGGCACGTCGTGCACGTGCATCGCGACATAGCCGGCGTGGGCGACGGAAGGGACGGCGAGCGCCGCGAGCGCGGCGGCGATGACGGCCAGCTTCTGCATACGGCGGCCCGGAGTGGAACGGTGCCCTACCGGGGCTTCGCGCTCAAGGGCAGCGACCCTCTTGCGCATACAATCCTTACACGGTGAAACGCCTGCTGATCGCGGTCTTCCTGCTCGTCGCCGCACTCCCGGCGACCCCGGCCGCGGCCGCGGCCCCGAAGGTGCTCGCGATCCACTACACCGCGGACGTCAATCCGGTCACGCAGGACTGGCTGAACAACCAGCTGAAGCACGCTCAGGACCGCGGCTACTCGGCGGCGGTGATCGTCCTCGACACCCCCGGTGGGCTCGAGGAGTCGATGCGGAAGATCGTGCAGCGCGAGCTCTCGCTGCGCATTCCGGTCATCGTCTACGTGGCGCCCGACGGCGCGCGCGCCGCCTCCGCCGGCGTCTGGATCTCACAGGCCGCCGACCTGCTCGCGATGGCGCCGCAGACGAACATCGGCTCGTCGACCCCGATCAACGGCAACGGGCAGAACATCGGCTCCGACCTCCGGCGCAAGGTCGTGAACGACGCCGCCGCGTCGCTGCGCGGGCTCGCGAAGACGCACGGTCGCAACGCGAAGTGGGCGGACGCCGCCGTCCGGAAGGCATCGAACCTCGACGCACAGGAGGCGCTGCAGATGCACGTCATCGACGTGATCGCGCCGACCCTGCCCGCCCTCCTGAACAAGATCGACGGCCGGGTCACGATCCCGCGTCACTTCACGCTGCACACGAAGGACGCAGCGATCGACGACGTGCGCCCGGGCTTCCTGACGCGCTTCCTCTCGACGCTCATCGACCCGAACATCGTCGGGCTGCTGTTCCTCGCAGGGCTGGCCGGGCTCGGCTTCGAGCTCTTCCACCCCGGCGTGGTCATCCCGGGCGCGTTCGGTGCCATCTGCATGATCTGCGCGCTCTTCGGCTTCTCGGTGTTGCCGCTCTCGTGGGGCGGCTTGCTCCTGGTCCTGCTCGGCGCGGCGCTCCTCGTGATCGACGCGCACGTGACGACGCACGGCGCGCTGACGCTGTCCGGCCTGGTGGCGATCGCCGTCGGCCTGGTCACGCTCTTCCACAAGGCGCCCGCGCCGTACCACACCTCGGTGCCGCTCGTCGTGACCGTGACGGTGGTGCTCGGCGGGTTCTGGGCGCTCGCGATCGCAAAGGCGGTGGCGGTGCGTCGCCGCCCGGCGACGGTCGGGCCGCAGCAGATCGTCGGCATGGAGGGCGTCGTCCGGGGCGACGGGCAGGTCTTCGTCCGCGGCGAGCTCTGGCGTGCGCGGTCGCCGGAGAAGCTCCGCCCCGGCGAGCACGTCCGTGTCGCCGGGCTCGACGGGCTGACGCTCGACGTGCATAGGATCGACTAGTGAACGCCGCACTCGTCGCGCTCGGAGTCATCCTCTTCCTCCTGGCGCTGTTCGCGATCGCCGCGATCAAGGTCGCGCGCGAGTACGAGCGCGGGATCGTCTTCCGCCTCGGCCGCCTGCTGCCCCAGCCGAAGGGCCCGGGACTCTTCCTGCTGATCCCGGTCGTCGATCGCATGGTCAAGGTCGACCTGCGCACGATCACGCTGAACATCCCGCCGCAGGAGGTGATCACGAAGGACAACGTGCCCGTGCGGGTGAACGCCGTCGCGTACTTCCGGATCGTCTCGCCGCAGGATGCGATCGTGCAGGTCGAGAACTTCATGGTCGCGACGTCGCAGATCGCGCAGACGACGCTCCGGTCGGTCCTCGGCCAGCACCAGCTCGACGAGCTCCTCTCGGAACGCGAGAAGATCAACGCGATCCTGCAGGAGATCATCGACGAGGCGACGGCACCCTGGGGGGTGAAGGTCTCGATCGTCGAGGTGAAGGACGTCGAGATCCCGCAGGGCATGCAGCGGGCGATGGCACGCCAGGCCGAGGCCGAGCGCGAACGGCGCGCCAAGGTGATCGCGGCCGAGGGTGAGTTCCAGGCCTCCGAGCGCCTGAAGGACGCGGCGAACGTGATCGAGGACCACCCGGTCGCGCTGCAGTTTCGTTACTTGCAGACGCTGGTCGAGCTCGGCGCCTCGCAGTCGACGACCATCGTCTTCCCGGTGCCGATCGACCTCCTGACGCCGTTCATGGGCGGCGACCGCCAGACCTGACCGACGTCCGCCACGACACGGCGACCGGCCGCTGGGTCGCGATCGCGCCGGCGCGCGCGCAACGGCCGGGCGCGTTCGCGCCGGCCTCGGACGAGCCGGAGGACTGCCCCTTCTGCGCGGGCCACGAGACGATGACGCCGCCGGAGACCCTTCGCCTGGGAGACGGCCCAACGGGGTGGGGCGTCCGCGTGGTCCCGAACCTCTATCCGGCGCTGGAGCGCCAGGAGGTCGTGATCCACGGCCCCGGCCACGTTCGCTCCGTCGGCGACCTCGGGGACGCGACGCTCGAGCTCGTCGCGGAGGCGTGGCAACGCCGCGCGCACGACGTCGGCGGCATCTGCTTCGCGCTCGTCAACGAGGGTCGCGAAGCCGGCGCGTCGCTCCCGCACTCGCATTCGCAGCTCGCGTGGCTGCCGGCGCGGCCGCCGGCCGAGGCCGCCGAACGGGGCCTCCCCGAGGTGCTGCCGGTGCTCGAGCGGTGCGGCGTCGCTGCCGGCTGCCCGGTGGCGAGCCGTGTGCCCTACGAGGTGCTGATCGCACCGACGGCGCCGGAGCCGGACGGCCTTCGCAGCGACCTCCTCGGCGCTGCGCTCAGCCTGCTCGCCGAGATCGTGCGCCGGCTGCAGCGCGCACGAGGCGAGCCGCTCGTCCCGCTCAACGCCTGGCTGCACGCCGGAGCGCATTGGCACCTCGAGCTGTTCCCACGGACGACACGGCTCGCCGGGCTCGAGCTCGGCGCCGGGGTGTACGTCGACCCCATCGCGCCCGAGGAGGCCGCGAGAGCGCTGCGGGGCTGACGCGCACGCAGCGGTGCCGTATGACGAAGAGACATCAAGTGGGGCGCGTGCCGTCGATACGATCGACGACTCGCACAGACCCGCGGACCATGGAGGAGATCGGTGAACGACAACTCGAAGTGGAAGATCGCGCGGCTCGACGACATCGAGCGGCGCGGACGGGGCATCCCTGTCCGCGAGCATCTTGGGATCCACGCATTCGGAATCAACGCCTACACACGCGGCGAGGACGGGACGCTGATCAACGAGCACGACGAGTCCGGGTCGGGTCAGGAGGAGCTGTACATCGTGCTCGACGGGAACGCGACATTCGAGATCGACGGCGAAACGGTCGATGCGCCCGCAGGCACGTTCCTGTTCGTGGGGCCGGAGGCACAGCGGCGGGCAACCGGGGATGGAACCGTCATCGCCGTCGGAGCGAAGGCCGGTGAGGCCTACCAAGCGCTCGACTGGGGTGCGGCGTGGCCGTTCCAGAGCGCGTCGATGACCGCCTACGGCGAGCAGCGCTACGCCGACGCGCTCGCCGCGGTCCGTGACGGCCTCGAGCAGACGCCGGACCACCCGGGGCTCCATTACAACTACGCCTGCTTCGCGACGCTCGCCGGCGAGACGGGCGACGAGACGTTCCGGCACCTCCAGCGATCCGTCGAGCTCTTCCCGCGGTTCCGCGAGCAAGCACGCAGCGACGATGACTTCGCCGCCGTGCGCGACGACCCGCGGTTCGAGGCAGCGCTGCGCTAGGCCGCCACCGGGCCGACAATCAACCGCCGCGCAGCGCGCGCGGGGGCGATCGACGAATCGGAGCTGCGTCTAGACGACGACGGCCGAGTGCTGGTCGCGGAACCGGCGCGCCGCGTCGATGGCGGCACCGAGGTTCAGACCCTTGTCCTTGGCCTGCTTGATCAGCATCACGGTCTCGACGGCGTCCATGTCGTAGATCCGCTGCTTCTTTCCCTTGGTCGGAATCTGCGCCTTGTTCGTCCAGTAATCGAGCTGCATCTTCGAGATGCCGGCGATCGCGCAGACCTGGCCGAGGTAGAGCTCGATCTTGTCGAGGTGCTCCGCCATGTCGATCGGCTCGAGCAGGTCGACCTGCTTGGTGTACGCCATTCGAGGGCTTCCTTCCGTCGACGACTCCCGCGACCCCCCTCGGTTGACACTTTTACCACCCCAAGTTGCAAAAGGGAAGACGTTGTGTGGGAAATCACCCGCAAGGATGCTGAAAGGTGACTGCGCCGGGTCGGCGCGTCAGGAGGTTTCGAGAGGCTCGGCGGCAGCCGGGTCCTCACCGGACTCGACCACCGGGGCGAGCGACGAGACCTGCTCGCCCTCACGCAGGCGCATGACGATCACGCCCTGCGTCGAGCGGCCGAGCCGCTTCACGTCCTCGACCGGCATGCGGATGACGGTGCCTCCGGTCGAGATGAGCATCACCTGGTACCCGTCGCGCACGACGCGGGCGCCCGCGAGATGACCCCTGGCGACGGTCAGCTGGACGGTCTTCACGCCCATGCCCCCGCGGCCCTTCTTCGGGTACTCGGAGACGCGCGTGCGCTTGCCGTAGCCGTTCTCGGTCACGACGAGGAGGTCGGAGTCGTCGGCTGCGATCGCGACCGAGATCACCTCGTCGTCCCCGCGTAGCCGCATGCCCTGCACACCCGACGCGTCGCGTCCCATCGGGCGCACGTCCTTCTCGTCGAACCGGATCGCCTGACCGTTCCGAGAGACGATGAGCACGTCGTCCTCGCCCGAGGTGTGGCGGACGCCGATGAGCTCGTCGCCCTCGCGCATCTTGATCGCGATGATGCCGTCGGCCTTGAGCGGCGTGTTGTACGCGGCGAGCTCGGTCTTCTTGACGATGCCGTTCTTCGTGGCGAAGAGCAGGTACTTCGCCTCCTCGAAGTTGCGCGTCTGGACGACCGCGCGCACGGTCTCGCCCTGGCGGAACGGCAGAAGGTTGACGATCGCGCGGCCCTTCGACTGCCGGGAGCCGAGCGGCAGCTCGTGCACCTTGAGGCGGTAGACCTTGCCGACGCTCGTGAAGAAGAGGATGTAGTCGTGGGTCGAGGCGACGAAGAGGTGCTCGATGTAGTCG
>Ga0075434_100005448_pt1 | contig 11592 bp, 9 predicted proteins | sample RhiMethybrSRZTD3_FD_75298 | JGI IMG/M metagenome (GOLD analysis project Ga0075434, IMG submission 75298) | Populus rhizosphere microbial communities from Tennessee, USA - Rhizosphere MetaG P. TD hybrid SRZTD3 | ecosystem: Host-associated > Plants > Roots > Rhizosphere > Soil | place: USA... | reverse complement strand
CGGCTCGAGCCAGTAGAGGCCGCGCGAGCCGTTGCGGCGGACCTTCAATTCGACACCGGCCGCGCGCGCCTCCTGCTCGATGCGGCGCGCCGTCGCCTCGGCGCCGAGCGCGAGCGCGCCGGCGTCGCGCGGAATCCAGACCGTGACGCTCACGATTTCACCGTCGCGCCCGCGTCGAGCAGCGCATCGAGGCGCTCCGGCGTGACGCGGCCGTGGACTTCGTCATCGAGCATCGCGGCGGGCGAGCACGCACAGAGGCCGAGGCAATAGACGGCCTCGAGCGTCACGCGCCCATCCGCCGTCGTGCCGCCGAAGTCGACGCCGAGCCGCTTCTTCGCATGCTGCTCGACCGCGCGCCCGCCCGCGGCCTGGCAGGACTCCGCGCGGCAGATCTGGAGCACGTGCCGGCCGGGCGGCCGCGTGCGGAAGTGGTGGTAGAACGTGACGACGCCGTGCACCTCGGCGCGCGAGAGGTTGAGCGCGCGCGCGAGCACCGCGACCGCGCCCTGCGGCACGCAGCCGAAGCTGGCCTGCACCTCGTGGAGGATCTCGATCAGCGGTCCCGCGCGGTGGCGATGGCGCTCGACGATCGCGAGGATGCGCTTCTCGTCGGCGGCAGGGGTCGCGACCGCGCTCACTGCAGGCGCTCCCGGTGCGCGTAGACGTTGAACGAGCGGCCGCGCAGGAAGCCGACCAGCAGGATGCCGGTGCGCCGCGCGAGGTCGATGGCGAGCGAAGAGGGCGCGCCGACCGCCGCGACGACCGGGATGCCGGCAGCGGCGGCCTTCTGCAGCAGCTCGAAGCTCGCACGACCCGACAGGAACAGGATGCTCTGCGACAGCGGCAGCTCGCCCGCGAGGAGCTTTGCGCCGATGAGCTTGTCGAGCGCGTTGTGCCGGCCGACGTCCTCGCGAAGCGCCAGCAACTGGCCTTCCGGGTCGAAGAGGCAGGAGGCGTGCAGGCCGCCCGTCTCGCGGAAGACGTCCTGGCCCGCGCGCGCGCGGTCGGACAGCGACTCGAGGAGCGAAGCCCTGACCTTGAGCGAGCCGTCCACCTCGGGCGAGCGCATCATGCGCTCGACGGCGTCGAGCGAGGCGTTGCCGCAGACGCCGCAGCTCGAGGTCGTGTAGAAGTTCCGCTGCAGTCGGCTGGCGTCGTAGGCGGCGCCCTCGGCGAGCTGGATGCGCACGACGTTGCCCACGGGGCCGCAGATGCGCCCCTCGGCGTAATCCTCGCGCCTGCGCAGGATCCCTTCGCCATGCAGGAAGCCGACCGCGAGCTCGATGTCATGGCCGGGCGTCCGCATCGTGATGGACATCGACGTGCCGGGACCCTTGTCGCCGGCCTGCGCCACGCGTATCTCGAGCGGCTCCTCGACGACGACGAGGTCCTGCCGCGCGGTCAGCTGCGCGTCGCGCATTGCGTCGATGGAGACTTCGCGAACCGGATCGTCCTGTCGCTGTACGCTCATCGAGTCCTTCGATGCTAGCACTCGCTGCGCGCGGTGGCCTGCGGCCGGCGGCCCATGCGGCGACGGCCAGGAGTGGCGCCTTCGGACGCCTTATGCTCGGGCGGCGGCGGCAGCACCGGCAATTCCTTCTGGTCCTTCAGTCCCGCCAAAATGATTCGGCGCATCTCCGCTTCCGCAGCCGGATCCGTCGGCACCTGCACGTAGGACGCGAGCCGCTTCTCAACCTGCTCCATCGCACGCGCCGGGAGGTCGTGAGAGCCCTGCTTGATCCAGGTCTCGCGGTTCTCGCGGTCGATGATCGGGTCGGTCAGGTAGAGCTCCTGCGGCCAGTACTTCAGCGTGTGGGGCGAAGTGATGAGGTGGTCGTGCTGGCGGACGTCGTCCACCAGCGTCCGTGCCGGCAAGTCTTCGATTACGTGGGTCTCCCGCACGAAGTTGAGGCACTGCCCGCAGACTTCGTTGTCGAACACGAGCTTCGCGAGGCTGAAGGTCAGCACGAAGTCGAGCATGCCCGGGCCCGACACCGAGTTGACGCCTGCGAGCGCGGCGAGCATCGCGCTCGTCATCGTCTCCGCGCCCGCCTGCGCGTCGAGGAACTTGCCGTCGGAGAGCGCCATGTAGGCCTGCGTCGGCAGGCCGAGGGACTTTGCGATCGCAACATAGGCGACGTTGAGGCGCTGCGCCTCGATCGCCGCCATCGGCGCGCTCGCGGCGCGCATGTGAAAGGTCGCGGGCGCTCCGCCGAAGAGCACGGGCGCGCCCGGCTTCACGACCTGGGCCATCGTGATGCCGGTCAGCACGTCGACGCAGTGGAAGACACAGGCGCCGACCAGCGTCACCGGCGCGATGAGGCCCATGAGCGTCACCGGCACGATCTCGACGGGGATGCCGGCCTCGACGCAGTCGAGGAGGTTCTGACAGGAATCCTCGCCGAAGCGGAAGTTGCCGGTCGCCGTGATCGTGAAGATGGACATCGGCTTCGCGATGAGGTCGGCACGGTCGCGGCGGAAGAGCTGCATCATCTCCGCCATGCGCGGCACGCCATGCTCGCCGAAAGCGCCGGAGACGACCGGCTTCTTCGTATTCGTCAGCACCATGTAGAGCCGCCAGGCATCAGACACCTGCGGCTCGATGTCGGCGTTCGTCGAGAACGCCGTCGCGAGGTAGGGGATGTGCGCGAGGCCGTCGCAGAGGCGCGCGTATTCGACGAAGTCCGTCGAGTTCGCGAGCCGCGTCTCGCCCGTGCGATGGTCCATGATCTTGAGGCCGCTCGAGCCCGGGATGAAGTGGACGTTCCAGCCGCCGAGCTCGGCGTGCGGATTGCCGTCGCGGTCGTAGAGGGTGAAAGACTTCGGCGCGGTCGCGATCGCGCGCTCGACGACGTCGGTGGGGAAGAGCACGCGGCCGCTCGAATCGGTCGGAAGCCCCGCGTCGAGGAGGCGCTGGCGCATCTTCGGCCCGCGGATCTCCATGCCGACCTCGGCCATGATCCGCTTCGCCTCAGCGAGGATGCGGGCGATCAGGTCCGGCTCGAGCATCTGGATCGTGGGTCTCATCGCTCCGCTCCGCTTGACCCCCATTGACGCCTTATTGTACGATCGTTCAACAATGAATGCACGTATTCACGCCGACCATTCCGCCACCCCGGATTTTCGCACGGAAGACGACTTCAGCCTGCCTGGCTGGGTCTATTGCGACCCGGAATTCTTCGACCTGGAGCGCCAGGTCGTGTTCAGGAAGTGCTGGCACCTCGTCTGCCATGTCAATGACATGCCGGCGGCGGGGGACTTCCGCACGCTGAACGTGATCAACGAGTCGATCCTGACCGTGCGCGGCAAGGATGGCCGGGTCCGCAGCTTCCACAACGTCTGCCGCCACCGCGCCTCGCGGCTCGTCGACAGCGAGCACGGCAACTGCGGCGCCATGATCACCTGCCCGTACCACGCCTGGTCCTATGCAACGGACGGCCGCCTCGTCGGCGTGCCGATGCGTTCGAACTACCCGGGCATGGATCCCAAGCAGTACGGCCTCGCGCCGATCGAGCAGGAGATCTGGCGCGGCTTCGTGTTCGTGCGCTTCGCGCCGGGCCTGCCATCGGTGCAGGACCAGATGGCGCCCTATGCGGATGAGCTCGCGGGCGCGCCGCTCGAGGAGTTGAAGCCACTCGGCCCGCCGCGCCTGCAGACGCGCCACGTCAACTGGAAGAACGTCGCGGACAACTACTCCGACGGACTGCACATTCCCGTCTCGCACCCGGGCCTCACGCGCATCTTCGGCAAGAGCTACTTCGTCGAAGCGCGCGAGTGGGTGGACAAGATGTCGGGCGAGCTCGTCGATGCGCCGTCGCCGAACGGCTCCGAGCGGATGTACCAGAAGCTGCTGCGCGGCATGGCGCCGACGGACGGCCCGGCGCCGAGCTGGAGCTACTACAAGCTCTGGCCGAACGTCGCAATCGAGCTGTACCCGGACCAGATCGACTTCATGCAGTTCGTGCCGGTCTCGCCGACCGAGACGACGTTGCGCTACATCAATTACGGCCTTCCCGATGACCGCCGCGAGATGCGCGCCGCGCGCTACCTCAACTGGCGCATCAACCGCCTCGTGAACCTCGAGGACAAGGCGCTGATCGAGAGCGTGCAGGCCGGCATGGCGTCCTCCAGCTATACCGTCGGGCCGCTGGGCGAGGGCGAAGTGTGCCTGCGCAGCTTCGGCCGGCGCATGCGCGCGCTGTTCCCGGAGTGCCGCCAGGGTGAGCAGCCGGCGAGGGGCTGGAGCATCCACCGCAAGGCGCCGGGTCCCCAGTGACCGCCGCGGCACGCAAGCCCCGCTACGAGCGCCAGGTCGCGAGCGACCGGCGCGAGGCGCTCGTGGATGCCGCGATCGAGAGCCTGAAGCGCTTCGGCCACGAGGGACTGTCGGTGCGCCGCATCGCGGCCGAGGCCGGCGTCTCGATCGGACTCATCAACCATCACTTTCCGAACAAGGACACGCTGGTCGCGGAGAGCTACCGGACGTTCAGCCGCCGGCTTGCCGAGAACTTCGAGGCTGCAGTGAACGCAGCCGGCACCGACCCGCACGTCCGCTTGCGCGCCTACTTCAACGCGTTCTTCTCGCGGCCGAACCTCGACCCGCAGGTGCTGACCGCCTGGATCGTGTACTGGAGCCTCGTGCAGGTGTCGCCCGAGATGCGCGCGGTGCACGTGGAAGAGGGACGCGGCTACGGTGAGGTGCTCGGGCGCCTGTTGTCCGACCTCGCGCGAGCTCGCCGCGTGCAGGCGGACGTCAAGCAGGCCGAGATGGGGCTCACGTGCCTGCTCGACGGCCTCTGGCTCAAGTGGTGCCTTGATCCGGAGAGCTACCGGCCGAAGGACGCAGTCGCGCTCTGCGAGCAATGGGTGGAACGCGTTATCGACCCTCAGTCCAAGGATCTTTCGACCAGGTAGACGACGCGCCGCAGTCGCCGCTCGGCCGTCAGCCGGTGCACGGCGCCGAGGAATGCCTGCAGTCCTTCGAACCGCTCCGCGCCCTCGATCCACGCGAGGTCGTCGCGGTGACGATGGCGCGCGTCCCGCCAGCGGCCCGATACCAGCGCCGCGTTTGCCGTCACGTCTTCCTGCCGCAGGAGCCGAAGCCCGGATTCTTCGATCAATCGTTCATTGACGCCCGGCGGGACGAAAAGGAACAGTCCGATCGAGCTGCGAAGTGCCAGCTCGTCGTTCGTCACGGGACCCGCGATTACGACGGGATCCGTGAAGAGCCCGCGCCCGCCAGGCTTCAGCAGGCGCTTCCATTCCTGAAACACGGCCAGCCGCTCGGGAAAGTGATTCATCGAGTCGATGCAGTGCAGCGCATCGAAAGCGGCATTGTCGAACGGCAGCCGGGCCGTCGCATCGCCGACCTCGAAGCGGACGCGATCGGAGAGCGCAGTGTTCGCCAGGGCCTGGCGTGCGGTCGCGACGCCGTTCTCGTTGACGTCGATGCCGGTGACACGGCAGCCCGTCCGCTCCGCCGCGTAGCGCGCGGGACCCCCCGAGCCGCTCGCGACCTCAAGGAGGTGGCTCGCCGCATCGACCGACAGCCAGGACAGGAAGCGGTCGTACTCGTCGGCCGTCAGCCAGCTGTTCTGGCCAAGGTCCCGGCCGTAAGTCTCGAGTCGGACCGCCTCCAGCACCTGCTCGGTGAAATGCGCGTAGGTGCTGTCGAACAAGTCGATGCGGCGAGGCGAGGTCATGTCGATTCTCAGCCCGCCATGATCGGCGCGAGCGCTTTTTGGATACGCTCCATCTGGCCAGGCGTCGTCATCGAGGTCAGCAGCCGGCCGAAGTGCAGGTGCTGCACGCCCGAGATGATGTACTGCCAGCGATAGGCGGCCAACACGGCGGCGGCGACGGCCTTCTTCTCGGGGTCGCTGAAGTCCCGGCCCGCGTTCGCGAGGAAGTACTCGACGTCCGCGGCCGACTGCGCCTGGAGAATGCCATCCACGGCGCCGACGAGGCCGATCAGGCCGTCCACGGCGCGGTCGCGCTCCTCGGGGGAGAGCTTCGCGTGCTCCGCGGTCCACTCCAGCTCGTCCAGCATCACGTGCTGGCACTCGTCCTTCCAGTGGTAGTAGAAGACGTCCTTGAAGAGCGGGCAAATGTCGGCGCGCGGCGCGATGCTCTGGTCGTAGTGCGACTGCACGAAGAGCTCGATGTGGCAGGTGAGGGCCAGCACGGACCAGTTGCTCGCGGCGAGCACGGCGCGCGCGACGTCGTTCGGGTCGGCCACCATCCGGTAGCCGGCCGGCATCTGCGCGCCCATCATCTGCTCCATCCGGCGGAACAGTTCCTGGTGCTTGATCTCTTCCGCGGAGAAGCGGACAAGGCCCTCGAGCGCCTGCTGGTCGCCCAGCACATGTGCGCGGCTCTGCTCGAGCATCTTGGCGCTGATGAAGCGCTCGACGAGGCCGAACAGGTAGGCGTAGGTGCGGCCCTGGACCTGCGACAGCAGACGGGCGTCGTCCTCGCCGAGGAAGGACAGGCGATCGACATACGACAGGCCGTCCGGCAGGAACTTGCGGGTGAAGTCGAAGTCGCGGCCGCGTATGAGGTCGCGATCGATCTGCCACTCAACTCTCTTCGACGCCTTCAGGATGCGCGCGTAGCGGGAGGCGCGCAGTTCCGGGGCGACTTCCTTGGCAACAGCATTCATGGCTCGATACTCCGGTCACGGGGGCGGAAGTGCCCCTTGTCACCGATACATGCGTAAAATCGCGCCAGAACGGCTCACGGACGCGTAAGTCATTGAATCAGGGGGACCTCACGCTTCTGCTGAAGGCCGCCTGCTCCGGCGACCGCGAGGCCTATGAGCGCCTTTACCAGGCCGTGTACGCGGAGCTGCGGCGCGTCGCCCGCGCGAACCTTCGTCGCGAGTCTCCCGGCCACACGCTGCAGCCGACGGCACTCGTCAACGAGGCCTACCTCCGGCTCGGATCCGGCAGCACCTTCGAGAACCGGCGGCACTTCTTCGCAGCGGCAGCGGAGGCGATGCGGCGCATCCTCGTGGACCACGCGCGCAAGCGAGGCGCCGGGAAGCGCGGCGGCGGCCTCGACCGCGTGACGCTCTCGGGCGTGGACGTGGCCGCGGAAGGCGAGCTCATCGATGTGCTCGCGGTGGACGCCGCGCTCACGGAGCTCGCCGCCGCGCGCCCGCGGCTCGCCGAGCTCGTGAAGCTGCGCTGCTTCGCGGGCTTGAGCCTCGAGGAAGCGGCCGAGGCGATCGAGGTCTCGCCCGCGACGGCGAAGCGCGACTGGGCGTTCGCGCGCGCCTGGCTCGCCGAGCGAATGGGCGCGAAGCCGCCGCCGTGAGCCTCGACGCCGAACAGGCACTCTTCGACGCCTGCCTCGCCGCGGACAGCGAACGGCGCGAGGAGCTGCTGGCGGCTTCAGGCGATGCCGCGCTCGCCGCGCGCGTGCGGCGGCTGCTGGCGATCCACGATTCCGACGCGCCCGCGATCGAGGCAAGCCTCGAGTCGCTATCGCCGCTCGCGATGCCGCGGCAGGTCGGGCCCTACGTGGTGCTTCGGCGCCTCGGCGAGGGCGCCATGGGCGAGGTGTTCCTCGCCGAGCAGCGCGAGCCGGTGCGACGGCAGGTCGCGATCAAGGTCATCAAGTTCGGGCTCAGCACGCGCGACGTCATCGCGCGCTTCGACCTCGAGCGCCAGGCGCTCGCGATGCTCGCGCACCCGAACATCGCGCGCATCCTCGACGGCGGCACGACCACCGACGGCCGGCCATACTTCGCGATGGAGTACGTGGACGGCACGCCGATCACGCGTTACGCCGAGGAGCATGGGCTCGTGATGGACGCGAGGCTCGCGCTCTTCGCGCAGGTCTGCGACGGCGTGCAGCACGCGCACCTGCGCGGCATCATCCACCGCGACCTCAAGCCGTCGAACATCCTCGTGACCCTGGCGGACGGCAAGGCCGCGCCCCGGATCATCGACTTCGGCATCGCGAAGGCGACGACGTCGCAAGGCATGGACACGCTCGCGCAGACGCGTTTCGGGCACCTGCTCGGCACCCCGGAATACATGAGCCCGGAGCAGGCGCAGCTCGCGCCGCTCGACGTCGACTTGCGCACCGACGTGTACTCGCTCGGCGTCGTGCTCTACGAGCTCCTGACGGGGCAGCGGCCCTACAGCGTGACGCGTGACGCAATTTCCCGCGAGCAGCTTGCGCGCGAGATCGGGGAGAGCGAAGCGCGCCGGCCGAGCGAATGCGTGACCGGCGAATGGGCCGCGATGATCCGCGGCGACCTCGACTGGATCATCCTGCGTGCGATCGAGAAGGACCGCACGCGGCGCTACTCGTCGGTGCAGGAGCTAGCCTCCGACCTCGAGCGCCATGCGAGGAACGAGCCGGTGCTTGCGGGGCCTCCGTCCTTCTCTTACCGCGCCGGCCGTTTCGTGCGGCGGCACAAGCTCGCCGTCGCGCTGACGGCGAGCCTCTTCGCCGCCGTGCTGTTATTCGGCTCGGCCATGGCCTGGCTCGCGCAGGAGAACGCGCGCGAGCGCGACCGCGCGAACGCGGAGGCCGAGATCGCGCGCCGAGTCACCGCCTTCACGGCGAGCCTCTTCGGCCTCGCGAGTCCGGAGTCCGGCGGCAGCAGCGAGGTCACGGCGCGCGAGATCCTGGACGCCGGCGTCGAGCGGCTCGAGAGCGGGGAGCTCGCGCGCGAGAAGCCGGAGGTTCGCGCCGCGCTCTTCGAGGCCGCAGGCGATGCCTACCGCGGCATCGGCGAATACGAGAAATCCGCAAAGCTTCTGGACCTGGCGATCGAGATGCGCCGGGCGAACGAGGCGGCGGATCCTGTCGCCTACGGTGGCGCGCTGCTCCGCGAGGCGATCCTCCGGCGCGACGAGGGCAAGTACCAGGAAGGCGCCAACCTCGCACGCCAGGCGATCACGCGCTTCGACGCGGCAGCGCTGAAAGGCGATGAGAGCGCGGCGCAGGCATTGACCGACGCACGCGTCGAGCTCGCCGAGATCCTCCGGCGCGACAGCCAGCTCGACGAGGCGGCAAAGCTTGCGACCGCGGCGGTTGCCGACCTCGAGGCACGTGCTCGCGGAACCGAGAGCCACATCTCCGCGCTCTTCATGCTGGGGCGAGTGGAGATGGCGCGCGGGAACCTGGAGGCGGCCGAGCGGCTGCTCCGACGCGCGCACGACTTGCAGACGAAGCTTTCCGGCGAGGATACCGACGAGACGATCAACACGCGGAACGGCCTGGCGGACGTGCTCGTCGTGCGCGGGAAGACGGACGAGGCCGAGACGCTAATGCGCCGCAACCTCGACGCGGTGCGAAAGCTCTACGGTCCCAAGAGCGCGACGCTCGGTATCGCCTGGAACAACCTCGGCAACGCTCTGTCCGACATCCCCGCGAAGTACCCGGAGGCGGAGGAGGCGTACCTGGAGGCGATCCGGCTGCTGGAAGGCGGCCTCGAATCGGGCCATCCCGAGATCGCGAATTCGCACAACAACCTCGGCGCGCTCTACGTGAAAATGGAGCGCTGGCAGGACGCCGTCACGCAGCACTCGATCGGGCTCAAGCTGCGCGCGGCATCGCTGGGCCCGGACCACCCGAACACGACGGCCTCGCGCGTCGGGCTCGCGCTCGCGCTCAACAAGACTGGCCATAGCGCCGAGGCCGAGGCGATGCTCCGGCAGGCCAAGGCCTCGTTCACGAAGAGCCTCGGCGCCGGGCACTGGCGCACGGCGAACGCGCAATATCAGCTGGGCGTCGTGCTGCGTGACGAGGGCAGGCTCGCCGAGGCACTGGCCGAAGTGAAGCCCGCGCAGGCGACCCTGCTCGCGGAGCTGGGTCCGGACCACCAGCGGACGATCGCGGCGAGCAAGACGCTCGCCGAGCTCGAGGCCGCGGCGCCCGGCGTCGCGGCTAGAACAGACCGGTAATTTTCCCGTCGTCGGAGACGTCGATGTTGTTCGCCGCCGGCGTCACCGGCAGGCCCGGCATCGTCATGATGTCGCCGCAAATCATCACGATGAACTCGGCGCCGGCCGCGAGGCGCACCTCTCGGATGTTCACGACGTGGCCGTGCGGCGCGCCGCGAAGCTTCGGGTCCGTCGAGAAAGAGTACTGCGTCTTGGCGACGCAGATCGGGTAGTGGCCGTAGCCGGACTCCTGGAGCTGCTTGATCTGGGCGCGCACCTTGCTGTCGGCCGTGATCTCGGAGGCGCCGTAGATCTTGGTCGCGACCGCCTTCATCTTGTCCCAGAGCGTGTCCTTCTCGTCGTAGGTGAACTTGAAGTAGTTCGGGTGGGAGCAGAGCTCGACCACTTCCTTCGCGACGATGGTTGCGCCCTTGCCGCCTTCCGCGTAGTGCATCGCGACGATGACCTTGACTCCGTGGTGCGTGGCGCGCTCCTGCAGCCAGTTGAGCTCCGCCTCGCTGTCCTCTGCGCGGTGGTTGATCGCGACGAGGCATGGCAGGCCCCAGACGTCCCGCACGTTGTCGATGTGGCGGTCCAGGTTCGAGATCCCGTGCTTGAGGGCTTCCAGATTTTCCTTGCCGAGGTCCGGCACCTCGACGCCGCCGTGGTACTTGATCGCGCGCACCGTCGCGACGATCACCGCCGCATCCGGCACGAGGCCGGCCTTGCGGCACTTGATGTCCACGAACTTCTCGGCGCCGAGGTCCGCGCCGAAGCCGCCTTCCGTGACGACGAAATCGGCGAGCTTCAGCGCCGTCTTCGTCGCCATCACCGAGTTGCAGCCGTGCGCGATGTTCGCGAACGGGCCGCCGTGGATGAAGGCCGGGTTGTTCTCGAGCGTCTGCACGAGGTTCGGGGCGAGCGCGTCCTTCAGCAGCGCCGCCATGGCGCCCGCCGCCTTGATGTCACGCGCGAGGATCGGCTTCTGGTCGCGCGTGTAGCCGACGACGATCTTGCCGAGTCGCTCCTTGAGGTCCTTGAGGCTCGTCGCGAGGCAGAAGATCGCCATGATCTCCGAGGCGACCACGATGTCGAAGCCGTCCTGGCGCGGGTAACCGTTGCCCGGGCCGCCGAGGCCCACCGTGATATCGCGAAGCGCGCGGTCATTGCAATCCACGACGCGCCGCCAGGTGATCCGGCGCACGTCAAAGCCGGAGGCGTTGCCGTGGTGGATGTGGTTGTCGATCATCGCCGCGAGCAGGTTGTTCGCGAGCGCGATCGCGGAGAAGTCGCCGGTGAAGTGGAGGTTGATGTCCTCCATTGGGACGACCTGGGCATAACCGCCGCCGGCCGCGCCGCCCTTCATGCCGAACACCGGGCCGAGCGCAGGCTCGCGGAGGCAGATCATGGCGTTCTTGCCGATCTTGTTGAGCGCGTCGCCGAGGCCGACCGTCATCGTCGTCTTGCCTTCACCCGCCGGGGTAGGGGAGATGGCGGTGACGAGGACCAGCTTGCCGTTCTTCTTGCCTTCGAGGTGCGTGCAGTAGTCGAGCGAGACCTTGGCCTTGTAGTGGCCGTAGGGGGAGAGGTGTTCCTCGGGGATGCCGAGCCGCTCCTTCGCGAGCGGAACGATCGGCTTCATCCTGGCCTGCTGGGCGATCTCGATGTTGCTGAGGCTTCCCTTCGACGG
>Ga0075434_100005447_pt1 | contig 11592 bp, 9 predicted proteins | sample RhiMethybrSRZTD3_FD_75298 | JGI IMG/M metagenome (GOLD analysis project Ga0075434, IMG submission 75298) | Populus rhizosphere microbial communities from Tennessee, USA - Rhizosphere MetaG P. TD hybrid SRZTD3 | ecosystem: Host-associated > Plants > Roots > Rhizosphere > Soil | place: USA... | reverse complement strand
AAACTAAATGAAGCGAAATCGAAATTCCCCAAAGGCGCCACGAAGAATCACACCGTCACCTATGAAGCAGCCGGCGATCAGACGAAAGTAACTGTCGATGGAACGGCCGCCGACGGCAGCGCCATTCACAGTGAATGGACCGGAAAGTTTGACGGCAAGCCTTATGCGCTGACTGGCGACCCTGCGGGCGACATGAGATCTTACCGCGTCGTTAACCGCCGCACGCTCTCGTTGAGAAGCACCAGGGATGGAAAACTAACAACTACGGCAACCATCACGGTCTCGCCCAACGGGAAGACCCGTACTGTCACTGCGCGTAGCCGCAATGCCAAGGGCCAGTGGACGACCAGTTCGGCGTTTTACGACAAGCAGTGAGCATGTGCAGCGAGCTGTGCGCAGTAAGTAGTGAGCAGTTACAGAACCGCGAACGGTAGTGAGCGGGATCAAGCGCCTTATTTAAATACGATTCGACCGCGCCACATTTCAGCGCGAGTGAAATTCTTTGTCCCGTTCGCGGTTCTGTACCACCGGCGGCCCACACGAAAAACACTTGAGCCGAGCGAATCACCCGATTCGTTCGGCTCACTTTATGTTTTGCTGCTTATGCCATGTGGGGCGGCGTGCCTTCAACAGGAGAAATATATTGACTTTTGTCTGTCTAGCACATATCGTGCGCGCGTTTGCTGTCGGCAGGTCTTGCTTTTCCCTCGCACACTCGACCGGCCGAGACTCGTTTTAAGCTGATCCCATTCAAGCAGCCGCGAAATGTTTCGCTGGCTTAATTCATACATTTAAAGGCAATGCAGATAATGAGCCTGACGTTGCGAATAGAGCTTTGGATCTTTCTGATCGGGCTCCTCATTGTGGTCGCGTACGGGATGTTGACCGGAACGATCAACATGAGAGGAATGCTGGCGGATAAGATTGGCAGTGGCTCTGCGCCGAGTCTCCCCACGCCCTCGCGTGCAGGTTTTAGTCCCGCGCGGCTGCAAATGCTGTTGTCCTCGTTAGCCGTCGCTTTCTATTACATCGGGCAAGTTGCGACGACGTTTCAGACCGGAAAGTTTCCCACGATTCCAAACGAAATGATCTATGTACTCGGCGGGAGCCATGCATTTTATTTGGGCAGCAAGACCATTGGCTTGATATCAGAGAAACTGCGTAATCGATAAGGAAACCTTCAACGGCAAAGGAGATAACTCATGGAATTGCTCAGATTAGTGATCGGCTGGAGTTTGGCGATCTTTCTCGCAGTGATGGAAGCGATCTTCCTCTACCGCGTTGCTACAAACCAGATCAGTCTGAAGTACCTCATCAGCGACGATCGCGGCTTTGCCAGTCTCTCGCGTTTCCAGTTTTTAATCTTTACCTTCGTGATCGCGATGACTCTGTTTTATCTCATCATCGCGAAGGGTGAGTATCCGGTGATTCCCAACCAAATTCTCGCGTTGCTTGGAATCAGTGGCGGTTCTTACGTCGTCGCCAAAGGCATACAAACCAGCCACGACGTTGGTATGGCAGAAGTGACGCACCAACCGTTACCCGAAGCTACACCCGAGGATCACTGAAGTTACGCCCCCAATCCGCGCGATCTGATGGTTGCGTTTGGAGATAAATAATAATGCCGTCGAGAACCGACCACCGCCGCAATATTCTGCTGGGCCTCGCCCTTACGGCTGCGTCCGTCCTGCCGGCAGTCCTAAACCCCACGCCACCTGGTCCTCCGGCGAGTCCGCCCACACCAACTGCGACCGCGTTTGCCACCAGTCATCCACGAATCTTCTTTGGCAGTCTCCATTCACACACAAAATACAGCGACGGATCCGGAACGCCGGCTGACGCGTTCGCGCGTGCTCGCGATCAAGGGAAGATGGATTTCCTGGCGGTCACTGAACACAATCACGACGCCGCAGAAGCGGGCATCAGCAACGGCGATCCGCGGAAAGACGGAATCCTGATCGCGACACAACCATCGCTCTACAACGGAACGGATCCCAATTCGCTTTTGAGTGCCGCGCGGACTTTCACCACGGACGGCAGCTTTATCGCCATCGCCGGGCAGGAATTCTCGACGATCAGTTCCGGCAATCACACTAACGTTTTTGAAGTTGCCGACGTGATTGATGTGGCGAAGGGCGATTACAAGAGCCTGTATGACACTTGGCTGCCGCAGCATCCGGACTCACTCGGCGAAGCGCCGCTGGCACAGTTCAATCATCCCGATGTCCATGAGGATCTAACGACCAATAAGCCCACTCAGCGGGAAAATGACTATGGCTACGACGACTTCAACAAGAGCTTCAATGAGTTGCGCAAGCACTCGGAAAAGAACGTGAGCCTGATTGAAATCGTCAGTGGACCGGCGCTGAGCGACGGCACCAACCTGCCGATCACCAGCAATAACCGGCACGAGAAGGACTACTGGTTTTACCTGAATGAAGGTTTTCGGCTTGCGCCCACCGCCAATCAGGACAATCACTTTTTCACTTGGGGCACGATCACGCGCGCGCGTACCGCGGTGCTGGCAGACCATTTGACGAAGGCCGATATCCTGCACGCATTGAAGGCGCGTCACGTTTACGCGACTGAGGATCAAAACCTGCAGGTGCGCTTCACCATCAATAACGAGCAGATGGGCGACGTCATCCGTACGCCACAGCCTTTGGATCTATCAATAAACGTCGAGATCGTCGATCCGGACGAGCCGAATGCGACTTACACACTTGAGTTGTATCGCGATGAAGTCGGTGGCGACGTCATTCAGGATCCGATTGATCAGAAAGAGCTGGAAGGCGACGGGACCGTTAACTTTGATGGGCAGCGCTACGAATCAGGCACCATTTTCTTTTTCATCAAGGTCTCGCAAAGAGGCACGGGCGGTCAGGAAGAGTTTGCATGGACCGCGCCGATCTGGATCGAGCTCGGCCAGCCGCTACCACCGCCAACACCGACGCCGACGCCTTCACCGGGCGCATCACCAACGCCGGCAATGACGTTTGTGCACAGCCGCAACTCGCAGATTTATCACTTCGCTAACTGCGCCGATGTGGCGAACATCAAACCTGAGAATCGGGTTGAGAGCACGGTCCCACCGGAGGACAAGACGCTGCACCAGAACTGTCCGCGGATTAAGCATTAGTGGGCTCTCTTCGCAGTCCCAAAGAAATAGAGCCGAGCGAATCCCACGATTCCGCTCGGCTCGATCTTTTCGCGGCGACTTTAACGGCTCGCTGCCAACTGCTTACCAAATCCGCTCACAGATTCGAAAGACGCGGCGAGGCTCTCGCCCTCAGCGTCTCAGGCTCAGGCGTGAAGTCCTCGCCGGGATTGATAAACTGATCGCGCTCAAACTTGTATTGCTTATCGTACAGTTGCCGATAACGTCCGTCTGCGTCGAGCAGTTCTTCGTGAGTGCCTCGCTCGACAATCTCACCATCTTCCAACACCAGGATTTGGTCGGCGCTGCGAATGGTGGACAGGCGGTGCGCGATCACGAAAGTCGTGCGCCCGCGACGAAGCTGGCGCAGTCCGTCCTGAATCAGGGCTTCACTCTCACTGTCGAGGCTGGAAGTTGCTTCATCCAGAATCAGCAGTTTCGGGTCGGCGAGAATCGCCCGCGCGATGGCGATGCGTTGGCGCTGGCCGCCTGACAATTTTACTCCGCGCTCGCCCACAATTGTCTCGTACTTCTTTTCAAATTTGTCGACAAATTCTGCGACGTGCGCGATCCGGCTGACGGCTTGAATCTCTTCGCGCGTCGCGTGTGGTTTTGAGAAGCCGATGTTCTCCGCCACCGTCCCGTCAAAGAGAAAGTTGTCCTGCATCACGACGCCCAGGTATGAGCGGAAGTCGCGCAGGCGCAGCGTGTTCAAGTCTTTGCCGTCAACTTTGATGGTGCCGGAAAGCGGGTGATTAAAGTTCATCGCCAGACTGATCAGAGTGCTCTTGCCTGAACCACTGGAGCCGACGAGCGCCGTCGTTGAACCGGCCGGCGCTTTGAAAGAAACATCTTTCAACACGGGCACGCCTTCGTTGTATTCGAACCAAACGTTCTCGAATTCAATCTCGCCCTGCACTTCCGGCAACGGTTCGCGGAAGACATCCTGATCATCTTCGGTTTTCATGTCCATCACTTCGCGAATGCGATCGAGGCCGGCAAAGGCTTCGGTGATCTGGGTCCCGATCGCCGCAAACTGGATGAGCGGCATTGCCATCATTCCCGTGAAGAGCACGTACATGAACAGATCGCCAAGGGTCATTTTCCCGCTCACGACCGAAGGTCCACCAACCAGAATGATCACTACACCGACCGCGCCAACGATCAAGCTGGAGAACGCGGTGGTGGCTGAGACGCCGGTCATCGATTTGGCAATGTTACGGAAAAGGTTGTGCGCGCCGCGCGCAAAGGTTAGCTCTTCGCGCTTCTCGGCGGTATATGCCTTGACGATGCGAATGCCGCCAAGTGATTCGGCCAGCCGACCAGTAAGGGTCGCGGTTATCTCACCGCGCTCGCGGAACAAAGGTCTGAGTTTAGTGAAAGCGAAAGCCAGAGCTGCGCCGAAAGTGCCCAGAACCAGAATTGTGATCGAGGTCAGACGCCAGTTGAGCCAGAAGAGAATGCAAAGCGCGACGACCGCGGTGATGAAGCTCCCGACTAATTGAACTAAGCCGGTGCCGACTAGATTCCGAATGCCCTCGGCGTCGTTCATGATGCGCGAAATGAGCTTGCCGACCTGGGTCGAGTCGAAATAGCTGACCGGCAGACGGGCGATCTTGGCCTGCACTTTCTTGCGCATTTCCGTGATGGCTCGCTGCGCCGCGACTCCGAGAACCTGCGACAGGCTGAAGCTAGTGAGGGCTTGAATGATAGTCGCTGCGCCCGCCGCCACGGCGATCTTCCAAAGCAGGTCAGTGCGGCCTTTGACGATTACCTGATCTATCAGGAACTTGGTCGATGCGGGAAGCACCAGCCCCATCGCCTGATTGATCAGCATCAAAATGGCGCCGAGCAGCAGACGCCGCCGGTGCGTCCAGATCAATTCGCGGGCGTCGCCCCAGGCGGCCGACCAGCGAACCTTTTTCTTTTGCGGCTCAGCCATTAGTCTTCAATGATGCGATGCTTTCGACGGTATACGTGCATTAGCGGAAACATAAAAAGGCCACCGTTTGGTGGCCATTATTATCATGGGCGATTGTCAATTGTTTTTACTGCTTACTGCCTTCTGCTTACTGCCTACTGATTTTTGGCAGCGCATACGGGACTCGAACCCGTGATCTCTGCCTTGAGAGGGCAGCGTGTTAACCAACTACACCAATGCGCCGCGAAGTTGGGATTATAGAGTCGCCGGAACGAGGCGGCAAGTTCAACGCGATCGTCGTCCACCGCTGCGCTTTCGTGAGCTTTTATTAACAAACTGCCACGACGAGTCGAGCAATTCCTTCAATGCTTCGGGCTGAATCCGCCGCAAACGCACGAGGACGCACGGATAATTGATGTAGTGTGGCGCTACGTAATAAGTTTCGGGAGCATCAGCGAGCAGGCCGTCACGTTGATCGAAATCGATGCTGACGGCCAGCGATTCCGGTTCGGCGGACTTATGGATCGGCACGCAAGCCAGCAACTTGCCGTTGAGCTTTAAGGCGGGCGCTCCATACATCGTACCTGCCTCAACATGTGGCAGCGCGAGCGCAAGCTCCTTCACAGTCTCAAACGTAATCCTTCGACGTGTCATGGTTTGCTCATCCTATGGACTGAATTAGATCCTTGGATTGTGCGCCAAGCCACACTTTCCTGGCAGCCCTACATGTTATACTCCGCCTTCGCAATTCTACTTCAGCCGATTCGGTGAATCCTGACTAGCCTTAAATGAACATTGCGGTGCTGAACGAAACGTCTTCAGGCGAAGCGCGCGTAGCGCTCATGCCCGATTCGATTCAGAAGCTTGTTGCCGCCAAAGCATCCGTGTCTGTCGAAAGCGGCGCAGGTCTCGGCGCGGCGCGCACCGACGATGACTTCACTAACGCCGGCGCAGCAATTGTAAAAGATCCGAAGGCGCTTCTCGCCGATGCGGACGTGCTGGTCTGCGTCAGCCGGCCTGCCGACGAAGTTTTCCAATCGATGAAGAAAGGCGCGGTTGTACTCGGGTTTCTGCGCCCGCTCGATGAACCGGCCAAGTTAGTCCCGGCGCTGGAAAACGGTCTCACGACATTTTCGATGGAGCTGGTTCCGCGCATTACGCGCGCGCAGGCGATGGACGCATTGTCGTCAATGGCCACGGTCGCGGGGTACAAAGCCGCTTTGATGGGGGCCGATCACATCCCGCGTATGTTTCCCCTGTTGATGACGGCCGCGGGCACGGTTCCGCCGGCGCGCGTGCTCGTGCTGGGCGCGGGGGTCGCGGGATTGCAAGCGATCGCGACCGCCCGGCGGTTGGGTGCAGTGGTCGAGGCTTACGACGTGCGCGCCGCGGCTGGTGAACAGGTGCGTTCGCTCGGGGCGAAGTTTCTCGAAGTCGATCTGGGCGGGATTCAGACCGAGGACAAAGGCGGCTACGCCGTCGAGCTTTCCGAAGAGGCCCTGAAGCGCGGCCGCGACTTGATCGCCGAACAAGCGAAGTCCGCAGACGTCATCATCACTACGGCCCAGGTTCCCGGTCGCCGCGCGCCCGTCCTGATGGACGAGACCGCGGTGAATGGAATGAAGCGCGGCTCGGTCGTAATCGATCTGGCGGGCGCGACGGGTGGCAACGTCACGTTGAGCAAGGCGGACGAGATCGTCGACCGAAACGGCGTGACGATCATGGCGCCGACAAACTTGCCGGCGACTGTGCCGGTGCATGCGAGCCAACTCTATTCACGCAACGTGACGGCGTTTCTGAGTCTGCTGATCAAAGAGGGCGACCTGCACATCGACATGAACGACGACGTGGTCGGTCCGTCTTGCGTGACGCACGAAGGCAAGTGGATGAATCAACGCGTAGCGGCGGCAATGGGAGCAGGATAGATTTCCCGACTGGAGCGCAACCGTCTCGGTTGCTTTGTCGATTGTGCAAGCGAGGACGCTTGCGCTCCATTCAAAGACGCAAAACGACGCAAAGTTTTGAGGAGCGAAATAACTCTGAACTTCATTTCAATGATTCTATTTGAAGGCACGGGATCCATGTCCGGCACGGCGATCATCGCTGCGCTTTATGTCTTCGCGCTGGCCGCGTTCCTGGGGTACCAGGTGATTTCACGCGTCCCGCCGCTTCTGCACACGCCTTTGATGTCAGCGACTAATGCGATTTCAGGCATCTCTCTCGTTGGCTCGATTGTGATCGCAGGATCGGGCCACAGCACGGTCGCGACGATTCTTGGTTTCGTCGCCGTTGTTTGTTCGACTTCGAATGTGGTCGGCGGATTCGCGCTGACCGATCGGATGTTGAGGATGTTTAAGCGAAAGAAATAAAAGCTGTTCTTTGTGCTTGAACTTTGGTCTTTGATGTCTGGCCAAAGTTCCTCGTGAAATCGAAAAGCGCTTACTGGCACGACAGCAAAGTACAAAGACCAAAGCACAAAGACCTTTCTTTCATGCACTGGCAAACCTACTTCATCGAGTTTAGTTATCTTCTCGCCTCGATTCTATTCATCTTCGGTCTCAAGGGCTTGAGTCACCCCGAGACTGCGAAGCGCGGCATGCACCTCGCGGAGTTCGGCATGACGATGGCCATCATCGGCACCCTCATGCACTTCGAGATCGTCAGCTACACCTGGATCATCGTTGGACTATTGATCGGTGGCGCGCTCGGAGCGGCGATGGGCGTTTGGGTGCCGATGACGGCGATGCCGCAACGAACTGCGCTATCACACGCGTTCGGCGCGTTCGCCGCAGCGCTCGTCGGCATTGCTGAATATTACAGCTACACGCATGGCTTCAAGGACATTGCGCAGTTGGACCACGTGAAAATGGGCGCGATGGGCTTTGAGATCATGCTCGGCTCGTTGACTACAACGGGCAGCTTGATTGCCTTCAGCAAGCTTCAAGGACTAATGCCCGGCCAGCCGCTGGTATTTCGCGGCCAGAACGTCTTTAACATGATGCTGCTGACGGTAACCGTCGGACTGTTCATTTATCTTATCTTCGTCCCGACAGCAGTAATTCCGTTTTACGTGATGCTGGTACTCGCGTTCTTATTCGGAGTGATGCTGGTTCTGCCGATCGGTTCTGCGGATATGCCTGTCGTCATGTCCCTCTTGAATTCTTACGCGGGCTTGGCGTCAGCGGCCACCGGCTTCGTACTCGGCAACAACGTTCTGATCATCGCGGGAACGCTCGACGGATTTTCCGGATTCATTCTGTCGATCCTGATGTGCCGTGCAATGAATCGTTCGATTAACAACGTTCTGTTCGGCGCGTTCGGCAGCGCCGCGACAGCCACGGCGGGTGCTGGCGAGGAAGGCACGATGCGCGAAGTCGGTCTCGACGACGTGGCGGTGCAACTCGCTTACGCTAACAAGGTTGTCTTTGTGCCCGGCTACGGACTGGCGACCGCACAAGCGCAACACGCGGTGCGTGAATTGGCAAATGTCCTTGAAGAGAAAGGCGTGACCGTCAAATATGGAATCCATCCCGTGGCCGGTCGCATGCCTGGCCACATGAACGTTTTGCTTGCCGAAGCAAACGTTCCTTACTCCCAGCTCTATGAACTCGAACAGATCAACCCTGAACTCACCAGTACCGACGTCGCGGTCGTCATTGGCGCGAACGACGTGGTGAATCCGGACGCGCGCGACAACCCGGGCAGTCCCATCGCCGGCATGCCGATCATCGAAGTCGATCGCGCGAAGTCAGTGATCGTCCTCAAGCGCGGTCAGGGCAAAGGTTTTTCCGGCCTCGAAAACCCTCTATTCTTCAAGCCGGTGACGGGTATGCTCTACGGCGACGCGAAAGACTCGCTGACGAAACTGGTCGGTGCGGTGCAGCACGCGTAAGACTCTTCGCTCCGGTAGGAGCGAGATATTTATAGTATCTTCGCCGTCAATCAGATTAGCTCCGTCAGGAGCGTAATGATTTTACATTGCGCTCCTGACGGAGCTACTGCATGATATCGACTCGTTTTCTACAAACATTTCGTCCCTCCGGGACTCAGAACAAATCCGTCAGTCATGAGAAACAAACGAATCATCCATTTACTAATACTCGCTCTGATTTCGTCTGTCGCGCTTCCGACGATACTCGCGCAGCGTCGCGCGGCGCGTCCCGCGGCGACAAAGAATGCGACGCTTCTCGCCGCGCGCGGTGTCGATGCAATCACCGCCGCGCAACTGCGCAACTATCTGACGTTCATCGCCTCCGACGAAATGGAAGGTCGCGACACGCCTTCGCGCGGGCTCGACACGACGGCAAAATTCATCGCGATGAACCTCAACCGTTGGGGCTTCAAACCGGCGGGGGACGACGGCACTTTCTTTCAGAAAATTGCGCTGAAACGAGATGCCCTCGACGCCTCCCGGACTACTGCCGAGATTAACGGCCAGAAGTTCTCGTTCGCCGACGACTTCCTGCCGAACACGGTCGCTGGGACGATTTCAGGTCCGCTCGTGTATGTCGGGAATGGCTGGGTAATCAAGTCGAAAAACCTGAATCCGTACGAAGGCGTCGACGTCAAAGACAAAATCATGGTCGTCCTCGGCGCGCCGTTTCCAGGATTACCGCGCGGCCTCACGCGTACAGATTTGGCGGGCACGCAAGGCGTTGACTGGAGCAATCCGGCGATTTACGCACAGCAACATGGGGCTAAAGGCATCCTCGTGATTCCCGATTCGCAGACTGCGCAAAATTGGGAGCAGTTGCGCGCGCGCGTCTTGCAGCCAGCACGCTCTACCGTCGAAAAGTTCACCACGCAACCAAACACGCCGCCAGTTTCCGCGGTAACGATGTCGATGAAGATGGCGAACGTTTTGTTCGAGGGCGAGAAGTTCGATGCCTCGACGCTTGTCAGTAAGAACGAAGCAGGCGAAACAGTTCCGGCGTTCGAGTTGAATTCTTCAAAGCGAGTGGCCGTAACGATCGCTATCAAAGCTGAGCGTCCAATGACGCAAAACGTCGTCGCCGTTTGGGAAGGCGGCGATCCGGTTCTGAAGAATGAATACGTCGCCGTCGGCGCGCATTATGATCACGTCGGCATTTGCGCGCCCGGTCAGGCCGATCAAATTTGCAACGGCGCGGATGACGACGGTTCCGGCACGACCGCATTGCTGGGCATGGCCGAGGCGATCTCGCACGCCCGCCAAAAACCAAAGCGTTCAGTCTTGTTTGTCTGGCACTGCGGCGAAGAAAAAGGACTGTGGGGTTCGCGTTACTTCACCGACTATCCCACCATCCCGTTAGACAAAGTCGTGACGCAACTGAACATCGACATGATCGGCCGCAGCAAAAAAGACGGCGACACCAATGCGCGTAACAGAGATCTCACCGGGCCGAATGCGATCTATGTGATTGGCTCGACGATGATGAGCACCGAACTCGGCAATCTCGCGCAGCAAGTCAACAAATCATTTCTGAATCTGACTTACGACACCAAGTACGATGATCCGGCTGATCCTAATCGGTTCTTTTTCCGCAGCGACCATTACAACTACGCGCGCAAAGGCATCCCGATCATTTTCTTTTTCGACGGCGTGCACGAAGACTACCACCGCCCCGGTGATGAACCGCAAAAGATCGACTACGACAAAATGGAAAAGGTAGCCCGCACCGTTTACCTGACGCTGTGGGCGGTGGCTAACCTGCCGAAGCGCCCGACTGTCGATAAGCCGCTGCCCGCGCAGTTAAATCAAAGAGCAGGATAAGTGGTGGTTCAATTGATCAGGGCTTTCTTTAACGCAAAGACTTGGATAAATGAAACTTTGTCTGCCACGCTCTTTGGTCCCCAGGCGAGTTGATATGAGCCGGCGCCTTTTACATCGCACAACCCACCACCTTTCCCATCTGCTTCATCGTCACACAAACGCACGCTGAAACCCTTAGCGACCCGTAAAGATGAAGCTGAGTCATTTGGCAAACTGCCCAGTCGCGCTTTGTCTGCACGATATACGCCCGGACCGTACGCCTGCGACTTGCCCGAAAAGTTGAAGTGTTCATAGACAATTACAGGTATCAACTTGTATTTCTTTGCCAGCCCAAGGGCTTCATTGCGAAGCGCATCATCCGGGTCGTTTAGAGTGTTTTGGATCGCCGCAATTGTTGCCGGCATCAGCGCTTCGGCGGGTAGATTAGGCATATTGTTCAGCGCAACCAGGACGCCGAGCCGCAGGCGATAGCTACTTCTGGGATCTTTCAGAACACTATCGATCCAAGGAACTGCGACCGTCTGATCTTGAAGGGAAAGATCATATCTGGTCTTTCGCCGGACTATCGCATCTGGTGATTCCAAGCCTAACGTAAAGTCATAGGCTGAAAAATTTTGCTGTTCGGTTTGGGCATAAGCTACTGGAAAGATTTCGGTCGGATGTTTTCTCTGAGCCTCGGTTGGCAGTGTATTGCCCGGCAAGAGAGTGCCCGGAATCTCCTTTTCCTGACCGTTTCGATCCAGAAACACTTTTCCCTGCTTG
>Ga0075434_100005446_pt1 | contig 11592 bp, 7 predicted proteins | sample RhiMethybrSRZTD3_FD_75298 | JGI IMG/M metagenome (GOLD analysis project Ga0075434, IMG submission 75298) | Populus rhizosphere microbial communities from Tennessee, USA - Rhizosphere MetaG P. TD hybrid SRZTD3 | ecosystem: Host-associated > Plants > Roots > Rhizosphere > Soil | place: USA... | reverse complement strand
ATGCGCACCTGGTAGCGCTCGGTCTTCTGGTCGAAGTGGGGAGCGACGGCGATGCCGTTGCCGCCGATCGCCAGCTCGAGCGCCTCGGCCGAGGCCTCGGCTGTCTCGCGCCGCGAAAGGTCGACCTGGATGCCGCGCAGCAGCGCTTGCAGCGCCTCGCGGTCGATGAGGCGAGAGACGCGGTCGATGACCGCCTCGGAGACGAGATAGGACTTGGCCAACTGCGCCAGGGCGTCGCCGGCGATCGGCTCGCGGCCGGCACCCGGGTAGAGCGCCGCGTCGACCAGCGCCTGGCGCAGCATGAATTCATTTAGCTCGTGCTCGTCCTTGAGGTAGCGCTCTTCCTTGCCGAGCTTCGCCCTGTAGAGCGGCGGCTGCGCAATGTAAATGTGGCCGCGCTCCACCAGTTCGGGCATCTGGCGATAGAAGAACGTGAGCAGCAGGGTGCGGATGTGCGAGCCGTCGACGTCCGCGTCGGTCATGATGATGATGCGGTGGTAGCGTAGCTTGTCGGCGTTGTACTCCTCCTTGCCGAAGCCGCAGCCGAGCGCGGTGATGAGGGTGGCGATCTCCGCCGAGGAGAGCAGCTTGTCGAAGCGCGCGCGCTCGACGTTGAGGATCTTCCCTTTGAGCGGCAGGATCGCCTGGAACTTGCGGTCGCGTCCTTGTTTGGCCGAGCCGCCCGCCGAGTCGCCCTCGACGAGGTACAGCTCGCACAGCGCCGGGTCGCGCTCCTGGCAGTCGGCGAGCTTGCCCGGCAGCCCCATGCCGTCGAGCACGCCCTTGCGGCGGGTCATATCGCGCGCCTTGCGCGCGGCTTCACGCGCTCTCGCCGCATCGACGATCTTCGAGGTGATGATGCGCGCGTCCGCCGGCCGCTCGGCGAGGAACTCGCGCAGCCGCTCGGCGACGATCTCCTCGACCACCGGGCGGACCTCGGAGGAGACCAGCTTTTCCTTCGTCTGCGAGGAGAACTTCGGCTCCGGCACCTTGACCGACAGCACGCAGGCGAGGCCTTCGCGCATGTCATCGCCGGTGGTCTCGACTTTCGCCTTCTTCGCGAGATCGGTTTCCTCGATGTACTTGTTCAGCACCCGCGTCATCGCCGCGCGCAGGCCGGTGAGGTGCGTGCCGCCGTCCTTCTGCGGGATGTTGTTGGTGAAGCACAGCACGCTTTCCTGGTAGGAGTCGTTCCACTGCATCGACACTTCGACGGTGACGCCGTCCTTCAGCCCGGTGCCGTGGAAGATGCTCGGGTGCAGAACATTCTTCGCACGGTTCATGTACTCGACGAAGCCCTTGACGCCGCCGGAAAAAGCGAAGTTCTCTTCCTTGGCGACGCGCTTGTCGATCAGGACGATCTTGACGCCGTTGTTGAGGAACGAGAGCTCGCGCAGACGGCGCGCAAGGATGTCGTAGTGGAAGTCGATGTTGCCGAAGATCTCTTTCGACGCGAGAAAATGCACTTCGGTACCGCGCCGCTCGGTGCTGCCGACTTCCTTCAGCGGCTCGACGGCGACGCCCTTGCGGAATTCCATGTGGTGCGCGCGGCTGTCGCGCCAGATGGTGAGCCGCAGCCACTCCGAGAGCGCGTTCACCACCGAAACACCGACGCCGTGCAGACCACCCGAGACCTTGTAGCTGTTCGAGTCGAACTTGCCTCCGGCGTGCAGCTCGGTCATGACGATTTCGGCGGCGGAGCGCTTCAGCTCGTCGTCGTCCTTGATGCCGGTCGGGATGCCGCGGCCGTTATCCAGCACCGAGATCGAGTTGTCGGTGTGGATGGTGAGGACGATCTCGTCGCAGAAGCCGGCGAGCGCCTCGTCGACCGCGTTGTCGACCACCTCGAACACCATGTGATGCAGCCCGGTGCCGTCGGAGGTGTCGCCGATGTACATCCCCGGACGCTTGCGCACCGCGTCGAGGCCCTTTAGGACCTTGATCGAGTCCGAGCCGTAGTCGCTGCCGTCGCCGTTGCCCTTGTGTTCCGACATCGCTTCCCTAGATCCTCATCGGCATGACGACGTAGCGGAAGTCCTTTTCCGACGGATAGCTGATCAGCGCGCTCGAGGATGCGTCGCCGAAGGCGCACTCGATGCTCTCGCCGCCGACGTTGTTCAGCACGTCGAGCAGATAATTGACGTTGAAACCGATGTCCAGCGCATCGCCCGAGTACTTCACCTCGACTTCTTCATTCGCCTCTTCCTGCTCCGCGTTGGAGGAGACGATCTTCAGGCTGCCTTCGGTGAGCACCCAGCGCACGCCGCGGAACTTCTCGTTCGACAGGATCGCGGCGCGCAGCAGCGCCTGGCGCAGCGTCTCACGTCCGGCCTGCAGCTTGTTCTTGTGCTGGGCGGGAATGACCCGGGTGTAGTCGGGAAACTTGCCGTCGATCAGCTTGGAGACCAGCTCGATCGTGCCGAAGCGGAAGGCCGCCTGCGTCGCCGACAGCTCGATGTTCACGGGCTCGTCGCTCTCGGCGAGCAGCTTGGAGAGTTCGATCACCGTTTTGCGCGGCACGATGACTTCCTGGCGCGGCAGGCTGCCGCTGAGCACAGCCGCAGCGTAGGCGAGGCGGTGACCGTCGGTCGCCACCAGCTTGAGCTGCCCATCCTCGACGACCATCAGCAGGCCGTTCAGGTAGTAGCGGATGTCCTGCTGTGCCATGGCGTACTGCACCAAGCCGAGGAGTCGCCGCAACGCTTTCTGGCCAAGGCTGAATTTCGCCGCCTCGCCGGCGGGCTTCGCCAGGCGCGGGAAATCCTCCGCCGGCAGCGTCTGCAGCGTGAACCGGCTCTTGCCGGCCTTGACTACCAGGCGCTTGTCTTGCGGCTGAAGGTTCAGCTCGGCACCGTCCGGGAGAGCGCGCAGGATGTCCACCAGTTTTCGGGCGCCGACCGTGATGGCTCGCGGCTCGCCCGTCGCCTGGAGCGGCGTGCGCGCGGTGATCTGGATCTCGATGTCGGTAGCGAGGAAAGAGAGGTTCTGGCCGTTCTGCTCGATCAGCACGTTCGACAGAATCGGTAGCGTGTGGCGCCGCTCGATGATGCCGCTCACCGCCGAAAGTGGCGTGAGGATGTCGTCGCGTTTGGCCTTGATCATTGTTCCATGCCTGTTATTTATTAGTAGTAGTAACTAATAGAGAGCGCGAAACCACGGGATAACTCAGGATTCCCCCACCCGGCCCACTGCTTAGGGTGCGCGTGAACACGCTGAAAAGCTGTGCATGGCGGATGTACCAGTGTGGACAAGTTGCGAGCCGCGCCGCAAACGGCCGCTTATGCACAAAGCACACACAGCTTCTCCACGCTCAACCTTTCAACACCTGTTCGAGCACGAGATAGTCACGGTTCAGGCCGGTGTCGTGCTTGCGCAGGCTGGCGACGGTCCGGCAGGCATGCAGGACGGTGGTGTGGTCGCGGTTGCCGAAGGCTTCGCCGATCTCGGGTAGGCTCATCTGCGTCAGGTCCTTGGCGAGTGCCATGGCGACTTGGCGTGGCCGCGCCAGGTTACGGCTGCGCTTCTTCGAATGCATATCCGAGACCTTGATCTTGAAGTACTCGGCGACCGTCTTCTGGATGCCTTCGACGCTGATCTGCCGGCTGTTCAGGTTCAGGATGTCGCGCAGCGCCTCTTTGGCGAGGTCGAGCGACAGCTCGCGCTCGGTGAAGCGGGAAAATGCCAGAACCTTCTTCAGCGCGCCCTCGAGCTCGCGCACGTTGGAGCGGATGTGCTTGGCGATGAAGAAAGCGATGTCTTCCGATAGCGCGACTGCCTCCGCCTCGGCCTTCTTCAGCACGATCGCCACCCGCATCTCGAGCTCGGGCGGCTCGATCGCTACCGTCAGGCCCCAGCCGAAACGCGAGATCAGCCGCTCTTCCATGCCGGCGATCTCCTTCGGGTAGGTGTCGCAGGTGATGACGATCTGCTTGTGCGCCTCGACCAAGGCATTGAAGGCGTAGAAGAACTCCTCCTGGGTACGGCCCTTGTTGGAGAAGAACTGGATGTCGTCGATCAGCAGAAGGTCCAGCGAGTGGTAGTAGCGCTTGAACTCGTCGAAGGACTTCTGCTGGTAGGCGCGTACCACGTCGGTGACGTACTGCTCCGCGTGGATGTAGCGGATGCGGGCCTGAGGCCGCTGGTCCGCCACCGTGTTGCCGATCGCCTGCACCAGGTGGGTTTTGCCGAGGCCGACGCCGCCATAGACGAACAGCGGGTTGTACGAAATGCCGGGATTTTCGGCCACCTGGATCGCGGCGGCGCGCGCCAGTTGATTTGCCTTGCCGGTGACGAAGCTGTCGAAGGTGAAGGCGCGATTGAGGCGCGAGCGCTCTGCGAGCGTGGGTGCCTCCGGCGCGGCTCGTGGCGCCGGCTCGGCCGAGCGCGCGGGGGGCTCGGCGCCGCGCGCAAGAACCAGGCGCACGCCCAGCTCGCGTCCGCTCGCCTCGGCCGCGAGCCGCTCGATGCGCGCGACAAAGCGCTCTCGCACCAGCTCGAGCACGAAGCGATTGGGCGCCGTCAGGACCAGGGTATCGCTCGCAATTTCCGTCTCGGAAGCGAGCGGCCGGATCCAGGTATTGAACTGCTGCGCGGGGAGTTCCTGCTCGAGGCGGCGCAAGCAGGTATCCCAGAGATTTTGCATCTTGTAATGGGGTCTAAGCGAACCGAAATTTTACTCGCTTAGTCATGGGTTATCCACAGCGAAAAATGCGCGGAAAACGCGACGAAACGATTTGACAATGCGTTCTCGCGCACGCTCTAATACCGCCCTTTTTCGGATCGGCAGATGGCCACCAAGCGCACATATCAACCTTCCAAGACACGGCGCGCCCGGCGCCACGGTTTTCTGGTGCGCAGCCGCACTCCCGGTGGACGCAAAGTGCTGCGCAACCGGCGCGCCCGCGGTCGGCGCCGGCTCGCGCTATAGTCGCTGCCGCAACGCGCGCGAAGCGCTTCGGGTTCGGCGCGGCTCGGCGTCTGCGGCGCAAGACAGATTTCGAGCGGCTGCTGCGGGAGGGGAGGCGCGTCCGCGCCGACGGGTACACCTTCTTCGTCGGGCGACGCGCAGCCGGCGGACCGAGGTTGGGTATTCTCGTTTCGCGCCGGCACGGGCGGGCCGCTTCGCAGCGCAACTCGCTGAAGCGCTGCATTCGCGAGGCATTCCGTCTGGAGCAGGACCGGCTGGGCCCGGTGGACGTACTGGTGCGGCCGCCGGAGCGCATCGGGGCGCCGGCGGACATGATGAGACGGCTGCGAAGGCTTTTCGGCGAACTGGACAAATGATCGCGAGCTCCCTGCGTCTTGCCATCCGTGCCTACCAAGTGGCGGTGAGCCCGCTGCTGCCGCGCGCCTGCCGCTTCCATCCGAGCTGCTCGGACTACGCGGCCGAGGCGCTCGAGCGACACGGCGCGTTGCGGGGCTCTTGGCTCGCCGCGCGCCGGCTGGTGCGCTGCGGACCGTGGCATCCCGGCGGCTGCGATCCGGTTCCGTGACCATGGACGCTCAACGGCTAATCCTGCTGTTCATCTTCGGCTTCTCGGTGCTGATGCTCTGGGAAGGCTGGGAGCGCGAGCATCGGCCGAAGCCGGCGCTGCAGGCGCCGAGCGCGCAACAGCAGCAAGGCGTGCCGGTACCCGCCGCCCCGCCCGCGCCAGGACAGGCGCCGGCGCCATCCGCGAAGAGCGCGGCGCCGTCGGTGCCGGTCGCAGAAGCGCCCGCGCGCGGCGAAACGGTACGCGTCACGACCGACCTCGTCGTGGCCGAAATTGACACGCTTGGCGGGACGCTGAAGCGGCTCGAGCTCCTGCGCCATAAGGACTCGGAGGACGAAAAAAGGAACCTGGTGCTGCTCACCCCCGAGCGGCGCTATGAGGCGCAGAGCGGAATCGCCGGGGAAGGCGGACCGAACCATCGCACGCTGTGGCACTTGCTTCCGGGCGAACGCACGCTCGCGCCCGGCGCCGACCACCTCGAGGTGCGACTCATCGCCCAGGGACGCGATGGGCTCGAGGTGCAGAAGGTCTACACCTTCAAGCGCGACAGCTACGTCGTCGACGTCTCGCTCGAGCTGCGCAACCCGCGGCAGCAGCCCGTGAACGCGTACGCTTACTTCCAGTTCACGCATGACGGGCGGCCACTATCCGACGCGAACACGCTCGCGCAGTCGTTCGGCGCGCAGAGCTATACCGGCTTCGCGCTCTATTCCAAGGAGCACGCCTTCGAGAAGGTGCCCTCCTCGGACCTCGACAAAAACAAGGAGCACACCACCCGAGCCGACAGCGGCTGGCTGGCGTTCGTGCAGCACTACTTCGTTTCGGCGTGGCTGCCTCCTGAGGGCACGCGCGATTACGTGATGGAAAAGCGGCAGGACGGCACCTATGCCGGGCGGCTGCTGCTGCCGGTGCAGGTCGCTGCCGGGGGCACTGCGAAGGTGACCGTGCCGCTCTACAGCGGACCGCAGGAGAAGCGCCGGCTGGAAGCCGCCGCACCCGGTCTCGATCTGGTCGTCGACTACGGCTGGCTGACCGTCATCGCCTGGCCGCTCTTCTGGCTGCTCGAGAAATTCCACGCCCTCGCAGGCAATTGGGGGGTCGCGATCATCCTCCTCACGGTGATGATCAAGATCGTCTTCTTCCCGCTCTCGGCAGCGAGCTACAGGTCGATGGCGAAGATGAAGCTGATCACGCCGCGCCTGCAGAAGATGCGCGAGACCTACGGCAACGACCGGCAGAAGCTGAACCAGGCGATGATGGAGCTGTACAAGACGGAGAAGATCAACCCGCTTGGTGGCTGCTTCCCGATCGTGGTGCAGATTCCGGTGTTCATCGCGCTCTACTGGGTGCTGCTCGCAGCCATCGAGCTGCGGCATGCGCCTTTCATGCTCTGGATCAAGGATCTCTCGGCGCTCGATCCCTACTACGTGCTGCCGATCCTGATGACCATAACGATGGTGCTGCAGACCCGGATGAACCCGGTGCCGCCCGACCCGGTACAGGCGAAGGTGATGCAGTTCATGCCTTTCGTCTTCAGCATCTTTTTCTTCTTCTTCCCGGCGGGGCTGGTGCTGTACTGGCTGGTCAACAACATTCTCTCGATCGCGCAGCAATGGCAGATCCAGCGCATGTTCGACCGAGACAAGCCGGCGCATGCCAAGCGATGAGATAACCCGGGACACGATCGCCGCGATCGCCACGTCGGCCGGGCGTGGAGGAATCGGGGTAGTGCGCGTTTCCGGCCCCGCGGTGGCGCAAATCGCGCGCGAGATTCTGGGCCGCGTGCCCGAGGCACGCCTCGCGACCTACGCCCACTTCGCCGACGTCGACAAAGGCATCGCGCTCTACTTTCCGGCACCGCATTCCTATACCGGCGAGCCGGTGCTGGAATTGCAGGGCCATGGCGGCCCGGTGGTGATGCAAGCGTTGCTCGCCGCTTGCCTCGAAGCGGGCGCTCGGCTGGCGGAGCCGGGCGAATTCACCCGACGTGCCTTTCTCGAAGGGAAGCTCGACCTTGCCCAGGCCGAGGCGGTCGCCGATCTCATCGACGCAGCGACGCGGGAAGCGGCGCGTTCGGCGCTGCGCTCGCTTTCCGGGGAGTTCTCGGCCGCGGTAGGGGCGCTCGTGGCGCAGTTGATCGAGCTACGCGCGCTCACCGAGGCGATGCTGGACTTCCCGGAAGAGGAGCTGGACCCATTGCACGCTCGCGACGCTGGGCAGCGCCTTGCGCGCACACGAGAGGCGCTGGAAAGCGTGCTGAGCAAGAGCCGGCAGGGCAGCCTGTTGCGCAGCGGCGTGCACGTGGTTCTCGCCGGCCGGCCGAACGTCGGTAAATCGAGCCTGCTGAACCGGCTCGCGGGGGACGATCGGGCGATCGTCACGCCGGTACCCGGTACCACGCGGGATGCGCTGCGCGAGCCGGTGCAGATTCACGGCGTGCCACTCGTTCTTGTCGACACAGCCGGGTTGCGTAGCGACGCGGACGAGATCGAGCGGCTCGGCATCGAGCGCACCCGCCGCGAGCTGGAGAGCGCGGATGTCGTCCTCGCGGTGCACGAGGCCGGGAGCGAGGCCGGGCTACCGGAGCCGCTGCCGGCGGCGGCCAGGCGCGTCGAGGTTTACAACAAGATCGATCTCGCGCCGGCGTTCCGGCCGCCCGCGGGCGCCGTTGCGGTGTCGGCAAAGACCGGCGCCGGTCTCGAGCGGCTGCGCGAGGCCATCCTCGAGGCCGTCGGCTGGAGCGCGACCGGGGAGTCGGTGTTCCTCGCGCGCGAGCGGCATCTGCGGGCGCTCGAGAGCGCACGGGCGCACCTCGCCGACGCGGAGCGCGAGCTGTTGCGCTGGGAGCTCTTCGCCGAGGAACTGCGCCTGGCGCAGGTCGCACTCGGCGCGATCACCGGCGAATATCGCGCCGACGAGCTGCTGGGAGAGATCTTCGCGCGCTTCTGCATCGGCAAGTGAGGCCGGCGCGTGACAGCTGGCTCAACCCGACGCTCGGATTCGCGTTGTGCCTGCTCGTTGGCGCCACGTTCGCCTCCCTGCATGTCCCGCTGCCGTGGCTACTCGGGCCTCTGGTGGCGATGGCGGTGTGCAACTTCGCGGGAGCCGAACTGCGTGCGCTGCGCGGCGCGCGGGAGATCGGACAGATCGCGATCGGCATCGCTCTCGGCCTGTACTTCTCTCCGGAGGTCGGCAAGTACGTGCTATCGCACTGGGCCCTTCTGCTCGGTGCGGGGCTGTTCGCCATCGCGCTGGGAGTACTGAGCGGAATGATCCTCGCGCGGCTCGCGGGTATCGACCGCAGCACCGCCTTCTTCGCCAGCGTGCCCGGCGGCGCCGCGGAAATGACTCTGCTCGGCGAGCGCTATGGCGCGCGACCGGATCGCATCGCGCTCGCGCAATCGCTTCGCATCCTGATCGTCGTCTTCATCGTGCCTTTTGCGCTGACCTTCTCCGGCGCTCACGGCAGCGATCCGTATGTCGCTGCTCCCGGCACGACGCTCGACTTGCAGCGGCTCGCACTGCTCGTCGCTGGCGCCGCACTGGCTGGCGGGGCGCTGACTCGTGCTGGCCTGCCGAACGCTTTCATGTTCGGGCCGCTGGCGCTGACGATCGTCCTCACCGCCTGCGAGGTGCGACTCTCCTCGATGCCGACCGTCCTCACCAACATCGCGCAGCTTCTCATCGGCTGGGTGCTCGGATCGCGCTTTGAGCGCCGCTCGCTCGCGAGCGCACCGCGCTACGTTGCCGCGGCAGTGGCGAGCATCCTGGTCGGTATCGCCTGTGCCGCCGCGTTTGGCGCTGGCTTAGCCTGGGCGTCCGGCCTTTCCGTCGCGACCTTGGTGCTCGCCACCGCGCCCGGCGGCATCGCCGAGATGTGCATCACCGCGAAAGTGCTGCAACTCGGCGTGCCGTTCGTCACCGCGGCGCACGTGAGCCGGGTGTTTCTGCTGATTCTCAGCACGGGCCCGGTCTACCGTGCCGCCGTTGCCTTCCGGCACCGTTTTGATAGGCGATAGCTTATTGAATGAAAAGGAATTTATCCGTTCGGCACACTGCGCCGCGTCAAGCGCCCGTACGCTACCCGGTGCTAGAATCCGTCGCCATTGCATCCGACCTGACCGGCCTAGTACCACTGGGCCGTTTGCGTTTCTGGAGTCATCGATGACCGCTGCTGCTCCGATCCCTTCGATCAATGCTCCCGGATGGGTGCGCCACCACGGCCTGCGCCAATGGGTGACGGAGATCGCCGCCCTGGCGAAACCCGATCGGGTGGTCTGGTGCGACGGATCGGATGCCGAATACCGCGGGCTTTGCGACGAGCTGGTAGCAGCCGGCACGTTTACCCGCCTGAATCCGAAGCTGCGACCCAACAGTTTCCTTGCGCGCTCCGTACCGAGCGATGTGGCGCGTATGGAAGAACGCACCTTCATCTGCAGCCAGTCGGCCGAGCACGCCGGCCCCACCAATAACTGGATCGACCCGCGCGAGATGCGCACCACCCTGGCGCGCCTGTTCGACGGTTGCATGCGCGGCCGCACGATGTATGTGATTCCCTTCTCGATGGGACCGATCGGCTCGCACATCGCCCAAGTCGGCGTCGAGATTTCCGACTCGGCGTATGTCGCGGTCAGCATGAAGATGATGACGCGCATGGGCCGCGCGGTCATCGAATGGCTCGGCGAAGACGGCAAGTTCGTGCCTTGCGTGCATTCGGTTGGCGCGCCGCTCGCCCCCGGTCAGAAGGACTTCGCCTGGCCGTCGAACGAGAAGGAAAAGTGGATCGTGCATTTCCCGGAGACGCGCGAGATCTGGTCGTTCGGCTCCGGCTACGGCGGCAATGCGCTGCTCGGCAAGAAGTGCCTCGCGCTGCGCATCGCTTCAGTGATGGCGCGCGACGAAGGCTGGCTCGCCGAGCACATGCTGATCCTCGGCATGCAGTCGCCGAGCGGTGAGAAGAGCTACATCGCCGCCGCGTTTCCCTCTGCGTGCGGCAAGACCAACCTCGCGATGCTCATTCCCCCCACGGCGCTCAAGGGCTGGAAAGTGACGACCGTCGGCGAGGACATCGCCTGGATCAAGCCCGGCAAGGACGGGCGCTTCTACGCAATTAACCCGGAGTACGGCCTGTTCGGCGTTGCTCCAGGCACTTCGGAGCAGACCAATCCGAACGCAATGCGCATGCTGAAGGAGAACGTGATCTTCACCAACGTCGCCATGACGCCCGATGGCGATGTCTGGTGGGAAGGGATGACCGACCAGCCGCCAGCACAGCTCACGGACTGGCAGGGTAAGCCCTGGACCCCCGCCGACGGCAAGCAAGGCCGTCTCGCGGCGCATCCGAACGCGCGCTTCACCGTGCCGGCCGCGCAGTGCCCGTCGATGGACGAGCGCTGGGAGGACCCGCAGGGCGTGCCGATTTCGGCGTTCCTTTTCGGCGGGCGGCGGGCTTCGACCGTTCCGCTGATCGTCGAGGCGCCGAGCTGGGACGAGGGCGTCTACATGGCGGCAACGCTCGGCTCGGAGACGACTGCCGCGATCACGGGCAAGGTGGGTGTGGTGCGCCGCGACCCGATGGCGATGCTCGCCTTCTGCGGCTACAACATGGGTGACTACTTCGCTCACTGGGTGGCGATGGGCCGCAAGGTGAAGAGCCCGCCGCGCATCTTCCGCGTCAACTGGTTCCGCCGCGACGCGCACGGCAAGTTCATCTGGCCGGGCTTCGGCGAAAACATGCGCGTGCTTCAGTGGATCGTGGAGCGCTGCCAGGGCCACGCGAAAGGCGTGGAAACACCGCTCGGCATCATGCCGCGCTACGAAGACCTCAACTGGACCGGGCTGGACAAGCTCTCCGCCGCCCAATTCGCCGAGCTGACCAAGATCGATACCCGTTCATGGAAGGAAGAGCTCGCGCTGCACGACGAGTTCTTCGCCAAGCTTGGCAAGCATCTGCCCGCCGCTCTCGAGGCACGGCGCGGCGGCATGCACCAGCGCCTCGCTGCTTAGCAAGCGCTTCAGGTAAGCCGCGCAGCGAACGGGACGAGCTGCGCGCTCGTCATGCTGCATAGCAGCAATCCATTGTTGTTTCACGTGAAACCTC
>Ga0075434_100005443_pt1 | contig 11596 bp, 10 predicted proteins | sample RhiMethybrSRZTD3_FD_75298 | JGI IMG/M metagenome (GOLD analysis project Ga0075434, IMG submission 75298) | Populus rhizosphere microbial communities from Tennessee, USA - Rhizosphere MetaG P. TD hybrid SRZTD3 | ecosystem: Host-associated > Plants > Roots > Rhizosphere > Soil | place: USA... | reverse complement strand
CCGATGATGTCGGGCCGCGGCCTCGGCCACACCGGCGGCACGCTCGACAAGCTCGAAGCGATTCCGGGATTCCGCACGAACCTCTCGCTCGCCGAAGCCAAGGCGCAGGTGCAGAAGATTGGCTGCGCGCTCATTGGACAGACCGCCGAAATCGCGCCCGCCGATCGCAAGCTGTACGCGCTGCGCGACGTGACGGCGACCGTCGAATCGATTCCGCTGATCTCGGCGAGCATCATGTCGAAGAAGCTGGCGGAGGGACTCAACGGGCTCGTGCTGGATGTGAAAAACGGCAGCGGCGCGTTTCTCCCGGAAGTCGCGCGCGGTTTGGAACTGGCGAAGACGATGATCGCGCTGGGCGAAGACCGTGGTTGCCCCACGATCGCGTTGATCACCGCCATGGATCGCCCGCTGGGGCGCGCGTGCGGCAACGTGCTCGAGACTGAGGAGGCCATTCTCGCGCTGCGCGGCGAGGGGCCGCCCGACCTGCTCGAGGTGACCTACGCCCTCGGCGTCGAGATGCTGATCCAGGGCGGGATCGAGAAAAACACGAAGAAGGCCCGCAAGAAACTCGAGACCGCCATCGACTCCGGTCTGGCGGCCGAGAAGTTCGAGCAGATCATCGAGGCGCAAGGCGGCAATCCAAAGACCGTCGAGGATCCGTCGGTGCTACCTCAAGCGCAGGCCGTAGAGGTTTTCGCCGCGCCGCGTACTGGGGTCGTGCAGCGCGTCGAGCCACGCACCATCGGCCGCGCCATCATCGCGCTCGGCGGCGGCCGTCGTACCGTCGAAGACACGATCGATCCGACCGTCGGGTTCGTCATCACGGCCAAACCGGGCGACAAGGTGTTGGAAGGGGAACCGATCGCGTCCGTGTTCGCGAAAGACGCGGACGGCATCCGGACGGGATTCGATGCGCTGGCTAAGGCGATCGTGATCGGAGACAAGCTGAAGGAGAAGCCGCTGAAACTCGTGTCACATCGGGTCACGCGCGCCGGCGTGGAGGAATTGCCCTAGCGCGGCTCCCGGCTCCCGGCTCCCCGTTTAGACGTCGAGATTCTTAACGAATTTGGCGTTCTCTTCGATGAATCTGCGGCGCGGCTCGACCTCGTCGCCCATCAGCGTCTCGAACAGCTGCGACGCCTCGAGCGCGTCTTCCATCGTCACCTTGAGCAGCGTCCGCTTGGCCGGATCCATCGTGGTGTCGCGCAGCTGGTCGGGGTTCATTTCGCCCAGACCTTTGTAGCGACTCACCGCGATCGACGCCTTGCTCTCGGTGCCGTTCGTGAGCCGCTTGATGTAGGTGTCGCGCTCCTTTTCGTCGTAGGCGTAGAACTCTTCCTTGCCTTTCGACACGCGATAGAGCGGCGGCTGCGCGATGTAGATGTAGCCGACGTCGATCAGCTGCTTCATCTCCTTATAGAAAAACGTTAGCAGGAGCGTGCGGATGTGCGCGCCGTCCACGTCGGCGTCCGTCATGATGATGATCTTGTGGTAGCGCGCTTCGTCCACCTTAAAGTCCTCGCCGACGCCCGTGCCGATCGCGGTGATCATCGTCCGGATTTCTTCATTCGACAAGATTTTGTCGATGCGCGCCTTCTGCACGTTCAGGATCTTGCCGCGCAGCGGCAGGATCGCCTGATAGCTCCGATCGCGCCCCATCTTTGCAGAACCGCCGGCCGAGTCGCCTTCGACCAGGTAAATCTCACAGAGCTTGGGATCGGTGAGCGAGCAGTCCGCGAGCTTGCCCGGCAGGATGCCGGCGTCGAGCCCGCTCTTCTTGCGCACGAGCTCCCGCGCCTTGCGGGCGGCCTCGCGTGCGCGCGCGGCGCTCACCGCCTTCGCGATGATCATGCGCGCGACGCTCGGATTCTTGTCGAAGAACTGGCCGAGCGCCTCGTTCACGACCGTCTTCACGATGCCTTCGACTTCCGAGTTGCCGAGCTTGGTCTTGGTCTGACCCTCGAACTGCGGCTGTTTGACCTTGACGCTCAGCACGCAGTTCAAGCCTTCACGCACGTCGTCGCCCGAGAGCGTGAACTCTTCTTTCTTCAGTGCGCCGTCCTGCTTGGCCCACTCGTTGATCGTGCGCGTCAACGCGGCCTTGAAGCCGGTGAGGTGCGTGCCGCCTTCGTGCGTGTTGATGTTGTTCACGAAGGTGAACGTGTTCTCGCTGTACTGATCGTCGTATTGGACCGCGCCCTCGACCTCCACGTCCTCTTTGCTCGCCTCGAACGTGATCGGCTTGGGATGGAGGGTTTTGCGGTTACCGATGATCCACTTCACGAATTCCGCGAGCCCGCCCTTGTAGTAGTACGTCTCTTCCTTCTGGCTGCCTCGGCGCTCGTCCTTGAGGATGATCGTGAGACCCTTGTTCAAGAACGCCAGCTCACGCACGCGATTCGCGATCGTGGCGTAGTCGAACCGGGTCTCGGTGAAGATCTTGTCGTCGGGCTTGAACCAGACCGTCGTGCCGGTACCCTTGGCCTTCCCGACCACCTCGAGCTTCTTGACGGTGTCTCCACGCTCGAACGCCATGTGATGGCGCTTGCCGTCGCGGTCCACCCAGACTTCGAGCTTCTCCGACAGCGCATTCACCACCGACACGCCGACGCCGTGCAGTCCGCCCGAGACCTTGTAGCTGCTCTTGTCGAACTTGCCGCCGGCGTGCAGCACGGTGAGCGCGACCTCGACGCCCGGCTTCTTCTCCGTCTTGTGAAGGTCGACCGGAATGCCGCGGCCGTTGTCGATCACGGTGATCGCGTTGTCGGCATGAATCGTCACGGAGATTTCGGTGCAGTAACCGGCGAGCGCCTCGTCCACCGAGTTGTCCACGACTTCGTAGACCAAGTGGTGCAGGCCGCGCGCCGATACGGAGCCGATGTACATTGCCGGACGGCGCCGCACCGCTTCCAGGCCCTTGAGGACCTGAATCGAATCGGCTTGATAACCGCCGTTGCTCTTTTCTTTCTTGTCTGGTGCGGCAGGCTTCTTCTTGGGCATCAAATTCCTAACGTGTAAGGAGCCAGCGAATCGTTGCGATGCGTCCCGGACCGCGGCCGGCGTTGATCCGGGCCATGATGTCGGGCGTCATCAATTGCAGTTCATTCATCCACGAGCTCGTGGCCACGCGAACGAACAGCACGCCGTCTGGTGTAATGCTCTCCGGCGTGGTCACGGCGGCGATCTGCGGTCCCACCAGCCCCGGCCAGTCCGGAATCACCTGCGCCTGACCGACGCGCCGCGCCAAACCAGCCCGTTTCAGGTAGCCTTCGAGCGCTTCGGCGACACCTACTGGACGGCTTTTTGGAGGGCGATTTTGGCGGTCAGTCACAGCCCGTAAAATAGCCGGAAGTTATTGTCCGGTCAACAGTTAAGGGTGCGGCGGAAGTCTCAGTGGCCTTGGAATTTGGCGGGCCGCTTCTCCAGAAATGCGGTCGTTCCCTCCTTCATGTCCTCGGTCGCGGCCAGCAGCCCAAAATGATTCGCTTCAAGCAAGAGACCCTCATCGAGCGTCATCTCGAGGCCCTGATCGACGGCCTCGATGGCGAGTCGCACCGCGAGCGGACCCATGGCGAGGATCCCTCGCATCATCTTCTCCGATTCGGCGAGCAGGTCCGCCGCCGGCACCACTTTGTTGACCAGACCGATGCGATACGCTTCCTGCGCGTCGATCATCTCGCCGCTCAAAATGAGTTGCAGCGCGACGCCCTTGCCGACGAGGCGCGGGAGCCGCTGCGTGCCGCCGTAGCCGGGCGCGATGCCGAGCTTTACTTCCGGCTGGCCGAACTTGGCGTTCTCGCTGGCGATGCGGATGTGACATGCCATCGCGAGCTCGCAGCCGCCTCCCAGGGCGAAGCCATTGATCGCGGCGATGACGGGCTTGCCGCACGTCTCCAGCCGCCTCAGCACCGCCTGCCCGCGCTGCGCCCGCGCCTTGCCGTCAAACGGACCCTGTCGCGAGAGATCGCCGATGTCGGCGCCGGCCACGAACGACTTTGGACCCGAGCCGGTCAGGATCGCGCCCTTGATAGCAGACTCGGTCGCGATGCGCTCAGCGGCATCGGCCAGCTCGAGCATCACTTGATCATTGAGTGCGTTCAGCTTGTCCGGGCGATTGATGGTGATGAACGCGATGCCGTCTTTGACCTCGAAGAGGATGGTTTGGTAGTTCATGATGGAAACCTAATGCGACATGCGGCATGCGGCATGCCGCATGTCGCACGCCGCATTAGGTTCATCCCGTGCCCATCCAAGCCATCAGTTGGTCGCCAAGCGGCGCCGTTCGCATCATCGATCAGCGTGCTCTGCCCGAGGCCGAGATCACCCGCGATCTCGAGAGCGCCGAGGCCGTCGCTGATGCGATTAAGCAGCTGCAGGTGCGTGGCGCTCCGTTGATCGGGATCGCGGCCGCGATGGGGCTCGTGGCCGGGCTGCGCGATCTCCGCGTGGCTCCGCGTGCTGAATTCGTGACGCGCGCGGCCAAATTGTCGGATCTGTTAGCCAACGCGCGGCCGACCGCCGTGAATCTGCGCTGGGCGCTACATCGCATGGGGAGTGTGGCCCAGGCGACAGCAGGCGATGGCTCGGCGATCTGGGAGCGCTTGCACGCCGAAGCGACGGCCATTTGGGAAGAAGATCGCGCGATGTGCCGGCGCATCGGCGAGCACGGTCTCGGGTTGCTCGGCGACGGTGCAAACGTCCTCACGCATTGCAATACGGGCGCGCTGGCGACGGGGGGCATCGGCACGGCGCTCGCGCCGATCTACCTGGCGCACGAACAGGGACGCAAGGTGCACGTCTACGTCGACGAGACAAGACCACTCCTGCAAGGCTCGCGGCTCACCGCGTGGGAGCTGAAGCACGCCGGCGTCCCCTGCACGGTAATCATCGACGCGGCCGCGGGCTCGTTAATGCGACAGGCCAAGGTTGATCTCGTGCTGGTCGGTGCGGACCGCATTTGCGCCAACGGCGATTTCGCGAACAAAATCGGGACCTATGGGCTCGCCGTGCTAGCTCGGCACCATGGCGTCCCGTTCTATTGCGCCGCGCCGTGGTCTACAGTCGATTCCGCCTTGCCCGACGGCGATCTGATTCCGATCGAACAGCGCGCCGCCGCGGAAGTCGTCACACTGGCCGGGCGGCCGACTGCGCCCGCAGGGATTGACGCGCTGAATCCCGCGTTCGACGTCACACCGGCGCGTTATGTGACCGGCTTTGTCACCGATCGCGGCGTGGTGCAACCTCCTTTTACGGAGAAGTCGACATGACGGCTGTCCTTGCGCTGGATCAGGGCACGACGGGCTCGACCGCACTCGTGCTGAGCGATCAGGGCCGTCTGCTGGGGCGCGGCTATCGCGAATTCACGCAGCACTTCCCGTCGCCCGGCGAAGTGGAACACGACGCCGAAGAGATCCTGCGTGTCACTGTCGAGGCCGCGCGCGAGGCGGTTACACAGGCCGGCGTCACGCCACAGGCAATCGGGATTACGAACCAGCGCGAGACCATTTGCGCGTGGGAGCGCGAGACCGGCCGGCCGGTGCACCGCGCGATCGTCTGGCAGGATCGCCGCACGTCGGAGCGCTGCGCGCAGCTCAAGAAAAAGAAGAAGGAAGGGCTTGTCCGCTCGCGCACCGGCCTCGTGCTCGATCCGTACTTCTCCGCGACGAAGATCGAATGGCTGCTCGAGCATGTGAAAGGGTTGCGCAAGCGGACCAGGGACGGCGACGTCGTATTCGGCACGATTGACACGTGGCTGATCTTCCGGCTCACGGGCGGCAAGACTTTCGCGACCGATCACACCAATGCGTCGCGCACGATGCTGTACGACATCGGCAAGCGGATCTGGGACAAGGACCTGCTCAAGCTCTTCGGCGTCGCGCGCGACGCGTTGCCGGAGGTCCGCGACTCGAGCGGGGACTTCGGTGTCGCCGTTGCCGAGCACTTCGGCACCGAGATTCCGATCAGCGGCGTCGCCGGCGATCAGCAGGCCGCGCTCTACGGCCAGGGCTGCTGGAAACCGGGGCAGGCGAAGAACACCTACGGCACGGGCGCTTTCCTTCTTCTCAATACGGGGAAGAAGAAAGCGAGCTCGACCCACGGATTACTCACCACGTTGGCGTGCGACGCCAAGGGCAAGCCGGTGTACGCGCTCGAGGGCAGCGTGTTCATCGCCGGCGCCGCGATGCAGTGGCTGCGCGATGGGCTCGGTCTCATTGCCAAAGCCGCCGAGTCTGAGCCGTTGGCGCGCAGTGTGGACGACACCGGCGGCGTCTACTTCGTCCCGGCCTTTGTCGGCCTCGGCGCGCCACACTGGGAGCCCAACGCGCGCGGGACGATCGTCGGGCTCACCCGAGGAACGAGTCGCGCGCACTTCGTTCGCGCGGCGCTCGAGGCGATGGCGTTCAGCACCAAAGACGTGCTCGACGCCATGGTCGCGGACGCCAAGCTCAGGCTGTCGAGTCTCCAAGTCGACGGCGGCGCCGCCGCGAACGACTGGCTCATGCAGTTTCAGGCCGACGTCCTCGGCGTGACCGTGGCGCGGCCCGATCTCGTCGAGACGACAGCACTCGGCGCCGCCGGGCTCGCCGGACTCGGTGCCGGCCTCTGGAGTTCCGCCGATGATTTCCTCGCCGGGCGCCAATTCACCTCGTTCGCACCGAGCGGGCAGCGCAAGGCGATTCAGGCGCGCGCAGCCGACTGGCATCGCGCGGTCCAGGCCACGCTGCACTGGGCGGGATGAGGGTCTTCACGATGCTTTCAGGAACGCGGTCGATATTCCACGCGGGGAGCGCGCTGCGGATGCCGTACGCTGGGCGCTTGAGCATGGCGGGACGGCGGGAGCTATAATAGACAAATGAAGGCAGGCACGAAGTTCGCGCTCGGTGCGGTCCTGATCGTCGGCTCGGTCGGATACTTGATGGCGTCCGGAATCAAGCAGACGGGGCAATACTTCCTCACGCCCAGCGAGCTCGCGCAGCGCGTCTCCGCCGATCCCTCGTTCTACGATCTTGGCCTCAAGGTCGGCGCGCGCGTGGTGCGCGGCACGGTCTCCAAGGATGTTGCGAGCCAAACGATGAGCTTTCACATCACCGATGGCACCGTCAACTATCCCGTGGTCTACAAGGGGCTCCCTCCCGATACGTTCACCGACTCCGCCCAGGTCGTCGTCGAAGGGCGACTGCAGCGCGATGGCATCATCCACGCGACCAACGTGCTCGCCAAGTGCGGGTCGCGGTACGAAGCCGTTCCCAAGGCCTAAATGCCGCTGCTCGGTACGCTAGCGCTCTGGCTCGCCTTCCTGGTCGGGCTGTGGGGCGCGATCACGGGATTTGTCGGCGGGGCGCAGAATCGCGCCGATCTGCAGCAGAGCGCCCGGCATGCGACCTTCGCGCTCCTCGCGGCGCTGGCGACCGCGGTCATCAGTCTCGAGATCGCAATCTTCCGTCACGATTTCAGCGTGGCGTACGTCGCGGGGCGCACGAGCCGCAACCTCCCGACCTTTTATCTCTGGTCCGCGCTCTACTCGGGGCAGGAAGGTAGCCTGCTGTTTTGGGCGGCGGTGCTGAGCCTCTTCGCCGTACTCGCACAGGTGCTCACGAGCCGGCGCTATCGCGCGTTTCTGCCGTACGTCGCCGGCGTGACGTCGCTCGTCGCGACCTTCTTCGTCGGCGTGATGCTGTTCGCCCCCGCGAACCCCTTCACGCGGCTGCCGTTCACGCCGCTCGACGGCTCGGGGATGAATCCGCAGCTCCAGAATCCCGGGATGGTCTTCCACCCGCCGATGCTGTACCTCGGCTACATCTCGATCACGATTCCGTTCGCGTTCGCGATCGCGGCGCTGCTGACGAAAAAGCTCGATACCGAGTGGATGGTCGCCGTCCGCAAATGGACGATCGTGTCATGGCTCTTTCTGAGCATCGGACTGCTGATCGGGATGTGGTGGGCATACGTGGAGCTGGGGTGGGGCGGCTACTGGGCCTGGGACCCCGTCGAAAACGCGGCGCTGTTGCCCTGGCTCGTCATGACCGCATTTCTGCACTCGGTCATGATTCAGGAAAAGCGCGGCATGCTGAAGAAGTGGAACCTGGCGTTGATCCTCGGCGCGTGGGTGCTGTCGATCTTCGGGACATTCCTTACGCGCTCCGGTGTGATCGCGAGCGTGCACTCATTCACCGAGTCGCCGGTCGGTTACTACTTCCTCGGGTTCCTATTGTTCGCGGTGGCTGCGTGCACCGTGCTGTACGTGACGCGACTTCCCCTGCTCGAGGCCGAGGCGACGCTGGAGTCGATCCTGAGCCGCGAGGCGAGTTTTCTCTTCAATAATCTGCTGCTGATCGGACTCGCGTTTTCGGTGCTGTGGGGCACGATGTTTCCCATCATCTCGGAAGCGGTCAAGGGCGTCAAAATCACCTACGGCCCGCCGACGTTCAACTTCGTAAACATTCCGCTCGGCTTGGTGCTGCTGCTCGTCACGGGGATCGGACCGTTGATCGCATGGCGCCGCGCGTCCCCGTCAAACCTCAAGCGTCAGTTCGCGGTCCCGGTGACTGTCGGCGTGTTCGCGCTGCTCATTCTCCTCGTCGCCGGGATGCGGGATGTCGGCGCGCTACTCGCGTTCAGTTTTGGCGCTTTCGTTTCGGGAACCGTGACTCAGGAGTTCGCTCGCGGCGCGCGGGCTCGTCACCGCCAGTACGGCGAGCCGACCTGGCTCGCCGTGTTCCAGCTGCTATCCCGCAATCGTCGCCGCTACGGCGGCTACATCGTCCATATCGGCATCGTGCTGCTGTTCATGGGATTCGCGGGAATGGCGTTCAAGACCGAGACCGAAGCGACGCTGCGGCCCGGTGAGACGGCCGAGCTCCGGGGACGCGACGGCCACGTCTACTCGTTCACGCACCTCGGCATCTCGCAGTACAACACGCTCAATCGCTACGTCACCGCGGCTCTGCTCGAGGTGAAGCGCGATGGCAAAGCCATCGGACGCCTGCGCACCGAGAAGCGCCAGCACGTCGACGCGCTCGGCAACAAGACATTCGAGCCGTCGACCGAAGTGGGCATCATGAGCGGCCTGCGAGTGGATCTCTACGTCGTGCTCGCCGGTCTCGTGAGCGGTACCGAAGAGGCGGTCTTCCGCTTCACGATCAATCCGCTCGTGTGGTGGGTATGGTTCGGCGGATTTGTGCTCGTGATCGGCGGTCTCATCGTCCTCTGGCCCGGCGGGGCGCCGCTTGCCAGCGGACCGCGCGCGCGAAGCCAAGCGGGGTACGCGGTCAAACTGGAGCCCGCGCAGTGACGTCGGACGGTCGGACAGTCACGCTCTCGGACTGTAACCGGCGCCAGTTTTTTGCGGCGTTGGGTGGCGTGGTTTTGTCGTTCGGTCAGACTGTCCAACAGCCAGACCGTCAAACCGGTAGTCAGGTCTACGATCCCGATCGCGCCGGCCGCTCGCAGACGCCCGTCACGGCGCTCGACAACGACAAGAGCGTTCAGGAGCTCGAGAAGAAACTGCGCTGCAGTTGCGGCTGCGGGCTCGACGTCTACACCTGCCGCACGACCGACTTCACGTGCACGTACAGCCCAGCGCTGCACAAGGAAGTCATCGGGATGTTGGGCAATGGTAAGACGCCGCAGGAAGTCATCGACGCATTCGTGGCGCAGTACGGGCAGGTTGCCCTGATGTCGCCTCCGCGGCGTGGCTTCAACCTGCTCGGCTATATCGTGCCGGGTATCGCACTTGTTGTTGCCGCCGGAGTGCTGTTTCTCGTGCTGCTGCGCTGGACGCGGCAGGCCCGCACCGCTGAGCCGGTGATCACGACCGTGCCACCGGACGCGACGCCCGCCGAGCTCGAGCGGCTGCAGCGCGAGCTCGACAAACTTCCCGGCTGAACCAGTGCTCGAGCTGATTTTCGGAATCCTGCTGGCGGCGGGGGCGATGTATTTCGTCCTGGCGCCGATTCTGCGTCCGCCGCTCGAGACGGTCGACAGTCAAGCGCCCATCGATGAAGGCGACGATCCCGCGGACGACATGAGCGCGCAAGCCGTCGCGCTCCGCGCGCTCAAAGAAATCGAATTCGATCGCGCGACCGGCAAACTCTCCGATACGGATTACGAGCAACTGAAAGCGAAGTACACGGCAGAGGCTCTAGCGGCGATGCGTGGGGAATCAGGAGTCGGGAGTCGGAAGCCGGGGATCACGGCAGTCCCAGACTCCCGGCTCCTGACTCCGAAATGTCCGGAGCACGGCACGCCACGCGAGGCAGACGCCGTGTTCTGCCCGGAATGCGGAAGGCGGTTGGGAAAGGCTCCCGGCTATTGCGCGCGCTGTGGCACGGCGCTCGAGAACGACGCCCGTTACTGTAACGCTTGCGGAGCCCGGGTCGCCGCCTGACTTCGGCTCTCAGTGTCTCAGGCTCTTGCATTTTATCGGTCCGTTTCCTATCAGTCTGCCTCCCCCGAACTGGAGTCTCTGTGAACCGATGGTTCTCGCGGGTGCTGATCGTGCTGTTATTGGTGACATTGACGGCATCGTCAGCGGAGGCGCAGCGGCGCCGGCGTCACGGAGCGGCCGTCAATTCCGGTCCGACATATGGCGCGCACCTCGGCTACAACTTCGACGCCGATGCGCTCGTCCTCGGCGCGCAGCTGACCTATCCGTTTTCGCCCGATCTGGGGTTCTATCCGACCTTCGATTACTACTTCGTCGACGCCGGCTCATTGTACGCGCTGAATTTCGACTTGAAATGGCATCCGCCCACTCGCAACGGCGTCTGGTACGTCGGTGGCGGACTGAACTGGTCGCACGCCAGCAATAACGGCACCAGCGGCAGTGACACGGGACTCAATCTGTTGACCGGCCTGGAATCGCGGCACGGAAAGACTCGACCCTATGTCGAGGGCAAATTCATCCTCGACAACGGCAGCTCATTCCAGCTCGTGGGGGGAATCAGCTGGCACTAGCTAGAACTCGAACGTCTCCATCTTTCGCAGCGCCATCCTGAGCGGGACAAACGTGGCCGCCGTGCACAGCGCGGCGGCCATTGCGAACCAGAAAAACATCCACGCATCGATGACGACGGGCCGTCCGTCGTAGACGGCCCGTACGTACTGATAGACCGCCTGCCACAGCGAGACGATCACGCCCGCGAGCAGCGCGATCGTCGCCATCATGAACACGAGCCCGCCGAATGAGGTGGGAATCTGAGCGGCGTTCTCAGTTTCGAACTGCGGGTACAGTGTGCCGAACGTGAGCGCGAGCGCGGAAATCGCGAGCGTCAGAGCCGCCATCGTCGCGAGACCCATGATCATCATGAACGGGGTGACTTCGAGCAGCGCATTGGTCAGCCCGGTGAGAATCAGGCCGAGGATCAAGAGCGGCAGCGTGCCGACCCAGTATTTCGACCACAGCAGGGCGCGCAGATCGAGCGGGGATGAGCGGAGCAGCCACATCTGGCGGCCTTCGAGCGACACGGCCGGGAAAATGAACCGGGCTGCGATCGAGGCGAGCACAAATCCCGCGAGTCCCAGATTCAGGAACGAGACCAGATTGACGTAGAAGAACCCGACCGGCTCGCCACGGTGGAGCGGCAGCGCCTGAATA
>Ga0075434_100005439_pt1 | contig 11598 bp, 11 predicted proteins | sample RhiMethybrSRZTD3_FD_75298 | JGI IMG/M metagenome (GOLD analysis project Ga0075434, IMG submission 75298) | Populus rhizosphere microbial communities from Tennessee, USA - Rhizosphere MetaG P. TD hybrid SRZTD3 | ecosystem: Host-associated > Plants > Roots > Rhizosphere > Soil | place: USA... | reverse complement strand
CGCTGGATCTGATACACATAAGAAGTGTATCCGAATGGATACAGCGATGCAAGGACAGAAAACTGGCTCTCTGCGGCCTAACGTTCGCGTTGAGCGGGCCGCGCGAGGCGCGGCCAGTGCGCCGCAGGCGCACAATAATTTTGCGCGCCTGCGGCGCGCTCGCCCGAACCTTTCACGGACCGCTCCAACGCATAGTTAGACATCGTCATTTGCGGTCGCAGATATTCCCAATTCTTTGGTGAAGGCATCGCCAACGTCACAATAACTGGCCTGCGAACGGGACGTGGATTGCACTTCAAATCCGAACACCGGCCAGCCAGGAACACCGTCTACGTTCTTGGCAAGTTTGAGGAACGTGAAAGTGACGGCTTGAGGGTCGGCAAAGTCTTGCCCGAAATCGCGATCCGCGATTACCACAGTCCCAGTCTTCGCGATGAGGCGAAAATCGTGGAGCACGCAGTCAGCTCCTCCTGACACCTGAATGTTTAAATGCTCTTGACCGCCGTATTTCAGAGGCACGATGTGCCAATCCACTGGGAGGCTATTATTGTCGGAATCTAATGCGGCCTGCGTGTAAAAAGCGACAACGTCATACGCATGTGCATTGAAGTTCGAGCGATGGGCCACAACGATTAAGTCCTTCACCCCGTCGCCCGTAAAATCGACGTAGTTCAACCCATTTTTCAGCGCGACGGCATCAACATGCTTTGCGTCGGCGTTGACTAGCGTTGTATGGGCTATCGTCATCGTGCCGACGACGAGAAGTAGTCGAGAAAACCTCATGACGATGTCTAACTACTATTGGGTCTGAGATTGACGTGATGTTTTACGTCATTTCCTGCCGTTTATCACGCAACAGGGCCGTAAGTGTCTGAGTAACCTGACCTGAATCAGATCTAACATACTGCGGGGGGCAGCCAGGGATGGCCGAGCCTAGACAGCTGTTCAGCGAAGTCCAGTTCCGGATCCGTGCTCGCCACATGAGCTATCGGACCGAGAAGACATACCTCCACTGGATCCGTCGCTTCATCCGGTATCACGACCGCCGCCATCCGAGAACCATGGGCGCAACGGAGATCGAGTCGTTTCTGACGGCACTGGCGGTAAAGAATCAGGTGTCCGCGTCGACGCAGAACCAGGCTCTTGCGGCGATTCTCTTTCTCTATCGAGACGTCCTTGAAATCAAACTCCCCTGGCTTGCCGATCTCGTCCGCGCGAAGCGCCCGCAGCGATTGCCGGTCGTGCTGACGCGAGCTGAAGTCCAGCAGGTGCTCGCGAAGCTCTCCGGCGTCGAGTGGCTTGTCGTATCCCTCTTGTATGGATCCGGAATGCGCCTTGGCGAGTGCATGCAGCTTCGCATCAAGGACCTGGATCTTTCGCGCCGTGAAATCATGGTCCGTGATGCCAAGGGGCAAAAGGACCGCGTGACAATGTTGCCGGATGCGCTGGTTCCGACACTCAAGGTGCATCTTGAGCAAGTGCGGTTGCAGTACGAAAAGGACCGCAAAGATCAACGGCCCGGGGTTTCGCTCCAATACGCGCTGAGCCGCAAGTACCCGGACGCGTCGACCTCATGGGCCTGGCATTGGGTGTTCCCGGCGTCGTCCTTCTGCATGGACCCTTACTCGCACGCGCTCGTCCGCCATCACCTTTACCCGCAGAACATCCAGCGCGCCGTCAAGATTGCGCTTCGCGCCGCAGGAATTGCAAAGCCCGCGAGCACGCACACCTTCCGTCACTGCTTCGCGACTCACCTGCTGGAAGACGGCTACGACATCCGCACCGTCCAGGAGCTGCTCGGCCACTCGGACGTGAAGACGACAATGATCTACACGCACGTCCTGAACCGGGGAGGGCGCGGCGTCAGGAGCCCGCTCGACGCGGAGCGGGCGCGAAGCGACTGACTACTAGGGCTGCCGCTCGCGCCAGACCATCGCGGCGAGGACCCACGACGCGATGAGCGCCACGATGCTGACTCACATGGGCACCTCGAAGCCATTGACGACGACGGTCCAGCCGCCGATCAGGCGGAGCAAGTGCACGAGGCCGAACATGGCGAGGACCGCGACGGTGAGGGACGTGAATGGTTTCATGCCAACCCGCCTTTGATGCGTGGCGTCTTGCGGAGTCTGGGTCCCGGCTCAGCGGAACAGCGACGCGACCGCGTCCGCAAACCGTTCCGGCGCCCCCGGCTCGGTGCGCAGGTAAAACGAAGGCTCCACAAGTTCGAGCTCCATGAGCCGGAAAGCGCCGCCGCTTCGTACGAAATCGACGCGCGCATACAGGAGCTTCCGGCCGATGGCGGTCATCGCAGCGTCGCCGGCCGCGAGCAGGGCGGCCTCGGGCTCGATGTGCGAGAGGGAGCTGCCGTACTCCTCCTGCACGCGGAAATCGCCGCGCTTCGGCACCTTGAGGATGGTGTGGCTGTGCGCGCCGTTGAAATGCATCATCGAGAACTCGCCTTCCTCGACGATGCCGCGCTCGAAGGGCTGCAACATCAGCGGCCGGCCGGCGTAGTACGCCTCGATCTCGTCCGCATGCTCGTGTACGCGCTTCGAATCGAGCCGCCAGGCGCCCTGGGCCGTGCCGCTCAGGACGGGCTTGATGACGGCCTCGTCGCTCCCCAGCTCATCGAAGAGCGGCACCAGCTCGCCGGGCTTCAGCCCGTCGCGCCAGAGTGTCGGAACGGTGTCGATCCCTCTGGATGCGAGATCCCGCAAGTAAGTCTTGCGCATGTTCCAGCGCGCGATCTCGCTCGAATTCTCGAGCCGCGTGACTCGCTCAATATCCTCGAGCGTGCGCAGGAAATCGTCGGCATGGTGCTGGTAGTCCCAGGTCGAACGGATGACGACGAGCTCGTAACGGCTCCAGTCGACGCCGGTCCGGTTCCAGGGAATCGTGTCGACCGCGATTCCGCGCCGCGCGAGCGGCGGTACGGATAGCTCGTCGTCGATGACCCAGCCGGTCGGGTCGCTGAGCGTGAGGAAGGCGACCCGACGCACTCAGGCCTTGGCGTAGAGGACGAGCTGCGTGCAGCGGAAGAGGGCGATCGTCTTGCCGGATTCCTTGTGGCTGACGACGGCGTCCCAGATCTGCGTCGTGCGGCCGAGGTGCAGGGCCTTCGCAACCACGGCGACGGTGCCTTCGCGCGTGGTGCCGAGGAAGTTCGACTTGAGCTCGATCGTCGTGAAGCCGGTCGCGCCCTCGGGCAGGTTCGCGACGCAGCCGTAGCCGCAGGCGGTGTCGGCGAGCGTCACGATGGTCCCGGCGTGCAGGTAGCTGTTGGGCGCGATGTGATGTGGCTGGATCGCGATCTCGGCGTGAAGCTCCTGGCCGTCGAGCTTCGTGAACACGATCCCCATGTAGCCGGGCAGGAATCCTGTGCCGCGGCGGTTGAGCATCTCGAGCGTGATCACTGCATGCCTTCGCGCAGGACCGCGGCCGGCCGGATGAGTCCGAACTGGGCCGCAAGCTCCGCCGGGTGCTCTGCATTCCAGATCACGATGTCGGCGAGCTTTCCGGGCTCGATCGTGCCGCGTTCCTTGCGCATGCCGAGCGCGCGCGCGGCGTGACGGGTCACGCCGAGGAGCGCTTCCTCCGGCGTGAGCCCGAACTGCGTGCAGGCGAGGTGCATGTTGAGCTGAAGCGAAGCCAGCGGGCTGCTGCCGGGGTTCAGGTCGCTGGCGACGGCCATGGGCACGCGGTGCACGCGCAACAGCTCGATCGGCGGCAGCTTCTTCTCGCGCAGGTACGAGAATGCGCCGGGCAGGAGCACGGCGACGGTGCGCGCGGTCGCCATCGCCTGCACGCCTTCCTTGTCGAGGTGCTCGAGATGATCGGCGGAGAGCGCCTTGTACTTGGCGGCGAGTGCTGCGCCGTGCTGGTTGGAGAACTGCTCGGCGTGGAGCTTCACCGCGAGCTTGAGCTCGGCGGCCTTGGAAAAGACCTTTTCCACCTGAGCCGGCGTGAAGCCGATGTTGTCGCAGTACGCATCCACCGCATCGGCGAGCCCCTCCGCCGCGGCGGCCGGCAGGATCTCGTCGCATATACATTTAATATAGTCGTCGGCACGGCCCTTGAACTCGGGCGGCACGGCGTGCGCCGCGAGCAGCGTCGTCCGGACGGTGAGCGAGAGGCGCTTCCCCAGCGTACGCGCCACGCGAAGGATCTTGAGCTCGTTGTCCTTGTCGAGTCCGTAGCCGGACTTGATCTCCATCGCGGTCACGCCCTCGGCCACGTACTTCGCGGCGCGCGCCAGCGCGAGCGTCAGGAGGTCGGCCTCGCTCGCCGCCCGCGTCGCGGTGACGGTCGAGGCGATGCCGCCGCCGGCCTTCGCGATGTCCTCGTAGCTCTGGCCCTGGAGCTTCAGCTCGAACTCGCGGAAGCGCGTTCCGGCCCAGACGAGATGGGTATGGCAGTCGATGAGCCCGGGCGTGACGAGCGCGCCGCGCACGTCGTTGACGGCGCAGGTCTTTGGCAGCGCCGCCGGCATGTTCTTCTTGTTCCCGATCCAGGCGATGCGGTTGCCGGCGATGGCGACCGCACCCTTCGGGATCAGACCGTAGGGGCGGCCGTCCGCGCAGGTTGCAAGGGTGGCGTTCCGGATGAGCCGGGTCCAGGTCGACGTGTCGGGGGTTTCCACGGACCGAGAGCTTACCGGAACACGTCGTCGGCGCGTTATGCTCTCGGTCTCATTCGCATCGCGGAGTCCTTGTGCCGGAATCCCGAATCACCCGCGAGTTCGTCGCGGAGTTGCCGAAGACGGACCTGCACGTCCATCTCGACGGATCGCTTCGCATTCCGACGCTGATCGAGCTCGCGCGCGCATCGAACGTGGAGCTGCCGAGCTACACGGAAGCAGGCCTGCGTGAGACGGTTTATAAAGAGCGCTACACGAGCCTCGGCGATTACCTGAAGGGCTTTCGCTACACCGTCGCCGTGATGCAGACGGAAGAGGCCCTCGAGCGCGTCGCGGCGGAGCTCGCCGAGGACAACCAGTCCGAGGGCGTGCGCTACCTCGAAGTACGCTTCGCGCCGCAGCTGCACGTCCGTCCCGGGCTCGATGCCATCCAGGTGCTCGCCGCGGTGGACCGGGGCCTCCGCCGTGCGCGGGATGCGTACAACCGCAAGCCCGAGATCGTCGCGGGCAAGGAGCCGCCGTTCGAGTACGGGATCATCTCGAGCGCGCTCCGCATGTTCGGGCCGGGCTTCAGCCAGCATTACGACACGCTGCTCGCCGCTCATCCGTACACGCGGCCGAAGGACATCTACGCGATCGCCTCGCTCGACGCCGCGCGCGCGGCCGTGATGGCGCGCGACTCGCTCGGGCTGCAGGTCGTCGGCTTCGACCTCGCGGGCGAGGAGGCGGGCTATCCGGCGGGTACGCACAAGGAGGCGTTCGAGTACGCGCACAAGCATTTCCTCAAGCGCACCGTGCACGCGGGCGAGGCCTACGGCCCGGAGTCGATCTTCCAGGCGATCACCGACCTGCACGCGGACCGCATCGGCCACGGCACCTACCTGCTGGAGGCCGACGAGATCCGCGACCCCGAGATCGAGGACCGCGACCGCTACGTCGAGAAGCTCGGCAACTACATCGCCGACCGTCGCATCACGCTCGAGATCTGCCTCACCAGCAACCTGCAGACGAACCCGGACCTCAAGACGCTCGATGCGCACACGTTCCGGCGCCTGCGCGCCGCGCGCATCTCGACGACGCTCTGCACCGACAACCGCCTGATGAGCAACACGACGGTGACGAACGAGATCATGCAGGCGGTCAAGCACCTCGGGCTCGACCGCCACGACCTCAAGTCGATCATCATCTATGGGTTCAAGCGCAGCTTCTGGCCCGGTAACTACCTGAGCAAGCGCCAGTACGTGCGGCAGGTCATCGACCACTACGACTCGGTCGAGCGCCGCCATGCGGATTCACCGAGCGGCACATATCGCTCGCTGGGCGCGAAGCACTCTTGAGGCCGCAATGAGCGATAACTGGCAGGCATCGCTGAAACGGTGGCTCGAGGCCGGTCTCGTTGACACGGCGACCGCGGAGCGCATCGCCGCATTCGAGACGGCGCGCGGCGCCGATGCCCCGCAAGGCCGGCTCACGATGATCGCCTTTGCGTTCGGGGGCATTCTCCTCATTGCGGGAGTGCTGCTCTTCGTCGCCGCGCACTGGGACTCGCTCTCTCCCGGCAGCCGCTTTGCGCTCGTCATTGCGATGGTGGCCGTGTTTCACGCAAGCGGTGCCGTGGCTGCCGCGAAAAGCGCGGGGCTCTCGACGACGCTGCACGCGGTCGGGACCGCGGCGCTGGGCGCCGGTATTTTTCTGGCCGGCCAGATTTTCAACATCCAGGAGCACTGGCCAGGCGCCCTGATGCTCTGGGCGATCGGCGCGGCGGTCGGCGTCTGGTTGCTGCGGCAATGGCCCCAGGTTGTCTGGCTCGCCTTGCTCGCGCCCGCGTGGCTGTGGGGCGAGTGGATCGAGGTCCAGCGCCAGCAGTGGTCGTGGGGCGACCTGACGCCCGCGGCGGTGGGGCTGTTCGTCCTCGCCTGCGCTTACCTCATGGCAAAAGGGCCTGCCACGACCGAGTCCTGGCGGCGCGCGCTCGCCTGGTTAGGCGCAATCGCGCTGATTCCGGCGGCGGCCGCTGTTGCGTGGGGGGATACGGAGATCAGGTTCTACGACCGCGAGGCACCGGCGGCGAGCGGTCTGGCGCTGGTTGTCGCCTGGACACTAGCCATCGCGCTGCCGCTCGCCGTGGCGTGGTATGTGCGCAGGCGCGAGGCGGTGTGGATCCTCGCGGCACTCGCCTGGTCGCTCATCCTGGCGCAGGTCCAGTCGAATTCAGACGCCGGCGAGCTCGCGATGTATGCGCTGTTCGCCGTCGGTGCCGTTGGCGTCGTGCTCTGGGGCCTGCGGGACCGGCAGCGACTCGCGATCAACGTGGGCGTCCTCAGCTTCGCGCTTGCGGTTCTCGGGTTCTACTTCGACAACCTTTACGACAAGTTCGGCCGCTCCCTCGGCCTCATCGGGCTCGGCGTCCTGTTCATCGGCGGCGGCTGGTTGCTCGAGAAGACGCGCAGGCGGCTCGTTGCGCACGCATCGGGGGTGAGCCCGTGACGTCACGTTCCAGGGGGTTGATCGTCGCCGCGCTCCACATGCTCATCGTTGCGAGCATCGGCGCAAAGTTCCTGTACGACCGCTCGCACTATCCGAGTCTCTGGGTGGAAGCGGCGCCCTACGATCCGGACATGCCGATTCGCGGCCGGTACGTGAGCATCGGGCTGATGGTGGATGCGAAGCCCAGCGTCGGTAACGACGTCAGCGGGCAGCACGAGTACGGCTTCCCGGTGCGACTCGAAGTGCAGGGCGATCGCCTGGTCGCGGTGCAGGACAATGAGCGCGGACGGCAGTGGGTTACCAGATGCCGGCTGGACAGGGCAGGATGCTGGCGGCTCGGTCAGCAGCTCGCGTACTTCATCCCCGAACATGCGACCGATCCGTCGCGGCCGCCCGCGGGCGCGACGCTCTGGGCGGAGGTCACCGTGCCGCCGACCGGCCCGCCGCGGCCCATTCGTCTCGGATTGAGGAAGGATGGTGGCGCGATCGAACCGATCGTGCCCTGAATCTCAGATCTCGACTTCCGTCGCGAGCACGACGACCCGCTTCGTCGGCATGCGGAAGAATTCCGCGGCCTGCGCGCTCCGGCGCTGCATCCAGGCGAACAGGCGCAGCTTGAAGCCGAGGATGCCGCGGCGCATGCGCGCGCGCACGAGGTGCCATCCGAGGAAGTAGGTCGTGTCCGGGTCGATGCGAAGGCCGCGACGCGCCGCGCCCGCGAGCGCGATGTTGATGTCGGGCGTCTCCATGAACCCGAAGCGTGCGTGAACGACGTGCACGTCGGGGAAGATCTGCTCCGGGTAGCTCCGCGAAACCACGTCCTGGCGTGGCGTGCGCTGGATCTCGAGGTGCAGGATCACGATGTTCTCGTGGCAGACCTTGTTGTGCTCGAGGTTCCGCAGGAGCGCCGTGGGCACGTAGCCCTGGTGGCTCACGAGGAAGACCGCGGTGCCCGGCACTCGCGTGACTTCCTTGAGCAGCTCCGGCAGCCCGGCAAGCGGCACGGCCTGGCGCTGCAGCTCCGCGCGCAGCAGCGCGCGGCCGTCGCGCCAGGTCACGAAGAGCGTGAACATCACCGCCGAGAGTGCGAGCGGGATCCAGCCACCATGCGGGATCTTGGTCGCGTTGCCGAGCACGAACGCGAAGTCGACGATGCCGAAAGTGCCGAACACGAGGGCGACGCGCCAGATCGGCCACTTCCAGGCGGCCCGTGCGGCGATCGCGCCAAGCAGCGTTGTGATCACCATCGTTCCGTTGACCGCCGCTCCGTAAGCGCCGGAGAGGCCGATGGAGCCGCCGAAGATCAGGACGAACGAACAGGTCGCGAGGAACATGAAGGTGTTGGTCGCCGGCACGTAGATCTGGCCGTGCGCGTCGGCCGAGGTCTGCAGGATCTTCACGCGCGGCAGCAGGTCGAGCTGCACCGCCTGGCGCGTGACGGAGAACGCCCCGGAGATCGTCGCCTGCGAGGCGATGATCGCGGCGGCCGTCGCGATCGCGATCAGGAACGGAAGCCCGGTGGGCGTCGCGAGGGCGAAGAACGGATGCACGGTCGTCGATGGCGAGTTGAGGAGGAAGGCGCCCTGGCCGAAGTAGTTGAGCAGGAGCCCCGGCCACACGACGATGAACCAGGCGAGCCGCACGGGCTTCGCGCCGAAGTGCCCCATGTCGATGTAGAGCGCTTCGCCGCCGGTCAACACGAGGAAGACCGCGCCGAGGATCGCCAGGGACACGCCGGGATGCATGAGCAGGACGTTGAACGCGTACCGCGGATTCAGCGCCTCGAGGATCTCTGGCGTCTGGATGATCGAGCGCAACCCCAGGATTCCGATCGAAACGAACCAGAGGACCATCACCGGCCCAAACAGCCGCCCGATCCTCTCCGTGCCGCGGCGCTGGATGGCGAAGAGCACGACCAGGATCACGAGCGTCCCGGGCACGACGAAGCGCTGGAAGTTCGGGTCGATGGTGGTCAGGCCTTCCACTGCGCCGAGCACCGAGATCGCCGGCGTGATGAGCGCGTCGCAGTAGAAGAAGGCCGTGCCGAGGACCGCGAGCAGCACGAGCCGCTGCGCTGCCTTGCCATTGCCCGCGAGCTTGTCTTCCACCAGCGCGACCAGCGAGAGCACGCCACCCTCGCCATCGTTGTCCATCCGCAGGATGAACACGATGTACTTGAGGGAGATGATGATCAGCAGGCTCCAGAAGATCAGCGAGAGGACGCCCAGCATGGCGTTGACGTCCGTCGCGCCGCCGGCGACGGCGGTGGCTTCCCGGAGTGCGTAGAGCGGGCTCGTGCCGATGTCTCCGTACACGACACCGAGCGCGCCGAGGGTGGCCGCAGAAAGTGACCGCGATTGCTGCATGGGGTGCCCGTCGGCGGCGCATATGATGCCCGATCCGCGTTATCCTTGCCGCCCCATGAACGCTGAGCCCGCCGTGCATTCCTCCGGCCCGCGCGTGGTTCGAGCGCCTCGCGGCAAGTCCCTGAATTGCGGCAGCTGGTTGACGGAAGCGCCGTTCCGGATGCTCCAGAACAACCTCGATCCCGAGGTCGCGGAGCACCCGGACAAGCTGGTCGTCTACGGCGGCATCGGCAAGGCCGCGCGCAGCTGGGAAGCCTTCGACACCATTCTTTCCGTGCTGCGGCGACTGAAGGACGACGAGTCGCTGCTGGTGCAGTCCGGCAAGCCGGTGGGTGTTTTCCGCACGCACCCGGACGCGCCGCGCGTGCTGATCGCGAACTCGAACCTCGTGCCGCACTGGGCGACCTGGGAGCACTTTCACGAGCTCGACCGCAAGGGCCTCATGATGTTCGGCCAGATGACGGCGGGCTCCTGGATCTACATCGGCTCGCAGGGCATCGTGCAGGGCACCTACGAGACCTTCGGCGCCTGCGCGCGCGCACACTTTAATGGGGCGGCGCTCGGCCGCTGGATCCTGACGGCGGGCCTCGGCGGCATGGGTGGCGCCCAGCCCCTCGCAGCCACGATGGCGGGCTTCTCGATGCTCGCGGTCGAGTGCGACGAGTCGCGCATCGACTTCCGCCTGCGCACCGGCTACGTGGACCGCAAGGCGACGACGCTCGATGAAGCGCTCGCGATGATCGACGATGCGCGGCGCTCGAAGCAGGCGCTCTCGGTCGGACTGCTCGGCAATGCCGCGGAGGTCTTTCCAGAGCTCGCGCGGCGCAAGGTCGTGCCGGATGCCGTGACGGACCAGACCTCGGCACACGACCCACGAAATGGCTACCTGCCGCGCGGCTGGACGATGACACAGGCTGCGGACGCGCGGCACAAGGATCCGGCGCGCATCGAGCGCGAGGCGCGCGCTTCGATGAAGGTGCACGTGCAGGCGATGCTCGACCTCCAGGCGCAGGGCGCCGTCACCTTCGACTACGGCAACAACATCCGCCAGGTTGCGAAGGAAGAAGGCCTCGCGAACGCGTTCGACTTTCCGGGCTTCGTGCCGGCGTATATCCGTCCGCTCTTCTGCGAGGGCATCGGACCATTCCGCTGGGTGGCGCTTTCCGGCGATCCGGAGGACATCTACAAGACCGATGCGAAGGTGAAGGAGTTGACGCCCGGCAACGCGCACCTGCACCGCTGGCTCGACATGGCGCGCGAGCGCATCAAGTTCCAGGGCCTGCCGGCGCGCATCTGCTGGGTCGGCCTGAAGGACCGCGCACGGCTCGGCCTCGCCTTCAATGAAATGGTCGCGAAAGGCGAGCTGTCGGCGCCGATCGTGATCGGCCGCGACCACCTCGACTCCGGCTCGGTCGCGAGCCCGAACCGCGAGACGGAAGCGATGAAGGACGGCTCGGACGCGGTCTCCGACTGGGCGTTCCTGAACGCGCTCCTCAACACGGCGAGCGGCGCGACCTGGGTGTCGATCCACCACGGCGGCGGCGTCGGCATGGGCTTCTCGCAGCACGCCGGCGTCGTGATCGTCTGCGACGGCACGGACGCCGCCGCCGCTCGCATCGCGCGCGTGTTGCGGAACGACCCGGGCACGGGCGTCATGCGCCACGCCGATGCCGGCTATGACATTGCAATCGCCTGCGCGCGCGAGCAGGGGCTCGACCTGCCCTCGGTACGCTGATGCCGGGTCTCACGCTGAAGCCGGGCGCGATCTCGCTCGGGCAGATGCGCCAGGTCTCGCGCGGCACGGACGGCGTCGCGCTCGCCGCCGGCTGGCGGGGCCCAGTCGAGGCCGCCCTGGCCGCGGTGCGCGCGCGACTCGCGGGCGGCGAGTCGCTCTACGGCATCAACACGGGCTTTGGCAAGCTCGCGAAGACACGGATCTCCGACGACGAGCTCGCGACGCTGCAGCTCTACCTCATGCGCTCGCACGCGGCGGGCGTCGGCGCGCCGCTGGCGGACACGACGGTTCGCCTCATCCTGGTGCTGAAGGCGGCGAGCCTCGCGCGCGGCTTCTCCGGCGTGCGTCCGGTCGTGATCGAGAAGCTCCTG
>Ga0075434_100005437_pt1 | contig 11599 bp, 8 predicted proteins | sample RhiMethybrSRZTD3_FD_75298 | JGI IMG/M metagenome (GOLD analysis project Ga0075434, IMG submission 75298) | Populus rhizosphere microbial communities from Tennessee, USA - Rhizosphere MetaG P. TD hybrid SRZTD3 | ecosystem: Host-associated > Plants > Roots > Rhizosphere > Soil | place: USA... | reverse complement strand
CGGCATTCCACGCCGTCACGTCCACGCCCTTGACGAGCAGCCACAACGCGAGCGACAGCTCGGCGACGAACGGCGGCAGCAGGATGAACGGAAACAGCCTCGACCCGAGCGGCGGATACAAGATGACCGCGAAGCTGTTGATCACGTAGCACGCGCCGGCGATTTGCATCATGACGCCGAGCGTGCGCGGCAGGTACCAGGATCGGATGATCAGGTAGCCGACCACGACGCACTCGACGCCGAAGAAGATCAGCCCGACGCCGAAGCCATAATCGTGCGTTCGGATCGCGACGTACGACAGCGCCTGTCGCTGTTCCGGCGTGAATGCCTGCAGGTAGCCGGCATCGGCAAGAAGGAACAACGGCAGCACGAGATTCAGCTTGTTCGCGACGAGCACGCTCGTCTGAACGAGATTGAACAGCACGGCGAGCATCGCGAGCGTGCGGCTGACGGGCCTGAGCAGGACATAGAAGACGAGCATGAGGCCGACGTCGCAGACGTGCATCACGAGATCGCCGGCGATGCCGGCGCGCCACAGATACGGCGACGCGAGAATGTTGTGTGCCGTGGCCGCGGCGTTGCCGGAGACGACCTGCGAGCCCCGCACGAACAGCTCGCCGGTTGCACCGGCCGCGATGATCATTAAATACAGCACACCGCCAATCCGCGCGTACGCCTGCGGCGACGTGACGGTCGAACGCTCAGCCATCGTGACGTGTCTGCACTTCTGATCGGCTAGTGTAGCCGCACCGCGCGCGCCGCCGTCACGGCCCGCGGATCGCGTAGACGCGCCCGCCGTCCTCCTCGTGCTCGAGGCGCAGACGCTCTCCGAACGAGGCGAGGCGTCGTTTTACCTCCTCCCACTCTCCCGCGTCGTACTCGCTCACGTGCACGACGACGTGCGTCACGCCGAGCGCCGTCAAGTGCCGCAGGCTCACATCGTCGGGGAATGCCGTGAGCTCCTCGTAGAGCCACTCGTGAAGCTTCGGGCGAAAGCCGCTGTACCCCTCGACCGTCTTCCGCCAGTGCGCGGTCGAGTGGAGCATGTAGGCCGTGTGACGGCGCTCGGATTCGCCGAGATTGCGCGGGCTCGGGAGAGGGACCTCGGCGATCACCGCCGCGTTCGTCTGCGAGGCGATCCAGCGATCGATCGCCGGCACGTCGACGCGCACGGGCGCTATCGACAGCGGGAACACCGCCCATTCGGCCGCGAGCAGCGCGCCGGCGATCGCCCCGAGCAGAGGGCGCGCCGACGGAACACGTGCAGTCAGCCGCTCGAACCCCGCGCCGGCGAGCACGGCGATCCCGAGCATGGCGAGCACCATGAATCGCGACGGAACACGAATGAAATTGAATCCGGGCAGACGGTACAGATACGGCCACGCGCCGAGCGGCGGCCCGATCGCGATCCAGACGCTGACCGCGACGAGCGCGGCGTAGACGGGAACAGGATTGCGCCGGTCGGGGAGCCGCGCCCCGATCGGCGTCCGTCCATCGGCGCGCCGCCTCTCTGCCAGCGCGAGCCGCGCTACAAGCGCAAACGCCGCGACGATCCAGGCACGCGACGCCTCGCGGATGGACAACACGTTCATCTCGCCCACGCGGAGCCGCACCGGCCCGATCGCCATCCGATAAATCGCGGCGGCGGCGGCGGCGGCGCACGTCGCGTCGAGGAGCACGCGCGCGGCAGATTTGAGCCGGGGCAGATGCGGCGCGATCGCGCACGCCGCGAGGACGAGCGTCAGTGCGCCGGGAAACAGATACGCGCCCGCGCGGTCGTTGATGCCGCTCCCGTGCAGCCGCGCGAGCATCCACACGTGCGCGCGCGCGGGCGACGCGGCGAAGCTCTCGATCGGGATGCCCCAGTCTGCGAGCGGCCGGCGCAGGCCCATCTCCGCCTGCACGCGCGCGTACGGCATGAGCAGCAGCAGCGCCGGCGTCAACAGCAGCGCGCCCGCGCGTCCAACGTCGTCGAGCCGCTGCCTCAGGAGGAGCGGCTCGCCGAGAACGGCATGCCACACGACGACGACACCGGCCGCGACGACGAGAAAAACGGCGCCGTGACCGCTCGTGATCGCCTGCAGCGTGAAGAAGGCGAGGAAGAGCCGGAGGTCGCGCGGCCGCCGGCGGTCGAGATACGCGTGAAGGAATGCGAGCGCGAACGGCACCCATTGAATCGTCGTGAGATGCAGCTGATCGAGGCGCAGAAAGCGCGGCGGCGAGAAACCGAACACGAGGCCCGCAATCAGGGCGCCCGCCTCGCCGATGCCGACCCTCTTCGCCAGCACGTACGCGCCGACGGCGCAGAGCACGCACGACAACAGCGACACGGCGTTCAACGCGAGGACGAGGTTGCCCGTCGACCAGATGATCGGCGCCGCGACGATGGCGCTGCCGATGAAGTTCTCAGAGTAGGCGAGCGTGCGGCGCTCCGGGTAGTAGATGTTGGCGTCGAAGAGCGAGAGCGGCTGATGGACGAACGCGTGCGCGTCCCACGCGAGCGCCCACATCTCGAAGTTGGTATCGGGGCTGTCGGAGAGGACCGCGGTCGCCGGGTGGACGCTGAGCGGATACGCGAAGACGACCGTCAGGGCCGTGTACAGCAGCGCCGTGCGAAGCAGCGGCGTCACCATAGTCGGCGCTCACCGAACGCGCGCTGGAGCGCGGCCGACACGCGCTCGCGCGAGAACTCGCGCTCGTCGCACAGAAAGCGGACGATGCCGTCGAGATCCGGCTCCTTCGTCTCGACGGAGAAATCGTCCGTGACGGCCGGCCGCAGAAAGATGCTGCGCACCTCGTCGACGTCGGCGGCCTCGCCGACGGCATCGCGAACTTCTGCCGGCATCGCCTCGATCCGGCCGTGCTGCTGCACGAGCTTCAGCGCCTTCTTCGGTCCGATGCCGTGCACGCCGTCGTTGAAATCGGTGCCGACGAGGATCGCGAGATCGACGAGCTGCTCGCGCGTGATGTTCCAGCCGGCGAGCAGGCGATGGAGCTCGATCACTTCCGGCACGATCGGCCGGAACGCGCCCTGGCTCGGGAGAAACTCCTTGCCCGAGATCGTGAGAAAGCGCACCAGCCGCGGCGCGCCGAAGAGCAGCGAATCGTAGTCCTTGCTCGCCGCGGCCGACACCTCATGCGACGTGGCCGCCATGTACGCGGCCTGCGCTTCGGCCTCGGACGGCGCCTGCAGCGTCGGCACGCCCATCAACCGCAGCAGCTCGCGCGCTTCGCCAACCATCTCCTTCGTCAGCCGCGACGTCATCGTCGCCTTCGAGTACGCGTCGGCGAAGTCGCCGCGCTCGACGGCGGCGGCGCGCGCCGCTTCGTACCGCTCGCGCACCGCGCGCCGCGCCGCGATCTCGCGCGCCTTGCGCGGCGGCGGCGCGCCGTCGAAGACGAACACGAGCCGCAGCGCGTGCTCGGCGATGAGGCGCGTCGTCCGGTAGAACAGGCCCGACAGGTGCGACGTCGTGCGGCCCGTCGAATCCTGCAGCGGCGTGCCGTCGCGCAGCCGGATGAGCGCGAGGAACTGGTACAGCTCGCCGTTGCCGTCGACGGCGAGCGTCTGCCCGGCGAGCGCATCGAGCGCGACGGTTTCCCTGGAGATGATCGGAGTGAGAAGAACGCCCACCGACGATGCTTGACCTGCGTATTTTCGCTCGATTTGCCGCGCGCCGCAGGCATAAGATACGCCCCCGGAGGGCGGATATGAGAGTCGTTGCGTGCTGTCTGACCGTTCTGCTCGCTGCGGCGCCGGTGTTCGCGGACGACTCACAGCCGCGATCGACCGAAGGGCGCGGCGCGATGTTCTGGACCGGCCTCGCGCTCGGCGTCGCGGGCGTCGCCACTTCCGTCCTCGGCGTGACGGCCTTTCGCGTCGACGATACGAGCAGCGGCAACGCGCCGAACGGCACCTACCAGGCGTGCCTCGCGCAGCGCGTCGATCCGATCTACGCGACCAACAGCTGCGACGCGCTGAAGGGGAAGAACCGGCCGATGCTGTGGGGCGGCGTCGCCGCCAGCGTGCTCGGCGCGGCGCTGATGATCCGCGGCTCGAACACCAGCGCCGAGATCTCGCAGCACGCGGTCCGCGTGTCCCATACCATTCGGTTCTGATCGCGACGAGCAACGCAGAGTCACCGCGAGGAGAGAGTCATGATGCATCGTCGGCGCGTTCTGTGGGCGGCCGCAGCCGCTGTGATCGCGGCGCTCGTCGCCATTCCTTCGTCCGCGTTCGCACAGCGCACGACAACGGGCACGGTCATCGGCAAGATCGTCGACTCGAGCGGCGCCGTCCTGCCCGGCGTCACCGTCGCGCTGACGAGCCCTGAAGCGCTCGGCACGTTCACCGGCGTCACCGACGCGCAGGGCACATATCGCGTGACGAACCTCCCGCCGGCGACCTACGACGTGCGCGCCGAGCTCTCGGGCTTCACATCGGTGATTCGCAAGGCGACCGTTCGCCTGAACGCGGTCACCGAGACGGACTTCACGCTCTCGGTCGGCGCCGTCTCGGAGACGGTCAACGTCACCGCGGAGTCGCCGATCGTCGATCCGGAGCGCGCGGGGCTGTCGGTCAACATCAACAATCAGGCGCTGACGACGGTTCCGGTGACGACGAACCGGCGGTTCCAGGACGCGTGGCTCGTCGTGCCCGGCGTCTCGGTGAATCCGGCGACGCAGGAGCTGACCGGATCGGAGCGGCGCACCAGCCTCGACGGCGCGGACGTCACCGACCCGTACGGCGGCGACATCTTCGCCGTCAACCTGAATTACGACGCGATTCAGGACGTCGAGGTGAAGGCGCTCGGCGCCGAAGCGTCTGACGGCTCCAGCATGGTCGGGCAGTACATGAACATCGTCACGAAGAGCGGCGGCAATCAGTTCCACGGGTCCGCGGCGCTCTTCGTCATCCCGCAGAACTTCAACGGCACGAACGTCCAGGGCATTCCGGCGAACCGGCGCAAGGACTACCAGCCCGATCTCACGCTCGGCGGGCCGATCGTGCGCGATCGGGTCTGGTTCTTCTCGGCGTACCGCCGCGTGCAGACCGATCAGACGTTCAACAACACGGTCGTGCCGGTCCAGCGGCGCGGCAACCTCTGGTTCGGCAAGTTGACGGCGCAGGTGCGCAACGATCATCGGCTGCAGGTCAGCCTGCAGTACGACCGCACGGTGCAGGCCAACGCGATCTTCCGCGGCACGGTCGCGCCGAACCGGAACCTCGGGCTGCTCACGAGCTCGACGACCGCCGGCATCAGCGGCTCGTCGCCGCAGATCAACGCGGCGTCGGCGTTCGGCACGCTCGTCAAGGGCGGTCCGCTCGCGAGCTTCAACTACAACTGGGTCGTGAGCTCGACGAAGGTGTTTCAGTTCGTCGGCAGCTTCATGATCAACAAGCCGAACGATCTGCAGCCGAACGACGGCCAGGCGCTGCTGCCGACGAAGATGATTCAGAGCAATCCGCAGGGCGACATCCTCGGCAGCCTGACGACGATCTCGCAGGAGGGCGGCTTCGGCGGCACCGACACGTCGCACCGCTCGATGGTCTATCTCTCGCCGTCGATGACCTTCTTCGCCCACGACCTGCTCGGATCGCACGAGTTCCGCGGCGGCGCGGATCTCTATCCGAACATCGCGAACAAGACGAGCAGCAACCTCGCGCCGGTCGAGTACTATTTCCGGCCGCCGGGGACGACGGGCGGCGCCGACATCCTGTTCGAGCGCGACGTGCTGCGCGGATTCGACGGCGGCACGTCGGTCGCCAACAACGCCTACGAGCATCACTACGGCGCGTACTTCCAGGATCGCTGGAAGCCGTCGTCGCGCGTGGCGGTGAAGGCGGGCGTACGCATCGAGACGACGAGCGTCTTCACCGACGATCGCCAGCGCGTGCTCGGCGCGCTGCTGCCGGCGGCGCTGCCGACCAACACGGCCGACCGCGAGTTCCACCAGAACGTCGCGATGCCGAACTTCGGCATCTCGTTCGACGCGGGGAGCTGGGGTGTCTTCCGCGGCACGGCGCAGCGCAGCTACGAGTGGCTCGACCTCGGCGGCGGCGACGGCACGTCGCACGCGCCGAACGTGCTCGCGACCGACATCTTCCGCGCGGCGCCGCGCACGAGCCCGACGCTCAATCAGGCGCTGCCCGGCGGATTCCCGCTCGGCGTGGCGTTCGGCGACATGAAGGACGGCAGCATCCAGAACGGCCGCACCTACGTCAACGAGTTCTCGGGCGCGTGGGAGCACAAGCTGCCGCACGCGAGCTCGCTGAGCACGACGTTCCTCTGGCGGCGGAACTGGGACTATCAGAGCGGCGACGATCTGAACGTCATCCGCGATCCGAAGACGGGCCTGCTCGTCGGCCGGCCGTTCCCCGACTACGACGCGGTGCTCAACACCTACAACCCGAACTACACCTGGCAGCAGAACCGGTCGCTGCAGCTGCTGTACACGAAGGCGTTCGCGGGCAAGTGGGGCATCAACGCGAACTACTCGTACATCCTGTCGTCCACGATCCGCACGCGGTGGAACCCGACGCGCGACGAGCTGCAGTTCTACGGCATCTCGCCGGACGACGTCCTGTCGCAGCGCACCTCGCCGCGCAACCACGCGCGCTTCTCGGGCTACGTCAAGCTGCCGTACGACGTGACGGCGTCGCTGTTCTACAGCTACAGCCAGGGGCAGCGCTTCAACGTGATGACCGGCGACTTCCCGCTGAACGCGACCGCGCCGCGCGTCGTGCTGTCGAACGGGCGCGCCGTCTCCGATACGCAGTTCTTCAACGTCGCCTATCCGCTTGCGCGGAAGAATGACGTCGACATGCTGAAGGCGGACAACGCGAACCTGGTGAACCTGCGCGTGCAGAAGAGCCTGCCGCTGCCGGGCGGGCACAAGGTGGAGCTGAGCGCCGACGTCTTCAACGTGTTCAACGTCGCGGCGGCGACCGATTTCCTGTCGAAGGACGTTCGATCGTCGCTCTACGCACAGCCGACCGCCTATGTGCCGGCGCGCGTCGCCCAGATCGGGATCCGGACGACGTTCTGATCCAGCCGCGGCGGCCGTTCGCGTCTACGGACGGCCGCCGCGATCACGACGAAGCACGCGATTCCGGCTCACGCCCTGAAGCGAGGGAGCAACCGGACGGCGTTGTCGCGATCGATCGCGCGCAGGTCCGCGGCGCTGAACATTCCGAGGTCAGCGAGCGCCTTCGCGACGGCTGCGCTCGTGCCGCCGGGCGGGAAGTCGGTGCCGAAGACGATCCGGGTCGCCGGCACGAGCTGCAGGAGCGACGCGAGCGCGCCGCGGTTCGCGGCGCCCGCCACGTCGTAGTGGAATTTCTTCAGCTCCGCGATGAACCCGTGGGGCAGCGCCTCCTTCGCGTTGTTCGACGCGCCCTCGATGCGGCCGGCGAGAAACGGAACGCTCCCGCCCGCGTGCGACCAGATGAACCGGATGTCCGGGAAGCGCGCGGCATCGCCGCTGAACGCCACGCCCATGATCGCGCGCGTCGTGTCGGTGCCGTACTCGATGCTCCCCGGTCCGACGCCGGGCGCGTATTCGAGGTTCCGGCAGCAGTTCGCCGCCGTCGGATGCACGGTGACGACGGCCCTGCGGCGGTTCAGCTCCTCCATGACCGGCCTGAACGCGCGGTTGCCGAGCCACACGTCGCCGTAGCTCGTGAACAGCCCGACGCCGTCCGCCTTCAGCACGTCGTACGCGTAGGCGATCTCCTTCAGCGTCGCGTCGACGTCGGGCAGCGGCATCGCGGCGAACAAGCCGAAGCGCGTCGGATGATCCTGCACGAGCTTCGCGCCGTACTCGTTGCACGCGCGCGCGAGCGGCACGGTCTGTTTCGCGTCGCCGAACCAGAGACCCGGGTTCGTGATCGAGACGATTGAGGCCGAGACGCCGCCGCGATCCATGTCCTCGAGCGACTGCGCCGGCGTCCATCGCGTGTTCGCCGGCTGCAGCAGCGGCCGCCCGCGCACGTCCGCCACCCACGCCGGCGGCGCGAAGTGATGGTGCACGTCGATGCGTCCACCCGCAGACGGCGGCTGCGCCGCGCCGAAGAGACGATCGGGCGCGATCGCCGCCGCGGCGCCTGCCGCGGCGGCCGCGCGGAGAAAACGCCGGCGATCGACCGCGTGGCCGCGCGCCTCGCCCCTCATCGGCTCGACCGGTCCGCGTCGTCGAGGATCACTTTGTCGAAGCGGAAGCTGAACTCGTTCGCGACGTAGACGGTCTTTTCGTCGGGGCACGCGATTGCGTGGATCGAATCGAACCAGCCGGGCAGGCGTCCGAGCTTGCCGAACGTGCCGAGCACCTTGCCGGTGAGATCGATCTTGTACACCTTGCCGACGCTGCCGACGAAGATCACCTGCGTCGGCCCAGGCGTGATGCACATCGACCACGTGAGCCCGTCGAGATCCCACTCCTGCTTGAACTGTCCGTTGGTGTCGAAGATCTGAATGCGGCTGTTCTGCCGGTCGGCGACGTAGAGGTTCTGGCTGCGATCCATCACGATGCTGTGCGGGGTGTTGAACTGGCCGGGCCGCGTGCCGCGATCGCCCCAGTACTTCACGAGGTTGCCCTCGCGCGTGAACTTCACGACGCGCGAGTTGCCGTAGCCGTCGGTGATGTAGGTGCTGCCGTCGGGCCCGACGACCGTGTCGGTCGGCTGGTAGAAGCTGGCGGGCGCCGGAATCGCGCGCTCGATGCCGTGCGTCATGTAGACCCACGGCTCGAGCCGGCGGCCGAGCGCCTGCACGATGCGCCCCTTCGCGTTGAACTTCACGACGACGTTGTTGCCGGCGTCGACGAGCCACATGTTGTCGTCGGCGTCGAAGCGCACGCTGTGCGCGGCGTGGAAGATCGTCGAGCCGTCGCCGATCGATCGGACGAACGAGCCGTCCGGCATGAACTCGAGCAGCGGATGGTTGCCGCGGTTCAGCAGGAAGATGTGGCCCTTCGAGTTGAGCGCCACGCCGACCGCCTCCGACGGCCAGATGTTGTCGGGCAGCTTGAAGAAGTCCTCGTCCACGTGGAACCGCAGCTGCGGCGCCGGCGAGGTCGACGCGCGTCCGCGGGCGTTCTCCTGTCCGGTGAGCGGCGCCGAGGCGAAAGCGGCAAAGGCCAGCGCTGCGGCGACGATGTGTTTCATGGCGCACTCTCCAGCGGGGGAGTCTACACCGATGGGTCGGGTGGGTCAGGGAGGGGGTCGGGGATCGTTTTAGTTTTCCACAGGGGGTCGGGGATCGTTTCTGCTGTTGCGAGAAAACGATCCCCGACCCCCTGTGGAAAACTCGATCGGCGGACCGGCGTCAGCCGGATTCGTTAAGGATTTTCACCCTCGCCAGAAAACGATCCCCGACCCCCTCTGGAGGGGGTCGGGGATCGTTTTTCGGCGCGCGCGCAGGCTACCGGCGCGGCAAGGATTCGACGAACGCGCGGACGGCCGACCAGTACACGTCCGGCTCCGCTGGCGCGGCGTCGTTGTGGTCGCCCCCACGGATCCGGACGAACTGCTTCGGCGCCGGCGCCGACGCGTAGAGCGCCGCGCCGAGCGCAAACGGAACGACCTGATCGGCGTCGCCGTGCATCACGAGGATCGGACAGCCGGCGCGGCGGACGTACGACGCGGTCGGAAAGCGGTACGTCGAGAACAGCGCGAGGATGGCGAGCGGCGGCGAGCCGCGGACGAGCGACCACGCATCAGGGAAGCCGGCCTCGAGAATGAGGCCGTCGGGCCGATGCCGCGTCGCCGCGTACGACGCCATCGCCGTGCCGAGCGAGCGGCCCCAGTAGATCACCGGCGCGCGGCGATCCTCCGCCGCCCACTCGATCGCCGCATCGACGTCGACGTACAGACCGCGCTCGCTCGGACGTCCGCTGCTGCGCCCGTAGCCTCGGTAATCGATCGCGCGGACGGCGTAGCCCTGGCGATGCATATCGACGAGTATCGGCAGCCACACCGAGAGATTGCCGCCGTTGCCGTGAAAGTAGAGGACGACGGCACGCGGCCGCGGGTGCGGCAGGAACCAGCCGCGCAGGCGCTCGCCGTCGCGCGTGCGAATCGTCGCCGGCTCGAAGGCGATGCCTGCATCGGCTGGCGTCTGGCGCTCGCCGCCGGCAGGAAAGAAGGCAAAGCGCGCCTCGATCGCGCGCGCGAAGAGCGCCAGCGCGGCGACGGCCGCGGCCGCGAGCGCCAGGATTTCGAGCGGCAGCATGTTCACGCCGTGCGGCGGCCACCGCCGGCCTCAGCAGTGATCTTCGCGTACAATCGCTTCCCGCATGCCGACCGATCGCGAGCGAATGCTGCGCGCCTACGCCGACCTGACGGTTCGCGTCGGCCTGAACCTGCAGCCGACGCAGCGGCTGCTCATCATCGGCCCGATCGCCAACGGCGGCGCCGCGCTCGATGCCGCGCCGCTCGTCCGCGAAATCGCCGCGTCGGCGTACCGAGCCGGCGCGCGCCTGGTCGAGACGCTGTGGGGGGACGAAGCGCTGCTGGCCGCGCGCCTCCGGCATGCGCCGCGCGACTCGTTCGAGGAAGTGTCGGCATGGCTCGCCGACGCGCTCGTCCAGCACGTCTCCGGCGGCCATGCCGTGCTGTCGGTGTACGCCAACGATCCCGATCAGCTGAAGGATGCGCCGCAGGATCTCGTCGGCGCGGTGCAGCAGGCGACCGCGCGCAGCATCCGTCCGTTCCGCGAGCGGATCTCCCGCAACCAGACGAACTGGGCCGTCGTGGCCGCGTCGGCGGCGTCGTGGGCGCGCCGCGTGTTTCCCGACGTCGAACCGGCGCAGCAGGTCGATCGCCTGTGGAGCGCGATCGCGACGCTGTGCCGCCTCAACTGCCCCGATCCGATTGCGGCGTGGGAACGGCATCTCGCGGATCTCGCGGCGCGCACGGATCGCCTCAACGCGAAGCAGTACAGCGCGCTGACGTACGCCGGTCCGGGAACGTCGCTGACGATCGGCCTGCCGCCGGCGCACGTGTGGGTGGGCGGCCGATCGGCGAGCAGCGCCGGCATTCGCTTCGCGCCGAACCTGCCGACCGAAGAAGTGTTCACGATGCCGCACAAGGATCGCGTCGACGGCGTCGTACGATCCACGAAGCCGCTCAGCTACGGCGGCACGCTGATCGAGAACTTCAGCCTGCGCTTCGAGCGCGGGCGCGTCGTCGAGGTGAAGGCGGAGAAGAACCAGGGTGTGCTGCAGCGCCTGGTGGACATGGATGCCGGCGCGGCGCGCCTCGGCGAAGTGGCGCTCGTCTCCGAGAGCTCGCCGGTGGCGAAGACCGGACTGCTCTTCTACAACACGCTGTTCGACGAGAACGCGGCAAGCCACATCGCGCTCGGCGCGGCGTACAAGTTCACGCTGCAGGGCGGCGAGGCGATGAGCGACGAAGCGTTCGAGCAGGCGGGCGGCAACCGCAGCGCGGCGCACGTCGATTTCATGATCGGATCGGCGGAGCTCGACGTCGACGGCGTGCTGCCGAGCGGCGCGTCCGAGCCGGTGCTGCGCAAAGGCGAGTGGATATGATGCCGCGCATGCGCGCTCATCGATCGATCGCCGGCGGCGCCGCGGCCGC
>Ga0075434_100005434_pt1 | contig 11603 bp, 7 predicted proteins | sample RhiMethybrSRZTD3_FD_75298 | JGI IMG/M metagenome (GOLD analysis project Ga0075434, IMG submission 75298) | Populus rhizosphere microbial communities from Tennessee, USA - Rhizosphere MetaG P. TD hybrid SRZTD3 | ecosystem: Host-associated > Plants > Roots > Rhizosphere > Soil | place: USA... | reverse complement strand
TGATGATGTCCGGATGGCACATCGCCCGAACGGCGAACCTGCAGTACACGCTCGACTGGCGCGACGATGCAGCGACGAAGACGATGATGGCGGACCTGGAACAGGCGATCGCGGTCGAGCGTTCGGGAGCGCCGACGACGTTGGGCGTCCAATGGAACTACGCACCGGCCGCCGCTTACTACGCCCATCGCCACCAGCCGGTCGACATCGATGTCGTCGTCCTGCCCTCTGGACGCAGCGTCGACTTCGTGTACCTCGCCGAACGCCACGCGTCCCCATCCGCGCGCATCATCCGACGCTACCCGGTCTCCGCGACGGCGCTGGTGCGGCCCTAGCCTGAGTGAGAGACGTTGCTGTCTCGCTGCTGCTTGTCGAAGGCAAACAGGAGGAAGGGATCTCTACGTCTCCTGTTTGATCTTGGTGGTCGGCTGTCGTTTGACTAGTAGCGGCGCTTCTGCTGGCGCACGATATCGAACTTCGCCGTGTCGGCGATTGCCATCACCGCCATGACGCCCGCCTGCACGGGATCGCTGACGACGAGATCGGCGGCGTCGGGAACGCTGCCCGCCATGTTCAGCGAGATCACGTAGGTGCCCTTTTTCCGCACGTCCTCGACGGCGCGCGTAATCTCCCCTCCCATGAGCGATCCCGCGAGCACCAGCAGCCGGACCCGCGGCAGCCGGACGACGGCGCGCACAGCCGCGGCCAACTCCGCCTCGCCGACGAGTGGAATGGTGTCCACCGAGATCCGCTCGCCGCGGATGTTGTGGCGGTCGGCTTCCGCAATCGCCCCGAGTGCCACCTGGCCGACCTGCGCCCCGCCGCCCATGACGATGATCCGCTTTCCATAGATCTTCGCGAGCGACGGCGTCTCCTCGAGCCGCAGCACTCCGGGCAGTCCGCGCAGCTCATCCAGCAATGCACCACGCGCACCATCGTCGGTCAGCGTGAACTCGAGATAGATGTCGGAAACTTCGCCGCCGCTGTGCATGTCGACGTAGGTGATGTTCGCCTTGCGCTCCGCGAGCACGCGCGTGACGCCGAAGAGCATGCCAGGCTGATCCGAAACGGTGACGAGGACGGCGTGTCCGCTCATGAGCCGTTTATTGTATGCTGCGCGCCGGTAGGGCCGGCCTTCAGGCCGGCCATCCACAATCATGCGATCAACTCTCTTCGCTGCCGCTCTTGCCACCACGTCGCTCGCAGCGCCGCGCGCGCAGCCGCTGACGGCTCCCTCAGCGCCAGCGCTCACTGTACCGGCGGGGTTCGTCGTCGAGCGCGTGGCGGGACCGCCGCTCGTCAACCGGCCGATCGTCGGGGATTTCGACGACCAGGGACGGCTGTATGTCGCGGATTCGTCAGGCTCGAACGACAGGACCGACAAGCAGGTCGTGGACAGGCCTCATCGCATTGTTCGGCTCGAAGACACGAATGGCGACGGCCTCTTCGATAAGAGCGTCGTCTTTGCCGACAAGATGATGTTTCCCGAAGGAACGATGTGGCTCGATGGATCGTTGTACGTCGCGGCGCCGCCGAGCATCTGGAAGCTGACCGACACGAACGGCGACGGCGTCGCCGACCAGCGCGAGGAGTGGCATCAGGGAAAGACGCTGACCGGCTGCGCGAACGATCTGCACGGACCGTATCTCGGCCCCGACGGCTGGATCTATTGGACGAAGGGGGCATTCGCGGAACAGACGTACGACCGGCCCGGCAAATCGCCGTTCGTCACACGCGCCTCGCACATTCTCCGGCGCCGTCCCGGGGATTCCACCATCGACGTCGTCATGACTGGCGGGATGGACAATCCTGTCGACGTTGCGTTCACGGCCGCCGGAGAACGGATTCTGACGTCCACGTTCGTGGAGCAGCCGCAGGCGGGCCGCCGCGACGGTCTGATCCATGCCATCTACGGCGGCGTCTACGGGAAGATCAACGCGGTTGTGGATGGCCACAAACGTACGGGAGATCTGATGCCGGTGCTCGCGCAGCTGGGCCCCGCCGTTCCATCGGGCCTGACGCGCTACACATCGACCTCGTTTGGCGACGGCTTCCGGAACAACTTCTTCGCCACGATGTTCAACCTGCGGAAGGTCGCGCGCTACGTGCTGGAGCCGTCCGGCGCGACGTTCTCCGTTCACGATTCCGATTTTGTGACGTCGGAGAATCGCGACTTTCATCCGACGGACGTCATCGAGGACGCAGATGGCAGTCTGCTCGTCATCGATACGGGCGCCTGGTACAAGCTGTGTTGCCCGACATCCCAGCTGGCGAAGCCTGACGTGCTCGGCGGGATTTATCGAGTACGGCGTATGGGCGCGCCGCGCGTGCGCGATCCGCGTGGCCTGAGCATCGCGTGGACGGCTGCACCCTCCGATCTCACGCGGCTGCTCGGCGATCCGAGGCCTGCGGTCCAGAACAGGGCGGTCCGTGAGCTGGGGGCCCGGGGCGAGGACGCAATCCCCGCCCTCACTGACGTACTGAAGCTGTCGCCGTCAGCCGACGCGCGGCGGAATGCGGTGTGGTCGCTGACGCGCATCACGGGTGCGCGCGCGCGGGCAGTGACGCGTGGCGCGCTCGCCGATCGTGACGAGGACGTGCGGCACGCCGCAATCCATTCGGTGGGACTGCTCCGTGATGGCGGCGCCGTCGACGCGATTCGCGGCGCCCTCAAGACGGGTTCGCCAGCGATCCAGCGCGCAGCCGCGGAAGCGCTCGGCCGCATCGGCGATCCTCGGGCGATCCCCGATCTCCTCACCGCCGCCGCGGGAGCCGTCGATCGGGTTCTGGAACACTCGCTCACGTACGCGCTCATCGAGATCAACGAGCCTGCCATGACGACCGCATCGGCAACGCAAGCGAGCAGCGCGCGTTCGAAGCGGGCGGCGCTCATCGCGCTCGATCAGATGGATCGGCGCACGCTCGATGCCGACACGGTAATTCCGCTGCTGGATGCGAGCGATGCGTTGTTGAAGGAGACCGGCTGGTGGATTGCGGGCCACCACCCCGAGTGGGGCGATGCGCTGGCCCGATTCTTCAGCGCGCACCTTTCGGACGCGTCGCTCGGCGCGGCCGATCGCGAACTGCTCGAGCAGAAGATCGTCCAGTTCGGCGACAACCCGGCGATTCAGTCGCTGGTCGCGTCGCTCGTCGACCGTGCTGCCGCGAAGGATGCACAGCTTGCGGTGCTCCGTACCATGGCGACGATTGCACGCACGCGGCTCAAGACGCTGCCGGACGTCTGGAACGATCCGCTGCGCAATACCCTTCGAGCGGGCGACGTGGAGGTTGTCAATCAGGCGGTCTCGGTCGTTCGGGCGGTCGCGGCGCCGAAGGGCGTCGCGCCGGTCCTGCAGGAATCGCTGCTGCGCGTCGTGCGCGATCCCGCGCAGCCGCTGGAGACACGTCTCGCCGCAATCGCTGCCGCGGCCGAGGGGCTCGCACGGATCGACGCCGATGTCTTCGAGGTCATTCGAGCGGGCCTGGATCCCGGTGAGCCCGTTGGGACGCGAACGGCAGCCGCCGCCGTCGTCGAGCGAGCGAAGCTCGACGCCACGCAGCTCGTCGCGCTCGCGCCATCGCTGCGATCGGCGACGCCTCTCGAGCTCCCGCGAGTGCTGCGCGCATTCGCGAACGGAGGCGACGAGCGCGCGGGGCACGCAATGGTTTCCGCGCTGCGGGATTCGAAGAGCCGCTCGAGCATCCGCGCGGATGTGCTGCGGCCGATCCTGGCGAAGTATCCGTCCACGATCCAGAGCGAGGGGGACGAGCTGTTGACGTCGATCACGGCGGACGTCGCCGAGCAGGCGCGCCGGCTCGAGACGCTGCTCGCGACGCTGCCATCCGGGGAGATCACGCGGGGGCAGGCCGTCTTCAACAGCGCGAAGGTGGCGTGCTCGTCGTGCCACATGATCGGCTACATCGGCGGCCGCATCGGCCCGGACCTCACACGGATCGGCGAGGTGAGAAGCGAACGCGATCTCCTCGAAGCGGTCGTCTTTCCGAGCGCGAGCTTCGCGCGCGGCTACGAGCCGGTCGTCATCAGGACGAAGTCTGGCGAAATGAGAACGGGTGTCCTTCGCAACAACGATCTCCCGGATGAAATCGTGCTCGGAACTGAGCGTGAAGACGTCCGCATCCCGCGGCGCGACATCGTCGACATGCAGCCCGGCACCGTCTCGCTGATGCCCCCCGGCCTCCCCGACCAGCTCACGCAACAGGAGCTGGCCGACCTGCTCGCATTTCTCAAGGCCACCCGCCGGGGCGCCTGATGAACGTCCGCGCGGCGGTTCCGACGCTGACCGTTGTCGGCATCCTGTCGGCGGCGACGCTCTCTTCGCGCGCCACGACAATCGCCGGCGGCGGCAATGTCGACTGGCCGGTCTACCGTGGTGATCCAGCCGGCACGCAGTACTCCTCGCTGGCATTCATCCATGCGGCCAACGTACACACGCTGAGGCCTGCGTGGGTCTATCACACCGGCGACGCGACGCAGCGCTCGACGATGCACGTGAATCCGATCGTGGTGGACGGCGTCATGTACATCACGACGCCGAGTTTGAAGGCGGTCGCGCTCGATGCAGCCACCGGCCGCGAGCTCTGGGCGTTCGACCCCGCGCCCTATAACGAGGGGCGTGCGGTCATCCGACTGCGCAATCGCGGCGTGACGTACTGGAAGGGCACGCAAGGCGAACGCATCTTCGATTTCGTGAAGGACCGCGTCTACGCGCTCGACGCAAAATCAGGTCAGCCGATTCGGCCGTTCGGGAAGGACGGCTACATCGATCTGCGCGAGGATCTCGGAGTCGATCCGGCCACCGTGTCGCTCGAGATGACGTCGCCAGGCGCCGTCTACAAGGACCTGCTGATCCTGGGATCACGCGTGAACGAGAGCTATGACGCATCGCCGGGCCACATTCGTGCCTACGACGCAGTGACCGGACGGCTTCGCTGGATCTTCCACACGATTCCTCAGCGCGGTGAATTCGGATTCGACACCTGGACGCGGGTCGAAGGGGAGAATTACGGCGGTGCGAACGCGTGGGGCGGCATCACGGTCGACGAACGCCGCGGCTGGATCTTCTGCGCGACAGGATCCGCGACCGATGATTTCTACGGCGCGTTCCGGCGCGGTGCGAACCTCTTCGCCAACAGCGTGCTCGCGCTCGACGCGGCGACCGGCGCGCGCAAGTGGCACTACCAGACCGTCCATCATGATTTGTGGGACTACGACAATCCGCCGGCACCCATCCTCGCAACGATTACGGCCGGCGGTTCATCGCGCGACGTCGTCGTGCAGCTCACGAAGATGGGATTCACGTTCGTGCTGGATCGCGACACGGGCGAATCGTTGTTCCCCGTTCAGGAAATGCCCGTGCCGCGATCGACCGTGCCCGGTGAAGCGGCGTGGCCAACGCAGCCCGTCCCCGTCAAGCCGCGGCCGCTCGTGCGGCAGTCGCTGACCGAGGCCGATCTCACGAACATTTCGCCTGCGGCGCACGCGTACGCGGTGCGGGAATTCGCCAGGTATCGATCGGGACCGATTTTCACGCCGCCAACGCTGCAGGGAACGCTGACGCAGCCGGGGCACCTCGGCGGCAGCGAATGGCACGGCGCGGCGTTCGATCCAGGTCTGAACGTGCTGTACGTGAATGTCAACGACGCGCCGACCATCAATCGGCTCCGGCCGATCCATACCGTTCCCGCGGGTACGCGCGCGACGCCGCAACAGCTCGGGCGATGGATCTACGAGAGGACGTGCGCCTCGTGCCATGGCAGCGAGCGTCAGGGCTCCCCTCCGCTGACGCCACCGCTGCTCAACGTCGCGATTGGAAAGGCGGGCATCGAGGCGACGATTCTCGAGGGACGCAACGGCATGCCGGCGTTCCGTCAGTTCAACGCCAACGAGCTGAAGGCGCTCGTCGAGTACGTTGCCGGCCCGCCGGGATCGAAAGTGATCGAGTTGTCACTACCGGGAGCGCCGGAGCGATACACGATCGAGGAGTACAGGGTATTCGCCGACCAGGATGGTGTGCCCGCGGTCGCGCCGCCGTGGGGAACGCTGAACGCTCTGGACCTGGCAAGCGGCGAGCTTCTCTGGAAAGTGCCGCTCGGCGAGTATCCGCAACTCGTCGCGAAGGGCATTCGCAATACGGGCTCGATGAACTACGGCGGCGCCGTCGCGACGGCGGGCGGCATCGTCTTCATCGGCGCAACCGCAGACGAGAAGTTTCGCGCGTTCGAGAGCCACTCGGGCCGGGTGCTGTGGGAATACCAGCTGGCCGCAGGCGGGTACGCCACACCCAGCGTTTACATGACCGGCGGCAGAGAGTACGTCGCCATCGCGGCGGGCGGCGGCGGGAAGAACGCCACGAAGTCTGGCGACGCGATCATCGCATTCGCACTGCCGGATGCGAAGGAGAGCGACTCGATCGCTCCTGCGGAGTGGACCGAACTCTTCGATGGCTCGACGTTGAACGGATGGGTGCACCTGAACGGCGCGCACCAGTACACGGTGGAAGATGGGGCGATCGTCGGCCGCACGGTCGAACGGAGCGCAACGCAGAACTCATTCCTGTGCTCGCTGGCGCAGTTCGATGACTTCGAGCTCGAGCTCGACACGATGGTCGACCGCGTCACCAATCAGGGAATCCAAGTCAGGACGCGCGTGAGGCCGGTCGCCGGACCGGGGAAAGGCTCCGAATATGCGCCGGGACGCGTATTCGGCCCTCAAGTCGAAGTCCGGCGTTTCTATAAGGGCCTACCGACGACCGGACTGCTCTATGGCGAAGCGCTCGGGACCGGCTGGCTATCCTCGCAGCAGAAGATCGAGAACGGCCATCATTACTTCCTCGACGAGGGCTGGAACCGCCTGCGCATCGTCGCGGAGGGGCCGCGGATTCGAACGTGGGTCAACGGACAGCCGATTGAAGATCTCGTGAACGACGACGTCTATCGCACTCATCCGAGCGGCCACGTCTGCCTGCAGATTCACGGGTTGAGCGAGCGGGAGCTGTCAGGCCCGTACGCCGGGTCAGGGCTGACGACGAACGAGCCGCTCATCAGCCGCTGGCGCCAGATTCGCGTTCGTCACATCACCAGATAGCCGTATCATAGAGATGCCTGCCGTAGCGGGGGTCATGTTTGACCCCGGTCTGATCCCTATGAAATCGATTCTACTCATCGCGCTTGCGCTGACGCTCGCGCAACAGCCCACGTTCCGCACGGGCGCGAAGACCGTCGCGGTCTACGCAACCGTCACCGACAAAAGCGGCCGCCTCATGCCCGATCTGCAGCGCGATGCATTCGAAGTGCGCGACGGCGGCAAGCCGCAGCCAATCACCGTGTTCTCGAACGAAGTCCAGCCGATCAGCGTCGTCATCATGCTCGACCGCAGCGGCAGCATGCGCGGGAACGTCGGGCTGGTCGAGCGCGCCGCGGAGGAGTTCGTGCAGCGCCTCGGTCCCGGCGACGCGGCGCGGATCGGCACGTTCGCCGATCGCATCGAGATTAGGCCCGAGACGTTCACGAGCGACAAGGAGGCGCTCCTGAGCATCCTCCGCCGCAATTCTTCCGTCACAGGTCCCACGCCGCTGTGGAACGCCACCGACGAGGCAATCGCCACACTGCGCGAGCGGGAAGGCCGCAAGGTGATCCTCCTCTTCAGCGACGGCGGCGACGCGCCGAGCAACTTCAAGCTGAACAACCGCAGCATCATGGACGTGATGCGCCGCGCGCAGCAGGAAGACGTCATGGTGTACGCGATCGGGCTTCAAACGACCGTGCTCCTCGGTCCGTCCGGACGCGGCGGGATCGGATCGTTCGGCGGATCGATGACCTCGATGCGGCCCGATCCCGGGCTCGCCACGATCGCCGACGACACGGGCGGCGGGTACTTCGAGCTGACGCGCGCCGAGAACCTCGGCGAGACGTTCGCGCAGGTCGCCGAGGAGCTCCACCATCAGTACGCGCTGGGATTCGCGCCGTCGAGGCTCGACGACCGGATGCACAAGATCGAGGTGCGGGTCACCGAGCGAGGCGCAAAGGTGCGGAGCCGGAAGGAGTACTTCGCGAAGGCGGGGGAATCGAGCGTCCAGTGAATCGCGACGACCAGCCGTCGCGCCGATCGAGCGCCAGCGGCTTGACGTCGCCGGCACGCTGACCGGCCGCAACCGCGGCGGCGAGGTATGTCTCCGCGGCGCGAGCCGCACGGAAGACCCGCACGGCGCCAAGCTGCCCAAGAAGCCGCGCGTAGCCGTAGTGGAAATTCGCGCGCAGCATCCGATCGATTCTGTCCCCGAGGCCGACGAGTGTCTCGTCGTCAGCCTCGGTGTCGACGTAGAGGACATACGCGGGCGGCGAGAGATCGCGATCGCAGGCGAGCATCGCAAAGACCGGCCGCGCGGAAGCTAACGCGTCGCGAAGCACGGCGCCGACGTGCGCTTCGTGAAGCTTCTCGCCGAACCAGTCGGACACATATCCGTGTCTGCCTGTAAGGCGGATCACCGGGCACTCCCGCTCGTGTCCGATGACCTCGACCACGTCGTTCAGGCGATATCGATATAAACCGCCGGCCGTCGTCAGAATGACCGCGTACCGTTGACCGGCTTCGAGCTCGTGTGCCAGAAGCGGTGAACGTTCGTCGACATCGCCGTGTGAATCGACCGGCGCGAGCTCGAAAAAGTGGGACCGCGCCGCAAGAACGGACCCGTCGCGCCCACCGAGCGGCACGGATACGAAACCTTCGGTGGCAATCACCCCCTTCGGCTGAATACGGGCTTGCGGAAACAGCGCTGCGAGTTGCGTGGCCGGCGCGGCGGCGTTCGCATCCGCCCAGCAGCTGATGAGCCTCAGACGCGGCCAGAGGATCGCGTGCCGCTCGGAACTCGCAGAAGCATTCAACGCCTGGCGCAGCACATGTGCGCGCCGCGGCGTGTCATGGAGATCGCGCAGCAGCCGGTCCGCGCAAGGCAGGAGGCCGTCGACGATGATGGACAGGAACGTCGGGTTCCAGATCGAAATCAAGCGGAGTGAGTCGCTGCGCACGAGCGCGAGCAGCGTCTCGTACTGAAACTCCTGGATGTCCGCAAGATGCCTCAGTGACGCGGGCGCAGCCATCACCGCCCGAACCAGCGCACCGCGCCACCCTCCGACATACGCAGAGTCATCGTCGAACCCGATCGGAATGCCTCCCGGAGTTCGCGTCGCGCCGGAGGTTACGGGGCTGACCGACCAGTACGCCTGGCCGCGCATCAAGTCCGGATCGCTCGTGAAGAGATCGGCGATCCACGTCTTGATTGCGCGCCGGAATTGATCCTGCAGCAATCGCGTGTACGGGATGAGCTTCGTCGGCGCCGCGGACCCGCTCGTCGGCTCGAACAGCCGGACGCGCTCGCGCGTGAGCACACCGCGTTCCCCCGCGGCAATCCGCCGGATGTCGGGCTCGTACTCGTCGTAGGAGCGGATCGGAACGCGCGTCTGATACTCGCGCGCGGTCGTCACGGTCCTCAGCCCGTAACGCCGGCCGAACACCGTGCCTTCGTTCGCTCGAAGGATCTCGCGGAGGACTTGCAGTTGCGCGTCGCGCACACGGCCCGTGGCTGCGCGAAAGCGGGACGCTTCGCGCAGACAGCCCGCAAGCCACAGGCCGTTCGCCGCGGCGGAAATCATCGAGAGACCATTCGAAGCCCGGCGCGCGTCAGGTTCGCGCGGGAGAGCTCTGCGATGCACGCGAGCTCGTCTCCCTGGCCATGTCCCGGGTTCGTGCGCGCAAAGAACGCGATGCGTGGATCGCGCAGGCGTTCATCGGTAATCTCCGCGACGCCGCGCCGGAGCGGCGTCGGGTTCCTGAAGCGGACGATGCCGAGATCGGGGAGATACTCGGCGCCGAAGCGCTGCTCGCCCAGAGTGTCGAGAAGGTCGCGGACGTGCGGCGGCGTCGGCGCTTCCATGGTTGGGTAGAACTCGCGGAAGAACAGCGGCAGGAAGCGCCAGGTCTTGTAGCCGGACGAGATGAGAAACCAGTAAACGGATGTCTGCGGGTCCGCGGCGGCGATGCGCTCGGCCTCGGCGAACACGGTGGCGCCCCACGCGCGGCTCAGCACCGTCTCTCCCCAGAACTCGCGATCGATGATGGTATCGCCCGAGAAGAACGCGACGACGCCGGGCCGTGGCGTCATGCGCGCGAAGGTGGAAAACCCCTGAATGCGGCCCGACGCGTCGTCGCGCAGCAGAATCACGGCCTCCTTCTCGCGCAGGTCGGCCTCGAAGCGCTCGCGCGTGGTGCCATCGAAGTAGGTGCGCAGCAGCGCGTACATCTCGTGACGCTCGCTTAGCGTGACGTCGGCAATCGGCGCGACCGTTCCGGCGAGGCGCGCGTGCACGTTTGCAGGCCGGCCCTTCAGGGCCGGCAGATCAGAGCGTGGCGATGTCGAGGTACGCGGGGCGTGCATCGAGCGGTTCATAACAGGGACCTCCATCGGGCCAGGACGCCAGATACAGACGGCTGGGATATGCGACGTGCGGATGGGCGCGCGCGACGTCGAGCAGCGGATCGCGCGTGTCGAGTCCGACGAGCAAGTAATCGAATCCGCGGGCGGCGGCGATCGCGCAGACTTCGCGTAGCAGAGACTCGAACACCGCCGGATCGTCGCCGGCGATGCAGACGAGCGACGCGTACGCGCTTCGCAACTCGGTTCCGGGCCGTGGCAACAGCGGAGCGGCCGCACGGAGCCAACCGGAGTAGCCGCGGATGACCGATTGCTTGTACGCGGATTGATCCCACAGCGCGATGACTCCGGCGATGGCGCCTTCGCGGCGCGCAACGCAGATGTCGTCCAGTGTGAGTCCGTAGTCTGCAAGTCCGCGCAGCCCATCGACCGTCCAGATGGATGACAGCTGCCGCCGCGGCCCCTCGCGCCGGAGGAATTCCGCGATCTCTTCGAGCGATGAGGACGGCCGGCCTGAAGGCCGGCCCCACCGGCTTGAAGGCCGGCCCCACCGGCTTGAAGGCCGGCCCCACCGGCTTGAAGGCCGGCCCCACCGTTGCATCGGCCGCCGCAGGCGCAGCGCGAGCGTCACGTAACGCGCGACTTCGCGGAACTCCGGAAAGCCGCGTCGTCGTCTCCGCACGAGCACTCCGGTCGCTTCGTCGTTCCCTTCGACGATCGATGCGAGATACGCCGGAAGCGGATCCTTCCGATGCATCGCCTCGAGCATCGCGAAGCCGCGCGAGACGAGCCATCGCCCGCGGTATCGCTCGTCGACGCGAAGCTGGCCCAGGTAACCGATGCGCTGCTCGCATCCGTTCAGAAACACCTGCCGAATCGACCGGCACGCCACGCCGACGACGTCGCCATCGGGCACCGATCGCGCGACGACGATCTGGTACTCCTCGCCCGTGACCGCACACCCCAGCGAGAAATCCGGCTCACGGCAGAATGACAACCGCACGCGGCCGGGCATCGCCTGGCTTCGCAGGAGCCTTCTCACTCCGGCATCGTCCGTCTCGGAGGCCAGACCGATCGCGACGGTCATGACGCCAGCGCCGGCGCTGCGGCAGCCTTGATCAAGGAGCCCGAATACGACTCGTCGCCGAGCGGAAA
>Ga0075434_100005433_pt1 | contig 11604 bp, 7 predicted proteins | sample RhiMethybrSRZTD3_FD_75298 | JGI IMG/M metagenome (GOLD analysis project Ga0075434, IMG submission 75298) | Populus rhizosphere microbial communities from Tennessee, USA - Rhizosphere MetaG P. TD hybrid SRZTD3 | ecosystem: Host-associated > Plants > Roots > Rhizosphere > Soil | place: USA... | reverse complement strand
CACGCGGCGCAGCATCTGCCGCACGATCACCTCGATGTGCTTGTCGTTGATCTTCACGCCCTGCAGGCGGTAGACGTCCTGCACCTCGTCGATGATGTAGCGCGCGAGCTCCTCGATGCCGAGCAGGCGCAGGAGATCATGCGGATCGACCGGCCCGTCGACGATCATCTCGCCCTTGTTCACCACCTGGCCGTCGTGCACCAGCAGGTGCTTGTCCTTGGCGATCAGGTACTCGTGCTCCTGCTTGTCTAGGTCGGTGATCACCAGGCGCTGCTTGCCCTTGGTGTCCTTGCCGAAGCTCACGGTGCCGGTGACTTCCGCCAGCATCCCCGCGTCTTTCGGCGAGCGCGCCTCGAACAGCTCCGCCACCCGCGGCAGGCCGCCGGTGATGTCGCGCGTCTTCGAGACCTCCTGCGGGATACGCGCCAGCACCTCGCCGACCTGCACCTGCTGGCCGTCGCGCACGGCGATTACCGCGCCCACGGGAAAGCTGATGTTCACGGCGTGGTCCGTGCCAGCGATGCGCACCTCTTCGCCCGCCTCGTTGATCAGCTTCACCGACGGGCGCTGGCCTTTGCCGGCGGCGATGCGCCGCTTGGCGTCGATCACCACCAGGGTCGAGAGGCCGGTGACGTCGTCGATCTGCTTGGCGACGGTGGCGCCCTCCTCGACGTGCTCGAACTTCACCGTGCCGGCGTACTCGGTGATGATCGGCCGGTGGTGCGGGTCCCAGTTGGCGAGCGTCTTGCCCGCGCGCACCGTGTCGCCGTCGGCGACAGAGAGCAGCGCGCCGTACGGCACCTTGTGGCGCTCGCGCTCGCGGCCGTTGTCGTCGGTGATGATCACCTCGCCGGAGCGGCTGATGACCACCTTGTCGCCCTTGGCGTTGGACAGGTAGCGCATGGTCGCGGTGAAGCGGACCGTGCCCGCCGATTTTGCCTCGACGTGGCTCTGCACCGCCGTGCGCGAGGCCGCGCCGCCGATGTGGAAGGTGCGCATGGTGAGCTGCGTGCCCGGCTCGCCGATCGACTGCGCGGCGATCACGCCGATGGCCTCGCCGACGTTCACCGGCGAGCCCCGGCCGAGGTCTCGGCCGTAGCACTTCGAGCAGACTCCCCAGCGCGTATCGCACGACAGCGCCGTGCGCACCTTGACCTCGTCGATGCCGACGTTGTCGATCGAATCGACCCCCTCCTCGTCGATCAGGGTGCCCGCGGGGAACAGCACGTCCTGCGTCTCGGGATGGATCAGGTCGACCGCCAGCGTGCGGCCGAGGATTCGCTCCCTCAGCGCCTCGACCACCTCGCCGCCCTCGACCAGCGCCTTCATCGACACGCCGTTCTGCGTCTGGCAGTCGTCTTCGGTGACCACCAGGTCCTGCGTCACATCGACCAGGCGCCGCGTCAGATAGCCCGAGTTGGCGGTCTTCAGCGCCGTGTCGGCGAGGCCCTTGCGCGCGCCGTGGGTGGAGATGAAGTACTGCAGCACGTTCAGGCCTTCGCGGAAATTCGCGGTGATCGGCGTCTCGATGATCGAGCCGTCGGGCTTGGCCATCAGGCCGCGCATGCCCGCCAGCTGGCGGATCTGCGCCGCCGAGCCGCGCGCGCCCGAGTCGGCCATCATGTAGATCGAGTTGAACGCCTCCTGCTTCACCTTCTTGCCGTGGCGGTTCTCGACCTCTTCCTGGCCGAGCTGCTCCATCATCACCTTGCCGACCTGCTCGCCGCAGCGCGACCAGATGTCGACCACCTTGTTGTAGCGCTCGCCGGCGGTCACCAGGCCCGAGGTGTACTGGTTCTCGATCTCCTTCACCTCGGTCTCGGCCGCCTTGATCAGGTCCTGCTTCTGCGCCGGGATCGACATGTCGTGCACGCCGAACGAGATGCCGGCGCGCGTCGCGATGCTGAACCCGGACTGCATCAGCTTGTCGGCGAAGATCACCGTCTCGCGCAGGCCGCAGCGGCGGAAGCCGACGTTGATCAGGCGCGAGATCTCCTTCTTCTTGAGCGGCTTGTTGAGCAGCTCGAAGGACAGGCCCGCGGGCAGGATCTCGGAGAGCAGCGCGCGGCCGACCGTCGTCTCGTAGCGGGTGGTTTTCTCGCTCAGCTCTCCCGCTTCGGAAATTTCCTTTTCCTTGATCCGTACCCAGACGCGCGCGTTCAGCTCGACCTGGCGCGAGTCGTAGGCGCGGTGCAGCTCCGCGAGATCCGCGAAGCTCATGCCCTCGCCCTTGGCGTTGATGCGCTCGCGCGTGGCGTAGTAAAGCCCCAGCACGATGTCCTGCGACGGCACGATGATCGGCTCGCCGTTGGCGGGTGAGAGGACGTTGTTCGACGCCAGCATCAGCGTGCGCGCCTCCATCTGCGCCTCGAGCGACAGCGGCACATGCACCGCCATCTGGTCGCCGTCGAAGTCGGCATTGAATGCCGCGCAGACGAGCGGATGCAGCTGGATCGCCTTGCCCTCGATCAGCACCGGCTCGAACGCCTGGATGCCCAGGCGGTGGAGCGTCGGCGCGCGGTTGAGCAGCACCGGGTGCTCGCGGATCACCTCTTCCAGGATGTCCCAGACCTCGGCGACTTCCTGCTCGACCAGCCGCTTCGCGGCCTTGATCGTCGTCGCGAGGCCGAGCAGCTCCAGCTTGTTGAAGATGAACGGCTTGAACAATTCCAGCGCCATCTTCTTGGGCAGGCCGCACTGGTGCAGCTTGAGCTGCGGCCCGACCACGATTACCGAGCGGCCCGAGTAGTCGACGCGCTTGCCGAGCAGGTTCTGGCGGAACCGGCCGCCCTTGCCCTTGATCATGTCGGCGAGCGACTTGAGCGGCCGCTTGTTCGCGCCGGTCATCGCCTTGCCGCGGCGGCCGTTGTCGAGCAGCGAGTCGACCGCCTCCTGCAGCATGCGCTTCTCGTTGCGCACGATGATCTCCGGCGCCTTCAGCTCCAGCAGGCGCTTCAACCGGTTGTTGCGGTTGATGACGCGCCGGTAGAGGTCGTTCAGGTCGGACGTCGCGAAGCGGCCGCCGTCCAGCGGCACCAGCGGGCGGAGCTCCGGCGGCAGCACCGGCAGCACTTCCATGATCATCCAGTCGGGCTTGATGTTCGAGGCCTTGAAGCCCTCGAGCACTTTCAGCCGCTTGGCGTATTTCTTGATCTTGGCGTCGCTCGAGGTGGCCTCGAGCTCCTTGCGCAGGTTGTCGATCTCCTTGTTGAGGTCGAGCGCGCGCAGCAGCGCCCTGATTCCTTCCGCGCCCATCGAGGCGTGGAAGTCGTCGCCGAACTCCTCCACCTTGGCGAGGTAGTCGTCCTCGGTGAGGAGCTGGCAGCGGCGCAGCGGCGTGAGGCCCGGGTCGGTGACGACATAGGCCTCGAAATAGAGCACGCGCTCGATATCGCGCAGCGTCATGTCGAGGACCAAGCCGAGCCTGGAGGGCAGCGACTTCAAGAACCAGATGTGCGCCACGGGGCTCGCCAGCTCGATATGGCCCATCCGTTCCCGCCGGACCTTCGCCAACGTCACTTCGACCCCGCACTTTTCACAAATGACGCCGCGGTGCTTCAGGCGCTTGTACTTGCCGCACAGGCACTCGTAGTCCTTGATCGGCCCGAAGATCTTGGCGCAGAAAAGCCCGTCCCGCTCCGGCTTGAAGGTGCGGTAGTTGATGGTCTCGGGCTTCTTCACCTCGCCGTAGGACCACGAGCGGATCTTCTCGGGCGAAGCGAGCCCGATCTTGATTGCGTCGAACTCCTCGTCCTGCTGGACCTGCTTGAAGAGCTCAAGAAGCGCTTTCATCAGTACCTCTCCAGATCGATGTCGATGCCAAGGGAGCGGATCTCCTTGACCAGCACGTTGAACGACTCGGGCATGCCCGCGTCGATCTTGTGGTCGCCCTTGACGATGTTCTCGTACACCTTGGTGCGGCCGGTGATGTCGTCGGACTTGACCGTGAGCATCTCCTGCAGCGTGTAGGCCGCGCCGTAGGCTTCCAGCGCCCAGACCTCCATCTCGCCGAAGCGCTGGCCGCCGAACTGCGCCTTGCCGCCAAGCGGCTGCTGCGTGACCAGCGAGTACGGCCCGGTCGAGCGCGCGTGCATCTTGTCGTCGACCAGGTGGTGCAGCTTCAGCATGTGCATGTAGCCGACGGTGACGTTGCGGTCGAAAGCCTCGCCGGTGCGCCCGTCGAAGAGCTGGACCTGCCCGGTGATCGGCAGGCCGGCCATCTCCAGCATGGCGTTGATCTCGCTTTCGGCCGCGCCGTCGAACACCGGCGTCGCGAACGGCACGCCCTCCTTGAGGTTCTGGGCGAGCTGCAGCACTTCGTCGTCGCTGAGCCTGGCCAGGTCCTTGTCCTCGCCGCTGCCGGCGTAGATGCGCTCGAGCAGCTTGCGGATTTCGGCCAGGCTCTGCTCGCGCGCCTTCTTCACCATCTCGCCGAGGCGCAGGCCGAGGCCCTTCGCCGCCCAGCCGAGGTGCGTCTCGAGGATCTGGCCGACGTTCATGCGCGAGGGCACGCCCAGCGGGTTGAGCACCAGGTCCATCGGCGTGCCGTCGGCCATGTGCGGTATGTCCTCCACCGGCACGATCTTCGAGATCACACCCTTGTTGCCGTGGCGCCCCGCCATCTTGTCGCCGGGCTGCAGGCGGCGCTTCACCGCCACGTACACCTTGACCATCTTCAGCACGCCCGGCGGCAGCTCGTCGCCCTGGGTGAGCTTCTTGCGCTTGGCCTCGAACATGGCGTCGAACTCGCGCCGCTTCTGCGCGAGCGAGTCCTTCAGGCCCTCGACCTGCGCGGCCGCTTCCTCGTTGGCGAGGCGGATGTCGAACCAGTCGAACTTCTCCAGGCCGGCGAGATAGTCCTTGGTGACTTTCGTCCCCTTCGCCAGGCGCTTGGGGCCGCCGTTGGCGCTCTTGTTCGTCAGCAGGCGCTCGAGACGCTCAAAAGTATCGCTTTCTACAATCCTCATCTGGTCGGCCAAGTCGGTCTTGTAGTGCTTGAGCTCGTCCTCGATGATGCTCTGGCTGCGCTTGTCGCGCTCGATACCCTCGCGCGTGAAGACCTGCACGTCGATCACGGTGCCGCTGATCCCCGAGGGAACGCGCAGCGAGGTGTCTTTCACGTCGGAGGCCTTCTCGCCGAAGATGGCGCGCAGCAGCTTCTCTTCCGGCGTGAGCTGGGTCTCGCCCTTCGGCGTCACCTTGCCCACCAGCACGTCGCCGGCCTCGACCTCGGCGCCGATGTAGACGATGCCCGACTCGTCCAGGCGCACCAGCTGCGCCTCGGACAGGTTCGAGATGTCGCGCGTGATCTCTTCCGGCCCGAGCTTGGTGTCACGCGCCACAACCGTCAGCTCCTCGATGTGGATCGACGTGAAGCGGTCGTCGGCCACCACCCGCTCGCTGATCAGGATCGAGTCCTCGAAGTTGAACCCGTTCCACGGCATGAACGCGACCAGCATGTTCTGGCCGAGCGCGAGCTCGCCCAGGTCGGTCGAGGCGCCGTCGGCCACCACGTCGCCCTTCGCCAGGCGCTCGCCCTGCTTCACGATCGGCCGCTGGTTGATGTTGGTGTTCTGGTTCGAGCGCGTGTACTTGGTGAGCTTGTAGATGTCGACGCCGACATCGCCGGCGACGGTCTCGTCGTCGTTCACCCGCACCACCACGCGGGTGGCGTCGACGTAGTCGACCACGCCGCCGCGCAGCGCGATCACGCAGGTGCCCGAGTCGATCGCCGCGGTGCGCTCGACCCCGGTGCCGACCAGCGGCTTCTCGGGCCGCAGGCAGGGCACCGCCTGGCGCTGCATGTTGGAGCCCATCAGGGCGCGGTTGGCGTCATCGTGCTCGAGGAACGGGATGAGCGAGGCGGCCACCGAGACGATCTGCGACGGCGCCACGTCCATGTACTGCACTTCCTCGGGCGACTTCAGCTCAAACTCGTTCTTGAAGCGGCACGAGACCAGCGTGTCGACGAGCTTGCCGCCCTTGTCGAGCGAGGCGTTCGCCTGGGCGATCACGTAGTTGCCTTCCTCGATGGCCGAGAGGAAGGCAATGTCGTTGGTCGCCTTGCCGTCCTTCACCTTCCGGTACGGGGTCTCGAGGAAGCCGTAGCGGTTGGTGCGCGCATAGAGCGCAAGCGAGTTGATCAGGCCGATGTTCGGGCCTTCCGGCGTCTCGATCGGGCACACCCGGCCGTAATGGGTCGGGTGCACGTCGCGCACTTCAAATCCCGCTCTCTCTCTCGTCAATCCACCGGGTCCGAGCGCCGAGACGCGCCGCTTGTGCGTGATCTCGGACAGCGGGTTGGTCTGGTCCATGAACTGGGAGAGCTGCGAGGAGCCAAAGAATTCCTTGATGGCGGCCGAGATCGGCTTGGCGTTGATCAGGTCGTGCGGCATCAGGTTCTCGGACTCGGCCTGCGACAGCCTTTCCTTTACTGCGCGCTCGACGCGCACCAGCCCGGCCCGGAACTGGTTCTCGGCGAGCTCGCCCACCGAGCGCACCCGGCGGTTGCCGAGATGATCGATGTCGTCGATCTCGCCGCGGCCGTTGCGCAGCTCGACCAGGATGCGGATCACCTCGACGATGTCCTTCGGCGAAAGGGTGAGCCGGTTCTCGATGCGCACCTCGAGCTTGGACTTGTCGATGCCCTTGGACTTGAGGTCGTGGAACATCTTGTCCACCACGGCCTGGGCGTCGGCCTCGGCGGCGATGCCTTCCAGGCTGACCTTGTTGAGCGACAGCTCGGGCACGTGCTTGAAGTAGCCGCGCAGCTCCTCCTCCGCCTCCTTCGGCAGGGCGAGGCTGCGGAAGCGCACCTGCCAGCTGAACTCGCTCGGCGCATTGACGCGGCGATTGAACTTCATGCGGCCCACCGCCGAGAGGTCGTAGCGCTCCTCGGCGAAGAACAGGCCGTTGAACAGCGCCTCGACGGCGTCTTCCGTCGGCGGCTCGCCGGGGCGCATCATGCGGTAGATCGCGACCCGCGCCGCGTTCATGTCCGCCGTCTCGTCGGCGCGCAGCGTCTGCGAGACATAGGGACCCTGGTCGAGGTCGTTGGTGAACAACGTCTGCACCTTGTCGACCTTCGACTCGCGCAGCTGCGCAAGCAGCGTCTCGGTGATCTCGTCGTTGGCGTTGGCGATGATCTCGCCGGTCTCCTTGTTGACCACGTTGTGCGCGAGCGTGCGCCCGAGGATGAACTCGTCAGGCGCCTCGATCTTCTTGATGCCGGCGCCCTCCATGTCGCGGATGTGCTTGACGGTGATGCGCTTGTCCTTGGCGACGATCACCTTGCCGGACTTGTCCTTGATGTCGAAGCGCGCCACCTCGCCGCGCAGCCGCTCGGGCACGACGTCGAACAGGACGTGGTCCTTCTCGATGTGGAAGGTGTCGAAGGCGAAGAACTCCTTCAGGATCCGTTCGGGCGTATAGCCGAGGGCCTTGAGCAGGATCGTCACCGGCATCTTGCGGCGGCGGTCGACGCGGAAGAAGACGATGTCCTTCGGGTCGAACTCGAAGTCGAGCCACGAGCCGCGGTAGGGGATGACGCGCGCCGAGAAGAGCAGCTTGCCGCTGGAATGCGTCTTGCCGCGGTCGTGCTCGAAGAACACGCCCGGCGAGCGGTGCAGCTGAGACACGATGACGCGCTCGGTGCCGTTGATGATGAAGGAGCCGGTGGTGGTCATGAGCGGGATCTCGCCCATGTAGACCTCCTGCTCCTTCACTTCCTTGGTGGTCGGCTTGGGCGCCTCCTTGTCCATGATCACCAGGCGCACCTTGGCGCGCAGCGGGCTGGCGTAGGTCAGGCCGCGCTGCTGGCATTCCTTGACGTCGAACGGCGGCTCCCCCAGCGAATAGCTGACGAACTCGAGGCGCGCATTCTGCGAGTGGCTGACGATCGGGAAGATCGAGGTGAACGCCGCCTGCAGCCCTTCGTTCCGGCGCCCCTCGGGCGGCATGTGCGCCTGCAGGAAAGCGGTGTAGGACTCGAGCTGCGTCGCGATCAGGAACGGCACCTTCTGCACGATCGCCCGCTTCGCGAAGCTCTTGCGGATGCGTTTACGCTCGGTCAAGGAATACGTCATTTAGGCTCCTGGTCGCCCAGCTGAAGAACAGAGGAAAAACCTTGCCGGAACAAGGTCTTTGCCCTGCTCTTCGGTCTCGGGGAGGGCTTTAAGACCCTCCCCGGATTCCGAAGTTCCTTACTTGATTTCAGCCTTCGCGCCCGCGTCGGTGAGCTTCTTCGCGATCGCGTCGGCATCGGCTTTCGAGACGCCCTCCTTCACCGGCTTGGGCGCGCCATCGACGAGGTCCTTGGCCTCCTTGAGGCCGAGGCTCGTGACTTCGCGCACCGCCTTGATCACGTTGACCTTGTTGTCGCCAACGGCGGTCAGCATCACGGTGAACTCGGTCTTCTCTTCGGCCGGCGCCGCGCCGGCGGCCGCGCCGCCGGCGGCCGGGCCTGCCATGACGGTGGCCGCGGCAGCCGAGACGCCGAACTTCTCTTCCATGTCCTTGATGAGCTGCGAGAGCTCGAGGACGCTCATCTTGCTGATTTCTTCGAGGATCTGTGTGCGTTCCATATCTTTTCTCCGAATAGGTTCCTGATGAGTTAGGCAGCAGCCTTTTCCTTCGAATCGCGGTATGCGGCGAGCGTGCGCACGAACTTGCCGGGCACCTCGTTCATGGTGCGAACGAGCTTCGCCACCGGCGCCTGCATCGTGCCCATGAGCTTCGCCAACAGCTCGTTGCGCGACGGCAGCAGCGCGAGCGCCTTGATGTCCTTGTCGGACATCACGGTGTTCGGCATCGCCCCGCCGCGGATCACGAACAGCTCGTTGTCCTTGGCGAACTCCGACAGCACCTTCGCGCCGGCGACCGGATCGGCGGCAATGCCGTACATCAGCGGGCCGACCATCTTGTCGGCCAGCTTCTCGAACGGCGTGCCCTTCACCGCCCTGCGCGCGAGGGTGTTCTTCAGCACGCGCAGGTAAAGGCCCGACTTCCTCGCCTTGGCGCGAAGCTGCGTGACGCGCCCGACGTCCAGGCCGCGGTACTCCGCGACGATGACCGCCTGGGCTGCCGCGAGCTTGGCCGCGACTTCAGCGACCACCGCCTGCTTCTGCTCCAGATTAAGACCCAAGGTCTACCTCCTTGCCTCTGTTGCGGGACACGGCGACCCTGAATCAGGAACCGCCGTCTGCGCAGGCCACGACGCGATTAAGCCCCTCGCGGGGCGCCTGCGGTCTTTGACAGCAACTGCCACCAAAGTCATTGCTGTGCCGAGAGCGATGCGGGATCGACTTTCACGCCGATTCCCATCGTGCTCGACACCGAAAGCTTCTTCAGGAAGATCCCTTTCGTCGCGGCGGGCTTCGCCTTGTTCAGGGCATCGACTAGCGCCGCCAGGTTCTCGCGCAGCTGCTCGGGCGAGAACGAGGCGCGGCCGATCGTGCATTGCACGACGCCCGACTTGTCGGCGCGGAACTGCACCTGTCCGGCCTTGGCGTTCTTCACCGCGCCCGCCACGTCGGGCGTCACCGTGCCGACCTTCGGGTTCGGCATCAGGCCGCGCGGGCCGAGGATCTGGCCGAGCGCGCCCACCACGCGCATGGCTTCCGGCGCGGCGATCACGACGTCGAAGTCCAGCTTGCCGGCCTTCACCTGCTCGGCGAGATCCTCCATGCCGACGATGTCGGCGCCCGCGGCCTTGGCCGCCTGTGCCTTGTCGCCGGGCGCGAACACGGCGACGCGCACCTTCTTGCCGGTGCCCGCGGGCAGCACCACGGAGCCACGCACCGTCTGGTCGCCCTTCTTCGCGTCGATGCCGAGGTTCACCGCGACGTCGATCGCCTCGTCGAATTTCGCCGTGGCGGTGTCCTTCACCAGCTTGAGCGCCTCGGCCGCGGCGTAAGTCTTGTTGCGGTCGACCCTAGCAATGAACGCCTTCCTGCGCTTGGAGATGTGCGGCATTTACATGCCCTCCACGATCACGCCCATCGAGCGCGCGCTGCCGGCGACGATGCGCATCGCCGCCTCGAGATCCGCGGCGTTGAGGTCGGGCAGCTTCGCCTTGGCGATCTCCTCGACCTGCTTGCGCGTGATCTTGCCCACCTTGTCGGCCTGCGGCCGGGCGCTGCCCGACTCGATTCCCGCCGCTTTCTTGATGAGCACGGTGGTCGGCGGGGTCTTGATGATGAAGGTGAAGCTCTTGTCTGCGTACGCCGTGATCACCACCGGCAGGGGCAGGCCCGGCTCGACCTTCTGGGTCTGCGCGTTGAACGCCTTGCAGAATTCCATGATGTTCAGGCCGCGCTGGCCGAGCGCCGGCCCGATCGGCGGCGAGGGATTCGCCTTCCCGGCGGGCACCTGAAGCTTGATCAAGCCGACAATCTTCTTCGCCATGCGTCTCTCCTAAGCGAGTGCAAACGAGGCTGGCCGCCTCTCCCCGCAGTTATGCCTTCTCAACCTGTCCGAACTCCAGCTCCACCGGCGTCGAGCGGCCGAAAATCGTCACCGCAACGCGCAACCGGCTCTTCTCGTAGTTCACGTCTTCCACCGTGCCCTGGAAGTCGGTGAACGGGCCTTCCTTGACGCGCACCATCTCGCCCACCTCGAACAGCACTTTGGGCTTGGGCTTCTCCACGCCCTCGCGCATCTGCTGCATGATCGCTTCAACTTCCTTCTCCGGAATCGGCGCGGGCTTGGTGGCGGTGCCGCCGATGAAGCCAGTCACCTTGTTGGTGTTCTTCACCAGGTGCCAGGTGTCATCGTTCATCTCCATCTCGACCAGCACGTAGCCGGGGAAGAACTTGCGCTGCGACATGTGCTTCTGGCCGCCTTTCATCTCGACGACCTCCTCGACCGGCACCAGGATCTTGCCGAACTTGTCCTGCATGCCGGCGCGGCTGATGCGGTCCTCGAGGGCGCGCTGCACCGACTTCTCGAAGCCGGAATAGGCGTGCACCACGTACCAGCGCTTCGCTCCCTGCGCGCTCATGTTTTCTTCCAGCCGAGAATCAAGTCGTAGAGCACCCATTCCAATGCCTTGTCGCTGATCCAAAGAAAAACCGCCATCACCACCACGAAGGCAAAAACCGCTGCCGTGGTCTGCATCGTTTCCTTGCGCGTCGGCCACACCACCTTCTTCACCTCGACGATCGACTCGCTGGCAAAGACCGCGAACTCTCGCCCGGGCGCGGTGAACCACGCCACCGCCGCGCCCGCCAGCGCGCCCGCGACCACGGCGAGGATGCGCAGCACCAGCGCCATGTCGCTGAGCCAGTAGTAGGCCCAGATCCCCGCCGCGAGGAATCCAGCGGCAATCACCAGCTTCAGCTTGTCCATCATCTAATGAGATTTTTCAGCGGCTTCTTCGCGTTGAGTTTGTTGGCAGGGGCAGAGGGCCTCGAACCCCCAACCTTCGGTTTTGGAGACCGACGCTCTGCCAATTGAGCTATGCCCCTGTACCTTTCACCCTATTCAAGGATCTTCGCGACCACGCCTGCGCCGACGGTCTTGCCGCCCTCGCGGATGGCGAAGCGCAGGCCCTGCTCCATGGCGATGGGGGTGATCAGCGTCACCACCATCTTCACGTTGTCCCCG
>Ga0075434_100005432_pt1 | contig 11604 bp, 11 predicted proteins | sample RhiMethybrSRZTD3_FD_75298 | JGI IMG/M metagenome (GOLD analysis project Ga0075434, IMG submission 75298) | Populus rhizosphere microbial communities from Tennessee, USA - Rhizosphere MetaG P. TD hybrid SRZTD3 | ecosystem: Host-associated > Plants > Roots > Rhizosphere > Soil | place: USA... | reverse complement strand
CGCTCTGCGCGGAGATGTGCGGCGGAGCCCAGAAGGTCCTCGACATGACGGTGGAGTACGCGAAGATCCGCCAGGCCTTCGGCAAGCCCATCGGCTCGTACCAAGGCGTGAAGCACAAGGCGGCCGACATGCTGGTGGACGTCGAGAACAGCAAGTCCATCACGTACTACGCGGCGTGGGCCATGGACGAGGGCTCATCCGAGGGGCCGCTGGCCGTCAGCATGGCCAAGGCCTACGTCTCCGATGCGTACCGCAAGGTGTCCGCCGCGGGCATCCAGCTCCACGGCGGCATCGGCTTCACCTGGGAGCACGACCTGCACCTCTACTTCAAGCGGGCGAAGGGGTCCGAATTCACCTTCGGCGACGCCACCTACCATCGGGAGCGCGTGGCCCAGCTCGTCAACCTCTAGCGCCCTCGATGCTCGAGGCGGTCCGGCGAACCGTCAGCCGCTGGATCCAACGCGGGAGCGCCCGCGAGGCGCTCGCCGCGGAGCATCCGCTCTTCGCCGATCACGAGGAGATCCGCGACATCGCCCGCCAGCTCGGCCGCTCCAAGGTCGAGCTGGACCGCACCGTGCTCACCCTGCGGAGCTGGGCGCGCGATCTCAACCGCCGCCTGGACGAGTCGCCCGAGAGCGTAGGCCGCTCGGTGGACCTGCGGACGCTCGGTGAGACGGTGGGGGGCCTCACCCACAACTTCAACAACTCGCTGGCTGCCATCCTCGCCTACACCGAGCTGCTCCTGAGGGAAGTCCAGACGGAGACGGCGCAGCGCCGCCTCACGGTGATCCGCGACGTGGCGATGGAGGCCTCGGCGTCCGTCCGGCGCTTCCAGGAGTTCGTCTCCCGCGAGCCGCAGGTCGCCTTCGGCCCGGTGGGCCTGCCCGCGGTGGTGACGGAGGCGCTCGAGATGACGGCGCCCCGCTGGCGCGACGAGGCGCAGCGCCGGGGCGTGGTCATCGCGATCCATCAGGAGCTGGGCTCCATCCCGCCCGTCGAGGGCAACGGCTTCGAGCTGCGGGACGCCCTCGTGCATCTCATCCTCAACGCGGTGCAGGCGATGCCCCGCGGCGGCACCCTCACGATCCGCGCGGCGAGCGAGGACTCGGGCTGGGTTGCCCTCGAGGTCTCGGACACGGGCGTGGGCATGCCGGAGCTGCTCCGCCGGACCCTCGCCGACTCCGCGTCGCGGCTGCGCGGGCGCGCGGGGGGACGCGGGCTCGGCGAGGTCGTGGACATCGTGGAGCGCCACGGCGGCAGCATCCAGATCGACAGCCACGAGGGCGAGGGAACGACGGTCCGGCTGCGGCTGCACGCCAGCCGCTTCCAGATCATCCCGCCGTCGGAGGAGCTGCCCTCGCCCGTGCAGCCCGAGCGGGCGGCGCACGTGCTCCTCGTGGACGACGACCAGCGCCTGCTCACCGTGCTCACCGACGTGCTGCGCTCGGGCGGCCATCAGGTGACGACGGCGGGCGACGGCGGCGAGGCGCTCGAGATCTTCGACCCCGAGCAGCACGATGTGGTCATCACCGATCTGGGCATGCCGCGCGTGAACGGCTGGCAGGTGGCCGAGCAGGTGAAGCTGCGCGCGCCGGCCACGCGCGTGTTCGTCCTCACCGGCTGGGGCGAGGGCGTCACCGCCCCGGAGGCCAGCAAGTACGTGGACCAGGTGCTGGCCAAGCCCATCTCTGCCGACGCCATCCTCGAGCAGCTGGCGGGCGGCCGCGGGAGCCGGCCCGCGTGAGCTCGCCGCCGGCTGCGGATCCCGCGCGGTCCGCGGCCCCACGCCCGGCGGCGTCCGTGCTCCTCGTCCGTTTGGGCGCGGCGGCGCCGATCGAGGTCTACATGATTCGCCGCCAGCAGAGCATGCGCTTCCTCGGCGGCTTCTACGCCTTCCCCGGCGGCAAGGTGGATCCCGCGGATTCCGACCCGCCACTCCTCGCGCGCTGCCGCGGACTCGCCGCCGACGTAGTCGAGCGGATCTTTCCCGGCAAGGAGGGTGCGCCCGCGCTCGCCTACTGGGTCACCGCGGCGCGCGAGCTCCTGGAGGAGACCGGTCTCCTCCTGGCGACGGACCGCGACGGCCGCGCCATCTCGGCCGCGGATCCCGCCGTCGCCGCCATCATCGCGGGCATGCGGCAGTCGCTGGTGGCGGAGTCGGGCCGGCTGCTCGATCCCCTCGCCGCCGTCGACTGGTATCTCGACGTCGCGCCGCTCCGCTACCTCTCGCACTTCATCACGCCGCCGTCGAGCCCCATCCGCTTCACCGCCCGCTTCTTCCTGGCGCCGCTCCCCGAGGGCCAGGCGCCGCGCCTCTTCACCGAGGAGACGTCGGAGGGGCTCTGGATCGCGCCCGCCGAGGGCGTCAAGCGCTACGAGGCCGGCGACATGCCCATGGCCGAGCCCGCCGAATCCGGCCTGCGCTACCTCGCCGGCTTCCCCAGTCTCGACGCGCTGTGGGCGGCGCACGCGGACGGGCGCCACAAGTTCCACGGCATCCAGGACCGCATCGTCGCCGCCGGCGTGGCCGTGCAGCGGCCGCGCGGAGCGCCGCGTCCGCGGTAAGCTCGGTCGTGATGGGCAACGCGATTATCCGCCTGTTGGACGACGCTGTGAGGGAGGGGCATGGGGCCCGCCCGGCCCTGCGCACGTCCACGGGCGAGGTGAGCTATGCGGCGCTGCTCGCCGTGGTCGAGCGCGCGGCCGCGGGTTTGCGCGCACGCGGCGTGGGCCGCGAGGACCGCGTGGCCCTCCTGCTGCCCGATGGGCTCGCGTGGGCGGCGACCTTCCTGGGCGCGCTCCGGATCGGCGCGGTGGCCATGCCGCTGAATACGCGGCTGCCCGGCGCGGGCCTCTCCACCCTCTTCGCCGACGCGCGGCCGCGCGTGCTCGTGGCCGACCCGGCGCTCCTCGCGGGCGTGGCCGACACCGTCGGCGCCGCGGGAATCCCTCATGTGCTGCCCTTCGAGACGCTGCTGGCCCCTGAGGGCGCGAAAGCCGCGCCGGAGCCGGTCGGCCCCGACGCCATGGCGGTGTGGATCTATACCTCGGGCACCACGGGCACGCCGAAGGCGGCGATGCACGTGCACCGCACCATGGTCGCGGGGGGTCACTACGCCGACAGCATCGTGGGTCTCCGGGCGGAGGACCGGATCCTCGCGACCTCGCGCCTCTTCTTCGCCTATGCGCTCGGCAACGCGCTCCTGAACCCGCTGCTCGCGCGCGCCACCGCCTGCCTCGTGGAAGAATGGCCGACCGTGGATTCCCTCGGCGCGCTGCTCCGCGAACACCGCCCCACGCTGCTGTTCTCGGTGCCAACGTTCTACGCGCGCGTGCTCGCCGGGGACCTCGCCGCCGACGCGCTCGGCTCGGTGCGCGTGTGCGTGTCGGCTGGCGAGCGTCTGCCCGCCGAGGTGTACCGGGCCTGGCGCGAGCGCTTCGGGCTGGAGATCCTGGACGGGATCGGCGCCACCGAGACCATCTTCATGGTGCTGTCGAGCCGCGCGGGCGCGAGCCGTCCCGGCACCACCGGGGGGCCCGTGCCGGGCAGCGAGGCGCGCCTTCTCGACGAGGAAGGGCGGCCCGTCGCGCCGGGACAGCAGGGCGTGCTGTGGGTGAGGACGCCCTCGGTCGCGGCGGGGTACTGGGGGCGGCCCGACGACACGCGACGCGCCTTTGACGGCGAGTGGTTCCGCTTCGGCGACGTCTACTACGTGGACGCCGACGGCCACTGGGTGCACTGCGGACGCCAGGACGACCTCTTCAAGGTGGCGGGCCAGTGGGTGATCCCCGCCGACGTGGAAGCGGTCGCGCTGCGGCATCCCGACATCCTCGAGGCGGGGCTCGTCGGCGCCGAGGAGGGCTCGGGGCTGATCAAGCCGTTTCTCTTCGTGGTGCCGCGGCCCGAGGCGGGGGACGTCGCGCGGCTGACCGCCGAGCTGGGCGAGCGCCTGGCGCGCGAGGTGCCGACCTACGCGCGGCCCCGCGAGGTGCGTGTGGTCGCGGAGCTGCCGCGCACGACCACCGGGAAGCTACAGCGGCACAAGCTGCGCGAGCTCCTCGTGTTTGGCGAGCTGCAGCCGTAGGCGAGGCGAGCGGAAACGACAATCTGAAATGACCGCCAAACATCGCTGGACGACGCGGGTGCGCTGGAGCGAGGTCGATCCGGCGGGCATCGTCTTCTACCCGCGCTTCTTCGAGTGGTTCGACCTCGCCACCGAATCCTTGTTCGAGTCGCGCGGCCAGCCGTGGCCGATCATCTTCCCGCTCTACGACATCGTGGGCGTGCCGATCGCCGAGTCGGGGGCGAAGTTTACCGCGCCCGTCCGCTACGGGGACGAGGTCTCCATCGACAGCGTGGTCGCCCACGTGGAGGAAAAGACGTTTCGCGTGGAGCACGAGGTGAAGGTCGGCGACATCGTCTGCGCGCGGGGCTTCGAGCTGCGCGCGTGGGTGGGCCGGCCCGCGCAGCCGGGCGACCGGCTCCGCGCGCGCGCCATTCCCGAGGAGATCGTTAAGATGCTGAAGGACGGCGTGGAGAACGGATGAAACGCCCGGAGATCGACGCGATCGCGTGGATCCCGGAGTAAGGAGGCGCCCATGGGCTCCCTCGCTGGAGTGTTCCTGTCGGTGCACACGCCGCGCTACTGCACGCTCGAGGCCGCCTTCGAGGGCCGCCTCGCCTCCGAGGCGTTCCGCCCGGTTCGCGACGGCCTCGTCGCCCAGGGGCAGGACGTCGCAGAGGCGCGGCTCGACGTCATCGCGGTCAACTCCTGCCATCTCATCACCACGTTCCCCACCGTGATCGACGGGACGCCGCGGCATCAGGGCGTGCTCACCGCCCAGGAGGCGCCGGAGATCATCCACGGGGTGCCCTACGACTATCCGGGCGACTACGCCTTTGCCTCGACGCTGGCCGCGCGGGGCAAGGCCGAGGGGCGGCAGACCGTGCTCGCCAACGACGTGCACTACCCGCTCGACTACGGCACCGTGATGCCGATGGTGTGCTATCTGGACCGTGCCCAGCGCCTGCCCCTGGTGCCGATCTCGGTGTGCCTGGCCGCGAACCTCGACGAGTGCTTCGCGTGGGGCCGCACGCTGGCCCGCGTGGCGCGCGAGGGCGCCCAGCGAGTGGGCTTCGTGGCGAGCGGGAGCGTCTCGCACAAGCTCGTGCGTGGGCCGGAGAAGGGGCCCCTGCCCGCGGAGGAGGCGCTCGACCACGAGTTCGCGCGGCTCCTCGCCGGCGGGGACTACGAGAAGCTCTGGAGTTGGCTGCCCGGGTACGTCACGAGCGTGGAAGCCGAGATGGGCGGCCGGCATCTCGCGATGATGGTGGGCGCCCTCGTCGAGTCCGGCGCGCGCTACGAGACCCGCGTGCACGCGTACGGTCCGTCATCCGGCTCGGGCAACTACGTGATTTCGCTCCTCGCGGCGGCGTGAGTGCGGGGAGCCGCCGACCTTCGTCGCCAGTTTGTCTTGGTGTACCATCGGGTCGCTCATCGGTGGCCCATGACACCTTTCAGGCATGCATAGGGGGAGGCGCAACGTCATGACGGATCTCAGCAGGCGGACATTCCTCGGCGCGGCGGGCACGGTGGCGGCCGGCGCGGCGGTCGGGCCGTGGGTGCGCCGGGCGCACGCGCAGGGCGCGCCCCTCAAGATCGGCCTCGTGCTCCCGTACAGCGGCGTCTACGCCGTGCTCGGCGAGAGCATCACGCAGGCGATGGAGCTGGTCTTCGCGCGCGAGAACTGGACGGTGGCCGGCCGCAAGATCGAGCTGATCAAGGAAGACGACGAGATGCAGCCGCCGGTGGGCATCCGCAAGACCGAGAAGCTCATCGAGTCCGACAAGGTCGACATCCTGACCGGCCCCGTGCACTCCGGCATCCTCATGGGGATGCGCGACAAGGTGCACAACAGCAAGACCGTCCTGATCGTCTCCAACGCCGGCGCCGACGCGATCAGCCGCGAGCGCTGCTCGAAGTGGATTTTCCGCACCTCGTTCTCGAACTGGCAGCCGAATCAGCCGATGGGCGCGTGGGTGGCGAAGAACGTCAGCAAGGACGTGTTCATCATGGCGCCGAACTACCAGGCCGGGAAGGATCAGCTCGGCGCCTTCAAGGAGACGTTCGTCCCCGCCGGCGGCAAGCTCGTCGGCGAGGACTATCCCAAGCTCGGTGAGACCGACTACGCCCCGTATCTCACCAAGGTGCGGCAGTCCGGCGCCAAGGCCGTCTACGCCTTTTTCTCCGGCACGGACGCGGTGAACTTCGTGAAGCAGTACGCGAGCTTCGGGCTCAAGCAGACGATCAAGCTGACCGGCGCGGGCTTCCTCACCGAGCCGGACGTGCTGCCTGCGCAGGGAGCCTCAGCCCTGGGCGTCATCACCGGACACTTCTACACTCCGCTGCTCGACAACGGGGCCAACCACAAGTTCGTGAAGGAGTTCCGTGACAAGTTCTTCGGGAAGATGCCCGATGGGTTCGCCTGCCAGGGCTACGACACCGCCGAGGTCATCGTGCGGGCGGTCAAGGCCGTGAACGGCAACACGCAGGACAAGGACAAGCTGGTGGACGCCATCGCGAAGGTGGAGTTCGACAGTCCGCGTGGCCGCTTCCGGTTCGATCCCAAGACGCACAACGTGATCCAGCCGTACATCTACATCCGCGAGGTGCGTGAGGTGTACGGCGGCCTCAACAACGTGCCCATCGACAAGGTCGCGGACGTACGGGATCCCGGGACGGGGTGCACACTGCCGGCATAGCGTTGTCTCAGTCGTCAGCGGCGGCCCGGACGGCGGCACCACCTCCCTTGCTCGGTACAGCACTCGCCGGGAGATGGCGCCGCCGCCCGGGCCGCCTCCGCATTGCGCGCACGAAGCCCGTCCCCATGCCCCGCCGCCCCGATCTCTCTTTATTGAGCCATGCCCACTGATCTCTTCGCCCAGGCGCTGAACGGACTCTCGTACGGCGTGCTCCTGTTCTTGCTCTCCGTCGGGCTCACGCTGATCTTCGGCATGCTCGACGTCGTGAACCTCGCCCACGGCTCGTTCTACATGCTCGGGGCCTATGCCGGCCTGGCCCTCATCGCGGCCACGGGAAATTTCTGGCTCTCCCTGGCCCTGGCCCCCGTCGCGGTGGGCATCATCGGCGCGGCGGTCGAGCGGAGCTGCCTGCGTCCCCTCTATCGCCGAGGCCCCCTCGACCAGGTGCTCCTGACCTTCGGCCTCATCTATGTGTTCGAGGACCTCGTGAAGTGGATCTGGGGCGGCCGCATCCGCTCGATCCCCACGCCGGACCTGTTCTCGGGATCGGTGACCCTCCTGGGGGCCACGATCCCGTCCTACCGGGTCTTCGTCATCGGCTTCGGTCTCGTCATGGCCTTGGCCCTCTGGCTCCTCATCGAGCGCACTCGCCTGGGCGCGATCATCCGCGCGGGTGTGTTCGATGCCGAGATGTCGGCCGGCATGGGCATCAACGTCTCGCGCGTGTTCACCCTGGTCTTCGCCTTCGGCGCCGCGCTCGCCGGGCTGTCGGGCGTGATCGCGGGACCCATCCAGTCGGCCTATCCGCCCATGGGGGCGAGCATCCTCATCCCCGCGCTCATCGTCGTGGCGGTGGGCGGGCTCGGCAGCTTGAAGGGCTCGCTGGCGGGCAGCCTCGTCATCGGCCAGGCCGAGACCTTCGGCAAGGCCTGGCTGCCCGGCGCGTCGATGCTGATCATCTACGTGGTGATGGCGGCCATCCTGCTGTTCCGGCCGCAGGGCTTCTTCGGGCGGGCGCTCAAGTGATCGCCCGCGCCGCCGGCCTCGCCGTGCTGGTGGCCGCCATCGCCGCCTTCCCGCTCTTCATGGGGTCGTACCCCGTCAAGCTGCTCCAGGAGATCCTGATCTTCGGCCTCTTCGCGATGAGCCTCGACCTCCTCATGGGCTACACGGGCATGGTGTCGTTCGGACACTCCACGTTCTTCGGGATCGGCGCCTACGTGGCCGCCCTCGCGCTCGTGAAGTCGCCGGGGCTCACGAGCGCGCTCCTGCTCCCCGCGGCGGTCGCCGCCGTCGGCGCGCTCGTGATCGGCTATTTCTCCATTCGGGTCAGCGGCGTGTACTTCATCATGCTCACGCTCGCCTTCTCGCAGATGTTCTACGCGGTGGCCTTCCAGAACGCGTTCCTCGGCGCCGAGGACGGTCTCGTCGGCATCCCGCGGCCGACCGTCGCGGGCTGGTCCATCGGGAGCCTGGGCCGGTTTCACGCCTATCTGATCGCGATCGAGGGGCTGCTCGCGCTCTTCCTCTGGCGCGTGACCCGCTCGCCATTCGGGCACGTGCTGCGCGGCATCCACGAGAACGAGGCGCGCATGCAGGCGGTGGGCTATCCGGTGCGCCGCTACAAGCTCGCCGCCTTCGTCATCGCGGGCACGGTGGCGGGCATCGCGGGCGCCCTCTACACGCAGTTCCAGGGCTCGGTGTCGCCCGACGCCTTCTTCTGGACCACGTCGGGCCAGGCGCTCCTCATGGTGATCATCGGCGGCACCGGCACGCTCGGCGGCGCCATGCTCGGCGCGGCGGCGTTCATCCTGCTCCAGAGCCTGGTCTCCTCCTACACCGAGCGCTGGATGCTCATCCTCGGCGTCACCTTCGTCCTGCTCGTGCTGTTCGCGCCCGGCGGCATCGTGGGCACGCTGCGCGGGCGCGTGGGACTCCGCGCGTGAGCGAGGCGCCGCTTCTCGCCCTCGACCGCCTGTCGCGTCACTTCGGCGCGCTCGCGGCGGTGAACGGCGTCACGCTGTCGATCGCCCCCCGCGAGCGGCGGGCCATCATCGGGCCCAACGGCGCGGGCAAGACCACGCTGTTCAACCTGATCACCGGCCACCTGGCGCCCAGCGCTGGGCGCGTGTTGCTGGGCGGCGAGACGGTGGGCGGCCTCGCGCCGCACGCCATCGCCCGGCGCGGCCTCTCGCGGTCGTTCCAGCGCAACAACCTGTTCCCGCGGCTGACCGTGCTGGAGAACCTGCGCCTGGCTGCCGCCGCGGATGGGAAGGGGAGCTGGAGCCTGCTCGGCGGCGCGAGCCGGCTCGGCCCGTCGCTGGCCCGCGCGCGCGAGACGGCGGACGCGGTGGGCCTGGCCGGCCGCCTGGAGGAGGCGGCGGGCGCCCTGTCCTACGGTGAGCAGCGGCAGCTCGAGGTGGGGCTGGCCCTGGCCACGCGCCCGCGCATCCTGCTCCTCGACGAGCCCACCGCGGGCATGTCGCCAGAGGAGACGGCGCGGATGACGCGCATGCTCGAGGGCCTCCCGCGCGAGGTCACGCTCCTCATCATCGAGCACGACATGGACGTGGTGGGCTCCCTCGCCGACCGCGTGACGGTGCTGCACTACGGCGAGGTGCTCACCGAGGGCTCCTTCGACCACGTGAAGGCCGATCCACGCGTCTACGAGGTCTACCTGGGCTCGGCATGAGCGCGCTCCTCGAGGTCGCGGACATCCAGACCTACTACGGCGAGAGCCACGTGCTCCACGGCGTGTCGCTGCGTGTGGAGCCCGGCGAGGCGGTGGCGCTGCTCGGCCGCAACGGGGCCGGGAAGACCACGGTGATCCGCAGCATCGTGGGCTTCACGCCGCCACGGGAGGGCCGCATCCTGCTCGAGGGCCAGCCCATCCAGGCGCTGTCGCCCCACCGGATCGCGCGGCGCGGGATCGCGCTGGTGCCGCAGGGCCGGCGCATCTTCGCGCCGCTCAGCGTGCGCGAGAACCTCCTCATCGGCGCGCGGGCGTCGGGCTGGACGATCGACCGTGTGTTCGCGCTGTTCCCGCGCCTGCGCGAGCGCGCCGAGCAGGCCGGCGGTACACTGTCGGGCGGCGAGCAGCAGATGCTCGCGGTCGGCCGCGCGCTCCTGACCAACGGGCGCTTGCTCCTCCTCGACGAGCCGTCGGAGGGTCTGGCGCCCATCGTGGTGCGGGAGATCGGGCAGATCGTGCGGCGGCTCAAGGACGAGCGGCTGTCCATCCTGCTCGTGGAGCAGAACTATCACCTGGCCCTCCGGGTCGCGGACCGGGTGTACGTGATGAACAAGGGCCAGATCGTGTACGAGGGAACCCCGGCCGATCTCGAGGCGGCCGAGGACGTGAAGCGGCGCTATCTCGGGGTAGCCTGAGCCGGCAAGAGAGGACGACGCGCGATGCCCTGGATCGATCCGAATTTTCCCAAGTCGGCCACGCCCGCGGACTGGGTCGGACGCGTGCTCGGGTTGAACCCCGGCATGATGACCGGGCCCGGCACCAACACCTATCTCGTGGGGGACCGCGCGCCCATCCTCATCGACACCGGCGCGGGCGTGCCGGGCTGGATGCCGCTGCTCGAGACCTACATGGCCGAGCGGGGCTGGCGCGCACCCGCGCGCGTGCTCATCACGCACCGGCACAAGGATCATCTCGGCGGGGTGAAGGATCTGCTCCAGCAATATCCCGGGACGCCGGTGTCCAAGATGATCCACAAGGACACCGACCTGCCTGCCGGCATCTCCGACCTTCGCGACGGGCAGGCGGTGAAGGGCGACGGGGTGACGCTCGTGCCCATTCACACGCCTGGGCACGCCTCCGACCATCTCTGCTACTTCGTGCCGGAGACGAAGTCGCTCTTCACCGGCGACCTCGTGCTGGGCGGGTCCACCACCGTCATTCCCGACGAGGACGGCGACCTCACTCAGTACATGGACTCCCTCCGCCGCATCCTGCGCCTGGACGTCGCCACCATCTACCCCGCGCACGGGCCGGTGATCGAGAACGGAAAGGCGCTGATCAAGGAGTACATCGCGCATCGGCTGGAGCGAGAGCGGCAGATCCTCGCGGTGATGGGCGACGGGAAGACGACGATCCCGGAGATGGTCAAGGTGATCTACGCGGCCGTGCCCGAGGCGCTTCACGGCCACGCCGGGCAGTCGGTGCACTCGCATCTCAGGAAGCTCAAGGCCGAGAAGCGGGTGCGGGAAGAAAGGATCAGCGGCCAGCCGTCGCGGTGGACGCTGGCCTAGCTAGCCAGCCCAGCGTCCACCGCCTGCCCTCCGGCGCCGAGCGATTACTTGAGCTTCAACTCCTCGGCCGGGCCCGCGTAGGGGAAGCCCTGGATGAGGCCCAGGCTGCTCTCCGCCACGCGCGAGCCCACCGCGCAGAGGAAGCCCTGCTGGAAGATGGGCGCGGCCAGCACCTGGTCGTGAACGATCTGCTGGATCTGGTGGAGCTGCGCTTCCCGCCGCTTGCGATCCGTTTCCCGGGCCTGGCTCTGGAACAGCTCGTCGATCTGGGGCAGCGAGCCGTAGGCATAGAAGCCGGTCTTGGTGAAGAAGGGCTCGATCCGCGCGGCGGCATTGCCCGCGGCGCCGGTGGCGCCGATGAGGAGGCCCCGGAGCTTCTTCTCGCGCCACGACGTCAGGAAGGTGGCGCGCTCCATCGTGCGCACGCGGCTCTTGATGCCGATGGCCTGGAGCATGCCCGACACCGTCTCACCCAGCGTGGTGTAGGGGGGCAGCGGCGTGATGTCGCCGGCGTCGAAGCCGTTGGCATGGCCGGCTTCGGCGAGGAGCTGCTTGGCCCGCTTGGGATCGAAGGGCGT
>Ga0075434_100005428_pt1 | contig 11609 bp, 15 predicted proteins | sample RhiMethybrSRZTD3_FD_75298 | JGI IMG/M metagenome (GOLD analysis project Ga0075434, IMG submission 75298) | Populus rhizosphere microbial communities from Tennessee, USA - Rhizosphere MetaG P. TD hybrid SRZTD3 | ecosystem: Host-associated > Plants > Roots > Rhizosphere > Soil | place: USA... | reverse complement strand
CCATACAGGTTCGCCAACCCGACGCCGACGTCCAGCCTCGGCATCGCGGCCGCCGACAGGCTCGAAGCGGCCATCCTTCGTGAAGGGCCGGAGACCGTCGCGGCATTCATCGCCGAGCCCATCCAGGGCGCTGGCGGGGTCATCGTTCCGCCACGTGACTACTTTGCGTGCGTTCGCGAGATCTGCACCCGACACGAGGTCCTGTTCATTGCTGACGATGTGATCACCGGCTTTGGCCGCACCGGCCTCGATCATTACGGCGTCGAGCCGGACATCATGCAGTTTGCCAAGGGCATCACGAGCGGGTATGTTCCGCTCGGGGGCGTCGGCCTGTCTGACGCCGTGCGCGACGTCGTCGGCGGCGCGCCCGCTGGACAGCAATGGAGGCACGCCTTCACCTATTCAGGGCATCCGACCTGCTGCGCCGTGGCGCTGCAGAACCTCGATATCCTTGAACGCGAGCGGCTCGTCGAGCGATCCGCCTCCGCGGGGGCGCGGCTGCTCGCCGGACTGCGCAGCCTGGAACCGATGAACGGCGTCGGGCACGTGCGCGGGCAGGGCCTGATGGCCGCGGTCGAAGTCGTCGCCGACAAGGAGACCAAACAGCTGTTTCCCGCTCAAGCCGGCGTAGCCCAGATCCTCACCGATGCGATGCTCGAGCGGGGGCTCTATACGCGGGTGGCGATGGACCGCATCTGCCTGGCGCCGCCGCTGGTCACGACCGACGCTCAGATCGATCGCATCGTCGAGGTGGTGCGTGCATCCGTTGCCGCGGTGGTGCGGAACGTAGCGCCCACGGCGGGGGCGGTTGGCTGACGTCGCTCCTTCAATACCGCGCCAAGATGTCGCGGCGCGTGCCCGCCAAGGCACGGAAAAGCTGGTTGAGCGCTTCTTCGTTCTCTTTTTTACGCACAACCATATGTTTGGACGTTTGTACTATTCTTCCCCCGTGCGCTTCGCCCGCTCGTTACATGGGCGCTCACGATCGAGATCTTGCGCGCTTTCCAAGTGAAACACTCCTCGAGCGTGTCGGCCGCGCCGCCTGCCATGCCAGGTGTCTTCCACGTAAGGAGCTGTACGAAGCATGGGATGCGGAATCGTCCAGTGTGGCGAGCCAGTTGCCGAGTCGTCCCGACTGGTCACGCCAGAGGGTCAGCCCGCGAGCCGCCAAAGCTGCAGATATTGATGGTTGCGTGCCCCCGCAACCAAAATTTCAATCGTCGGCTGACAAACGGCTGACAATCGGTAGAAGCTCACGGGGCGCCGGGCGCCCCGTTTGAGCGTACAGGCCCCAACAGTTCTCTAGCAGCACCTGCCGCGCGACCGGTAGGGAGGGTGCAGGTTCCGACGGAACGTCAACGTCGCTGCTATCCTGATGACCCCTCGTGACCCCAGATCAACTGAATCGCCTCGTTGCGGACCTTGCGGCTCTGCCCGAGCGACGGAGTAGGTCGAGGTCAAAGAGGACAACGCCAACAACGCTTCTCCTTGTCGACTTCGCGCCGGTCGATCCCGCGCTCGAGAAGCATACCCGGCCTGCTCCTGACAGCGTGGTGTCAGGAGTGTTTGGCTCTAGAATGCGCGCATGCGGACCGTGGCCGTTGCTGTCGCGTTCCTGCTCGCGACGATGTCGCTCCCGCGCGCCCAGAGCCAGAGCCGCTTCGCGCTCCTCAGCGCGAGCGACGAGCGCGGCGAGCCCCTGCTCGGACTCTCCGCCAACGACTTCATCGTCGAGAACGATCGCTCGCGATGCGAGGTGATTGCCGCGACGCCAGCGGACTATCCTGTGGCGCTCGTCGTCGACACCAGCGCGTTCGCGAACGACGACTTCCTGATGCTTCGTCATGCGATCGAGCGATTCATCGAGAAGACCGCCGGCACTCGCGAGATCGCCGTCTACACCGGCGGTGCACCGGTCACGAAGGCGGTGGACTTCACGCGCCAGCGCGACGTCCTGCTGCGTGGCGTGTCGCGGCTCTTCGCCGCCAGGGCCAGCACCACGCACACGCTCGATGCGGTTCGCCGCGCGGCTGTCGATCTGCGATCACGGCGGGCATCGGTGACCGGCATCGTGGTCGTCTCGGCGGGGGGCATCGAAACGACGCCGCCGCCGGTGGCCGATCTCCTGCCGGTCGTCCTGGCGAGCCATGCAATCGTTCACGTCGCGGATCGCCGGCCTTTGCGGCTGAATCAAGGCGTGGACCACCGCGAGCAGCTTCGCGTCCCGCAGAGCGGCGGGGGCGACGTCCTGGAGGCGCTCGCGCGGCGCACGCATGGCGGATACGTCCGCGGCGTGGATGCCGCTGTGTACGCCACCGGCCTCGACGCCATCGGCCGCCAGCTCGATGCGGAAGTGATCATGGAGTACGCCGTGGCGCCGGACGCGCCGCGCGATCTGCACGTCGGGCTGATCGCGGCAGGCACGCTCAGTCGTGCGATCGGCCTGGACAGCCATCGTTAGAGCTGGCGCGAACGCGGAGGTCCGGACAATAGATTCGACAAGCCGTCGAGCATCTTTGTAGACGCGAGGCCCTCTAGTTGGTGGTGCAAGTCGGATCGCGATCGTGCTCGGATGCTTACCACCTACGCCACGAGATAAGATCAATCGTTGATCTGGTCCACGTACGCGGCGTTGCTTGCCAACTATTTGAAAAATCACGCCACGTCTGAACGGAGGCGGCGCATCGCGTTTCCGGTGCAATGAGGCACTGAAGATTGGGGGCGCAGGGCGGGTCACCGGCGCGTAAGTGGCGAGCGTAGCGAGCGGACCCATGACGCGCCAAGCGCTCCCGGAAAGTCCTCAAGCGGAGCGACGGCATTCCTCCACATGGAGCTGACCCATCCCGCGTCTAAGATCCGACGCGTCACTAAGCTCGGATGTGCCCCAGCAAATGGCAGAATGAGCGACGTTTCAGCCAGGTCCGAAGCGATGCGTTCGAGCGGATCGGTTTGGTGCGTGATGAAGTGCATGCGAGCCATCACTGAGAAGTCATTCAATGAGCCAAGCAGGCTGCTACTGTGAGTGCGGCCGAACGCGATCTTCGACATCTCCAGCCTGTGAGGTGCGTTAATTCGATCAGCGTAAAAATAGCGGCCTTTCCGTAGAGGAGAAGCCGTGCTGCAGTCGGTCGTTTACGTCGCCCTACGACGGATCCTGCAGCTTGTCTCGCTTCTGTTCCGATCGGCTGACTCTAAAGAGCTTGAGATCGTGGTGCTATGCCATGAGTTGGCCGTCTTGCGTCGTCAGGTCCATCGACCCGCGTTTCGGCCGGCCGACCGATGGTTCCTGACGGCGGCCAGCCGCCTGTTGCCGCGCGTCAAGTGGTCGGTGTTTCTGGTCACGCCGGCAACCTTCTGCGCTGGCACCGCCGGATGGTGGCGAAGCGCTGGACCTATGCGCGGCGGCCCGGTCGTCCGCCGATCGCTAAGGAGCGTCGAGCGCTGATCGTCCGCTTAGCACGGGAGAATCCGCGGTGGGGCTATCAGCGCATTGTGGGCGAGCTGAAAGGCCTCGGCATTATCGTATCGGCAACCACCGTCAAGAAGATCCTGCGAGGAACAGCTCGGTCCCGCAGGCAAGCGCAAGGGTCCATCGTGGCGTGAGTTCGTGAGTACGCAAGCGAAGAGCGTCGTCGCAGTGGATTTCTTCACCGTCGACACCGTCTGGCTCCAGCGGTTGTATGTACTGTTCTTCATCGAGGTTGCCAGCCGGCGTGTGCATCTCGCGGGGTGCACGGCCCACCCCAACACCGAATGGGTTACGCAACAGGCGCGGCAGGTGGCCTGGACGTTCGCTGAATTGACGGAACCGGTTCGTTTTCTGATCCGCGATCACGATCGCAAGTTCACGGGCGGCTTCGATGCCGTATTCGAGGCCGAACACATCCGAATTGTTCGGACGCCGATTCAAGTACTCGAGGCGAATGGTATCGCGGAGCGGTTTGTCCGGACCGTTCGATCAGAATGCCTGGATTGGCTCTTGATCCTGAATGCACTGCATCTGGAGCGCGCGCTCACCGTTTTTATTGATCATTACAACGGTTGGCGACCTCATCGCAGCCTGGACTTGGCGCCACCGGATGGTCGGCGGTCAGCGGCGGCGTGGACAGCGACGCAATCGATGACCCTGAACCGTCGCGACCGTCTCCGGACTCTTGCACGAGTACGACCGCGCCGCGTGAGCCAATCGAGTAAACGCACCTTACAGGCAACGATATCAGCCAGGCCGGCCAACTGCAGACGCGACAGCGTCATACTGAATTTCCGATAACGACAGGCACATTTTCTCGAGCAGCACAGGTGTGCAATCGGGCACACACCGCGATTGCGCATCCGCTCCTACAATCGTAACGGGCTCGGAAATCGAGTCGACCTCAGGCCCAGGTGGAGGAGTCCGAAAAGTGAGCATGCCGATATGTGGCGAATCGCCACCGGCTTTGCTGCTGGAGGGGATCGCACAATTCAACCGCGGCGAGTACTTCGAGCAACACGAGACGTTGGAGTTGCTCTGGCGGACTGAGCGGCGCGACGTGCGCCGGCTCTATCAAGGCATCCTGCAGATTGGCGTCGCGTTCCACCACCTTCGGCGGGCGAATCACCACGGGACGGTGTACATGCTGGGGCGTGGCGCGCGGTACCTGGCACCATTTGCTCCGCGATGCCAGGGCGTCGATGTCGAAGCGCTGCTGGCCGATGCCGCCGCTGCGCTGAAGGAAGTAGAGCGGCTCGGGCCCTCTGGGCTCGCAGGGTTCGACTGGCGGCTCGCGCCAACGGTCCGGGTGAACGTCAGATAGTTGGCACAGCTCATGTTCGATCGACCATGGGTAATTCGCGCATTCACTTGCTCGGCGATGGGGCCTTCTCAAAGGAAGTGATTGTATGAACCAGGCTGACGTGATCGTCGGCATCGGCGGAGCGGCAGGCGACGGTGTCGCCTCGGCCGGCAACACCTTGGCGGTATCGGTGGCCCGCCACGGTCAGGCAGTGTTCGCGTACAACAGCTATCAGTCCGTGATTCGTGGGGGCCATTCGTGGTTGCGCCTGCGGATCTCCGACAAGAAGCCGTTGAACCATGGGGATCAGGTGGATGCCCTCATCGCGTTGAACCAGGACACCCTGGACCGCCATCTGCAGGAACTGAAGGCAGGCGGCTTGGCGCTTTTCAACGCCGGAAAGCTCAAACTGCGGTACGAGCCCCCCAAAGGCGTGCAACTCTGTCCATTGCCAGTGTCCGAGTTAACGCCCGCCTACGCAGAGTTGCCGATCATGCAGAACACGGTGGCCGTCGGTGCCGCGATTCGTCTGATGGGGCTGGATTTCACAGGCCTGGAGTCGGTGCTCCAGTCGACGTTCGCCAAGAAGCCGCAGGTCGTCGAGATGAACGTGGCAGCGGCAAAGGCCGGATACGACTACGCTGCCGCCCATTTCCAGCCGTTGTCCAAGCAGCTCCAGAAAACCAGCCAGAAGTGGGCGCTGATGACAGGCAATGAGCTGATGGCCATGGGCGCGGCGTTCGCCGGTTGCAAGTTCTACTGCGCATATCCGATGAGCCCTGCGACGCACATCCTAGAATGGTTTGCCGGTCACGCCAGGGAGCTTGGCATTTGCGTCCGCCAGGTCGAGGACGAGATTTCTGTCATCAACATGTCTATCGGCGCCGGTCACATGGGCGTGCGGAGCATGTGCGCGACTTCCGGGGGCGGCCTGGCCCTGATGACCGAGGCGATCGGTATGGCCGGTATGATCGAAACACCTGTGGTGGTCGTGAACGTGATGCGGGCAGGTCCCTCCACCGGAGTGCCGACGAAGACTGAACAAGCGGATCTGAACCAGGCTTTCGGTGCGAGTCAGGGCGACTTCCCACGCATCGTGATCGCCCCGCTTAGCATGTCCGACTGCTTCAAGACACCGGCATTGGCGTTCAACCTGGCCGAGCGGTATCAGTGCCCGGTGATTATTCTGGCCGACCTGCTCTTGTGCGAGGACAACGAGACCGTCGATCCCGCGGTCCTGAACGTCGAATTCAAGATCGACCGGGGCGAGATCATTACCGAGGCGAACGCACAGGTTGGCGGCGAACCATATCTCCGCTACAAGAACACCCCTTCGGGCATCTCGCCGCGCGCCATCCCGGGCCTGCCCGGCCACCTGTATGTCTCAGGCTCGGACGAGCACGACGAGGACGGTGTCCTGATCAGCGACGTGTTCACGGACCCGGTGCGGCGGAAGAAGATGGTGGACAAGCGCGCGCGCAAGATGGACACCGTGCTCGATCACGTGCCTGCGCCGAAACTGGAAGGCCCAGCCGGCGCCGAAGTCACGCTCGTTGGGTGGGGCTCCACCTGGGGTGTCATCGTGGAGGCCGTCGAGCGCCTGAATCAGGAGGGCGTTTCCGCCAACCACCTTCAGATCAACCTGCTCGTCCCCTTCCATGTGAAGGAAGTCACCGACATTCTCAGCAAGAGTAGGAGGACTGTGATCGTCGAGAACAACTTCAGCGGCCAGTTCGCTCGCCACTTGCGGGCCGAGACCGGACTCGTCGCGACGGGCCATATCCGCAAGTACGATGGTGAGCCGTTCGAGCCGAAGCACGTCGTCGCCGGCGTCAAGGACATCTTGGCCGGCAAAAGCGTGGTTCAGGTGCTTTCAACGGAGCCAGGGTGGCAAACCGACCATCCCACGGGCACGAGCGGAGACTGGTCAAGACGGCTGGCTGGTGCGGCAGTGAGAAGCGCGTAGTGCCGACTCGAAGTACTTCTTAAGGAGTCACAGATGGCCACCGTAGTCGTTCCACAGAAAATGACAATGAAAGACTTCAAACCTGAAGTCGCGCCCGACTGGTGTCCGGGGTGCGGCGACTTCGGGGTCTTGAACGCATTATTCCAGGCTTGTGCGGAGATCGATCTCCCGCCTCGCGATCTGCTGGTGGTGTCCGGCATCGGCTGCTCGTCGAACCTGCCTGGCTTCTTCCGCGCGTACGGCGTGCACAGCCTGCATGGTCGTGCACTCCCGTTCGCTACCGGCGCCAAGCTGGCCAACCATGCCATGACCGTGATCGCGACCGGCGGAGACGGCGACGGGTACGGCATCGGCCTCAACCATTTCATCCAGGCGATGCGCCGCAACATCAACGTGACATACATCGTCATGAACAACGAGATCTACGGCTTGACGACGGGCCAGGTCTCGCCCACCAGCGAGACTGGCATGAAGACGAAGACCACGCCACACGGCAATCTGGAGGGGATGCTGAACCCAATGGCCCTCGCGCTGGCCAGCGGTTGCGGGTACATCGCGCGTGGATACAGCGGCCAGCCCAAGCACCTCATGAAACTGTACGTGGACGGTATCCGGCATCCCGGCTTTGCGCTGATTGACGTCTTCAGCCCATGCGTGACCTTCAACAAGGTGCAAACCTACGATTGGTTCCGCAAACGGATCTACAAGCTGGAGGACACTGACCACGATTCGGCGAACTTCCACGGGGCGATGGAGAAAGCCCTCGAATGGGGCGAAAAAATTCCGATCGGCCTCTTCTACCGCAACCCGAACCCGCCGCCGAGCCTCGACGCGCAGGACCCCGGGCTCCAGTCGGGTGTGCTGGTTCGCCAGCCGTTGGGTATGACCAAAGAGCAGCGCGGGAAATGTATTGGGGAGTTCATGTAGTGATCGATCAGAAGGTACCGCTAAGCGAGCGCCCGTCGGGCAGCGATCCCCTCGGCGCGGTGTTTGGAGACTCCGAGGTGCGTTGAGGCGTTCGATCAGGGGTACTCACTTCCCTCGGGATCGTTCTGTCAGGGTCACTCACTTCCCTTGGGATCGTTCGGTCAGGGTCACTCACTTCACTTGGGATCGTTCGGTCAGGCGGACGTACTTGCCGCGGGATCGTCCGCATGGTGCGCGACGTCACGGGTAGCAACCGAGCGGGAGTAGCCATGGGGAACCCTCCATGCTTTGGTGAGGGCGCCGCCCGCCGGCGACGGCGCTCAGGAAAGCACCGACAGATTAGCGGCAAGACGCTTCCTTGCTCTGTATCGTTTTGCACGTTTCAGGGCTCTTTTGCTCTGCCAAGTGCACCTACAACCACTCGACCGTGGGACATCCGCGTTGCACGATGCCGTAAAGCCGCGAGCTTCTGCGGATCGCGCTCGCCTTCGAGGATCGCGCGAACAATGCGTTGCCCAGTCCATCCACTCAGGTCGCTGATGACGTTCGCGAGCTGGATGTTCATTTGCGTCAGCGCCTTCTGCATCCGCTGAATGCACGTGCTGACCGCCTGCACGTGGTCCCCACGCTGGCGCCAGAACGTCCGCACGCGAATCTCCGCGGGCGGGTGAAACGAATTGCGGAGCAGTCCATAGCGCCTTCGTGCCGGAAGTCGTGCCAGCGGAGATCGATCCGCTGGAGCCGCTCCACGGTTCCACGCGGCACCGCTCCGTGTTGGCCGCGGCTCGATGCCATGCGCGAGCAGTCGAAGCGTCTCCCAGGCGGTCTGGAGCTCGGATTGGTACTCGCCAGATGCTGAACCGAACACGTATGCGTCCAGATCGAGCTTCGCTCGACGTTTCAGGATGGCGGCGCGCCGTCCTTCCGGATTGAAGGGAATCCGACGGTTCTCGTTGTCCTTGGCCGTCGCGCCGGGGATCCCGATCTGGTGCGTCTCCCAGTTCACGCGCTGTTCTGGATCAGCAGCATCTCGCCGCGGCGGCAGCACAGCTCCAGCGCGCCGATGATGCGGTCGTGGAGCAGTCCGACGAACTGATGCTCCGGCGTGTTCATTTTCTGCAGCGCTGCATCGAGCAACAGCTTCTCTTCGTCCCGCTGCAGGCGCCGGTCGCGCATGGTTTCCGCCTTCTTGTTCATCCGTACGCCGTATCGGTGAAACGGCGACTTCTTGAAACAACGGGGGCGTCTGCGTCAGACCCCAGTTCATTGCGGCTCGCAGTGTTTCGAGCGTTCGATGCAGCGTGGGCGGCTTCCTCGTGGGCTCGTGGAAGAACACGTGGAATCTCGTGTTCCTGACGACCACTGCGTTGACAAGCGCAACGGGATACGGCTTTCCGTTTGAGCATCTGTTGCCGTCGCACATCGTCGGCGCCCTGTCATTGGTCGTTCTTGCGGCGGCGATGTTTGCGCTCTACGGCCGACACCTCGCCGGAGGATGGAAACGCGCGGACGTCGTGAGCGCCGTCGTGGCGCTCTATTTCAACGCGTTTGTACTCGTCGTGCAGTCGTTTCTGAAGGTCCCTGCTCTGCACGCGCTGGCGCCGACGCAATCTGAGCCGCCATTTGCGATCGCCCAGCTGGCCGTCCTCGTGCTCTTTGCGGCGGCAGGCGTCACCGCGTTCATTCGTTCAAATCAGTGGCGTTTGCCGACGACGCCGACTCGTGCGGCGCCGACGCGTCAGGCCTAGCGCAGCGTATACCTTCAGCGTTCCTTGACCAGTGCTTGACAGGCAAGTATATGCTTGCCTATACTAGAGGCAAGTAAGTACTTGCCTATGGCCGAGCGTCACGACCCTGACCTGCTGTTCAAAGCCCTTGCCGATCCGAGTCGTCGACGGCTCCTCGACCTGCTTCATGCGCATGACGGCCGCACGCTCAACGAGCTCTGCGACCACCTCGATATGACGCGGCAGGGCGTGACGCAGCACCTCGACGTGCTGGAGACGGCGAACCTGGTCACCACCGTCCGGCGGGGCCGCGAGAAGTTGCATTTCCTCAACCCGGTGCCGCTGCAGGAGATCTACGAGCGCTGGATTGCCAAGTTCGAAAAGCCGCGCCTCAAGGCGCTAGGCGACCTCAAACGCCGACTGGAGAAAACCAATGCCTAGATCAACGTTTGTCTATGTGACGTACATTCGCACGACGCCGGAACAGCTGTGGGCCGCACTGACCGACGAGGCATTCATCAGGCAGTACTGGTTCGGTATGCGCTGCCATAGCCAGTGGACAGCGGGATCCTCATGGAAGCTGGTGTCCGCTGACGGTCAAGTGTTGGACGCCGGCGAGATTGTCGAGGCCGAGCCGCCACGGCGGTTAGTGATCCGCTGGCAGCACCAGAACAAGCCCGAGCTCAAGGCCGAGGGCGACTCGCTCTGCACGATGGAACTGGAACCCAGTGCAACCGCGGTCAAGCTGTCCATCACGCACACGATCGAGCGCGACCCCTCGAAATTCATCGCGGCAGTCTCCGGCGGTTGGCCGAAGGTCCTCTCCAACCTGAAATCGCTCCTCGAGACCGGCTCCACGGTCCTGCAGGAACCCTACCGCGCTGAAACCGCCCACGCGAGAACGGCATAGCCATGGCCGCGGTCACTTTCGGCAACCATTCGTCGGTTCTCGTTCCACGGCAAGACCGAGACAGCATTCGGAAGTTCTATTGTGATGTCCTCGGCGGCAAAATCACGAAAGCCGAACCAGAGAGAGACTTCCTTCGTTTGGGAGACGACTTCTATATCGGGTTTCTCTACGGAGACGTTCCTGACGAGAGCGAGTTTCTACGAACTGCACGGTCAGTATGGCTGGAAATCAAGTCCGACAACGTAGAAGCGATGACGCGAAGAATTCTCGATTCTGGTGTCGTCAGGAAGCTTGAGGTGCCGGACCCACACCTGTACTTCCAGGCTCCGGGTGGTCAATGCCTCCGACTAGTCGGGATCGACGAGGACCACTCCTTTTATGAGGGCGCCGGAGAAGGCCCCAACGTGGCAAAGGTAAAAGAAGCAGTCAAGAGACTTCAGTGAAACGAGGAAGAGCGATGGCAAAGCACGCGGTGGCGGGCGTCACGATGACTGCGGGAAGAGCTGAGAGATCGACATCAACGCCATGATTCGGTGCTAGATCTAACGAGCCTTCAGACGCCGAACGCGCCGACGCGAAGTGTCAATCCCCATCAACTTAAGCGTGCGTTTCGGCACGCCAGCAGGCGGACGTTCCGCTGTTCCCGTAACATTGTGCTGTCCCCAGCGAATGAGCTCGCGCAGCACCGGTATCAGATCAGTCCCGCGCGCGGTCGCACGGTACTCTTCACGCGGCGGGCGCTCCAAATAACGGCGACGTTCGATCAGTCCGCACTGCTCGAGCCGCTTGAGGCGGTCGGCGAGGATATTGCTCGCGACCCGCTCGGGCGAGGCCAAGAAGTCGGCGAAGCGCTTCTTCTCGTAGAAGAGCACATCGCGCATTACCAGTAAGGTCCAGCGATCGCCGAGCAAATCAAGCGCGCCTGAAATGGGACAGGCGGAGCGCAGCATGGCTCCAGCAGCGTTACGGCCTTTAGCACGCTTCGACATAGCGCCAGTTTATCACCAGCTTGCATAGTGCAAGCGACTCGGGATAGGATCTCCCGTTGTCACTTGCGTTTTGCAAGTCTAAACAAACACTATAGGCGCTCGGATGCTGTCCGGCAGGAGGGACCGATGATTGCTGAGCTGCTCGACACCTATTACGAAGGGATCGCGCGAAAGACCGGCTGGCAGACGCCGCTCTCCGACACCATCAAGTTCACCTCGCGTTCGACCGCCTCCGAAGGAAAGGGCGCGTACGTCGAAGCGACGACGCGTTTCCTTCGGGCGGTGCAGTCGGCGGCAAGGAAAGAGAACCTGATCGAC
>Ga0075434_100005427_pt1 | contig 11610 bp, 16 predicted proteins | sample RhiMethybrSRZTD3_FD_75298 | JGI IMG/M metagenome (GOLD analysis project Ga0075434, IMG submission 75298) | Populus rhizosphere microbial communities from Tennessee, USA - Rhizosphere MetaG P. TD hybrid SRZTD3 | ecosystem: Host-associated > Plants > Roots > Rhizosphere > Soil | place: USA... | reverse complement strand
TGCGCATGTGCAAACTCGCGGCCTCGTCGTCATCGCCGTGCACGTCACCATCTGCAAACCAGTTCGTGTGGGACGCAGTGGACGGCGATCTGGTCCTGAAGGACGGAGCCACTGCCTACGTGTACGGACCGGGGGGTCTGCCAGTCGAGCAGATCACCGCCGCCGCCACGTACTACTTCCACCACGACCAAATCGGATCAACCCGCCTGGTGACGACGAGCGCCGGCGCGACACAGGCCACATACACGTTCAATCCGTTCGGGAAGCTCGTTGCCAGCACTGGGTCGCTCGTGAACCCGCTGCTGTACACCGCGCAGTACTTGGACAGCGAAACCAGTTTGTATTACCTGCGCGCCAGATACTACGACCCTTCCACCGGTCAATTCCTATCGCGGGACCCTGCGACCGAGTCAACCCGGGAGCCCTATGGGTATGTCCTAGAGTCTCCGCTCAACGGCACAGATCCAGCAGGCCTCGACAGCAATTTGACCGTCTGCAACATCCCCATAATCGGCTCGCTCGGGCAGAGCATTGGCTATTGTCCGGGGCAACAGCCGGGCGGCGGCCAACTTCCGATCAGGGGACGGCCAGAGCCGCCCAAGTACACGCCGCCTGTCCCTGTGGAGGAACAAGACCAAGCCTGCGGCTGCATGGCAGTTCTCTTTCACTACGGAAACGCCTTGCCGCTGCTCTTCTTGGGTGTTGTCGCGAGTTCGCAGATACTCTTTGCCCAGTACGGAATCTTCGATATTGGAGCAAGGTTCCCAATCCTCAATGCTGAGTACGGCTCAATGGTTGGTGAGGGCACCATGGCGTCGACAGTCATAGGCACTCAAGGGTGGGGACCCGGCCCACACAGCGCGTTCGCCAGAGTTACGGTCTACCTTGCGACTGGTCATGTATGTCAACCGGTTAACTCCAATCTGGTTCAATGGTCTCAAACGAGCCTGACCGTGCCGAGAGTGTTCAGGCCCTAACTGATATGGAGATTCCACACAGAGATCTGAGCAAGCAGAAGTGGCGAATGAGGATTGTGGTTTCAGCCACCGTCGACTTTGCGGTTCAAGTTCTTGTCGATGATGGACTCGTAGTTGGACCATTCGATCACCATCAGGTATACCCCGGCGCTCTGCAGCGTGACGGGTTAAACGCGGACCTTTGGGCCGAATGGGTGGACAGGATCGTTCTCGATACACTGGGCGCTGAGGGTGGGGAGGTCGACCCGGTTGCGTCCTGGCCTGGGCAGCGCAAGCTGAACGCATCACTAACAGAAAGTTGGGATCGCTACCGAAGTTCCTATGAGCCTTCTGATGCGCGTCTGCAGGGTCCGGCTACCGCTCCCGAAGCATTCGGCCATGAGGTCATCAAGGCAGAGCGCTTCTACGGTTTGCCGCTTCTCAGCGTCTTTCTCGTTCGCTACGCGGCTCCTGTTCTCTACATGGCGAATCCAAACGTCGCGCTGATTGGCGACAACCGGGGCGACCTAGGGGGAGCCGAACTGGCCAGGCTGATAACGCATGCCGCCGAGAACCAACTCGGGATGAACGTCTAAGGTCGACTTGGCGATCTCATCCCCTTCTGTGGAACCGCAACGCTGAACCACGGTTCTGCAACTGGGCATCGTCGGCAGGCGCGCAATTAAAGTTCCAATCCACATCTGCGGCGATTTTGGATAGGGGTCGATGCAGGACGCTTAGGTTCGGCTCCGGACCGTAAGCTCCGATCGCTCTTGGGAGGTCGACAACGAGGTATGTACGTCAATCCCGATCTAACAACCCGTGGGCGGCAGCATCTGCGTCCATGCCGCGGAGTCGGGCCTTCAAGACATACTGCATGCTCTAGCGGGTGGATTGCGATGAACTGCGAAAACTTCACCGCGGAGCTGCTTAGCGCGGTACCGGAATACAACCCCGACGATCCCGACTTACTACACCGTACGCTTGGCGGCTTGGTCAGCTTTATTGCGTCCGAACGGACGAGGGCGCCGGATGGCGCCAGCGCCATCCTTGGCCGTGTGTTGACGTTCATTGAGAGTAAGGCCGAGTCGGCGGACGAGGACGTGCGCGACCTCATCAAGGTGTCGTTTCTCGAGAACCTCCATCTCTTGGGTCCGGACTGTCGAGAAGTAGTCGGGAACCTCGGGCCTGCCTCTAGTAAGTTGCTCGCGGAATACGAGGCTCAATGGGGTCGCGTGTGTGGGTGAATTTCCATGCTCTAAGGGAACAATGGTATTGGGGTTGGTACGATGCACATCGATGACGAGGTGCAGAAGTGGGCGACCTCCGATCACGTCTAAGAACGAATGATCATGGAATCGGCGGCGCTGCTACTGATCCTGATAGGTGCGGGGGCAGCGTGGTTGTATTACATACGTGTGTTGGTGAGCGGGCGACCACCTAGGTTAGTGCCAAAGAGACTATCGCTGTCCGCCAATCGCGCAGCTTTGAGGTGGTTTGCTTTGGGAGCATTGGCTTGGCCTGTGTTCGCGATGGTCGGAGTCCTGTTCATAACGCTGTCCTTTTCTGCGGCCTCGATACTTGTGCTCTTTGTACTCGCGTTGTTGATCCAGACGTCGTGCTGGCTAGTCAGTGATGAGGTAAATCGTCGAGGCGGGGCGCGCTCCGTTGGACACCTAACGGAGGGTGGGCGGCCGACCCGCAGTTGACTCTGGGTTGCGGTCGAGGCACAAAGTGCTCAGGACTGTGACGTCGATCGCCTGCCCGTGATAATCGCCGACATGGACGAGGTCGAGATCGTCGTAGCCCATAACGAGCGCGCGACAGTGCGCGTCGGCGATGTGTTCCTGAAGATCGACGGAGATCCGACTCGCATCGATGTCGAGGTCGAGGCGATGGCGATGGCGCCGATCCCGACTCCGAAGGTCCTATGGCGGAAGCCGCCCGTGCTTGCCCTCGCCGCCCTCCCAGGGACAGCACTCGGCCGCCTCGGCGAGCCGTCGACCGCTTCCTCGGCGGCCTGGGCCGCGGCGGGCACCGCTGCGCGGAGGCTGCACGATGCACCACTACCGCCATGGCCCGGTAGGAGCCTCAACGACATCGCGTCTCGCCTCGACAGCGAATGCGAGTGGCTCGTCACCAATGGGATCTTGCCGGCCGACCTGGTGTCGCGCAACCGGCGGATTGCCGAGGCTGCGCTCCGGCGTTGGCCGCCGGTATTCACGCACGGCGACCTGCAGGTCACTCACGTGTTCATCGACGGTGACGAGGTCACCGGCGTGGTCGACTGGTCCGAGGCGAGCCAGGGCGACGCCCTGTACGACCTCGCCATCTTGACGCTCGGACACGAAGAGCACCTTGACGACGTCGTCGCGGGCTACGGCGTCGACATCGAGCTCGACGTGATCCGCGCGTGGTGGTCGCTGCGAAGCCTGTCGGTGGTTCGGTGGCTGGTCGAGCACGGTTTCGACCCGTTCTTACCAGGCTGCGAGGTCGATGTGCTGAGATCCCGGATGTGACGCTGCACGAGCCGGACGGCTGCCATCGGCAGGTCACCAATTCGAAGGCAGGCCGCGGCCTCACGCGCTGGCGCTTTGCCGCTAACTAGCGGGCCGGGTCCGTAGTTTCCGTAAGCGAACCAGGCGGTCACTGTCTTCGGCCAGACAGTCAGGCTCAGTCAGTGAGTGATCCTAGGAGCGTGCACGGACGCTTCGATTGACGGTCGGTTCCCTAGTTACACCTGCCTCGTTGAGATTGTGGAGCCCACGTTCCGCGCTATCACGTTCGCTTTCCGATCCGGTACGAGCGAGCTCCTCCAAGTAGAACCGCGCCGGTTCATAGCCAGTGGCCCCGAGCGCCGTACGCGCGAAGTACAGGTTGTCAGAGGGATGATCGGTGACGTAGGTGAGTAGCGCGGCACCGGCTCGATCGCTCCAGTGTGCTCGACTTCGACGACCGCGAACCGCAAGCACTAGCGTGCCAAGCGAATCCGCGGCCTCCTCGCGGACCCGGCGGTCGGCATCTTGCAGCCATTCAATGAGATGCCGAATCGCCGCCTCACAAGACCGCCTACGCCCGTTAAACGCATAGGCCAGGCGCCACTTCTGGTTCGAGGTTTGGGCCGCCACCATTGCCTGGACAAGTTGCCCGCAGCTGGCGTGGCGAGCAACGTAAGACTGAATTGGCCGCCAGTCGCGGTACATCGGTGGCTCCAGAAAAGCCAAGATCCGTTCGGGTGTAAGCGGAGCTGAGGACAGCTCTTGCTCGGTCAGAGCGTACTCATCACGCGACCCCATCCACTGGCCTTGGAACCAACTTCTGAACGGATCCGCCTCGTCCCTGAACGCCAGGATGTCCTCACGCAGAGCTTCAGCAGCTCTCTGCCAGTCGTCACACGGGATCGTGAACAGCAGGTCGGTGGTGTCACCAGCTCGCACTACACGAACTGATATCGCGATCTCATCTGGACACACAGCACCGGTCACAGCTGCCACCGCGTGCTCGAACTGCAGGAAGTCCAGATCTTGGGAAGCCTGGAGTTCCCAGTTGTCGGGCCACGACTGCGTCTTAACCGTGCTGCCGAGTTGAATGCCGGCGGCAGTCAGCGCGGCAAGTATCCGATCCGGACTTCGATGGCCGCCGTACTTCAGCTTCAAATCCATCAATCGGAGAGCCTAAGCGATCGGACTGAGGTCGGATTTGCTGTGTACGCGTACCTTCGCAAGAGGATCATCTCGAGGTTCCGGCTTCTTGCGAAATCGGTTCGACGAACCGACGTGGATGGTCTTGTCGAACGCGGAATCTCCGCATACGATGTCTGTGGGGGCGAACGTTCCTTGGGCGGCCAACCTGCCGCTCGGACGCAAGGACCGCGGTCGATGCTCGCGCCGATGAGTCGATGAATCTCGAACTAGTTTGGCGATGGGAACCTAGGTCTGCTGAGCGGTGTATCGGTGATGTGCATCGCGAAGTCAGTTCTCGCTGCGCCGGCCTTGCCGCCTGCGTGGTGATCGTTCTCTTGGGAGGATGCGCATCGCCCCAAACTGCACGAGTGAAGGCGAGCCCAGTCGTCCCCATCCACACTTTCGCGGGCGGCTGCGCTGGCACAGTTTTGACGGATGCCGAGCCACCGGTCTGGGCACAATCCGGTTTCCGTGCCGAGGGAGCGCCGTGGCCGGTGCCATGGGCCTTCGGAACACAGAAAACCACCGTGGCCTTCCTTTTCTCAAGGGTACTGGTGGCGGGCAGTGGCCCCCGCGTGGACGGCACTAACAACAAGGTCCATTGGGTAGCGAAGGCGGACTATCCGACCGGATACATCAACGTCGCGATCGAGGCTCGCCCATTAGGTGAGTCGCAACCGATCCTCTCCTTCACCAATGCGGGCGGGGGCGCAGCTTTTCCGAAGCCGGGCTGTTGGACATTCCGTCTGTCCTGGAGCGCCTACAGCCAGCACCACGTCAGCACAATCAATCTCGAGGTGCTACCGGCCGGGACACGGCCATAGCCGAACCTGATCCAGATCTGGAGGGCAATAGGCAAGGCTCCCCACGCACATCGGCCTAGGTCAGTTTCAGGTCGTCGTCTTGCTCGATGGACGGCTGTATACGCCGCAGGTCGCGCGCAGCAAGGTTCAGAAGTTGCGCGACGTCCTCCGATCGGTTATCGCCCGACGGCATTGAACCGCTCTCAAGGGCCGCCACGACATCCTCCAGTTCTGAGGCCAGCTTCTCGAGATTGAATTTGGTCTTGTCGGTCTCGCCCTCGGCCTCGATTAGGAGCCGCTCCATCGCCACCGCGGCTTCCTGTCGACGGCTCGTCATGTCGACGTAGTTGCGGATCGACTCGATGGATTCGTGCCCTATAGGCTATGAATACCGACATGAATGACTGGATCGAAATCGTCCCGGCACGATCGTTCCAACAAGCCGATGCCAGCTTCGCTCGCTGGCTGAACGAACATGGCTTAGCCAGGGATTCCCTAGCTGCGCAGGATATCCGCGTCGACACAATTAGGACCGATGAGGGTTCGGCGAGGAGATACCTAATTCGGGCCTCGACCCTGAGGGAGGTTGAGCGGAAACATCGAGAAGACAAGTAGTCGGAACTTCGCGGCTAACGTCGATCCCCTGACTTTCGTCGGGAATACGGCCACGTGAGGCGACCGACAAGTGGCTCGCCGAAGGAGAGCTGATCTCAAGTCAGGATCTAGGTTCGAACTCTCCGAAGGGCCACGAACGATCGCGACTGCGACCATCATGAGCACGCTGCGGCGGTCGCCCGAATAGACGGCGCCTCGCGCGTCCTTTATATGTGTGCGGTTATGTGTATGTGGTCGCGCTGCTGTCGCAGCAGGACCCGCCTGGGTGCGCAGCAACGTGGGTGGCTAACCGCGACATTTGGCGGCATTCAGCGGCAGTCGGCGAATACGCACCGCCATTTCGGAACGGCCGGCGTCGATCTGTTAACCGCAAGGTTCATGTGGTCGAAACGAGCAGCGCTTGCTGTCGATAAGAGGCGCCTATCGGCAGCATCCCGCGAGGGGGCACCTCTCTTCTATCGCATGCCGGTGGACTAAAGAAAAGATTGATAAGCGGATGAAACCGGGCCACCGACCAAATCCATTGCTCAGTGGACCATGCATCTTGTTGGCACCCTCAGTCCACCACCAGTTGCCGTGCTCCACCAGAGCCTAACGCCCGCAGTGGTGACGGGATTTGAACCAGGACGATCGCGATGGATCGATCATTGTTGGAGGTCGATCATGAAGAGTGCATGGCTATAGGCGAAACCTCGGACGTCGGGCCGTCCGGTCTGATGTTTGAATGGGACGAGGCGCGAGCCGCTCTTGTGCGAGCTGAGACGTCGGTATACCAATTTGCGTATGAACCCGCGGGGGGTCGCTACGACGCGCTCCTCTCAGTGGCCCTTCGTTACTGCGCATATGGCCTCCTGGTTCTCCAGGACTTCCCCTGGAATGAGACAACAAGGGCAGCTCTCGAGGACCTCGAGAAGTGGCGTCTAAACGAGGTGATTGGCACCGAATGGCCAGGAACAAAAACTCTCAAGGAGGCGAGACTGCATGTACTCAAGTTCGACTCAGGCCTCTGCGCCGCTCTGCAGCGACTCACTCGCCGTCTCTACCAGTGGGAGCAACCTAATCTGCCAGAGGACCTCTGCCTGTTCCGAGCCAGCGGCGAGCCCTGGCTTGTGTCGATCGCTCATGAGGCTGACGGCTGGCTCCTACTCCGACCCAGTGAGGCGAAGGCGGTCGTCGAGACGCTGCGCCCGCTAAGCCTTATCCGCTCTGACCTGCGCTGACTTGGAGGCCGAGCTAGGTGGTTTGCGCCTAGGGGCTGACGCCTGTGACGTTTAGCGTCGTCACATGGTCGAAGCAAATGTCGCTCGGCTCTTGGGGCACGCTCGACCTTACAGGCGCATTCGCTCTTCTTCGGCTGAAATGGAGTGACGACGTTGAGGTTCCCGAAAGCGTCAGCCAAGACCTACTTGGCGGTGTAATCCTTCTTAACGACGAGAAAGGATTACTACTCTTGCTCCCATACGAGAGTGAAGCGGTCGTTTCGTACAACCTTAGGGATGGCAAACAGCTCCATTCGCCCGTTATCCTGCGGCGAGACGAAGACCGAGGCCTGCGCATGGCGACGGCTGTCGTCATTCCTGGACGTGGCGCTGCACATCTGACTGAATTCACCTTGTCGTTGTTCCAGGAGGACTGCTCGCTAGCCTGGACCCGAGAAGATGACTTCCAAGGGTGGATCATCAAAGGATCTACAGCGCATGAATTGCTACTTCTAAGTGCCGATTGGGCTGGCCACGAATTTCATCAATCCAGAAGCCTTCAGGACGGCCGACGGCTCAGCCAAGATCAAGACCCTCCTGGCTATGAGGATTCTCGTTCCGATGTCTAATGAGCGACGGCGAAGTCGGGTCGTAGACGTTACGGTTCAGTGGGCGTCGTTCTCAGCGCAGTGGAGTAGCGCGGGTCTCTGCCCAGGTGTCAGCCTCGCCGTGACGGCTACCGTCCCTTTGGTGGCTCGCGCAGCTCGTCCCATTGCCTCCGACTGATGGCCGTCGCCTTCAATAACAATGAGCGGCCAAGGCCAAACTTAGGCTGCACGCGGCCAAACTGGTGGACGTGAAGTTCCTACCGTCCTATTACGAGGACCTCGAGCGCGAGGTGAGGGAGCTGGCTCAGCAACTGTCCCCAGTCCTAACCCTCCAGGTGCGCGGTTGGATTGCGGAGTGGATTGACGTTGGCGAATATGGACTGGCCGTCACCGCTATGTTGGAGTATCTCCCGACCAACGCCGATGGCGAGCCTCGCGGCGCGCTGGATCACGTACGAGAGGTCGCGCTACGGATTGGACTAGATGATGAGGTGGCGAAATACTGGCCTCGCGGATAAGGACGCGTGGCCCAGTTCGCGATCCAGCGACGATGGATGGTGACCGATAGGCCCTGTCATGTAGCACTTCATGTAGTAATCCCACGGAAGAAGGGCTCGGATCTGGACGGAGCGGCTGGCTGCGTTAGGAGAGTGCTGTGCACGCGCCACCTCCGCCCGAGCATCATCCCGATGTTCCGGATTCCCGCGAAATCGGTGCGGGCGATCGAACCTCATGGTCAGGTGTGTAAGCAAGAGTGATGCTAACGGTCGCGCTCAGCCCTAAGAGATTGGCCCAAGAGCGACTGATCCCGATCAACCTCGACTCATAATCGACAGCGCCGAGCTGACCCCGACCCTACGATGTGTGCGGTGGCTGCGGCGTCCGGCTTCGATCCTCGCGCGAGCGCACAGCGCCAACGTGCCGCTCCTCTTCGCCGCATGGGCCGGGAGTGGCTCGAACCGCCGGAAGCTTATTTCCGGGGTCTATGGGAGGAGCGGAATCCACTCAACACTCCGGGACCGTTCTATGGCGCCGAGACGGACACCTGCCTCGACGGTCCGCCGCTAGCTCCCAACTCATTGTTTTACGACGAGCACCGGATTGGATTTGTTTGGCGTCAGCCTCGCGACGACAATGAAACTCTCGCCCTTATGACCGGAGCATCCTCTGACCCGTTCGGTGGCTTCGCTTGGGATGGGGACGACCACTGGACAAGCGACCTTGTGCGAGCTTGGTGGAGGGAACGTCACGACCGAACGAGGGCGGTCGAGCGCGCGATCGCCACGGTCGTCTATGCGTTGCCGGAAGTGGCTAGGAACTACGCCGAATACCTGGTAAACGGAATCGACAACGACCTGCGGCGTTACCTTTACTTCCTTGAGTCCGGCGTTTATCCGTCCGCCGACGATCATCTCCCGGCGCTCTCGTTGTAGACCGCTGACCGGCTGACGAGCACAACGGGCAGCTTCGATGGCACTCAGTTCCGGTATTCGGACGACCGTATCGAGTGAGGTTATGGGCTGCGGGTAATTAAGGCGTGAGTGATCAGGAAAGAGGTGCGGACGAGTGGCGGGAGCTAACCCGCATGGCCGAAGAGGCGTTCGATCGACCGGGCGATCTTGAGCCCATCATCGACCGACACCTCCGACGTGCTCGGCTGGAGCTTGAGGAGAAGCCTGCTTTCGCCAACTTTCGCCATTGGGCAGTGTGGGGCCCGGTTGACCGTGTCGAAGCAGCTGTGCCGATACGCCGGCTCATGTGGCGAACGGACGTCGACGGGGATCGAGGCGACCCCATGGCTCGCCTCCGCCGCGTCGGATCAGATCTGACGCCGACCATTGAGGTTGCTGATTCCACGATTCGCCTTGAAGACCTCCAGAGATGGGTTCAGACCGTACCCGTATCGAACCTGGCAGCGGACCGAATCGGTGCTCCGCGCTCGATCAACCTCGACGGAAACCGGTGCTCCTTGAGCCTTGATGCCGGGAGCTTGTCCTGGAGGCACGAGTGGCTCGCTGTCGGGACGGATTGGCAGCCAACTGATCCGATCTACACCGCGTTGGCGAGTTGGGCGATGGAATTCAGAGACCAGCTCGAAGCAGCTCTGGGCGGAAGAGGGCCGGTCGAGAGAGACAGGGCGATCCAAATAGCGAGACGGGAGGCCGCGGACCGAGGTCACCCTTGGATTGAGCCAACCCATGTGTCCGAGCGGGACGATGCATTTCACGTCTCGAGTAACGCTGAAGAACTTGGCGGCAAAGTGCTTGTAGTCGTCAGCCGCGTGACTGGCCAAGTCCGCGAGTTCCATTACTACAATCGGTGACGGCCCATCCAGCGGCGGGCTGATGTTCTGGCAGACGACGGCGATGGACCGGTTCGCATCGCGGACACCGCGCGGCCCCAATCCGAAACATAGGTTGGCGGCGTGGTGTGCGCCGGTCGCGGCGGGCCTGTACGGTTTGATCGTGGTGTTCGTTGGCTAGGCCGCCACGCACCTGGCTCTTGTATCCGCCCTTCGACGTGACCAACGAGTGGGGTCCAGCGGGCGCCGAGGAGCAAATTCGTGCTGTCGAAGCGCAGCTGGAGGCTGCGAAGGCGGACGCGCACAAGATTAGGTGTCGGCGGTCCTAATTGGAGGGAGGCTTGGGCCCGCATTCCGCTGCTTGAGCGCGAAGCTGCGAGGCTGCGCGGCGACGAGTATGCGGTGGAAATCGAACTTGACGCTCCGATCGACGTAGGCGCTCCGCAGCCGTCAGTGATCGCGCACGAACATGCCGGCACTCACGTGGTCTACTTCGCGAGAGAGGAATATCCGACAACGACAGAGCCGTTTGACGCCGAATCGACATCGAAGCCAGTCGACGCTACCAGTGTGCAAACCTTAGGCGTTCTAACCTTTGAACGCGCCAGCGAGGTGCTGTTCGGTGGTCCTAACGACGAAGCGCTGCACAAGCACCGCCTATACGGCAATGGCCTCGGCGCTTATGCGGTCCACGAGGTCTTCAATTCCCGCTGGGCCGCGTTGACTTGGAACTACAACGTGCCCGTAGGAGAGCCTGGGCCGCAGCGCGCCCGCCATTTCGTGGCGGTTTTTCATGACTCGACGCTAGAAGTACTTGCTCAGGGCATGACGTGCCAGCGCGCCCGGCGGGTGTGGCATGAACTACTTGCCGAGCTTGCCGCACAGGCAGGGGAGGCACCAAACGCCATCAGACCCGACATGGTGTATCGACCCAAGGAGTAGACGCCCGACTCGGCCGATCGGAGCGAAGCACTTTCATGTAGCACTTCATGTAGTAATCCGACGGAAGACCGACTCAAATCTGGACGGAGAGCCTGAGCTGAGTCGAGAAATCGATCTGAAACCGATCGTTTCGAGCTTTTCTGGACGAGAGGTCTCAGAGTTCGGGACCGTGAGGCCCCGGGTTCAAATCCCGGGCCCCCGACCAGCTTTTGAACTTAGAGTCCGGTGTGTAAGCGTCGTTAACGTGACATCGGCGGTGTATTGGTGTAGCACGGATGTAGCACACTCTCCAAAAGCGGCCGCGAGTTCGCGCCTCTATTCGCTAGGCCGGCCTAATAGCTAGAGCGACGTCGGGCCGTTTCGGTTAGCGGATCATCAATGGAGATGAACCAAGCTCAACCGAGGTCGCTCAACGAGGTGGGTGGCTGGCTGAGCCACGGAACTGATAGCCGCCACCAACAGGCGGAGGTAGCTTCGCTATGATCTCGGGCCAGCCTTCTAT
>Ga0075434_100005420_pt1 | contig 11613 bp, 9 predicted proteins | sample RhiMethybrSRZTD3_FD_75298 | JGI IMG/M metagenome (GOLD analysis project Ga0075434, IMG submission 75298) | Populus rhizosphere microbial communities from Tennessee, USA - Rhizosphere MetaG P. TD hybrid SRZTD3 | ecosystem: Host-associated > Plants > Roots > Rhizosphere > Soil | place: USA... | reverse complement strand
GAAGGCGAATCGGCCGCACGCAGTTGGTCAGTCACTGCAACCTTTGCGGAAGTCGATCACATGTCCAACCGATCAAGCCAATCAAGAACAATGTGAAATAAGCAAGCGCTCGGTCCAGAAGTGAATATCTGTAAGGTCCCACTCTCATATGGCCTCCTCGCATGCCTCTTCAATCCTTCGAGTCGAGCGGCTGCAGCCGCTCGACTCGTGCAGAGTTTAGGAAGTGAAACACGGCCTGTCCATGCCCACGGCTCCGGCATACTTGACCGAGACTCCAAAACTGGAGAAAATGAGCCCTTGATTCCGCACTTAAGCTGAGCAACAACTGAAAGGAAGAGATCATGGATGTCCTCTCGGATGTGTTGCGCGTGGTTCGCCTTTCCGGTGCTGTGTTTTTCACGGCGGAATTCACATCTCCGTGGGCCGTACAATCTCCTTCATCGGACTCACTGGCGGCGATGGTCCTTCCGGAGGCAGAATGTGTTGCGATCTTTCATGTGCTGGTCGAGGGCGATTGTTGGGTTGAATGCAGAGATTGTCCGCCTGTGCGCATGGAGTCTGGTGACGTTATTATCTTCCCGCATGGAGACCAACACGAGATGGGCAGCCACCGAGGAGCAAAAGCCGTCCCAATTGCTAGTCTTCTGCCACGTGGCCAGTTCCAGGATCTGCCTCGATTCAGTCACGGTGGAGGCGGGAATATCTCCCGGTTCATCTGCGGTTACCTGCACTGCGACCAACGCTTCAATCCATTGATTGGCGCCTTGCCGACGATGTTGCTTGTGCACAGCCGTGATGGTTATGTAGCCGTCGAGGCGGGGGCTGGAGATGGAAAAAGACTTCCCAACGTGGCTCCGGCCGTTGAGAGCTGGCTGGCTAGCACGCTGCGGTACACAATTAACGAGGCAAGATCGTCACGGCCGGGCAACGTGACGATGCTGGGGAGGCTGACAGAGCTTATGTTTGTGGAGATACTCCGACAATATATGGAACAGCTCCCCGAGGGTCAAACGGGGTGGCTGGCGGGTTTGAACGATCCGCAGGTCGACAAGACGTTGAGACTCATGCATGAGGACCCGGCCAGATCCTGGACTATGGAAGAGCTGGCGCGAAGCGCTGCCATCTCACGGTCCGCTCTCGCGCAACGGTTTACGGATCTGATTGGCAGCTCACCCATGCACTACCTCGCTGGCTGGCGCATTCAATTGGCCAGGCAGATGCTGCGGGATGGAACACATAGCATTCCTGATGTCGCCGCTCGGGTGGGTTACGAATCCGAGGCCGCTTTCAATCGGGCATTCAAAAGGTTCGTAGGAACTCCTCCGGGGGCGTGGCGGCGTGCAGCGTGCCCGCCAGCCCGACTTGAAAAGACCACGAATTGAATTGCAGCGGCGTGAGCGTAGGCGAACGAGGCAACTAAGACAGCATGGGCGTGAGAAAACGGCCTAGGCAAGAATGAAGGGGGCATGAGTCGAAACGACACAAACCCTTCGGCCTGAGCCGTTCGGTAATGCTTCCGTACTCCGCCGTCAGCTACCCCTGCGCACAGTACACACGACAAACGGACGCCGATGTGGCAATCTGTTTCTTGATCCGGCGCCCATCGTATTCTCATGATGCGATCAGCCGTGCCGGCGGCTCTGTTGAGAGAGCTGGGCCGGCGGAGCTTGCGACGGAATTGCGCGGAAGGACAATCAAATTTTCGCTTGAAGGCGCGGTTGAATGCCGCTTCTGAGCCATAGCCCACCGCCGCCGGACTACCGCCACACTGTCCTCGGTGGACTGAAGGATCTCCGGCCCAGCTTCAGCCGCCATTGGGCCAGGTAGGCCATCGGGCATTCAGCTAGGAAATGACGGAAGCGCTCAGCCAGCCGCGTACGTGATAACCGACGCGTCTTGCCAGATTCGAGACAGTCCATGGATAGTACCATGTACTTTTAGGATTGGCGGCAAGCCAGCCAGAAGGGCCTCACTCATCCATGTCGCACATCACCGCCCTTCCCCGTGAAACCGAGAGTTGATGCGCCGATCGGACCTAAGTGCGACAGAGGCTCGCAGTACGCGCACATACAAGGACACGAGGCGAAGATGAGGCCTCGAAGAGTTCTGAGCCATCCCGAAGCAAACATCAATTCAATCACTTAGAGAATTAACCTCGTCCTGTTGATGCTTCGACTGTGCTTCATCCAGACAACTTACCTGTAATGGTATTGAGCCATTTTATGCGATTCGTTTCCTTGACACCCCCGACCAATGAGCGTAACATCCCCCGAAAGTTTTGAGGCACATTCTCGCATTGAAGACTTTCAAAAATCCGATACATGGTTTATGAAGGCGTGTTGAGTTCAGGTAGAATAAAGAGATGGGGGTTTTGTGGAGAATATGGATGATAACCTCAAGCAGCTCATGAAAGAGTTGGGAGCTGCCATCAATGATACGCTTTCGAATTCGGAGAAGATTAGTGAGGCTATCGCCAGAATTCGCAGCTCGGGCTATGACGTCTTTCTCGTTCTCGAGGCCACCATCGGTTTCAATAAGCGTCCCGAAGAATCTCGCGCCGATTCAGGCTTTGATAGAACATACGACGTCGAGGCCAAGCTCGACATCACTTCCCAGGACGTCAAGTTTCTAAAATCCCTAAAGATCAGCATTGATGACAAGGAGCTCGACTGACGGCTGCGAAGCTCCAGGAACTAAGGCTCGCTTCCGAATCAAGAAGACTCAACCAATGGTGCGCTTTGCTCAAAGGCTCAGTCAACTAGATGCAGGCACACGTCACTTCCTGATGCGCTGCCTTTTGGTGATACTTTTCTCGGCAAGCCTGCTGCCCGTTGCTTTCGCCAGCGGGAATCAGAAGAAGGACAAATTTCGGGGCACCGTCGTTCATGCGGGTCCCAAGGCTATCACCGTCAAGAGCCAAGAAAACATCTACGCGGTCCGGACCTTCAACTACACTCCGGAGCTCGAAAAGAAAATCCACTCCAAACCGCCTGTCTCTGGAAAGAAAGTTACTGTCCACTACTTCCGCGGGACAGATCTTGCCACCAAAGTCGACTGATCGTTTGCGGCTTTGCCGCGTTTCCACTACAATCCCTACTCGATCGGTGAAACCCGTCTCTTCTATGAAGAAGCGCTCCAATTCTTCATCAGCGTTTCCGCATCCCATCTATTTAAGCACCGTCCTGAAGTCTAACTTCCAGCACTCAGTCACCCGCTTCTTTGAGCCTCTGGTCGAGATCAATCAGGCCCATGCCATCATGCTGGCTCATTCTGGCATTATCGCTCAGCGCCATGCGGCGACGCTGCTCAAAGCGTTGGGGCAGATTGGGAAAGAGAGAAAAAAGCTGGAATGCTACTCTTTCACCGGACTTGAAGAAGACCTGTTCTTTTACGTGGAGAGGCGCCTGGCTAACCTTTGTGGGGCTGACCTTTCCGGCCACTTGAGCGTGGCTCGAAGCCGTAACGATGTCGACATAACGCTCTATCGGATGGTTCTCAGGAAGGAGCTTCTTCAGACGGCCAGCCAGGTTCACCGTCTCCAGCGTGTTTTGCTGGACCTCGCGCAATCGCATGTGCGCTCCGTTTTTCCCGTGGTGACTCATACCCAGTTCGCTCAGCCTACTACGCTGGGCCACTATTTGATGGCGACAGTGGAATTCCTGCACCGAGACTTGGCTCGTTTGATGGAGTCTTACCATACAGTGAACCAATGTCCTCTCGGAGCCTGTGTTGCGACCACGACGGGATTTTCTATTGACCGAAGTTTGCTGGGACGTCTGCTGGGGTTTGACACGATCCTCGAAAATGCCTATGGATGTATTGCGAGCGTGGACTATCTGCTTGAGAGCGTGGGGACGGTTTCGACTCTTATGGTCAGTCTAGGCAGGTTCGTCCAGGACTTGTTGCTCTGGAGTTCACAGGAGTCTGGTCTCCTGATACTGCCCGACGGGTTTGTGCAGGGCAGTAGCATCATGCCCCAGAAGCGCAATCCAGTGGCTTTGGAACACCTTCGAATTCTAGCCAGCAACGCGGTCGGACAGTGCCAAGCAGTCGTTTTGGGGTTGCACAATACTCCATTTGGCGACATCGTCGACGCCGAGGACGACATTCAGCCTACGGTTCGAGCGGTGTTCGAATACTCGGAGCGGGTCCTTGAATTGTCGAAAGCGGTTTTGGAAGCTGCTGAATTCAACGTGGGAAAGGCACTTTCAAAGTGTCGAAGTGGCGAAATCACTCTGACGGAACTCGCAGATTGGTTGGTCAGAAACCGGCGATTGCCTTTTCGTACAGCTCATCGTATTGTCAGCCAAGTGGGCAAGAGCCTGAGGGCACGGCCGGCACGGAGGCGCGGAGAGCCACAGTCGCAGCGGATCAGCACGCTTCTGCAAGTGGCCAGCCAGACGGTTGCAGGAACCGCGATCTTGGTCGCGCCCGATCTGATGAGCTCTATTCTTGACCCAGTTCAGTTTGTGGAGGCTCGCAAGGTGTTTGGCGGCCCTTCCCCGCGGACTGTCGAGCGAAGCATCGCGAGGCGCCGGACGCTTATTAGCCGGCAGGAGCGATGGCTACAGGAGAAAAAGGGAGTCCTCGATACTTATGCTCGACAGCTCAATAGGCTCAGCTAGGAGTCGGACTCGCGGCGGGCACCGCCTCACCCGGCCTTGTAGGGGCTTCTCAACCCTGCATCTCTCATCCCCCGTTGGGGCAAGGAGGCAAACCACCATTAGGGGGACGACGTGTAGCCCCTCGCGAAGACAGTGCCGCCTGTTTGGATTCTTCGTTTCATTCCTTGTCTTCATTGCAATGGCCTGTGCGAACCGGCGTGATGCCCGGGAAAACTTGGTGGTGTATTCCACGCACGGCAAAGAGCTTCTCACAGAGTACGAAACCCTCTTCGAAAAAGATAATCCAGGCATTGACGTCCAATGGCTCGACATGGGGAGCCAGGATGTTCTGGATCGCCTTCGTTCCGAGAAGGGGAATCCTCAAGCTGATCTTTGGTGGGGCGCCCCTTCGGTTCTTTTCCAGCAGGGAGAGCGAGACGGGCTTTTACAGGCTTACAAGCCCACGTGGGCCACCCACGTTTTAGCAGAGGCTCACAGCCCCCAGGACCAGTGGTATGGAACCTATGAAACTCCGGAGGTTATCGCTTTCAACACCGCTGCCGTAAAGCCTGTTGAGGCTCCCCGAGATTGGGATGATCTCTTGGATTCCAAATGGCAGAATCGACTCATCATTCGCGATCCCTTGGCGTCCGGTACGATGCGAACGATTTTTTGCGCGATGATTCTGAGGTTTTACCCGGCTTCAGGTTCTCCGGAAGCGGGTTATCAATGGCTCAAGAAATTGGACGCGAATACCAAGGACTATGTGGCCAATTTGACGCTTCTCAGTCAGAAGTTAGCCAGGCAAGAAGGGTGGCTAACAGTTTGGAATATGCCCGACATCGAGCTGCAGCGCTCGCGCTACAATTATCCGTTTGGGTACGTGATTCCCAAAAGCGGCACTCCAGTCGTGACTGAGGGGATTGCGCTAGTGGCTGGCAGCAAGCGGCCGGAGGTAGGCAGGAGATTTTACGAGTTTGTGACGAGTAAACAGAGCTTGCGCTTGGCAGCCCAGAAGTTCTTTCGTATTCCGTGCCGCAAAGATATCTCCCCGACGGACCTGCCCGATTGGATCAAGAATACGCCGGTTTCGCCCATGCCCCTTGACTGGAAGCTGTTGGAGGAAAACTCAAATGAATGGATGAAGTACTGGGACGCGCATATCCGCAACAAAGGTAAGTCATGAGTTGGCTCAGGAGGATTCCGTTCCCAGGTTGAAGACACCATGTCCCTGCTTGAACTGCAGAATCTGACTCAACGCTTCGGTGACCTAACAGCCGTTGATGACCTCAATTTGTCTGTCGATGCTGGAGAATTTGTCAGTTTGCTGGGCCCCAGCGGTTGCGGTAAAACCACGACGATTCGGCTGATTGCCGGGTTCCTTATTCCAACTGCTGGACGCGTTTTGGTCAGTGGTCGTGAGATAACAAATCTTCCGCCGGAAAGACGTAATATCGGGATGGTGTTTCAATCTTATGCGTTATTTCCTCACTTGAACGTGCTCGAAAACGTTGCGTTTGGATTGAGGGCCAAGAAGATCCAGAAGAATCAGATTGCTGATAAGGTGAAACAGTGCCTTGCTCTGGTGAATCTCTCTGGATACGAGTCGAGGACGATGACGCAGTTAAGCGGCGGAGAACAGCAGCGAGTGGCCATCGCTCGCACGCTCGTGACTCAGCCCCAAATCTTGCTCTTGGACGAACCCTTGAGCAATCTGGATGCGAGCCTGCGCGAACAAACTCGAAAGCAGCTGAAGCAACTGACTCGCGCGCTTGGCATCACTGCGGTTTTTGTAACTCATGACCAGGAAGAGGCCTTTGCCCTCTCCGATAGGATCGTCTTACTCTCCCGAGGTGCGTGTCAACAGATCGGAACGCCTCGCGAGCTATACCATTCGCCAGCCAATGAATTTGTGGCTCAATTCATTGGCAAGTCCAATTTGCTCCCATTGCGTTTTGAAGGGTATGGTCAGGATTGTCTGATTTTTTCCTTCGGTTCAGGCGTTGAGCTGCGTTTGCGGAAAGCAGGAATGTTGCACCTACGCCGAGGAGACGTCTATCGATGGCTTCTTCGCCCAGAGGCCATTCAGTTCGAAAAGATGCCCGACAATGTGAGGCTCTTTGAGGCTAGAGTGCTGGCCCAACAGTTTACGGGTGCCTTTTCAGAATACGAACTGGAAGGAGAAGGGCTCCGGTTGCTTGCCTTGCAGATGAATCTTTCAAGCTCTCGAGCGCTCCAAGTCGGGGAGACGGTTTCGATCCACGCCTCACCCGACGCGATTCACCTACTCTCTTAAACCAGCCATGAAGCCACATCGGCAGAACGTCCAGTGGTCTCTCTTGATACTCTATCTCAGCGTTCTGGGCTTGCTCCTTTGGCTGGTCTTGTATCCCAACCTTTACATCTTTGTGCAGAGCCTCAAGAGGGAAGGGGGTTTTACTTTCCTTAACTATCAGGAGTTCTTCCTGAATCCCTCCCAGATCGAAGCGCTCAGCAACAGCGTTCTGATCTCTCTTGGCAGCGTATTTCTGTCCGCGTCGATCGGCGTCCCTCTGGCTTTCGCATTCAATCTGTATGATTTCCCAGGCCGAAGGATCCTTGCGGCATTAGCCTCGTTGCCTGTGCTTCTTCCGCCGCTTGTAGGGGTCGTCTCTTTCCTGTTTCTGTACGGTGAAAGCGGGATCTTGTCCCGGGGCTTGCAATATGGACTCGGTCTCAAGGACCCTCCGGTTGCCTTGAGAGGAGTTTGGGCGATCCTGTTTGTGCATGCCTATACGATGTACGTCTATTTCTATCTGTTCGTCTCAGCAGGACTAAGGCGCTTTGATTTTTCACTTGTGGAGGCCTCGCGCTCCCTAGGTGCTTCGAGGGTTCGAACTTTCTTTCTGGTAACGTTGAGACTTCTGACCCCTGCCATGACAGGCGCTTCCTTGCTGACGTTCATGACTTCGATGGCCAGTTTCAGCGCTCCCTATATTTTTGGAGGTGGCGTCCGTGTCTTGGCCCTTCAGATCTATAATTCCAAGTTGAATGGGGACCTTGAAATGGCCTTGGTTGAGACCGTCATCTTGACTGCGACTTCCATATTCTTCTTGATCCTTTTACGTCGTTACGAGGGAACAGAGCGGTATCGAAGTGTGAGCAAAGGGACGCAAAGACCTCCGGAGCTCGTCCAAGGTCGGTTCCTAAGGATGGGTCTGGGGGTGGTGGGAGTCCTGGCCGTGCTTTTTCTCCTTTTACCTCACTTCACTTTGATTCTAGTCAGCTTTTCCCGGGACGGAACCTGGACCACGGAGATCCTCCCGCCAGCCTATACGATCGAGAACTATCGACGGCTTTTTTCCAGCACTCAATTCCTGGACCCGATTCTTAACAGTCTTGAGATGGCCGCGCTCGCCACCGCAGGAAATCTGCTATTTGCCTTGCTGGCGGGATATCTCATCGTCCGAAAGAGGGTTCGAGGACGCCTCTTGCTCGGAATGCTCATTCTTCTGCCTTGGGCTTTGCCTGGAACCGTGCTGGGGTTGAGTCTGGCAACAACTTTCGATCGATACGATCCGCTTCAGGGCCGGCTGCTACTGGTGGGAACTTATTGGATCCTGCCTTTGGCTTATTTCATTCGAAACATTCCAGTGGTGGTGCGTGCAGTGCAGGCCAGCTTCGAGCAGTTTGATCCAGCGTTGGAAGAAGCAGCTCGGTCCTTGGGGGCAACGTGGCTCTATAGCTTTCGTAGGGTCGTGTTTCCGATGATCGTGCCGGGTGTTATCTCCGGTTCGCTGTTGGCGTTCGTCGCGGCACTAGGGGAGTTTGTCACGTCGATCGTTATTTACACGATTCACAATCGACCCATTTCGATCGAGATTCTGGCTCAGTTACGTCAGTTCAACTTCGGCAGTGCTGCGGCCTACGGCGTTCTGTTAGTAATGCTGATCGCTGCGGTCTTCGTGCTGTCTGAGAAGTACTCCTCGGATGGGGCTCAGCTCGGACTGAGCTGACGCTCGGGACGAGGACTTCGTCTCCATCAACGATTTCGTTCATTCATGACATTTAGACTCCTCCTGTTCATCCTGCTAATCCTGCAGTGCCTGAGCCTCCAATGCTTCCCTCAGTCTCAGGATCTTGCTATAGACCGAGGGGCTGCAGGAATGGCGCAAGCATTAGGACGTCTTCCTTTGACGTCTCGCATCCTATTCATCGCCGCGCATCCAGACGACGAAAGCGCTGGAGTGCTCACGTATGTCAGCCGCGGTCTTCATGCCGACACCGCACTCTTGTCCTTGACTCGCGGCGAAGGGGGCCAGAACCTGATCAGCTCCGATTTGTTTGACGCTTTGGGGCTTTTGCGAACCGGGGAGCTTCTGGCCGCCGACGAATACTACGGGGTGAAGCAATACTTTACTCGCGCCTTCGATTTCGGATTCTCCAGGAGTTCCGAGGAAACACTGAGGAAGTGGGACCGCGCCCTGGTTTTGAGCGATATGGTCAGGGCCATTCGTAGTTTTCGTCCCGATGTAATCGTTTCGGTGTGGCAGGGGAATTCCAAAGATGGTCACGGGCATCATCAAGCTTCCGGGATTTTGGCACGAGAAGCCCACTGGTTGGCGGGCGATTCCGGACAGTTTCCAGAGCTTGGAAAACAAGGGCTGTTTCCGTCGCGGGCACGCAAGCTTTACATCGGGAATCTTCAACCAAATGATCCTGCTTCTCTGACCATCGATACCGGCCAATACTCTCCGCTCTTTGGGGCCTCGTTCCAACAGATTGGAGCACAGGGCTATAGCCTGCATCGCTCGCAGGGCTACGGCAACAGCTACGCCAGCCCCGGCACGCACCTGGTAAGATACCGTTTGATTGATCCGAAGGAGCAGCCTGATACTGCGTTCTTTGACCACCTGGATATAACTCTCGACGGGTTGATTCAGCGCGTGGGATCACACTGGAACCTTCAGCTGCCTTGGATCAAAGAACAGAGGGCCGCCCTGGATACATGCATCCGCCAGGCTCAGGATAGATTTTCCCCTTCGGACTTTTCTCGAATGGTCGACCCTTTCGCCAGAGGTGTAGTCCTGTTGCGGGAGATCCGCGACAGAATTGCAGACGGTAAGGCAGCCTCGCAAGCTCAGGACGCACTTAGATTCCTTCTGGCTGCTAAAGAACAGGATTTTACCAAAGCCTTGGATCTGGCCACCGGCTTGTCGTTCGAAGCCTTGGCTGATGATGCTCTGGTCACCCCGAGCCAAACCTTTTCCGTCAAGGTAGCCCTCACCAACCGGTCATCCACTGCCATCCACCCCAAACAAATACAGCTCCGGCCGGCCAGCAGTCCCCAAGAATGGAAAGTCGAGCGAGTTGGAGGAATACAAGCGACCCTCAAGCCGTCCGAACGTGTCGAAATCAAGTTCAAGGTTTCCAGTCCTCCTGGCATGCCTCCGACTCAGCCGCACTGGAGGCGCAACAGCAAGAGCGATACGATGTATACCATTTCTGAGCAAAGTCTCATCAATGACCCGCTGCCCCCCCCACCTCTGGTAGCTGAGCTTGACTATTCGATTCGCGTTGATGCCTCAACGGCGACCGGCACTGAACCGAGGGATCTCTGTCTGCACCGAAGCCAAGCCGTAGAGTTCCTTGACATGGATGCTCGAAGAGGGACCCATCATATTCCACTTCTCGTTGCTCCAGAGCTTTCGATCAACCCCGTGCCGGCAGCCCAGGTAATTCCGGTGAGGTCATCTTCTCAGCGCCGATCGCTCCGTGTGGAGCTGACCAATAACTCCCCATCTTCTGCTGAAGGGAATGTAGTTCTAAAACCCCCCTCCGGGTGGACTGTTGAACCTGCGCAACAACCATTTTCCATTCCCCGGGAGAATGAAGCAGCGGTTCTGCGCTTCGAGGTCAGGTCAGTGGGCGCTGTTCCTCCCGGCCCGGCCTCTTTTGAGGCCGTCGCTGGCTTGAAAGGCAAGAACTTCAACCTGGGGTATCGGATGATTTCCGTGATGGACCTTTGGAAGAATCCGCTCTATCGGCGGGCTGAAACGGAGGTTACGGTCTTGGACGTGGTAACACCTCCCGAGCTTTCTGTGGGATACGTTATGGGTGCCGGTGACAATGTTCCCGAAACTCTCTCCCAGCTGGGTGCCCGGGTCAAGCTGCTCGAAGCAGACGATCTGGCCAGCGGAGATCTCAGTCTGTATTCATCCGTCATTGCAGGGGTTCGCGCCTACGACGTCCGCCGGGATCTTGTCTCCAATAATTCCCGCGTACTGGACTATGTCAAAAATGGAGGCGTTTACATCGTTCAGTACAATACGCCGGCTGCCTGGAACAAAGCCCAATATGCCCCCTATGCCGCGAAGATTCAAAATTCCAACCATCGAGTAACCGACGAAACGGCGCCGGTCACGATTCTTGAGCCCAATCACCGATTGTTCAATTTGCCCAACAAAATTACCTTGAAGGATTTTGATGGTTGGGTTCAGGAACGCGGGCTCTATTTCATTCAAGAGCGTGACCGACAATTCATAGCCTTGCTCTCAAGCCACGATCCGGGTGAGCCTCCCCTCGACGGAGGGTTGCTCGTGGCTCCATACGGCAAGGGCTTCTACGTCCTCACTTCGTACTCCTGGTTTAGACAGCTCCCGGAAGGCGTACCTGGCGCGATTCGAATTTTTGCTAACTTGATCAGTTTGGGAGTTAAACAGGACAAGTGATAAGACAGGATGGACTAGATGGTATGAAGAGAGAAGAATTGGCAGCCCAGGTTTACCTCTTAGCCTGCGCTCTCAGGGCGCACCAGTTTCTCCGCTGTTGCTATGGAAAGACCAGTATGAATTTCCTCTCTGTCCTTCGGACAGGGCCGGGCGCGCACCTGAGGGCATTCGATTATTTTTCACAGGCTCCTTCTGTGAGAAGTCAATACGTTTCCGTCTGAGCCCATAACCTTTCCACCCGGTTCAGTTTTTCCTGATTCATGCCTCAAAGACTTCCGCTTTGGCGAGCGCTGGTGGCC
>Ga0075434_100005416_pt1 | contig 11614 bp, 11 predicted proteins | sample RhiMethybrSRZTD3_FD_75298 | JGI IMG/M metagenome (GOLD analysis project Ga0075434, IMG submission 75298) | Populus rhizosphere microbial communities from Tennessee, USA - Rhizosphere MetaG P. TD hybrid SRZTD3 | ecosystem: Host-associated > Plants > Roots > Rhizosphere > Soil | place: USA... | reverse complement strand
GAAGGCGTGGTGGCGCCGGAGACGGCGGCCCATGCCGCCGGCATCGCGGCGATGCTGCCGATGATGACGCTCGGCATTCCCGGCTCGCCCACGGCAGCCGTCATGCTCGGCGGGCTGATCATCTGGGGACTGCAGCCGGGGCCGCTGCTGTTCAAAGAAAAGCCGGATTTCGTCTGGGGGCTGATCGCGAGCATGTACACCGGCAACGTGATCGGCGTTCTCATGGTGCTGGCGTTCGTGCCGCTGTTCGCTGCGATTCTCCGCATCCCTTTCGCGATCCTTACGCCGCTCATCGTCGTGGTCTGCGCCATCGGCTCCTACGCGGTGCACAACAGCATGCTCGACATCTGGTACATGCTGATTTTCGGCGTGATCGGCTACGTCTTTAAAAAGCTCGACTACCCGCTGGCTCCGTTTGTCCTGGCCCTGGTACTGGGCGATATGGCGGAGAACGCGCTGCGCCAGAGCTTGATCATGTCGCAGGGGACGCTCTCGATCTTCCTCACCCGGCCAATCGCGGGGGTGATCACGGCCGCGGCGATCTTTTTCTTCATCATGCCGATCATCACGCCGTGGTGGCGGCGGTTCCGCCGCCAGCCGCCGACGGCCGAGCCGGCGGTCGGGCACGGATAAAAGGATAGTTTCAGGTTCCAGGTTTCAAATAACAAGACAATGCCGGCGCCGATTTCCGGCAACTCGAAACTTGAAACTTTATTGAATCCTGACGATGAGGCCGTTGCTGAAGGTAAGGACGGCGCCGTTCTCGTAGATCCACTGCTCCTGCTTCCCCATCAGCGCGCTGCCCGAGTTGCCGGTTTTGAGCTGCACGACGTTTTTGGGTTTCCCCAGCACCGCCGTCGCTTCCTTTTTGCTCATCCCGATCACCGGCTGCTTTTTGAGCGCGGCATCCTTGACGTGCTCGGGCCATTTTTGCTGGCGGATCCAGTCGCGGCGCTTCTCTTCGTCGGCGATCTCTTTCGCGGTCTTCGTCTTGTCGTCGCGCTCGGGATCTATCGCCGTGAAAGAGCCGTTGATACGTTCCATGAAAGCGGTCACCGGAATGAAGCCTTCCTTGCCCGACTCGAACGCGACGCGGTAGAACGGCTTGTCGCTCGTTTTCTCTACCACCTCTTTCACCTCGAAGCCCTCTTTGGCGGCGGGCTGAAAAGTCTGCGCATTGGTCTTGGGTGCCGTGTAGAATGTCGCCTGCTGGTTTTTTTCCGTCGTGACCCAATACGTCTTGCCCACGTAGGATGAGAACATCTCGATCTGCTTTTCCGTGTAGCGCGGCTCGGCGGATGCATAATGCGGCGCGGCGAGAAGCGGCAGCGCGAAAACCGCCGCCGCAAGCGTACGAGAAAGAGTTCGCTTCACACCTAGATTTTACGAGAAAATCGAAGGCAAGCCAAGCGGGGAGGAGCGGCGATTTATTCCCGGACCTCTTGCTCTCCTTAACCCCTCTCCGTTTTTGTCCTCCCTAGGCAGATGCGCGGTCGGAGCTACCTTCAAGTGTGACCGTCGACTCGCGCGCTCGAGTCGGTCGCGAAATATCGTAATAAACAGGAGGGAAAGTAAATGAGACAAAGGTTATGGTTTGCGTCCATTACAATATTGACAGGAATACTAGTGGCTGGACCGCCGGCCTGGTCGAGAACCCCTGCGAGTAGAAGTCTGCACGGAATTCCGCACGAGCACGTGGTCAACCAGAGGCAGGATCAAAGGGAGCTCCACCATGAGAACGAGCTGCGGCGAGAGAACGGGGAGAAAAACCGTCAGGTCAATAAGCAAGAAGATCGCGATAAGGACCGGCGAGCCGGCATGGGTATGGGCAAAATGGGCGATATGGACTAGAGGTTGGTCCGACAGGCCGACTGCCGTTCGATTCCCAATAACAGTCGAGCGCGCGCGGCAAGGGCCTTTGGAAAGGCTTAACCAGAATCCGACATAAAAAAAGAGGCCCTCTTGCGAGGACCTCTTTTTTTTCATCTATTCGGAACGGAATGGCTAGATTCTGGCTTTCAGAATCCCCTTGAGCGGCGCGACGCCGGGAATTTCCCACTCTTCCCACATCTCGTCGACGCCCTTCTGGATATGCTCAAAGTCCTCGTCGATCAGGTGGTCGAAGCGGCCCTGGCGCACCAGGAATTCCTTTACCGGGATGCGCCCCTTGCCGCTCTTGCGCGCGTCCCAGGTGTAGATCACGTTGCCCTCGACGATCTCGTAAAGCGGGTAGATGCCGCACTTGATGCCCAGCTCGCCGAGCTCGTTGGAATAGCGCGGGTGGTAATCCCAGCCCTTCGGGCACGGATCGTACGTGTGGATGAAGGTCGGGCCGCCGATGCTGAGCGCCTTGCGCGTCTTGTTGAGGTAATCCGTCGGAGGAAACGTCGCACACGCGGTCGCGACATACTTGCAGGTCGGATGGCCGACCGCGAGCATGCCGGCGACGTTCTTCTTCCAGCGCCGCTGCATGATGCGGTGCTTCGAACCCGGCGGGGTGAACGTCGTCTGCGCGCCGTAGGTCGAGAGGCCGGTCGCCTGGATGTCGGTGTTCGCCGCAGACTCGTTGTCGTACATGATGATCAGCAGGTCGTAGTCGCTCTGGAGCGCGCCCGAGATGCCGCCGATGCCCATGTCGCCGGCGCCGAGATCGCCGGAGAAGTTGATGATATTGATCTTCTCCTGCTTGATCTTGCCCTTGCGCTGAAGGGCGCGGACGCCGGCCGCCATGCCCACGGCGGAGGCGCCGCCGGCGCCGAGCTGCGTGTGCATCCACGGCACGATCCATGGAGTCGTCATGTACGAGGTATTGGCGACGTACATGCAGCCGGTCGCGCCGGTGACGATCGTGCGCGGGCCCGAAGCCTTGATGAAGCCGCGCATCGTCGTCGCCGACTCGCAGCCCTGACAGGTGCGATGGCCCGAGGTGTAGAGCTCTTCCAGCGGAACCTTGTGAACGCCTTTGATCTTTTCGTAATCGATTTTTGGAGTGGTCGTCATAAGTCCTCCTTACACTATTCTCTGAGGCCGATCCAGGTTATGTAGCCGTTCTCCGGATCTTTCTTCGCCGCCTGGGCGGTAATATCGTACATCCTCTGCGCGTCGGCAATGGAAAGATCGCGTCCACCCAGGCCGCCGATGAAGTTCACCATCGCGGGCCGGTTCTTTGCCGGATACATGCAGGAGCGGATGTCGTGCATCAGGATGCCGCAGTTGTCCGGCGAGCCGTGGGCGAAGTCGCGGTCGACGACGCCGACCGATTTGAAGCGGCTTAAGCACGCGCGGAGCTCTTCGGTCGGGAAGGGGCGGAACCAGCGGAGGTTCACGTAGCCCACTTTCTGTCCCTTGTCGCGGAGCCGCTTGACGGCGGTGCGCGCGGGCGCGGCCACGGTGCCGACGCCGATCAACACGGTCTCGGCGTCGTCGGTCATGTACTCGTCGAAGTAGGGTGATGGATAGCGGTCGCCGAAGACAGCGTTGAATTCCTTGTAGGCCTGCTTGATGACGCCGCGGGCGCGCTTGGCGGCCTCCCAGTTCTGGCGGCGGATCTCCATGACCCAATCCTCGTTCGCCTGCGGCGCGACCGAGATCGGGTTGTCGGGATGGAGCCGGCGCTCGGCGAGGTCATATTGCGGCAAAAACTTCTTCGCCGCCGCGACCGAAGGGACCTTCACGATGTGCTGCGAGTGCGTGAGGAACGCGCCGTCCATCGCCAGCGCCATAGGCATGCGCACGGTCTTGTCCTCGGCGACCCGGTAGCCGATCAGCACGTGCTCCAAGGCTTCCTGCGGCGTGGTGACCCAGCAGAGGAGCCAGCCGAGATCACGGACGGTCATCGCGTCGTTGTGCTCGACGCCGAACGCACCGGGGTCGTCGAGCGCGCGGTTGCCGACGAGGAAAAGCGGCGGCAGGCGGTCGGTCGCGGTGACCGTCAGCGCCTCCATGCCGTACATCCAGCCGGTGCCGCTCGAGCCGCCGAAGGCGCGCGCGTTGACCGAAGAGGCGTGCTTGACGATCTCGAACTGCGAGTGCTCGCTGTCGGCGATGATGTACTCGGAGTCGAGCTGGCCGTCGGCGATGATCTTCGACAGCGCGTCCATGACTTCCGTATAAGGGCGGATCGGATAGGCCGCGATCACGTCGACGTCGGCGAGGCGCACGCCCTGGGCGACCGCCTGGCAGCCGTTGAGCAGGTCCTCGCGCTCGTACGGCCCGCTCTGGCCGGTTTGGGGTTTCTCCATTGCGACGGTCATACTTCCACCTCCTCGGTCTTCCTGACCGGAACGATTTTACCTTCGGGCATCACTTCGCCCTTCGTCACCAGGATGCCTTTGCCGGTGACCACAGGGTAGTTGACGCGCTCTTTGCCTTTTTTCGCTTCGAGGGAAGTAATGTAGGTCTTGGAATCCTTTTTCCATTCTTCCCACGGGCTGTTGTTGTCGTGGAACTGCAGCTCGTCGACCATGACGATGCATTCCTTGACCGGGCAAACTTCGGCGCATTTGCCGCAGCCGACGCAGTACTGGTACTCGATGTCGTAGAAGCCGTCGGTCGTCGGGTCGAAGCATTCGTCCGGACATTCCGCCCAGCAGAGCGTACACTTCGTGCAGAGGTCGAAGCGGACGGCGGGGCGCTGCGTCTTGGTCGTGCCGCGCTTGAAGCCCGCGTTTCTCGACTGGCCCTTGGGGCCCATCTCGAAGCCGCGCTTGACCGCCGGAACGACCGCGCCTTCCTGCATCTCGAACCACTTCGGCAGCACGGGAATCTGGTGCGGCCAATCGATGCCTTCCTTCGGCGTCACGGTCTTGACGCGCGGCGGCTTGGCTTCCTGCCGGAGCGCGTTGTAGGCCGCGCGCGCCGCCTCGGGGCGTTTCTTATCGTTGGTCTTCTTCATCAGGTAGGCTTCGACCGCCTCGATGCTGATGATCGTGGGCTCGACCGCCGCGATCGCGCCGAGCACGCGCTCATGCGTGAGGTCGTCTTTATTCACCCAGAGGCCGGCGAGGCTCGCGTCGCCGTCGAGCGTCGCAAGGCGATAGTTGTAGGGTTTCTTGCCGATGAACTGGAGCAGCTCTTCGTGCGGCCGCTTCGTGGTCACGATCATGCAGCCGTCCTTCACGACGCGCTCGTTGATCGGGCGCACGCCGTGCCAGCCCCAGGGCTCGACGCCTTTACACATCGTGTCATCGAGCACGACCGAGACGTTCGCCTCGTCGATCTCGAGCTTGGCGCCGCACTCCGCCTCCAATTCCTCTTCCGATAAATCGGGGGAGACGAACGCGAAGTATTTGCACGAAATGCCGTTGCGCTCGGGTGAGTCGCTGTAGCGGCCGTTGGAAAAGGCCTTCTGGCCCATGCTGCTGGCGATCATGACGATGTCGCTGCCGATTTTTTTCGCGAGATTCTTTTGAAAGATCCCGCGGTACTGCACTTCGACTCTTTTGATCATGAAATCCTCCTCTCGTCTAAGGAACCGTCGGTATAAGCGGCCGGGGGTTTTTTCGCGGAGAGCACGTTCTCTTCGACGCGCTCGATATGCTTGAGCATCGCCTCGCGCGCCTTCGCCTTGTTGTGCACGGCGATGGCGGCGAGGATCTTCCTATGCGACTCGATCGACGCCTTGCGGCGGTCCTGCGTCTGCAGCGATTCTTCGCGGCTGTGGCTTAAGACATCCATCAGGCCGGTGACGAGCTTTTCGAGCGCATGGTTCTGGGTCGCGCGCGCGATCGCGTAATGAAGCTCGGCGTCCGCCTCGACGCCGGTCTCGCCGCGTGCCACGGCGTCGCGCTGCTTGTCCAGGATATTCTTCATCAGCTCGATGTCCGCTTTGGTCGCGCGCTCGGCGGCGAGCGAGGCGATGCGCGGCTCGATCAATTTCCTCATCTCGAAAATGTCGGCGAGCGCGTCTTTCTCTTCCAGTAGCAGGGACGCGAGCGGCGCCACCAGCGATTCGACCGGCAGCTCGGCGATGAAGTTGCCGGCGCCGGTGCGGCTCTCGATCAGCCGCTGGGCTTCGAGGGCGCGGAGCGCCTCGCGCACCGAGGTGCGGCTGACTTTGAAGGTCTCGGCCAGCTCGCGCTCGGAAGGCAGCTGGTCGCCGGCCTTATAGCTCCCTTCACGCAGGAGGTCGCGAATCTGGTTTACGACCTCTTCGTAAATGCGAGTCTTCCGAATCGCCCTTAACATGGTCTAGCTGTCTACTGGTCAGACCAGTATCAGGCGGCGGTGCACCTGTCAAGGGGGGACCCCGGCGGTACTTTTTGGGCAGCTAACCGGCTCGCTTCGCTTCGCGATAGGCCGCAAGCATGGCGGGGATCGCCTCGGGGCAGACGATGTCGGCGAGCGCGGCGATCAGGGCGATCGTCTGCTCATCGCAGCGCAGCAAGTATTCCGATTCCGGGCTTCCGCGGATTGTTCGACGGACCGCGCTCCGCAGGCAAGCCTCGGCTTTCGACTGCGGACGCGCGCCGGCGAGAAGCTTAGCGTACCATTCCGGCTTGAATCTGACGACGACGTCCATCGGTCGGCCTCATTGTCTACGCGTCCGAGCGAAGCGTTGCAGCGCGCGCTACCCGCCGCGCTGAGACTATGAGATTATTCTAAACCAACTGGACAGCGCACACCGATGGGTAAATGGTCTAAATGTGTAAAGTTTGAATTCCCATACACGAACGAAATCTCAGTGACATGCCCTGCGTCCGGCGATACAGCGATCGGGTGATCACCCGCTTGCTTCGAAGGCGATTTTAAAGCCGCATTTATTTCGTCGGCTCCTCGACCCTGCCGATCCTTCGCGTGGCCTCGGCGAGCATCTTTGCGTCGCGCTCGTAGAACTTCTGAAACTCCGGCGCATCCAAGTATGCGATCGGCGTCTCGAGCTTCGCCATCGCGTCCTTGAACTCGGCCTCTTGAACGACCTGCTTCATGGTCTCGCGCAGCTTTTTCATGATCGGCTCCGGCGTGCCTTTCGGCGCGAACGCGCCGGCCCAAATATAAAACTCGATATCATAGCCTAATTCCTTGAACGTCGGCACGTCCGGTATCGCGGCGACGCGCTTCGCTCCCCAGCCGGCCAGCGCGCGGAGCTTGCCGGCTTTTAAGTGCGGGATGAGGACCGCTGGACCGGACGCGAGCATGTCCTGGTGGCCGCCGAGCACCGCCGTCAACGCGGGACCGGCGCCGCCGTACGGCACGTGATTTAATTTGACGCCGGCGGCGTGGCTGAACATTTCCATAGCCATATGCAGCGTGCCGTAGATGCCGGAAGAGGAGTACGAAATCGCGCCGGGCCGCTTCTTGGCGTCGGCCACGAGATCTTTCACGCTCTTCCACGGGTGATTCGCGCCGACGGCGAGGATCGTCGGATCGGCGGAGAAGAGCGCCAACGGCACGAGCTGGTCGACCGTGTAGGCCGGCTTGCGGTCGAAGAGCTTGTCCGCCTCGGGAATGATCGAGATGCTTGAGAGCGCCATCAGCAGCGTATAGCCGTCAGGCTTGCTGTTGGCGACGAAGGACATGCCGACCGCGCCCGCAGCGCCGGTCTTGTTCACGACGACGACGGGATTTTTGAGGATTTTCTCCATCGACGCCGCGACCGGCCGGGCGGTCAGATCGGCGACGCCGCCGGGCGGAAAGGGCGCGACGATCGTGATCGGCCGGTCGGGAAATTTTTCCTGAGCGAAGGCCGGCGCGATCGAAAAGCCACAGAGCATCAGCGCGAACGCGAATCTACGTCTCATGGGTGTCCTCCTTTGCTATGGTAGAGAGGCCGAGGGCCCTGCGCCATCGGGCGCCGCCGCGCCGCAGTAGCGACAGCATGCTCAACAGCAACAAACATGCGCCCGCCGCGAGCATCGCAGCCGCAATCGGCCGCGTGAAAAAAATCGTGTAGTCGCCCGCCGACATCGCCAGCGACTGACGGAAGCTCATCTCGAGCATCGGAGCGAGCACGACGCCGAGCACGATCGGCGCGGTCTCGAAGTCGAGCTTGCGGAGTATGTAGCCGAGCGCGCCCATCGCGATCATGATCCAGACGTCGACGACGCTGCCATTGACGGCATAAACGCCGAGGACGCAGAAAATCAATATGGCGGGATAGAGAAAGGGATACGGGACGCGGAGAATGTTCACGAAAAGCCCGACCAGCGGCAGGTTCAGGATCAGCAGCACGACGTTGCCCACGTACATGCTGGCGATGAAGCCCCAAAACAGTTTGGGCTGCTGCTGGATCAAGAGCGGCCCGGGCGAAACGCCGTGCACCATGAGCGCGGCGAGCATCACCGCCGGAATCGGGCCGGACGGGACGCCGAGCGCCAGCATCGGCACGAAGGCGCCCGAGGTCGCCGAGTTGTTGGCCGACTCCGGTCCCGCGACGCCTTCGATGGCGCCGTGGCCGAAGCGCTCGGGATGTTTCGAGACGCGTCGCTCCACTGCGTACGAGACGAAGGAGGAGATGATGTGTGCCGAGCCGGGAACGATGCCGATGAGAAAGCCGAGCACGGTGCCGCGTCCGATCGGCCAGGCGGAATCGCGCCACTCCTGGCGCGACGGCAGGAGATCGGCGAGGCGCGGTTTTTTGACTTCAGCTGGCGCCTGATCTCCCGCCGTAAGCAGAATCTCCGAGAGACCGAAAAGGCCGACCGCGACCGGCACGACGCCGATCCCGTCGCCCAATTCGACGACGCCGTAGGCGAAGCGGAAAAAGCCCGTCATCGGATCGATGCCGATCATGCCCAGCAGGAGGCCGAGCGCCGCCATCGCGAGCGCCTTCAGGATCGAGCCGCCGCTCATGTAGGCGAGAGCGAGCAGGCCGAGCAAAAGCAGCGCGCAATACTCCGGTGGTCCGAAGCGGAGCGCGAAATTCGCCAGCGGCGGCGCGAGCAGCATGAGGGCGACGACGCTCACGGTGCCGGCGATGTACGAGCCCACGGCGGCGATCGCCAGCGCCGGGCCCGCCCGGCCGCGGCGCGTCATTTCGTAGCCGTCGATACAGGTCATGACGGAAGCGGCTTCGCCGGGAATGCGCATGAGGATCGACGTCGTCGAGCCGCCGTACATCGCGCCGTAATAGATGCCCGCGAGAAGCACGATGGCCGAGGTCGCGTCCATGCCGAAGGAGGCCGGGAGCAGCAGGCTGATGCCCGCGAGCGGACCGACGCCGGGCAGCACGCCGACCAGCGTGCCGATGATGCAGCCGATGACTGCGTAGAGAAACACCGCCGGCGAGAGCGCCACGGTAAAGCCGAGATACAGATTTTGCAGTGTGTCGAGCATGACGGCGGATTTATATTCCCCACGGGCCGAGCGGCAGCGGCACGCGCAGCAAAGTATAAAAGAGATAGAACGAGCCGAAGGAGAGCGCGAGCGCGACGAGAATCGTCGCGAGCCAGCCTTTTTTCTCGACGAGTTTTACAAGGAAGAAAACGACGATCAGAACCGTGATGCGGTAGCCCAGCCGCTCCAGCGCCAGCGCGGAAAAAGCGCAGACAGCGAGGATGGCGAGGGCGTGCGGCAGCTCTCCCCAGCGAAGCGAGCGAAAGCGCTCCGAGCGCCCGCCGGCGGCGGCGATGAGAACCCCGAAGACGAGCAGGAGCGCGGCGAGCAGAACGGGCACGAAAGACGGGCCCGGCTGCCGCACGGTGCCGAGCGGAAGCGCTCGGCTCTCCGACAGGACAAAGAGCGCGAAGAGCACGAGCGCCGCGCCGGCGATTCGGTCCTTGGTCGCCATGCCGTAATCCGACGTGGCAACTTAGTGCCGGAGCGCCGCCGATGTCAAACTGCGGCGGCTTTCCCGCGCTCGAAGAATAAAGACCGCCAAGGTGAGGGAGGGGATTTGGTGGCGCTCGGGAGAGGAATAATAGCCAAAAAGCGTTGTTTTTTACCTCGGCCGAAGATGCAAGTACCACCGAAAATAAGCTTCACGATGGCGCCTAGCCAGACCGCGGTGCTGTCGGTACTTATGTTTGAGTCGAGCGAAGTATCCTTTTACCGCATTGGTGGATTTCATGATCAAGGGATCATCGAGGTAGCGAAACATGTCGGGCAAAGCCGCCAGCAACATGCTGCGGGCTCGCCTGAGATCACTGAACACCCAGCCTTCTCGGGCGATCGAGCGTCCGTAACCGCGATGGGGTCTAAGTGCGTTCACGGAAGGATTCAGAAATAATAGAGACTCCAAAGGCTTTGAGAGCCGCCTGCCCCCCCTGAGTGCGTATGACGGGGTAGCCTTCGATGGATCCATCGCGCTGCACTTTGTAAGTGTCGTTGCCGGTAGGGGTAGCGGAATCATGCACGGTAATATACTGGCTATTGCCCTTGCTCTGTGCGCCCACCACAGTCACCGCATGGCTGCTGTCGACACCTTCATCCTTGATACCCGGTTTAATATCCATGATCAACTCGACGTCCTCTCCGCTTTTTAGCTCCTCCACGATCTTGTCCCACAAATCGCTGCGTCCGTCGGTGATCGTGCCGTCGATCTTCTTGTTGTCCAGCGGCAGGCTGCGGTCGCTGGCCAGCTTTTCCTTGCCGGGGAGGATATCGGCCGGTTTCGTCCCCTTATCTTTGGTCCATTTAACGTCCTTTTCAATTTCATCGATCAGGTCATTGACCTTGGCGGGCAACTTGTCGGCAAAGTTATGCCCCTTAGCAAGCCAGAGGAGAGAATTAGCTATGGAAATAGGCACGCATTCGTTCTTTTTGCCTTTTCGGGCGGGCAGGTCCGGCACATCTTTGTTGAAGAGGTTAACATTTTGATTTTGAGCATAGGCCGTCCCTGAAGAGAGAAAGTCAAATGTCGGCCATTCCCGCTGCCGGACACCGCCCATCCCGCCTATAAATCCTGGTTCAGAACTAATGATATTTGCAACTTCCCAGTCCCTCTTTTGCGCTTTGACCTCTTGGATTTCCAGCAAGCCCCCGGTATCGACGTCGCTCGCGAAGATTTTAAGCCCCACGGTTCTTGGTTTGCCCGAGAGTAAAGCCTCGAGTTGGCTTTCATCGGAAAAAATAACGGCAAATGCCGTAGGGACTCTTTTCTCGCCAAAGGCCGGAACGGCGTCCACCCCTTTTTCATCCTCGGTAAACTCGCCATCGTTGTTCACGTCGAAGTACACGCTTATTTCGACCGCGCTCGTGAAAGTGTTTTGCACGTTGATGCTCACTAGGGCCGTGCCCATGCTTTCGCCATTTTCTAAGAATCTATAGACGACCGCGGGATGGCCGATCACCTGGGCGCGGGCTGTCGGGGCGAGCCTGGCGTGCCAAAAGGCGCCGGCGACGACCGCCAAAATTATCATGGCGGAACCGAATACGGTCGATCTTTTGGTCATTTTGAACCTCCGTATCGAGCGCCGTTTCCCGCTCTCCAACACGAGGTTGAATTAGCGAGGTTGCCGCTCCCACGGATGGCTCCCTGAGAATGTTGGTTTCTGCGGGAGAGAGGAAAAAGGACTAAAATTTAGTTATTGGACGCGGGAATGTCAAGCGGCGCCCGCGCGGGGTTGTCGAGGCGGTAGCGGCCGCTCAGTAGCTTGACGAAGCGCAGCACCTGCCCGGGATATTGCGCCTGTACGGCGTCGAAGGCGTCGAGCAGCGTAAAGTGCGTGTCGGAATC
>Ga0075434_100005415_pt1 | contig 11615 bp, 13 predicted proteins | sample RhiMethybrSRZTD3_FD_75298 | JGI IMG/M metagenome (GOLD analysis project Ga0075434, IMG submission 75298) | Populus rhizosphere microbial communities from Tennessee, USA - Rhizosphere MetaG P. TD hybrid SRZTD3 | ecosystem: Host-associated > Plants > Roots > Rhizosphere > Soil | place: USA... | reverse complement strand
CTTGCGCTGCCGGAAGCTGAATGAGGAGGAAGAAACACCACGCACGCAGGCAATGGGCGTTACGCGCCCCCATCGATCGGCGTTAAGGCCGGCCCCTATATTTCTTACGCAGCCCACCACCTGGCAGTCGCAGAGCCGTTCCATCAGGATCGAGTACTCACCGTGGTGGCAGTCCTCCATCGTGCCTTCGATGGCCCAGCCGGAGGCTGGCACATGATTGCGCGCTCGCTCCGTATACGCATAAAGTGCTAGATTAGATCAATAGAGAATTCGAGGCCGACCATAGCGCGAGACCATCCTACCAAACGGCAGCACGGCATGGCGTGCGCGGATGGCGGGTTAGGCTTGACCGCCTAACTCCTCAACAGATTCAGCGAACACATCAAACTCAGCCGTACCGTCCACCGACATCACTCCATAAGGCTGCTCGGTGCTGATCCGCAGCACCTCCCGCCCCTCGGGATTTCGGCTACGCTCAACCACCTCGCATGCGATCATTCCGGGCTGCGGGTAAGCAGTCAGAGCATGCAACAAACCCGCGCTGACAATCGCGCTCTTCTCAACGAACGACCAAAGGCAACCGTAAGCGTCTACCAGTTGGCACTCGACTATGCCGGGTTGCGGCTCGTCACCAAGGTATCGCGTGATCGTCACTTTGATTCCAAGCACACACACCTCCATGACGAGCTCGAAATTATACGTCCAGGAGGATACGATGTGGCCGACGCCGATCACACTCCTTCCGACACACCAAGTCATCATTCGCATTTTATTTCTTGGCCTCTTTGCTTGAGCGGCTGCAACCATCAAAGCCACGCCAAATCAACGACTACAGCAAGACGAAAAGCGATCGGCGCAACCCTTACTGCTTCTTGAGCGTCTTGGGAAAGACAAAGTCCCATACGGCCTCCCAACGCGGATACTGCTTTAGCCCCTCGCCGACGTTGTCCAAGCCTCGGACGAGTACGTAGACCGAAGCTGCGACCAGTCCAAACGCTGCAAGGCCGTTCTCCCATGGCACAATCACCGCCTGACCTGATGGAATCTGCCGGTCCAGCAACTGAACCGCGGCCGGTATCGACATCACGATGATGCCGATGCTCGCCGCCACTTCGATGCAGCCGTACAACAGCCGCATCGAGCGACGGATGATGTAAAGCGCCATGGCAAAGCAAACCAGACACAGGGTTGAGCCCGCCACCACCAATCTGTAGGCGCTATCAAACTGTCGGCTCACCACCCCCATATCAATGAGGGCAAACGCGCCGAAAAATAGGAGAAGCCCGAGGCCCGGCAAAAAGAACAAATAATAGGCCTTCCAATTCACATCCTTCATAGCGTAGTCCCGTTTTGTTGAACAATTGCCCACATCTCCATTCTGATTTTCGCAGATTCTACAGCAACTTTGAAAGCCGTTTGAACTCATCCAACGCCGACAAATCTCTAGACTCCTGCTCATTGTAGCGCCGGGTGATTAGCTCGCCCTTCTTGGGTTCACCGGCCGAATAGGTCTGTCCAAGATGGACAATTGTCACGCATAGTTATCCGCTGCAGGGGAGAATGTGCTGCCGCCAAGACAGCATTAGCGATATATTTCTTGGGAAAATTTCATTCCGTGGCTTAAGCCTCAAAAATGTCACCTCTAGCGCAATCACGGTCGCCAGCGCCAAAAACCGCGCTGACGATCCCGACTATGACGATATCGAGATAGCTTTCGCGATCGTGGTCCCGCAGACAGCGGGTAACGTCACCACCGCGGCGTTGTGCAGGCAGGCTGTCGAGCGTCGGGAGCCGATCATGGCAACGCGATGCAACAGCACGGGGTCGGTTTCGCGCGCTGCAGCAAGGCGCATATAGGCGGCGCCGAGCGCGTCGAGCGCGATCGTCATTCCGCCCGAAGCCGAGCCGGGCGCCGCGAGCACTACCTGCCTTGACCCGCGCCTACGGTTGCCGGGCCCGCTCGTCTGAATGTCACTTCGGAGGTGCCACTGCCGCCGGACGGAGTGAGAACCGTGTATTTCATTTCATCTCCGGCAATTGTGATGGGTCGCCTCTGCTCTGTTCCGTTCCAGTTCGGGAAAGAGCTGTATTCGATGTGAAGAGTGACGCTGCGATCCGCCTCATTGATGGTGTATCTGCCGACGTGGGCGATCATGCCCTGCATGGCTGCCTTGTTTTCTTCTGCGGTGCCTGCGTCGCGGTTGTTGGAGGCGAATTTGGGCACGCCAGGACGCACCACCAGCGATGCATAGCGCCCATTGCCGTCGAACATCAGGAGACCGCCCGGATTGGGCCCGAACGTATCGACCTTGGTGCCGTCGGCACGGGTATTGACTGCTGAGACAAACGACCAGCTTCCGACGAGTTGATCTTGGAGTGACCTTTGTTGGCTGACAGCGCTGCCGGGTAACAGAGCCAAACCCAACGCCGTCATTGCGGAAATACTGAGAATGCTAGGACGATTCATTTTTTCCTCCTGTAGGGTTGAATGCAGTCAGCGCCGCGACAGAGGGGGATCAGCGAAGCCATCCCAACGACCAATCCGGCCAATCCGCCGTCAACAAGAGCGGCACTACCTTGGCGACACGCCTACCGTTGAGGCATCGACTCGCCTCAAACCAACGCTGATCTTGTCACCATTCAGTGCCATCGTGTCGTACTTCAGCTCGTCCGCCGTAAGCGACGTGATGGTTCGTTTCTGTTCGCCCGCGAGCTGATTCGGGAATGTACTGGCATCGAGCCGAAGGCTGATGATCTTGTTCGCATCGTCGACGGTATACATACCGAAGTATGCAATTGCTCCGGTCATCACAGCTTTTGCTTCCTCCGGGGTCGCGGTCTGCGGATTGTTGGACGCGATTCTCGGAAGATCGGGACGCGCAAACATGACGAACATATGCCCGTTCGCGTCAAACATGACGAGGCCCTTTGGATTCGTGCCATAGGATTGCGCCTTGGTGCCATTCGGCATCGTCCGTTCCCAAGACGCGAGCGTCCAGGTTCCGACAAGTTGATCCTTGAGTGACCTTTGCTGGGCGGATGCAATCGTTGCAGGCATCGCGATTGCGCCGCACAGCAGTGCAGCGGCTATGATCGTCTTGGATGACATCATGGCGATCCTCCGTCGGGATGAGTGAATCGTTTGGGTTGGCGGCTGGTTGAGGTTATCGTGGCGCCGATTGGCAAGAAGAGATTCCGGCGAACAGCCCTCGCCAAAAGGCACAAAAAAACTTAAGTCCATTCCGCGCGGCATTGCATCTCCGAGGCAAGTCGCGCGCCGCTGGCGGAGGGTACTGCATTCCGCTATGATTTGAATTACGATGTGTTGAGGTCCGTATAACTAAACCGTAAGGGTTGCGTTATGCAGGGCGACTGTCGTGCAGACCGACTCAAGCTTCATGAATTGCGCGTTCTGCTCCAAGTCGCCCAGGCTGGAAGCATGGCAAAGGCCGCCGCCCAGCTCGCAATTTCCGAGCCCGCCGTCTCGAGGGCCATCTCCGACATGGAGCACACACTTGGAGTGTCCCTCCTCGATCGCAGCTCCAAAGGCGTCGTGCCGACACCGTATGGCCGCGCTCTCATCAAGCGAGGCGTCGTTGTTTTTGATGAACTTCTGCAAGGAATCAAAGAGATCGAGTCGATCGCGGACCCGACCGCAGGAGAGGTGCGCATTGGTGCAACCTCGACGATCGCGGAGGTCGGGATCGTTGTCGCCGTCATCGATCGGATATCTCAACAATACCCGCACATCAGTTTTCATGTCGAGGCGGCTACGCCTGCGATGCTTTTCCATGAGCTGCGCGAGCGCAAGCTCGACTTGATCATCCTGCTGACGTTCGATCATCCTGTTACGAACGATGATATCGTCTCCGAAGCGCTGTACGAAGACCGAATAGTTATCGTGGCAGCGGCCAATCATCCGTTGACGCGGCGCCGCCGGATCGAGCTTGCCGATCTTGTAAACGAGAATTGGACGCTGCCTGACCCAGGACACCCCGTGGCGAAGATCGTGGCCGAAGGCTTCCGCGCAAATGGTTTGCAGGCTCCGCGGGTCACCGTCACGACAGCGCCCTGCCGTCTACGCGATACTCTGCTGACGACCGGACGATTTCTATCCGTGGCGCAGGAATCGGCGCTGCATTTCACGCCGCTCTCCGCGCTCAAGGTCCTGCCCGTGGAACTCCCCGGTGGGCGAGGAACGACGAGGATCATGACGCTGAAAAATCGCGCCCTGAGCCCGGCGGCGCAACTCTTCCTCGAGCACGCCCAGGAGGTCGCCACGCCGTTGGCGAAGAGACAATAGGCGCTCGGCTGTCCGTCATCGCTTCAGAACGACCAGCGCCAACACCGCACCGTTGTTCGGCAGGCTGTCGAGAGGGAGGCCCCGCCGGCCGGAGAGCAGCCGATGGTATCGGAAGTGAAAGAAACAGCCCGGCAACCAGGGGGCTGATCGCCGGGCTCGTGGAGGGGCGCATGGGGATGCGCCCTTCTCCTGTTGGGGACAACAAAAGGGAAAGCATTACCGGTAACACTTCCCCGTCTGGCCAAGTGAACTCGGGATGTCCACTTGACCATGGCACCCTTTGTTTTGTTTGTGGCGCATTGTGGGACGGCATCACCTTTAACTACTAGCCACCGAACACAACGAGCAGATTGAAAGCGGGCGTGTGATATCGGCCACAAAAACAGTACAGAAAGTATCTATTGGCTCGAGATATCTAGCCAGGCCATTCCCGACTTTGCGTCGATCCAACGATTACTCCGACAATCAGCCTCAGAACGACCCGAATGCCGAACCCAGGACAATCACGGTGGCCAACGCCAAAAGCGCGCTGACGATCGCGACCATGACGATGTCGAGATAGCTTTCGCGATGCGTGGTTCCGCACACTGCGAGCAGCGTCACGACCGCGCCGTTGTGCGGCAGACTGTCGAGCGTCCCCGAGCCGATCACGGCAACGCGATGCAGGAGCGCGGGGTTGATTCCCTGCTCTGTAGCAAGGCGCAGATAGGTTTCGCCGAGCGCATCGAGCGCAATCGTCATCCCGCCCGACGCCGATCCGGTCAGCGCGGCGAGGACGTTGGTGGCGAGAGCGAGCGACACCAGCAGACCCCCGCCGACTGACAATACCCATTCGCGAACCATCGCAAACGCCGGCAGCGCCGCGAGGACCGCGCCGAACCCCACCAGGCTCGCCACCGTGACAGCCGGCAGCACCGAGGCGTTAGCGCCGGCATCCATGCTCTCGCGCACAGACGGGAGCCGCCGACGATTGAGGACAACGAGCGTCACGATCGCGGCCGCCAATGCCACCGCCACCGACCACACGCCCAACACCGCCGACAGCGTGGTGGCGCCCCAGCGCTCCTCGCCCAGGAACGAGAAGTCAAGCCGTGGCAGAACGAAGAGCGACATCAGAAGATTGACGCTCACAACGATCACCAGCGGCAGAGCGGCAAGACCGATCGGCGGCGGGGCGTCGCCATGGCGGCCGCGCCGGATCTCCGCCGGATCGAATTCGCGCGCAGTCGTTGCCCGCTCTCGAATGAGCTCATCCTCGGAGACCGTTCCGGGAGCGATATCGCTGCCGCCTCCGTAACCTTCGCCGGCGCGACGCGCGCTCGCTTCGGCGCGGCCAAGCCACCACAAACCAAATCCCAGCATGACGGCGGTGGCGATAATGCCAAGACCCGGCGCCGCGAACGGCGTGGTGCCGAAGAACGGCATCGGAATGGCATTCTGAATTGCGGGCGTCCCCGGCAGCGCCGACATCGTGAACGTCATCGTTCCCAGCGCAATGGTGGCAGGCATCAGTCGGCGCGGGATGTCGGCAGCACGAAACAGCGCCTGCGCCATCGGGGCGAGCACAAACAAGGCAACGAACAGGCTGACGCCGCCATAGGTGACTATTGCGCCGGCGAGCACGACCGCCAGCACGGCACGGCTTTTCCCCAAACGCTCGGTCATGAAAGTCGCGATCGCTTCCACCGAGCCGCTGTCTTCCATCAGCTTGCCGAACAAGGCGCCGAGGAGAAACAGCGGGAAGAACTGCGCGAGAAACTGCGCCGCGCTGCCCATGAAGGTCTGCGTCCAATGCGCGAGCAGAGGCTCGCGTGCGACCGCAGCGGCAACCAGCGCCGTGGCGGGCGCCAGCAGCAGCACGCTCCAGCCTCGATACGCCAGCCAGATGAGCAGCCCGAGCGCGACGAGAATGCCGAGAAGCCCCATGACTTCATTCCATCACATCATCCGTGACTCAGACACCTTCCAGCAAAACATCGAGATCGAGCGAGGAGCGGCGTCCGAGATCGTCGGTATGGCTTTCCAGAAAGGCCTGCGCTGAGCGGCGGCCCTTGTCGCGCAGCAGGCAGAAGAAATCCCATTCCGCGATCAGCTTGGAGGAGGCGTCCAACACCGTCATGATTTCATTGCTGACGGAATGGACGCGCATCCCGGCCCATTTCTCGCCTTCCTGGTCCTTGGGATTGGCGACCCGCCGCAGCAACGCAATCATGCGCAGCTCCTTCAGCAGAACGGCATTGAACGCCACCTCGTTGAGACGATTGAGAATCTCGCTGGCCACGCGCGGCGTGCCGGTGCGCTCGACGGGATTGATCGGAACAATGATCGTGTCCTGCGATTCACATTCCCGCACCAGAGGCGTAATGGTCGGGTTGCCGGAATAGCCACCGTCCCAGTAGGCTTGTCCGTCGATCTCGATGGCTTGAAACATCGTGGGCAGGCACGCCGAAGCGATGAGGACTTCCGGCGTGAGGTCACCATTTCTGAACACGCGAGCACGACCGGTCGCGACATTAGTCGCGGTGATGAACAGCTTGATCGGCGACCGTGCCACCTGCTCGTAGTCGACCTCCTCGGTGAGGATCTCTCGCAGCGGATTCCAGCCCGCCGGGTTGAGATCGTAAGGCGAGAACAGACGCGACATCATGTCGATCGCGACGTAAGCCGGGGAATTGTCGAGCGTCCAGCGGCCCAGAACGACATCGAGCGGCCCGCGACGGATCGGGCTGAGCTGACCTGCCTGCGAGACGCGGCGCCAGAATGTCTCCAGGGCCACGCGGGCGCCTTCGCTCCCGCCACTCGAATATCCGTAGGCGAGCGCCGCGGCATTCATGGCGCCCGCGGACGTGCCGGAAATGCCGTCGATCCGCAGCCATGGCTCCTCGAGGAGCCGATCCAGCACGCCCCAAGTGAAAGCGCCGTGCGCGCCGCCGCCCTGCAAGGCAAGATCGATCAGAACGGGTTCGCGATCGCGCACGGCTGCGACATCCGAAGAGACTGTTGGCAACGTGGCACGTCGACAAAGTTGGCGGATCGCAACCCACTTCGCCGAAACATGATCTCCTCAGCAGACCCAGACCCGCGCCGAGCCCCAGCTGGTCGGCACCCATCGCCAACAGCTATACGCAACCGGGATCCCTATCCCGACGAGGCCGAGACCTCCCCATCCGCCCCATCCCCATCCTGCACGACGCCAACCCCACCCTGGACCGCGCCACCCCCAGCCGGCGCGGGCGACACGAACGCCTCCCCATCCCCAGCCTTGGCTGCGCCATCCTGAACCACGCCATCCCCATCCACCGACGCGGCCGACACTGCCGAAAGCGAAATGGCCACCGCCCCAGCCGCGACCACCCCAGCGGGCGGATGCCTCGGTGCTGGACAGTGCGACTGCGCCGCCAATCGCCGCCATGGCGGCGATGACGAGGATCATCTTGCGTAACATCGGGGCCTCTCCTTCTCACTTGCGTGTCGCCCCACTCCAATAGTTTCGTCCAAAAAGACGCCGCGCATTCCAAACGGGAGGGACGCGCGGTCTCCTGCGCTACGCTCGTAGTCTCGAGCAGCCCTAACGCCGAGCTCGAACCGCGTTCTGCACAGTCCGCTATTGAACGAGCTTGGCGCGAAGATGCCTGAATTCATCCTCGCTGATCGCACCTGACCTCTTCAGTCCATCGAGCTTCTGGATCTCATCAGCGGCACTGAATCCCACGGCTCGCCGCATCTCGTCGCGCGCTCGTTCCACATACTGCGCATTTCGCTCCGCCATGCCTCTCCCTTGGCTGATCATGTAAACGATCACGCCAATGTAGGGGAACACGATCAGGCCTATGACCCAGAGCGCTTTGCCCCAGCCGGAAATGTCATGACGCCGGAACAAGTCGCTAAAGACTGTAATGAGCAGCCAGAACCATACGACAAACACGAATACCGCGATGACATCGACAAGAAAGTTGGAAAAAGTAAAACCTCCATCGAAGAGCATCGCCGCCTCCTCTTTCACAATCCTCGCGCCAATCGCATATGATCAATTCATACGTCCGGAACATCTTCGGAAATTGCACTTTGGTGCATGGGCGATATCTGAAGGTGTAATATCGCCGGCGCTTTCCTGCGACCTATCCTGGTAAGTCAGACTCCCCCGATTGTCGCCCGGCACCGCGTCCGGGCCAGTTTCATATCTGCGCAACTTCCGGCGGCCGTGTCGACGCTTGTCACTGCGAGATCGTCGGCAGCGATGCGCGAATGCGCTCCGAGAAATCGGGTGCGCCATCGGCCGCCTGCGCAGCCTCGTTGATCTGGGAGCGTCGCCGCAGTTCCTCATACGGCAGCGTCGTGTCGACCCGGCCCGAGTGGTAGAGGTAGCTGTCGATCAGGCCGTTGAGGAGATGGCGGATGTCGAACCGGCCTTCCCGGCCAGCGGCATTCAAGTAGCGTATGATGTTGATCGTGCAGCTGTTGGTCAGCAGGTGATAAAACTCCGGCTGATCGGCGAGCTCGTTGATCCGCGCCAGGTAAACCAGCAGAAGCCGGCGCGCATCGGCGGCCGAGCTGTTGAGGTGATAGAGGTACACCGCCTCTCGGCGGTGATTGGTGCGCACACCAACAAGATCACGTTCGTTACCCACCACGTAGATCAGCTCGAATTGCTTGAAGAGGGAGGCAACGGGTGCAAAGCCCTCGCCCACCTCCGGCCGCGTCTCGATGGAGATGCTCAGCGGCGGGGCATCATCGAAAATGAAGCTCAGGAACGTGTGTGCGACCGGCCCTTGGGTAAAGTAGGACACATAGAAATCGATGCCGGTCAGGTGCGACAGCCGCACCTCGCGCTCCTCATAGCGCACCGTGAAATCATTCCGGCTGCGGTAGTCGAAGTTGCGGACGCCGGTGATGCGCACACGATCGCCGTCGATCATCGCCCGCGGCATCACGGCGACTTCCGGCCGCCACGGACGGTGGTGCGAGGGACTGATCGAGATCCACCACATGACCACGCCGATAAACAGCACCACGAAAGCCACCGACATACGCCGTTGCCGCGACAGCCAGAGCGCCCACATCGCGAATGCCGCAAAGGCCAGCGCCAGCCCCAAACGCAAACTAGGCCATGGGAGGTTCGAGTAGTAAATGGCCAGGGTAGCCCATGCCACAAGCAGGGCTTGGCAGAGAAACCAGATTCCCTTGGTCAGCCAACGGACAGGCGTGAACAACAACCTTCGAAGTGAACTCGGCGGCTTCTCCCGCTGGGCGAATTGCGAACGCATGCCTGTGCTGGGGGTGATTGCCATCGAAGAGGACGAGCCAACGGCGGGTTCTTTTCGTTTAGTTCATTGTCCCGTCGCCTGGCCACTATCCAATCGAATACGCGTCTAAACCAATGAACCTCGCAATCCTGGATCATGAGTTTGGTTGTGCAGCGTGGGTCGCGAAGGAGTCGAGCGCATTGGCCATGGCCTGAACACTCGCCGCTACGGCCGCGCTGAGCCCGTGCCGCTGCGCGATCCAACCTGGATCGTTATAGGACAGCCACACTTTGCCGGCTTCATCCTGATGCACCAGCGCCTTCAACGGCAGGTCGATGCCGACCGATTGATTGATCTCCATGAGCGGCGTGCCACCTCTGGCATTGCCGAAAATCAGAACCTCGGTCGGCCGCAGCGACATTCCGACGGCCGCCGCTCCGGCCGCATGATCAATGCGCGCGAAAATAGTAAGCCCCTTGGCTTTGACCTCGGCTTCAAGCCGATCCATCGTTTCCTTCGGTCCGAATCGGCTGAGAATGGACGTCAAGCCATTTGGCATCACGCATGCTCCCGGTGCAGCCATCGCCGAGATATGGGCACTAGGAGCAACAACGACGAGAGTGGGTATCAAAGCGCGACCACACTTAACCCGTAGCCACTCTCTCAGCCGGGACCGTTATCTCGCTCCCATCCTGCCGCGTCAGGATCGCCTGCGTTCCCGGATAGGCCGCAAGCAACAGCGGCGCACGCACCTCGCCGGCCACGCAGATCGCAGTCGAGAGCGCATTCGCGGCCGTCGCGCGTGGGCCGATGACAGCAACTCCCATGAGCGCGTTGGCGCTTGCGCCGGTGTGCGGATTGAAGATGTGATGGAAGCGACCACTCGGCTCGAACGTCGTGCCGTAGCCACCCGAGACCGCGAGCGCCAGGTCGGCGAGTTCGACTGTGCGGCCCGGGTCGCCTGCCGCCGTGCCGTTGCGGATGCCGAGCCGCCAGGGACGTCCATCCGGATGACGGCCGAGCGTGCGAAACTCGCCGAGATCGACCACCGCGCTCTCGAGGCCTTCGTTGCGCAAGAGGTCGGCAATCGCATCGGTGATATAACCCTGCGCCAGGCTGTTGAGCGTGATCGCCATGCCGGGGCGCGTGAAGCCGATCGACGCCGCGCCGCTCTCGATGCGGCGGAAATCAACGAGCCGCTCCGCGACCTCGCGCGCACGCGCCGCGATGTCGGTCTGCACGTCGGAGCGCGACCAGAAATGCGCCTCATAGAGCCGCCACAGCGGCTGCACCGAGATGTCGAAGGCGCCGCCGCTCAGCGTCGCCATGCGCTGGCTATCCTCAATGAGCGCGCGCAACTCAGACGATGGCCCTGCGAGCCTGCCAGCCGCATTGAGGCGCGCGATCTCGCTGTCCGGCCGATAGAGGCTGAAGATGCGCTCGTAGCGCTCGATCTCCTGGCGCACCTTGCGGATCGTGCGTTGCGCGAAGGCCGCGTCGGCGTGCCACAAGGTCAGCTCCGACCAGGCACCGAGCACATCGCCCTGCCAGCTGTGGAATTGTCCTTTGGGCGCACCCGCGCGCACCGCCGCGATCAGCAACGGCACGCCAGCAGCAGCCGCCAGGATGCGAATGGCGCGCCGTCGCGTCGGATGACTATGCTGGTCGTCAGGCATTTTCCACCATGGAAACAGCCGGCTTCTTCTCCTCCGCGCGCAGCTTGGCGGCCCACACCAGCGGCGGGCAGCGCTTGTCGTCATAATATTCGACCTGACAATCCAGGCACTGAAAGCATTCCGCGGTCTTGATCTCGCCGTTTGGCACGATCGCGCGCACCGGGCACGAGCGCTCGCACAGGTGACAAGGGTTGCCGCATTCGGGCCGGCGCTTGAGCAGATTGAGGAGATGCAGACGATCAAGTGCAGCCAGCACGCCACCGAGCGGACACAGGAAGCGGCAATAGGCGCGCTCGGAAAACAGCCCGATCGCCAGCAGCGCACCGGCATAGACGAGATACGGCCACGCGCGCGTGAACTTCGAGGTGATCGCGGTCTTGAACGGCTCGATTT
>Ga0075434_100005412_pt1 | contig 11616 bp, 12 predicted proteins | sample RhiMethybrSRZTD3_FD_75298 | JGI IMG/M metagenome (GOLD analysis project Ga0075434, IMG submission 75298) | Populus rhizosphere microbial communities from Tennessee, USA - Rhizosphere MetaG P. TD hybrid SRZTD3 | ecosystem: Host-associated > Plants > Roots > Rhizosphere > Soil | place: USA... | reverse complement strand
TTCGTCGCGCTCGCGCAGCACGGAGTGCTGAACGCCCCCGGCGAATTGTTGAATCTGGATTTCGCGGATTCCGACGGCGCCGCGCAGGCAGTAAGCGATAATCGCGATCTTGAAGTTGGTATCAAAGTCAGGCTGCACAAAAAGGCCATCGGCGAAAATAGCCGCCAAGCGTTGCGTCTTGCGATCAAAGCCGGAGAGGCGACGCGGACGCCGATCATGGTTCATGTGGGCGATACGGCGATTGGCATGGATGAGATCGCCGCAACGCTGCGCGCTGGGGACATCATCACGCACTGTTATACGCCGCAGAAGCCGTCAATTATCGACGAAAAGGGCAAACTGTTGCCCGAAGTGCGCAACGCTAAAGAGCGCAGTGTCATTTTCGATGTCGGCCACGCCAGCGGTCACTTCGATTTCGATCTGGTCGAGCGGGCGATGGGCGAAGGCTTGCTGCCGGATATCATCAGCTCGGATCTTCACGGCCGGATGATACAGCCCGGCTTTGGCATTGTGGGCGACTTACCGACGACACTCACCAAATTTTTGTCGCTAGGTTTGAGCTTCGAACAAATCATCGCGAACTGCACCATTAATCCTGCTCGCGCGGTAGGTTGGCAGGATCGGATCGGCAGTCTGGAAATTGGACGCGAAGCCGATATTGCGGTATTGCGCATCGTCGAAGATCCCGCAATGTTGCGCGATTCATCAGGTAAAGAACGATTGCACAAGCAGCGCATCGCGGTGCAGTGGACGATTCGCGCTGGGGAAGTTTTCGAAGGGCGAGGTTAAGGAGGGAGGTTTATGCCGTCATCATGGGAAAAGGTAAAAGTCGGTGACTCCAACATGCGGCTCTATGTGAGCGCGCCGGAAAATCAACGGCCCGCCGGAGCCGTTGTCGTCGTTCAAGGACAGACCGGTGTGCATGATATGATCCAATTCTCGGACCTGGCCGCGCAGAACGATTTCATTGCCGCCGCGCCGGATTTGTATCATCGCGATCCGCCGGATTGCAAAGACGATTGGCCAACGCGGCGGATGAGATTGACCGGTTCCATGGTAATAGCGGACATCAATGCGACCGTGGATTTTTTGAAGTCGCATAACTCTGTGGACGCTGGACGCATCGGCATCGTCGGCTTTTGCATGGGCGGTCGCGCGGTTTATCTCATGTGCGCCGTGAACCCGGAGATCAAAGCCGGAGTCATGTACTACGGCGGCGATACGTTCTCAGCATGGGGCGATGGCCCGTCGCCGTTCGAGCGGACCAAAGACATTCACTGTCCGATCATGGGGCACTTCGGCGAAGACGATAAGAACCCATCACCTGCGGATATGAAAAAGCTCGATACCGAATTGACTCGGCTCGGGAAACCGCACGAGTTCTATTCCTATCCAAATGCCGCACACGCGTTCGCCAACTTCGGCTCGAGCAATTACCGCGAGCACGCGGCGGATGCTTCATGGCCGCGGACGTTCGGATTTTTCGGCAAGTATCTCGGCGGCAAATAGCCGCATTAAACAAATTCCAAGTCTTTCTATTCGGAACAAGAGGCAGAAGACGAAAGGAATTAAATCCTTTTTTTTCCCCCTTTTGTCAAAGGGGGACGAAATTAAATCCGCTACCGTACGCGTATTTTGAAGAAGACTAGACTGAAAAAGAGAATTGGTTTTCAATCGGTCGTGAATTGACCTATTTCCGCGACCAACTGATTACGCCGCCCCAAAGCACCAGGATCACGCCGATTGCCGCCAGCGTCAAACCGACGAATGGAACAATGATCGCAAGGCCCAAACCCAAAGCCGCCAACAAAATGCCGGCAGCCAATGGATTGCTCCGGGTGCGCGGCGCTGTCATTTCCGCGGCTCCGGCTTCCTCTGCGATCGTTACGATCTCTTGGTGAAGGAGAGTTTCCGCCAGTTCCTTTAATCCTGCACGCCGCGCAGGCTCCGCATTGCGGATCACGCGGCCGATATCGCCCACGAGCTTTTCAACTTGCTCTTCGGTTCTAACTTCGAACTCGTTTTGGCGAAATGAAGGAGTGGCGGTTTCCATAAGATTCCCTCCGCATTGGACGCGCTTTCCGCAAATAGCCGGGCCAGACGATCCTAGTCCGTAACTTCTGAATTGCCAAGATGTGATGCGGCGCGGAGGAAATTGGATCAGGCAATTTTCCAAAGCGTCCAAATCGTAGACGAACGCAGCTTTCTGGGGTATTTATTTATGACCGGTTGCTCGCCGCTCGTCTTCGCGTTCTTCAGCGAACGGCAAATCATTGGTGATCAAACGGGCAGCGCGGTTACGGCTCATGTAGTACCAACCCCACTGAATCAGCACGAGGAGTTTATTCTCGAACTCAATCAAATTGCTCAAATGAACGAACAACCATGCGAGCCAAGCGAGAAATCCCGAAAAGCGAAAGCGCCCCATCTCCGCCACGGCCGACCCTCTGCCGACGATCGCCATGGAGCCGTGATCGTGGTAGCGAAACGGCGGGATGGTTTGATTTTTTAATCTCCCGGCGATCACTTGCGCGACATACCGGCCTTCCTGGATCGCCACGGGCGCAACGCCCGGAAGAGGTTTTCCGGTCTGGTGTGAATAGTTGGCCAGATCACCAATCACAAAGATTTCCGGATGCCCCTTCACCGTGAGATCCGGTTCGACCTCTACTCGACCACTACGATCGATTTTAGCGCCGGTTTTGCTGGCGATGAGTTGACCGTGCGGCGACGGCTTCACCCCCGCCGCCCAGATCACTGTATGACAAGCGATGCGCTCGGGGGTGTTCTCATGCTCGACGGTCACAAATTCTGCGCCGACGTCAGTGACCGTCGCGTTTCGAAGAACCGTAACTCCGAGCGTTTGGAGCGTCGCGGCTGCCTGTTCCGACAATGTTGGATCGAAGCTCGGAATAATCCGCTCGCCGCCTTCGATTAGCAGGATCGTCGTCGTCGAGGGATCGATATTACGAAAATCGTTTTTGAGCGTATCGTGGGCGATTTCACCGAGAGTGCCCGCTAACTCGACGCCCGTCGGGCCGCCGCCGACAATTGCGAAGGTAAGCAAAGCTTTGCGCTTGGCAGGATCGTCTTGTCGTTCCGCGGCCTCGAATGCCTTTAAGATTCGTCGGCGGATTTCTGTGGCGTCTTCGACTGTTTTGAGTCCCGGCGCATAGGCCGCCCAATGATCATTGCCGAAATAGTAGGTGCTCGATCCGGTCGCAAGGATTAGCGTGTCGTATTGAATCTCGCCGTCGTTGAGCAACACGCGGCGCTTCCCAACATCGAAATCTTTGGCCTCGCCCAACAGAACGCTGGCATTTTTTTGGTGTCTGAGAGTGGCACGCAGCGTTGAAGCGATGTTTGCCGGAGACAACCACCCGGTGGCGACCTGATAGAGCAATGGTTGGAAGAGATGAAAGTTCCTTTGGTCGAGCAACGTGAGCCGAACCGGAACGTTCTTTAATGATTGCGCGGCGGCGAGGCCACCAAAACCGCCGCCGATAATAACGACATGGTCCATATGGCATAGGCGCGCCGCATCCGCAGCGCTCTGGCGAACGCTGTAAATCTCCCAGAGAATTGCGGCAAGCCCGGCACTAAAAACAAAATCCCCCTCCATCTCCCTTCGAAAAGGAAGACATTGGGGGATTTGGATCACAGCATGGTTTCGGCTCTCGCGACAGGGCGTTCAGCGTGTGGTTACGAAGGAGAGGTGCCCTTGCGCTTGGCTGTGATGCAGCTAGACCTGCTCAGCTATGCTGCTTGGAGCAGTTCTTTGTCTTTGTGACGCAAAAGGCTTCTTCGGATATAACCTGGATCGATGTTCAAAATCCCGCAGACGCTTTCCAGACTAAAAATGCCATCACCGCTCGATCCAAAGAACCACTCTTCAGCCTCGCGAAAGCTTCTCTTGCGATGGCGGTTTTTCGCGCAACAGTCGCGCAAATAGCAATCGATCGCGTCACGAAGAACTGCTGCCAGCAATCTGCGCTCGGGCGTTTCCGCAGGACGGCATTGATACACGTACAGGTACTCGTGCACGCATAAAACATCGGGTTGTCCAAACATCCGACGCTTCTCGTCCTGCGAGAAACGATCATCGGCAAATTCCCGATTGGTGATATAGTCCTGACTTATCATAGTTTACCTCAACCGCCCCGCCTGCATGCCTATCACAGAAGCGTGTAGCGGCCTTTTATTTTATTTTCATCACAGATGGCTCTGCGACCGCGCTACGGCAGTTCTGCAACTCTTGTACCGATGCCGTGTTTCGCTCTGCCGCCTTGAAATTTTTAGAAAAACAATTTCGCTGCCCGGCTATGGAATCAAGCACGAAAGGGAAAGTCGGACACCTGTCAGGGAAAGCCTTACACAGATTGAATCTGGGCGGGTAATATAGGGCTGGGCAGCCGATCGGGGCTATTCTTTATAGACAGCATCGATAAACCCGGATTTTTCAAGCCGTCCACAAGCGACAAGTCGACCAGCCGTTCGGGTTTGACATCTACCTTCCCAATCGTGCCGCTATCGATAACCTGTTGAATCCCCCTGATTGTGGACCGCGGCGAGCGCAGCAGCATGAATCGGCATCTCCGAGCAATCAACAGTTGCATGAAATTGAAATCGCCCCTCTTTGGCAAAGAGGGGTTGATGCGAAAAAGAGCATAACAAGGGGATTTTCTCTTCGTTCGACTGATGCCATTCTGATTTTCAACGCAATTGGGGCTTGGAGAAAAAATCGTTTCATCCTGGCTGATGTAGCCGCTCGAAAAATCCCGCATCGTCCAATTTCTTACAGAGGCTCATGTCGGCGATATCCTGTGGCTTCATCTCGATTGCCCGGGGATTGAGTCCATGCTGCGCCATGAGCCTTAGAACGGATGCGATGCCGGGCACGCTCGGGCATGGTTTCCGCGGAAAACTTTCGGAGATAGTTTTGTATGCGCGCTCCAGGCGCTCGCTTCCGTCGAGTTTCAAATTGCGCGCGATGCTGGCGATCACGACTTTCTTGTTAACCGGACTCTGCACGAACGCGACGCCTTCCAGCACCGCCCTGGCGAGATTTTCGACGAGTTGCGGATTGGCGCGCATGTATTTGCGCGAAGTGGCCAAGCCCGACGACTGAAACGGCACATTTGCTTTGCCCAGATCGAAAAGCGCCGGGAAGCCTTGTTGAGCGATTACGTCCTCAACCTCAGGATTGAAAAACGCCGCGTCGATGCTTCCGGCGAACAGCGCAGACATGCGTTCCGGCGTGCTGCCCGTGTTCAACAGAGTGATGCGGTCGCGCCGCGGGACCAAACCCAAATGGTCGAGTCCGGTATAGGTCGCCAGAGCGAGGGAGCCGGACGGTGTGCCAATGCCGATCTTCTTGCCTTTCAAGTCTTCGGCACTCTTGATTCCCGGCCGCACGTTCAAAAAATAGTTCAGCTTCTCTTCCATTCCGAGAAGCATGACCATATCCCCGCCTGCGGTCACAGCGTTGGTGACGTGGGTCGCGCCGAGCAATCCGAACTGAATGTCTCCCGCGAGCATCGACTGCATCGCCCGCCCAGCGATGATGTAAATGAGTTGCGGCTCGAGATTGTATTTGCGAAAAATTCCTTGTTCCTTCGCAATCCATAGCGGCACAGCGTTGCCACCGATCGCGCCATAGGCGAAAAGAAATTTCGCCGGCGCCTCGGCGCCATGAGCGGTGCTCAGGCAAAGCCAACCGCAAACCAACGCCATGACCCATTGACGTGTCATGTTCTGTGCTTGAACGGTTTGAACCTTTTGAACGACTTGAACCTTATTTGCTCCGCCTGCCCTGACCAAACAAAATTTTCTTTGCCTCCTCCGTCATGCCGCGGCTATCCGGGTTGATTTGCCGCGCCAGCGCGTAGGCGCGCTCCACCGCCGGTCGCTTTTCAATTCTTTCGAACCAGCGCTTGAGATTGGGAAAATCATTGAGGTCCTGACCTTGGCGGTCGTGCAATACGATCCACGGATAGCAGGCCATGTCCGCGATCGAATACTCCTTCGCGACATATTCACGATCGGCGAGCCGCTCATCGAGTACACCGTAAAGTCGCTCGGTTTCTTTCGTGTAGCGCTCGATGGCGTAGGTAATTTTCTCGTTGCTGTAATTTCTGAAATGATGATTCTGGCCGAGCATCGGCCCCAGCCCGCCCATTTGCCAGAAAAGCCACTGCATCACTTCGACTCGACTCCGAGTGTCGCTCGTCAGAAACTTGCCGGTCTTGATCGCCAGATATTCGAGGATCGCGCCGGATTCGAAAACGCTCAGCGGTCCACGGCCGTCGCTGGGCGACTGATCGACAATCGCTGGAATCCGGTTGTTCGGCGAAATTTTTAAAAACTCGGGCGCAAATTGCTCGCCCTTGCCGATATTGATCGGCTTGATGTTGTAAGGGACCCCGGCCTCCTCCAAAAAAATCGTAATCTTGTGTCCGTTCGGCGTCGTCCAGTAATAAAGGTCAATCATCGAACCCCCTTTAGGCGACAAAGAAACAGCATTTTGCTGATATCATCGATCTCGTCGAAGGTAATTTGATTCTCGCTCTGCCAGTATCCAAGCTGCTGCCGTGCCGAGAAACAAAACCGTGGCGAGCCCGACAATTCTTTTCGTTTTCTGAATTCTGCGCTAGGCTCGGATTGTGGCCGCTGTCGATGAGCACGACGCCCTCTTGCGTCATTACGATACCGCAGTTGGAATTGAAATTGTTCCCGACGTAGACGTAAATTCCGTCGCTAATCTTCCGAATATTCTGCGGAAGATCCTGGGCCGACAGGGCTCCGCTCGCTAGAGTGCCGAACGTTAGTGCCAAAGCGAAAACGATCTTCAACTTCATAACTGCCTCCAAGCTAGAAATCGATGATGAAGCTACTAGGAAAGCTCGGCGGCTGTCAAATTTATTCGGCGCGATCACCGTGCATGGCGCCGTTGTCCGCTGGCCGATCAAAGAAGCGTTCTTTTTCAAGCTCGCGCAGCAAACTGAGATCGGTTAGATCTTCCGCGCGTTTTCCCTTAAGGGCGGGTTTCGCGCCGAATTCTTCAATACCCAATGAAACGTTTTCCAGCTTAGGATAAGGCCGCTCGGGAATCGCACCCTGGACATACGTGCGGTACATGAACTCGAGCAGGGCCGGATCGTTGATGTTTAAATAGCGCGCATAGATTTGATCCGCCGCGGCACGATTACGGCGCGCCAAACCGATCGCTTCCGAAAGCGCCTTAACGAATCCTTTGACGGCGGACCGAGAGTCTCGCAGAAATTCGCGTGCCACTGCGAAGTCAACACCCGCGCCGATGAATAATTTGAGGCTCTCGTTGTCGGCCAGTACGCGGATCTTACGAATGTCGCCGCGCCGTTCGAGCTCGAACAGGTTATCTTCATTGCTGGTGGTCGCGTCGATTTCGCCTTTGAGCAAAGCATTCAAGCGCTGAATGCTGCGACTGCCGAACGGAATCAGGGTGACGTCTTTGTCGGGATTCAGCCCGAGGCGTTGCAACGCTTGCCGCGTAATCCGGTCCTGGCTGCTGTTCGGCTCCCCAGTGCCGATTCTTTTTCCCTTGAGATCTTGCGCGCGTGTGATATGCGGCCGCGCCACGAGCTTGAGCACGCTGTAACCGGTATTGGCGAAGAACACCAAATCCTTGCCGTCGCCGATCCCCGAAACGATCCAGTTCGCCGTCGCCGCGTAAATCTGCGCTTCGTCGCGCTTCAGCCTCTCGACGAGGTCGTCACTGGATTTAGCCGCTCGAATATCAACTTTGAGAGCGTATTTTTCAAAGAGCCCGCCGTCCTGCGCCAACCACAGCGGCAGCTTCGCGGGCCGATCGGGATAAGAAAGAACTGTGATCGTATCCGCCGGACGGGCTTTCTGCCACGGACCTCCAAACAAGGTAATCATCGTCACCAAAACGACGATCGCGAATCTTTCTCTGACATCCTCCCCCCTGACGGGGGAGGCTTGAGGTGGGGGTGCTTGCCGCATCGCTCATCCCTCCGGCCGGTCTTCGATCGGCCGTGGTATCGGATTCTTGTAATCGCCGTGAAAGGACGTGTCGATTTTTTTGCCGTCAATATAAACCGCCTCGACATTCTGCGTATCTGAAATATTTTTCGAGGGGTCGCCGCGCACGACGAAAAAGTCCGCGACCTTCCCTTTCTCGATGCTGCCGTAGTCCTTCTCTTTGCCCCACGCCTGCGCGACGTTAAGGCTCGCCGTTTGGATCGCCTGAAGCGGCGTCAGACCGGCCTCTACGAGCATCTGCAACTCCGCATGCACAGCGTATCCCGGCACCACGTGATTGGGATCGGAGCCCGAATGAATTTTGCCACCTGCTTTCGCGATTCGGCGCACGAATTCTTGCAGCATCTTGTAACCCGATGTGACTTCGTTGCGCTTTTCCGGCGTCATCTTCTCGTACTTGGCAAAAAAACTTTCGGTGTCTTTGAGAATGTAAGGCGGGAGATATTTGAGCTGCGGATTCCTCAGCAAATTCAGCTCTCGCTGTTTCATGTCGGCGGCATGGCCGGATAGTGGACGGAACCATGTTGCCCATGTTGGACTCCAGTGCACGTTCTTGTCGATCATCACTTCGATAATCTTGTCGAACATCGCCGGCTCCATTTGCGCGTGCACGTCGGCGGTATCGACTTTGCCGAGCATGCGCCCGATATCGAGGTCGTGCTTCTTTTTTGGGTCTTGGATCGACGTGTAAACTACCGACCATGAGTGCTCCACGGATTGATAGCCGTTGGCCGCGGCGGTGAAAATATCCAAAGAGTGGCCGAACACCGGCCGGCCATGTTTATGCGCCTCATCCACCGCCGCTTTTGCCACTTGGGACTTCAGCCGCTCGAAGAGCTTGATACCATCGACCCCTTTTTCAACCAAACCATCAACTGCTTTTCGCGCTTCGTCTTCGCTGTCGACGATGATGCTGGTTCGTTGCCGCCGAAGTGTGCCGGTGCCCTCCGGTGGCGGTCCATCGATGATGTTGGCCGACGCCCACACTCGCGGTCCGCGGATACTGGCGTTCTTCACACCCTCCCGTTGGGCGATGATCCATTCGACGGGGTTGTTGGAAATGTTCGGGCACGTGACGACGCCGTAGGCGAGATAAATTTCGCCCATCCAATCACGATAGTGGCAGTGCCCGTCGATAAATCCGGGAAGAATGCTCTTCCCGGCGGCCTCGATGACCTCCGCATCCTGCGGAATCTGAACCTCACCGCGTTTTCCGATCGCCTGAAATTTTCCGTCGCGAACAATCACCACCGAATCGGTCACGGGCGCTCGTCCGGCGCCATCGATCAAGGTTGCGCGGACGATCGCGACGGGTTTTGTTTGTGCCCCGGCTGGAGAACACCAACTTGTAAGCGCGAGTACAATCAAAAGTCGCAGAATCGATACGAGAATTTTCATTTGCACCTCAAATACGCTATTACATCCTCGCCCTTTGGGAGAGGATTCAGGCGAGGGCAACACAACGCCCTGACATGTAAGCGTCTTCGACTTCATTGGCAGTCTTCAAGATGGACTAGTTACCTCTGATCCCAAGCTCCTTCTGCGCCTCTCTGAGAATCGATAGATCGGAAAGCTCCGTCAATGGGACTTCGCGGCTTACCTTGGCGAGTTCTTTAATCTCTTCGATCATCAATCGAAAGCCGTCTTCTGACAGGCTTCCGCTCTCATTAGTGGCTTTCGCTAAATATTCGTATGTCCCTGTCGCTATCTCCTTATCGATTCGTTGCCACTCCATCAGAAATTGAATCGTCGCATCGCGATTCGCCTTGATATAGCGGCTCGCCTTGATGCCAGCTCGAATCACCCGCTTGACTTCGTCAGGTTTGCCTTTGATTTTCATGGTCGTCGTTACCAGACCGCCTTCGGGATAGGTAAATATCTCATACGCTCGTGCAAGCACATTCAATCCCATCTTTTTCGCCTGGAGATCGAGAGGGACCGGCACCACTGTCGCTTCGATCATTCCTTGCTGCAGACGGGCGAGACGGCCTTCGGTAAGACCGCCAGAAGCGAACTTTACGTCTTTATCCGGCTGTAGCCCAAAATGCTTGATCATCAAGCGCGCATGGCGATCCGGACTGCCGCCGGGAGTCCCGATCGTGATCGTTCTTCCTCTAAGCTCGCTCACACTTTTGATATCGCTGCGCGCCACGATCGTCTGTGTGCTGCCTTGTATGTAGGAGGCAACCACTTTGAGGGGCAGCCCCTGAATCGCTCCGCGCAAAGCGCTCATGCCTATAACATAATCGGCTTCCCCGCTTGCCAGCGCTGCCGCGGCTACTGTGCTCGACATCCGAATAATCTCGGCTTCCAATCCTTCCTCCCTGAAAAATCCTTTCTTCTGAGCTAGGGGAAGTGCGGTGGAACTGGCGCCTGGAGCAAACCCGACGCGAATTTTGTCAGCCCCATCGGCCGAGGCATTAAAAACCCAAACAGCGAGCAAACCAGGCAGCAACACTGACATCGGTAGCTTCTTTCTTAACCGGCAGCTGACGTTCATCAATCAGTGTGAGGAAGAACCATATCGGGCGACGATCATTTGCCCTGATAGAGCTGATCGATAAAGCCGCTTTGATCCAGCTTCGTCAGATAGTTGAGATTAAAAAGCTCTTCAGGTTTGTGTGCTGCCGGTTCACGGACGCTCTTTCATGGTAATTTTTTAACCTGATGTGTCGGATAAGTAGCACGCCGCGCACAGTTGGACAATTCGCTATGCCCATTTGCTTCGTAAATTCCAGCCCTGCAGCAGCTCGACTGTCACTGACCCACCGATCATCGCTGAGATCGAACCCCCCGCAAGACATTCTTCCTATATCAGCAGACTTCGCAGGAAAAAACCGCTTCTCCTTCGTCTGGTTTTATCTCTTTGCGATGTCCGCCAATCTCGGGAAAAGGAAGTTGATTGATTCCGCGCTTGGCGCGATAACCGCTGATCCTAAACAAAGTCCCTGACGTTAGAAAATTCAACCTTGGCCGAATAACGAAGGCATAACGAAAGGAACAGATATGCAACGAGTATTGGGATTCATCTACGGCGTTATCGCGTACGCTGGCTTTATGGTCTGGATGGTATACACGATAGGATTTCTCGGCGACTTCGCTGTTCCCAAATCCGTCGATTCCGGCTCCGTCGGTCCTGTCGCTACTGCCATCCTCGTCAATTTTGTTGATCCTCCTCTTTGGTGTCCAACACACCATCATGGCCCGTCCTGCTTTCAAGCAGTGGTTGACGCAGTTTATCCCGAAGGCGCTTGAACGCAGCACCTTTGTTTTCGTCGCGGATATCATCATGTGGGTGATGATTTGGCAGTGGCGGCCGATTGGCAGCGTCGTCTGGCATGTGCAGAACACGATGGCTGCGAATATCTTACTTGCCGTTGCGCTGCTCGGCTGGGTTGCGGTGGTCCTTTCAAGTTTTATGATCAATCATTTTGAGTTGCTGGGGCTTGAGCAGGTTTGGCATTATCTCCGCAGACCTGAGCCGAAGAAGATTACCTTCAAACTGCGGGGATTTTACAAGCACGTACGGCATCCCCTTATGCTCGGGTTTTTAGTGTTCTTTTGGGCGAGTCC
>Ga0075434_100005409_pt1 | contig 11619 bp, 9 predicted proteins | sample RhiMethybrSRZTD3_FD_75298 | JGI IMG/M metagenome (GOLD analysis project Ga0075434, IMG submission 75298) | Populus rhizosphere microbial communities from Tennessee, USA - Rhizosphere MetaG P. TD hybrid SRZTD3 | ecosystem: Host-associated > Plants > Roots > Rhizosphere > Soil | place: USA... | reverse complement strand
CGCTCCTTCAACTCCTGGAGCTTCAGTGCCACGTCGTCGACTCGCGTGTTCAGCTCGCCGGTGAGGAAGTAGCGGTCCCGGTAGGGACGAAGGATCTCCGAGAGCGGCCTGCCCTTCTTGGAGATCAGCTCCAGCATGAGCAGAAACGGGACGACTCCCGAGTCGGCCTGCGAGAACTCGCGGAAGTAGTAGTGCCCGGAGACCTCGCCGCCGAAGGCGGCATTCTCCTGGCGCATCCGGTGCTTGATGAACGCGTGGCCGACACGATTCATGAGCGGCGTCCCGCCGGCCCGCTCGATCGTCTGCGGGACGGCCCAGCTCGCGCGCACGTCGTAGATCACCTTCGCACCCGGCTCCTTCTCCAGCACCGCCTCGGAGAGGAGCGCCGTCACGAAATCACCGGGCACGAACTCGCCGGTGTCGTCGACGAAGAAGCAGCGATCCGCGTCCCCGTCGAAGGCTGCTCCGAGATCGGCACCCTCCTCCTTCACCTTGGCGACGACGAACTCGCGGTTCTCGGGGAGCAGCGGGTTCGGCTCGTGATTCGGAAAGGTCCCGTCGGGCTCGAAGAAGCAGCGAACCGTGTCGATCGGCAAGCGTTCGAGCACCGGCTCGAGCATGAGCCCGCCCATCCCGTTCGCGGCGTCGATGACGACCCGCAGCGGCCGGATCGCTTCCACGTCGACGAAGGAGAGGACACGGTCGACGTACGCGGGCCAGATGTCGTACCGCTCGACCTGCCCCCGTTGGCCCGGAGCGTCGACGCCACGAGTGGCGCGCTCGCGGATCTCGGCCAGCCCCGACTCGCCGCCGACGGGAAGCGCGCCGCGGCGGACGATCTTCATCCCCGTGTAATCCTTCGGGTTGTGCGACGCGGTGACGGCGATCCCACCGTCGAGCCCGAGCTCGCCGACCGCGAAGTAGACCATCTCCGTGCCGACGAGCCCGAGATCGAGCACGTCGGCCCCGGCGTCCGCGGCACCCTCCATCGCTGCCTCGGCCATGCCCGGCGACGAGGCCCGCATGTCCCGGCCGACGGCGATCTTCCGGGGCTCGAACTGCTCGACGTACGCACGCCCGATCGCCCGGGCGCCCTCCTCGTCGAGCTCCGTCGGATAGATCCCGCGGACGTCGTAGGCCTTGAAGACGTTGGGATCGAGCACGCGTTCGATGGTAACCGCGACCGTGACGGTTCTTCGGCGGAACCTGGTAGCACCGGACGGTGTATCTAGGGCACCAACCCGAAGGAGGAGGGATGATCAGGATTGCTCTGCTCTCGGCCTGCGCCGCCGTCGCCGCGCTCGTCGCGGCCGGGACGACTTCCGCGAAGGAGATCTCGTCCGTCCAGGTCTGCGGGCCGCAAGCCTGCGCGACCGTGACCGACCGGGACACGATCAGCAGCTTCGAGAATTCGGCCGGGAGCGGCGCCGTGGACACCGGCCCCGCGGCGCCGGGCGCCTACTACGTCTTGCGGGTGACGGTCGATACCGGCCAAGACAAGGTGGCCTGGGAGCAGTACTACGTCCCATCGGCACGGAAGGTGCGCGACACGAGCGCCGAGAGCTCGAGCCTCTGGCACCGTCCGTCGAGCGCCGAGCGCGCCTTTCTGGACTCGCTGGCCGCGGGGGTGCAGCCGTACGCGGTGCCTGAGATCACGAGCGCCACGGTCGGCCGGAAGGCGGCCTCGAATCCGGGCTCCTACCTGAACCTCTACCGCCTGAAGGCCACGCCGCGGGCGTATCCCAGGCACTCGGGCTGGCGGCGGATCCGTCTCCACTCGGCCGCGCCCAGCCCGTGGACCGACGGTGTGAGCATCCTCCGCTACCTGCCGAAGGAGCGGCTGCTCGATCGCGACAACCAGTATGTCCGGCTGACCAAGCGCCTCGGTCGTGCGCTTCAGCGCGCGGCCGCCCTGCAGGTCGGCTGAGCGCCGACCTCCTCTCCCCAGAGGTTCCCCAAAGGAACCTCTGGGGATTGCCCTAGCCGATCCGGTGGTGGCCAGGGCACGAGCGCCGGGGAGTCTCGGCACGTGCTGCGCAAGCGCGGACGGCGCGTGCTTCTACGTCGGCCAGGTCAGGACGTTAGTCGCCCGCGGCCTCGGCCATCGATCTCGGCGCGGGCACGTTTTCGAAGCGGACGTTGCCTGCGGGAACCATCCAGGTCATCACCTCGACCGCGAGTCGGCCGGCCCGCACCGCCGGGTCCTCGTTGCTGAGCCGGCGCGCCGTCTCGGGGTCGCAGGTCATGATCGAGATGCCGCGCAGACGCTCGTCATCCTGATCGACGAGCGGCCCTCCGCCGATGAGGTAGCCGCGGTCGCGCAGATCGGCCCGGAAGGCGAGATGCCGGTCCTGGAGCTCGGCCGCCTCCTCGTCCGTGAGCTCGGGCGCATCTGGCCGACGCACGAGCAGTACGAGCGTGTGCCGGTCGAACTCCATCCAGGAATTAGACCAGGCACAACCGGGGCGATTCGACGCGTCGCCACAAGGAAGCTCGGGATTGCCGTGGCCCCCGCCGGCGTTCTTACACTTAAGGCGTGGAGCGCAAGCTTCTTACGATCCTATTTGTCGACCTCGTCGACTCGACCTCGCTCGTCACGAGCAGCGATCCCGAGGTGGTCCGGCGTCGCGTTCGGGGATTCTTCGACCAGGTCCGAGACTCCATCGGCGCCTACGGTGGGACGGTCGGTCGTTACGCGGGCGACGCCATCATGGCGGCGTTCGGGATCCCGATCGCCCACGAGGACGACGCGGAACGCGCCGTCCGCGCCGGCCTGGGGATCCTGGGCACCGTCCGCGAGCTCGGACTTCAGGCCCGCATCGGCATCGAGGCGGGTGAGGTGCTGACCGACGACGACGACATCACGTGGGCGACCGGCGAGGCCGTGAACGTCGCCGTGCGGCTCCAGGAGCGCGCCGAGCCCGGTGAGCTGCTCCTCGGCCCGGTGGCGCACCGGCTGGCGCTCGGCCACGTGGAGACTGAGGAGATCGGCCCCGTCGAGCTGAAGGGCATCGACCGGCCGGTCTGGGCATGGCGGGTGGTCTGCGCGGTCGACGGCAGTCCGGTGCCGCGGTCGGCGGCGCCGTTCGTCGGACGCGAGGCGGAGTTCGAGCTGCTCGAGAACACCTACGGTCGCGTGCTTCGCGACGGCCGGGCGCACCTGGTGACGATCTACGGCGAAGCGGGCGTCGGCAAGAGCCGGCTCGTGCGCGAGTTCCTGGAAGGGCTGGAGGGCGCGACCATCCTCATGGGCCGCTGCCTGCCCTACGGCGAAGGGATCACCTACTGGCCCGTGGCCGAGATGGTCAAGTCCGCGGCCGGGATCGCCGACGACGACCCGGTCAAGGAGGCCGTCGACAAGCTCCGCGCCGCGTGTGAGGACGAGGTCGTGGCCGATCTTCTGGGTCTCGCCTCCGGCGTGCTCGAAGCCGTGGAGGCCGAGCGAAGCAAGCAGGAGATCGCCTGGGCCGTGCGCGAGTGGGTCGAGCAACTCGCCCAGACGCAGCCGGTCGTGCTCATGTTCGAAGACATTCACTGGGGCGAGGATCCGTTGCTCGAGCTCCTCGAGCACCTCGCCGAGCGGGTTCGGGGAGCGCCGCTCCTTTTGCTCTGCCTCGCGCGGCCGGAGCTCCTCGAGGACCGGCCGGCGTGGGGAGGGGGGAGGATGCGCTCCGCCGCGATCGAGCTCGATCCACTGGACACGACGGAGAGCGCCGAACTCGCCGACGCGCTCCTCGGGGGGACGGATCTCGCGGCAGCCGTTCGCGCGCTGCTCCTGGAGAAGGCCGGCGGGAATCCGCTCTTCCTCGAGGAGACGATCCGGCTGCTGGTCGAGGAGGGCGGCGACGGTGCCGTCCAACGGATTCCCGACACGGTGCAGGCGCTGATCGCGGCGCGAATCGACCGGCTGCCGTTCACCGAGAAGGCGCTGCTGCAGCGCGCCGCCGTCATCGGCAGGATCTTCTGGCCCGGCGCCGTCGCGCATCTGGCGGGCGAGATGGGCGACGTGGACGCGGGGATCGAGGCGCTCCTCCGCCGCCAGCTGGTCCTGCGGGACGTGCGCTCCTCCATCTCGGGCGAAACCGCTTACCGCTTCAAGCACGTCCTCATCCGGGAGGTCGCGTACGGCGGCCTGTCGAAGTCGGCGCGGGCCGAGCTCCATACCCGCTTTGCCGGGTGGCTCGAGGAGCGGGCCGGCGGAGAGTTGCTCGAGATCCGGGCGTACCACCTCGATCAGGCGTGTCTGCTGCGGGCCGAGCTCGACGGCGCGCCGCCGCCGGAGCTCGCCCATGAGGCGGCGACGGCGCTCGAGCGGGCCGGAGCGCGTGCGCTCGGACGCGACGCGCACCGTTCGGCGCGGCGGCTCTACCTTCGCGCTCTCGAGCTCGAGCCGACGCTCTCGCGCCGCTACAAGGCCGCGCGGGCGGCCTGGCGGCTCACAGACTTCCCGGTCGTCCGTCGGGAGATGGAGCAGGTCCTCGAGACGGCGCGCGAGGCCGGCGACCAGACGATCGAGGGCCGCGCGCTGACCGCGCTCTCCGAGGTCGCGGTGCTCGTCGACGGCGACGTGAACCGCGGCAGAGCGCTGATCGAAGAGGCGCTCGAGCTGCTCGAGGACGACGAGCTCGGACGGTTCGAGGCGCTCGCAGCGCTCGAGCATGTCGAATGGTCGCTCGGCGACCTGGCCGCGCTGGAGCGAGTCACGCGCGAGGCGCTGGAGATCGCGCAGCGGCAAGGGTGGAAGGCGCACGAGAGCGAGGCGGTGAACGAACTCGCGAACGGCTACATCGCACAACTGCGGATGGACGAGGCGCAGCACTACGTGCGGAAGGCCCTCTCGCTGGCCCAGGACAGCGGCAGCATCGTCGCCAGGGGCCTTGCGTTGAGGCTCTGCGGGAAGCTCTACCTCGAGAAGGGAGAGCTCGAGTCAGCCGAGTCCTCGCTCCAGCAGTCGCGTTCCCTGCTCGCGGAATCGGGCGCCTCGTGGTTGCTCGCGCGGACCCTCGAGCACCTCGGCTGGGTCGCGTGGCAGCGGGACGACACCGCGACGGCGGAACGGCACTTTCGCGAGGCGATTCGCGTCCTCAAGCCGCTCGAGGACCGAGCGGCTCTCTGCGAGGTGCAGCGCGGTCTCGCGCAGCTCCTCATCGCCCGCGGCCAGCTGGCGGAGGCCGAGCGGCTCGCGCTTGCCGCGCGAGAGACCGTCGGCCCGCACGATCGAACGTCGATTGCGACCACGACGATGGCGCTCGGTCTCGTTCGCGCGGCCCAGGGCCGCGACGAGGAAGCCGAGAGGCTGCTCACCGGCGCAGTGGCGGTTGTCGCCGAGACCGACTTTCGACGCACCGAGCTCGAGGTCCTCGACTCCGTCCTGCAATTCCTGAGGGATCGCGGCCGGGACGACGACGCCCTTCCCTACGAGCGGCGCGTGGCCGATCTGCAGCAGCGCGCGGCGACGCCTCAGGCCACGCCGGCGCCCGCAGCAAGCCAGTCGTAGACGACCGACCACTCCTCGTCGAGGAAGTGGCCGCCGCCTTCGAGCAGCTCGAAGCTCGCGTTTGGCAGCCGGCGTGCCACGTACTCGCCGTGGCGTCGCGGCGAGAGGACGTCGAGCTCGCCCTGCCAGAGCCGGACCTCGACCTGCACGTCTTCCGGGCGGAATCCCCAGGGCTTCGCGAAGGCCAGGTCGTCGTCCGACCAGCCGCGAACGCCCTGCCGGACCGCTTCTAGGACGCCCTCGAGCATCGCCGTGCGGTGGTCCTCGCGGGCCGCGATCGCGCGGTCGACCTCGGGTAGCTCGCTGACGATCTCGTCGACGACCGCGTCGGGATCACGCCGCAGCTCGTCGACGAACGGCTGGAGGTACGCGTCGATCGCCTCGCTGCCCGCGAGGGCGGCGTTGAACTCCTTGACGTTCAGCTCGGCGAGCCCGTCGAAGAAGTCGAAGTCCGGGTCGTCGGACGGTGCGGGCGTGACGAGGGCGCCGACGCGGATGATCCGGTCGCCGAGCCGTGCGCCGCAGGCGAGCGCATGCGGCGCGCCACCCGACCCGCCGAGCACGGCGAAGCGGTCGAGCCCTAAGGCGTCGGCGAGCGCCTCGACGTCGTCTGCCGCATCGGCAACCGTCCGGCCCGGTTTCGGATCGGATCGCCCGTAGCCGGGGCGATCGTAGACGACCGCGCGGACGCGGCGACGCTCGTAGATCCCCGGATCCGGATGTCTCGTGTATCTGCTGCCCGGCGTCCCGTGGCACACGACGAGCGGCACGCCGTCGCCGGGTCCGCGCTCGACGTACGCGAGCGTCCGCCCGTCAGGCGTCCTGGCGGTTCCTTCCCGCAGCATCGTGCGGATCATACGAGGCCCCGGCGCGTCAGCGAGGCAGGCGCAGCTGCGAGGGCTGCTCCGGCGCGGCCGTCGTCCCCGGAGCGGCGAACAGGATCGCGCGGATGGCCTGGTTCGAGAGCTCGTCGGGCGACTCGGTGATCACCGTCGCCGCCCGCTCGAAGCGGGCGAGCGCGTCGCGGAGCGGGTCGGCGCGCAGCGTTCCCTCGCCGTAGGGGAGATGCCTGTTCTCGTTCCGGTTGGCGTAGGCGATGTCCGAGAAGTGGATGTGGAACGGCGCTCCCGGCTCGATCACGCCGTCGGCAAGCTCGAGGACACCGGCAAAGGCCTCCGTGTCGGTAAAGGCGCCGTCGGTGACTGCGTGCAGGTGTGCGAAGTCGACCACCGGCCGCACCCAGTCCAGTTCGGCGGCGACGGCGAAGACGTCCTCCGCCGAGCCGAAGTCCCGCACACGGCCCATGATCTCGATCCCGAACGGGACGTCGCGTCCCTTCGCCTCCAGCCGCTCGCGGAGCTCCTGGAGTTGCTCGATCACCGAACGGCGCGCCGCGTCATGGTCGCGCCCGAGCAGGAAGCCGGGATGGAAGACGACAACCTCGGCTCCGACCGCCTTGGCGACGCCCGCCGAGTGATCGAGCATGCCGACAGCCATCCGGTACTTCTTTCCGCGGTCGAGGTGGCCGAGGAAGGCCGCAATGGGGGCGTGAACGGAGAGCGTGATGTCGTTCTCGCGCGCCGCGCGCCCGAACGCTGCGGCCCAGTCCCAGTCCATCCAGAACCCGCCCTCGAAGTCGATCTCGCAGGCCGTGTAGCCGCCGGCGAGGAGCAGTTCGACGGCGGCCTCGGGATCGTCCCGCAGCGGGACGCCGGAAGGCCCGTAGTGGATCTCGCTCACCCGTCCACGCTAGCGCAGGCCAACCGTCCGCCGTGCCGTCTCGTCCGTCCGATGAGAGGTCTACGCTGGCTCCATGGCGAAGCGTCCATCCAGAATCGATCTGCTCGAGCTCGACATCGATCTCAGGCTTGCCGACCTCTGGCGGGAGGCGTGCGAGGTCGGCGAGTGGAAGCTCGACGTCGTCGCGGCATTCATGCGTGCGGCCTACGGCAAGGGCTATTGCGACGCCCTCACGGAGGCGTCTCCGGGCCTCCTTTGTCAGGAGCACGGCTACCGGGTGCCCGCGCGCCGCGCGACCGAGAGCACGAGCACCGCGTAGCCCGCGAGCAACATCGCTCGAGGGCATTGGTCGCGCGTACAGCGGTTTGGTCGGGCCGTGGCTGTGCCCACCGATGCTCCGCAATCCCGCATACCAGCGCGGCTAGACTGCGGCCGTGGGGCGTACAGGCAATCCGGCGCGCCTTGCCATCGCGCTCGCGGTCGCGGGATGCCTCGCCGTCTTCCTGCTCTACACCTCGTTCTTCGGCGGTGGCAGGCCCGCGCTCCAGCCGAGCGCGTTACGGCAGCATCCGGGCCAGGAGGTCACGCTCTCCGGGATGGTCGCTCGGCGGCTCCCAAGTGTGGGCGCGGCCGCGCGCTTTCGCCTCCGCGACGTCAAGGGCTCGGACGCGGTGACGGTCTCCTACCGCGACGGGCTACCCGACCAGTTCAAGGTCGGGCGCGACATCTCCGTGGACGGGAGATACGCGAACGGTGTCTTCGTCGGCAAGCCGGGCACGATGGTGACGAAGTGCCCCTCCAAGTACACCGACAAGAAGACGACCTAGGGGCGGCTTAGGCCTTGCCGCAACTCGGACAGGCCGCGCTCGTCCTGTGCCTCGGGCTGCTCGGCTATGCCGCGATCGCCGGCGCCACCGCGGCCTACACGCGCAAGCGCCGCCTCGCGCTTTCCGCGTCGAACGCGCTGATCGCGTCGTTCGGCGCCGCCGTGGTCGCCTCCATCGTGCTCGCGGCTGCGCTCCTGCGCCACGACTTCGCGTTCACCTACGTCGCCGACCACACGAGCCGGAAGCTGCCGACCCTCTACACGCTTTCGGCCTTCTGGGGAGGCCAGGAGGGATCGCTGCTGCTCTGGCTGCTGATCCTGACCGGCTACTCAGCCGGCGCCGTCCTTCTGAATCGCCGCAGTGCACCCGATCTCGTGTCCTGGGTCGTGCCGATCCTAGGAGCGCTCGGCACCTTCTTCGCCTTTTTGCTGGTTGCTGTCGCATCGCCCTTCTCGACCCAACTGGCGCCGGCCGATGGATCCGGCCTCAACCCGAGCCTGCAGAACCCGTACATGCTCGCCCACCCGCCGTGCCTCTACCTCGGATACGTCGGCCTCACAGTTCCGTTCGCGTTCGCGATGGGGTCGCTGCTCGCCCGGCGGAGTGACGAGCGCTGGATCGTGTCCACGCGTCGCTGGACGCTCGTCGCGTGGACGTTCCTGGGCGTCGGCCAGCTCCTCGGCGCACACTGGGCGTACGTCGAGGTCGGCTGGGGCGGTTACTTCGCGTGGGATCCGGTCGAGAACGCGGCACTGATGCCATGGCTCGCGGCCACCGCCTTCCTGCACTCGGTGATGGTGCAGGAAAAGAAAGGGATGCTGAAGGTCTGGAACATGCTGCTCGTGATCCTGGCGTTCTCCCTCTCGCTGTTCGGGACGTTCCTGACCCGCTCCGGGATCCTCAGCTCGATCCACTCGTTCACGGAGAGCTCCATCGGACCGTGGTTCCTCGGCTTCATCGCCGTCGTCGCCGCGGCGTCGATCGCGCTCGTCCTCTCGCGGCTGCCGATCCTGCGCTCCGAGACGAAGCTCGAGTCGCCGATCTCGCGCGAGGCGAGCTTCCTCTACAACAACCTGCTGCTGGTCGCGCTCTGCCTGACCGTTCTCTGGGGCGTCGTCTACCCGCTGCTGTCGGAGGCGGTCACCGGAACCGAGCGAGTCGTCGGGCCGCCGTACTACAACTTCTTCCTGCGAGCCTTCGGGCTCCCGCTGCTGCTGCTGATGGGGCTCGGGCCGCTGCTCGCATGGCGGCGTGCGTCGGTCAAAGGCCTGCGCCGAAGCTTCCTCTGGCCCACGATCGTCGCGCTCGCGACCGGCGCCGTTCTGCTCGCGTTCGGCGCCGGCTCGTCGATCCCTGGCCTGATCGCCTACACCTTCTCGGCGTTCGTCCTCGCGACGATCGTGGAGGAGTTCGTCCGCGGAACGGCGGCGAGGCGGGCCACCGCGGGCGAGCCCTGGGCGACGGCGTTCACGTCGCTCGTCGCCCGCAACCGGCGGCGCTACGGGGGATACGTCGTGCACGCCTCGATCGTTCTGCTCGCGATCGGCATCGCCGGATCGAGCGCGTACGACACGGTGCGGCAGGCCACACTTCGTCCCGGGCAGACGCTCTCGGCGGCCGGCTACACCGTCCGCTACGCCAGCACCGGCTGGCGTGAGCATCGCGCCCAGAATGCGATCGAGGGACGGGCGCCGATGACGGTCACGCACGACGGCCACCCCGACGGCACGCTCGAGCCCGGCCGCAACTTCTACCCGGCCGAGCAGCAGGCCTCGAGCGAGATGGCGATCGGCAGGAACTGGTTGCGCGCCGAGGATCTCGATCTCGTCGTCCAACGGGTCAGCCCGCGCAGCCAGGCGATCGAGCTCAAGATGCTGGTCAAGCCGCTCGTGAACTTCATCTGGATCGCCGGTTTCGTCTTCCTGGCGGGCTCCCTGATCGCGCTGTGGCCGGACGCCCGCGAGCAACGGCGGCTTGCCCTGCGCTACCGCGAGGCGGGGGCGGTGGTGCGCGCATGACCGCCCTCGTCGTCGTTGCCGGTTCGGCGCTCGCTGTCCTCGCCGTCCTCTTCGTCGCGCGGCCGTTCCTGCTCGAGCCCGCGGCCGACGACCGGCTCGACGAGCTCGACGCGGCCGCGATGCGTCGGCTCGAGGTCGCGGAGGAGCGGGATCGGGCGTTGGCGGCGCTGAAGGAGCTCGAGCTCGATCATCGCACCGGGAAGGTCTCCGACGAGGATTATCGGGTGCTTGTCGGCTCGCTCCGCCGCCGCGCCGTCGAGACCCTCCGGGCGCTCGAACCGCCCCAGCCGCCACAGGAGCCGTATCCGCCGCCGGGCGAGCTCGACCCGCCGCAGCCGCCGGAGATCCCGGAGCCGTATCCGCCTCCGGACGAGGCAGATCCACCGACCCAACCGCGGATTCCGGAACCGTTTCCCGAGGAATCGCGCGCGCCCGACGACGGCCGCGCCCTCGACGCCGGCCGACCTAGCCGGTAGCCTGACGCGCTTCCAAACGCTTCAGCGACGCCGGCAGGGCGCCCGGGACCCCTGCCGAAAGAACTCGCCGTGGCACGCCGTCTACTCATCCCGATCCTCGCCGTCGTCGCCCTCGCCACGCTCGCGGGGTCAGCCGCCGCGGACCTCCACTCCCGGAAACAATCCGTCGATTCACGGCTGTCCACGCTGCGCGGCAAGATCGACGCCGCGAAGGCGAGGGAGAGCGCGCTCGAGAGCCAGATCTCGAGCGTCTCCGGCCAGATCCAGGGCCTGAACACCCAGGTACGGGACGTCTCCGCCCGGCTCGTCGTCTACGAGCGTGATCTCGCGCTGCACCGGGAGAAGCTCCAGCGACTCACGGAGCTCTTCAAGCTGCAGACGCGGCGTCTCGTCTTCCTGCGGGCGCAGTACAGGACGGCCGTCGAGCGTCTCGACTTGCGCCTCGTGGCCGTCTACCAGTCGGGCGACGTCGGGACGCTCGAGGTCGTGCTCTCGTCGGCGAGCTTCTCCGACCTGCTCGACCGGCTGGACTACCTGCAGAACATCGGCCTCCAGGACCAGGAAATCGCCAGCACGGTCAAGGATGCGAAGACGGCGATGCGGGTCGCGCGCGTGAAGACGCGGAAGACGAAGGCCGTCGTCGCATCGGCCACGCGAACGATCGCCGCCCAGACCGCGCAGGTGCGCGCCGCGCGGGATGAGCTGCTCGCCCGTCAAAGCGCTCTGGCCGCCGCGCGGAACCGGCAACGAGGCGCCCTCTCCGACATCCGCTCGAGCACGCGCGAGATGCTCTCCGAGGCAGAGTCGCTGCAGGCGTCGAGTGCGGCGATCGCGGCGCAGATCCGCTCGGCCGAAGCCGCCGCGGCCTCGAGCTCGTCTGGATCGAGCTCGTCCGGGGGCTACTCGCCCGGCACGCCCTCGTCCAGCGGGCTGATCTGGCCGGTGAACGGCCCCGTCGTCAGCCCGTTCGGCTACCGCTGCCTCGGCGGCATCTGCCGGATGCACGAGGGGATCGACATCGCGGTTCCGTCCGGCACGCCGATCCACGCCGCCGCGGCCGG
>Ga0075434_100005406_pt1 | contig 11622 bp, 13 predicted proteins | sample RhiMethybrSRZTD3_FD_75298 | JGI IMG/M metagenome (GOLD analysis project Ga0075434, IMG submission 75298) | Populus rhizosphere microbial communities from Tennessee, USA - Rhizosphere MetaG P. TD hybrid SRZTD3 | ecosystem: Host-associated > Plants > Roots > Rhizosphere > Soil | place: USA... | reverse complement strand
TGAGCAACCACGCGATCTGCGCCTTCCTCGTGGTCGGCGGCTCCTTGATGATCGGCATCGCGGGCTATCACTTTCTGGAACACCTCGCCTGGATCGACGCGCTGTTGAACGCCTCGATGATCCTCGGCGGCATGGGGCCGGTCGATCCGGTCAAGACGGTGCCGGGAAAGCTCTTCGCTTCGGGCTATGCGCTCTACTCCGGGCTGATCGTTCTCGTCGCCGCCGGCATCATCTTCGCGCCGATCTTTCACCGCTTCCTGCATCGTTTCCATATCGAAGAGGCGCAGAAGAAGATCGAAGCGGCCGAGAGAGAGGCGCGGCGGGCCAAGAAGCGGTAAGATCCCTCGCATGGCCGATGTCAGAAGACATATCTGTGTTTTCGCCGGCTCCAGCCGCGGCGCACGGCCGGAGTACGCGGGAGCCGCGCGCGAGCTGGCGCGTTCGCTCGTCGAGCGCGGCTGCGGCCTCGTGTACGGCGGCGGCAACATCGGCCTCATGGCGGTGATCGCGGACGCGGTTTTAGAGCGAGGCGGCCAGGCCGTCGGCGTGATCCCGGAATTTCTGGTCGATAAGGAGCTCGCGCATCGCGGACTGACGGAGCTCCGCATTGTGAAATCGATGCATGAGCGCAAGGCGGTAATGGCGGAGATCTCCGACGGCTTCCTAGGGCTGCCCGGCGGGATCGGCACCATGGAGGAGTTTTTCGAGGTGCTGAGCTGGGCGCAGCTCGACCTGCACGACAAGCCGTGCGGGCTGCTGAACACGCGCGGCTATTACGATCCGATCGTCGGATTCCTGGATCGAGGCGTGGACGAAGGCTTCTTGAAGCCCAAGCACCGCTCGCTTCTCCTCGTCGAAGCCGAGCCGGAAAAGCTGCTCGACCGCTTCGAGGCGTTCGTCGCGGCGCGCGCGACCCGGCGCTTCGAGCGGCGGCAAACGTAAGCGCCGTCAGAGCGCGAGCCCTGACTTGATTTCTCTCACGATCTCCTCCGGCGGCTGCGATGCGTCGATCGCCAGAGCATCGGTCGGTGTTTCAAGAGTCTCGAACTGGCTTCGCGCCAGCTTTGGGGGCATAAAGTGGCCGAAGCGCTGCGCCATTCTCGCCTGGGCGAGCGGCGGATCGAGGCGCAGGTAAACAAAGACCACCTCGGGGCCGGTCCGCAGCATCGCGCGATAGGATTCTTTCAGCGCCGAGCAGGCGACGACCGCGTTCTCGCCGCCCGCGGCGGCGGCGCGGATCGTCTCGCGGACCTCCGCCAGCCACGGCGCCCGGTCGGTGTCGTTTAGCGGCTCGCCGCGGCGCATCTTCTCCACGTTCGCGGCGGGATGCAGATCATCCGCGTCGTAGAATTTCCACGCGAGGTCGCGCGCGAGCAATGCGCCGACGGTCGTCTTGCCGGCGCCGGCGACTCCGGTCAGGATGACGATCACGCGATGGCTGCCGCTCCTCAGCGGCGGAGCAGCTGCTCTCCCGTAACCGCCAGCTGGCTGTTCTGCCACTCGGCATAGTCATGGGCGCGCTTTTTCGCCTCGGGACCGATGAACAGCGCCGAGCAGGCTTCGCCGCGGCTGTCGCCTTCGTTCACGGCGACGGCGACATAGGCGCCGGCGCGATCCTCGGATTTTCGCACTTCGTATTTCATGCCTTTCAGTCTAAAGGACGGCTTTCATTTTGGAAGAGGGATATGCTTGACCTGCATCGCTGCTCTAGTACGCTGACAGCAACTTCGGTGATAGAAATTAAACAATATTCCGCTAGCCTCCGGCAGGAAGCGGTGAAGGTCTTAGCCGACGCGTTCGTGGCGAATCCGCTCCACATCGCGGCGTTCGGCGCCGGCCGCGTCGATCGCAACCGTTTGTTCTTTCGTATCGGTCTCGAACATATGTTCACCGGCGCCGCGTTCGTCGCCGTGGCCGGCGGCAAGGTGCGCGGCTATATCCATTTCAACGCGTCGCCGCGGTGCCTGCCGCCCGCGGAGGCGATTCCCGCGTTCGCGGCCGAGCGGCTGCAGCCAGTCAAAGAGGCCGTGCCGCGGCTGATCGAGTGGTTTTCCCGCTGGTCACGCCTCGATCCCGAGGAGCCGCACGCGCACCTCGGGCCCATCGGGGTCGCGCCGGAGTATCAGGGGCAGGGAATCGGTGCCGCCCTGATGAACCGCTACGTCGAGCACCTCGAGCGCGAGGGCATCGAGGGCTATCTCGAAACCGACCGCGCGGGCAATGTGGAATTTTATAAGAAGTTCGGTTTTGCCGTCATGCGCGAAGAGAAGCTCATCGGCGTCGATACCTGGTATATGCGGCGCCCGCGCGGCTGAGCCGCCCTAGACGCTCGCCGGGCTTATCGAAGCCAGTCTCAGGTCAGACTGGCGAGCGCCTTCTTGTAATAATCTTCGTCGACGTACTTTTCCGGCTTGGGCACCGGCGGCTTCATCAAACCCGCCGCCTCCCGGAGCTCGAGCACCGTGCGGATGCCTTCGAGGTCGATGCGCCCGCGCGGCGTCAGGCCGAAGCGCGGGCTCACGGTTTCTTCGTAGGCCTCTTCGGCGCGGCGTCGGTGATTTTTATTTTCCGGCAGCAGGAGCGCGACGACCGCGTCTTTGTTTTTCGGCTCCAACACCCAGTCGGTCGCGCGCACCATCGCGCGGATGAAGCGGACGAGCAGCGCTTCGTTCTTTCCCGCCCAGTCGCGCCGCGTAGCGCCCAATCCGCGCGCGTAGTGCTCGACGTAATCCTCGGATCGCGCCAGGATCTTCAAACCGCGCTTTTCGATCTCCTCGTCGGCGAGGTTCAGCATCCCGGCCCACGCCTCGCCGCGCTCCAAAGCATCCGCGCGCTTGGTCGTGTTGCCGAACATCTTGAGCGTGTAGTCGCGCCCCTGCTCGAGCCCGTGCTGTTTGAGAATCGCGATCATCACGATCGCGAAGCCCGTGGTGGGCGCATCGACCGCCAGCACCTTGCCCTTGAGGTCGCCGAAGTCTTGCACCTTGGAAAGGACGACGAGCTTCTGCTTGAGCCCCTGGTGCCCGCCCAGGAAAATAACGAAATCGTTGGGCTTGGGATCGGCGCCCTGCCCTTCGGCCCAGGCGATGACGTTGTCCGCGTTGTTGAGAATGAGATCGTAGCGGCCCGAGATCAGATTGCGCAGCAGCGTCGGCGAGTCTGTTACGATGTTCGTCTCGACGCGGAGATTCTCCGCTTTGAGAAAGCCGCGCCCTTCCGCCGCGAGCAGCGCCGCGTCCTTTCCGAACGTGCCGATACGAAGCAGGTCTTCGGCCATACAGGTCTCCTTTTATTCAGCCTTGCGGTCGCGCCGCACTTTTCGCACGAGATACACGACGACGGCGATATTGATGACGAGGACGATCGTCTTCTCGGCCGAAAAGCGCCTGACCATAGTGTAAATCTCGAACGGGATGAACGACGCGGTAATCACGATCGTGAGATATTCGGCCCAGCGCTGCCGCAGCAAGAGGCCGGTGCCCTCGGTGAGGAGCAGCGCCGAATAGACGAACGTGCCGACCTCGGCCCACCGGAGTTCTTTAGCATCGACCGACGCGATTTTATCGATAAGCCTTTCGATCAGGCGGCTCTCACGCCCGACCCACAGAACGTTGGCCCAGCGATCGAGCTCCGCTTCGACGCCGTCGTGCAGGAGCGCCGCCACGCCGAGACCTACGAAAAGCAGGATCAGCCCCTTTGCAAGCTTGAAGATCGCGATCAGCACGATGCCGGTGTCGCGCTTTCGACCGCTTTTCACGCCGCTCGGCATCCTTTCCACCTAACATGGAAGTGCTTGGCCTTCCAGAAGGCCTTTGCTAGTGTAAGCACTCGGGAGATCGAACGTGACGACTGCGACGCGCGAATTTCAAGTCATGGCGAAGCCGCTGGGGGCGATCTGCAACCTCGACTGCCATTATTGTTATTACCTCAAGAAGGAATTCCTTTATCCCAAGGGCGACGATTTCCGCATGAGCGACGAGATGCTGGAGCGCTACGTCGTCCAGCAGATCGAGGCGGCGGCGGGACCGATGGTGAATTTCGCCTGGCACGGCGGCGAGCCGACGGCGCTCGGGCTCGATTACTTTCAGAAGATCGTCGCGCTGCAAAAGAAGCATCGTCCCGTCGGGAAGAAGATAACCAACGGCATCCAGACGAACGGCACGCTGCTGAATGAAGAGTGGTGCCGCTTTTTCGCCGCCGAGCGCTTCGCGGTCGGCCTCAGCATCGACGGGCCGCGCGAGCTCCACGACGCCTATCGCGTCGACAAGGGGCAGAAGCCGACGCACAAGCAGGTCGTGCGCGCGTTCCGCATGCTCGCCGAGCACGACGTTCATATCGACGTGCTCTGCGTCGTGCACGATAAAAACGTGCGCCACCCGACGCAGGTCTACCGATTTTTCAAAGATCTCGGCGTCGAGTTCCTGCAATTTCTGCCGCTCGTCGAGCGCGAGAACGGCGGCGTCAGCGCGCGCACGGTGCCCGCCGCGGCTTTCGGGGCGTTCTTAATCGCCGTCTTCGACGAATGGCTGCGCAACGACATCGGCAAGATTGCCATCCAGATGTTCGACGAGGCGGCGCGGCCGCTCGCCGGCATGGAGCACTCGCTCTGCATTTTCCGCGAGACCTGCGGCGACGTGCCGGTGGTCGAGCACAACGGCGATTTTTTTTCCTGCGATCACTTCGTCGAGCCGGAGTATCGCGTGGGCAACATCGCGGAGACCCATCTCGGCGAGCTCGTGGACAGTGCGCCGCAGCGCGCCTTCGGCGAGGCGAAGCGCGACAGCCTGCCGCGCTACTGCCGCGAGTGCGAGGTGCGCGCGATGTGCAACGGCGGCTGCCCCAAGGACCGCTTCATCGCAACGCCCGACGGCGAGCCGGGGCTCAACTATCTCTGCGCCGGCTACAAGAGCTTCTTCATCCACAGCCGGCCATATCTCAGAAAGATGGTCGAGCTCTGGAACGCCAACGAGCCGATCGAGAAATTGCGCGATATCATTCGCGCCGAGGAAGGCGCCGTTGCGCCCTTGGCGGGAAGAAACGATCCGTGTCCGTGCGGCAGCGGCAAGAAATATAAACGCTGCTGCATGGCTAAAGGGAGCACGCCTTTTGAGCCCGATCCAAATCCCGGCAGGCTCCGCCGCGGGTCCTAAGGCTCAGCGCAGCCGACGGGACGATTTCCGCGGCCTTCCCGAACGGGCTGTGTTGCTGGTACTCAGATGAGATGATCGCCCTACTTTTGTTTTGGATGGCGGCGGCCGTTCATTCGCCGACCGGCCTTGTCGAGGAGATGGAGCGCATTTCTCACGCGGCGCGCGGCAACGTGGGGGTGGCCGCACTGGTTGTAGAGACCGGCGAGTCCGCGGTCTTGCATGGAGACCGACGATTTCCCATGCAGAGCGTGTACAAGCTGCCGATTGCCATGGCGGCGCTTCATCAGACGGACCTCGGGCTTCTGGGATTAGAGCAGAAGGTAAGCCTAAAAAAAGACGACCTTGTGCCAACGCCGACCCACAGCCCCATCAGGGAAAATTATCCGGAGCGCGGGCTGGAGTTGAGCGTATACGAATTGTTGCGCTTCGCCATGGTCGAGAGCGACGGCACGGCTTCCGACGCGCTGTTGCGGCTCGCGGGTGGGCCGCAAGCCGTGAACGCATACATGCGAGAGTTAGACGTAAACGGCATTGTCGTGGCAACGTCGGAGCGGGAGATGACACGCGACGAGGACGTACAGTATCGGAACTGGGCCGAGCCTGTGGCGATGGCCGGGCTATTGCGCGTGCTTTACGAAGGCCGGGCACTTTCCGCGCCGAGTCGGGCTCTACTGTTGCAGTTCATGATGGAAACCGGCACGGGACCATGCCGAATCAAGGGGCGGCTGCCCCCTGGAACGATCGTGGCACACAAGACCGGAACCTCGAGCACGATCCAGGGTCTGACCCGCGCGACCAACGATGCGGGACTCGTAACGCTTCCGGACGGGCGGCATATAGCGGTGGTGGTGTTTATCTCGGATTCCACGGACGCGGAGGCCGTGCGTGACGGCCTGATCGCCCAGATCGCGCGGGCGGCTTGGGATTGGTACGGCAGGGAGCCGCGCTAGAGGTCGACTGCGCAACGCCGGTGAATTTAAGAGATTCAATAGGAGCGGGATTTTATCAGATGACTTTTTCCTGGCGCAACTTCTCGATCGCGGTGCTGTCGTATCCGAGTTGCTTCAGAATCGCTTCGGTGTGCTCGCCGAGATCGGGGATGCGGTCATAGCGCGCTGGACTCGCGGAGAGCCGCACCGGATTGCCGACGACGGGGACCTTGCCGACGGGCGATTCGACCTCGCGGATGAGGCGGCGCGCGGCGGCTTGTGGGTGCGCCAGCACCTCGGCGATGCCGCGCACCTCGCCATGGGGCAGCTGGGCTTTCTTCAGGCGCTCGAGCCATTCGCCGTGGTCGCGGTCGAGAAAGATCTTTTCGATTTCTTCCTCGAGCACGAGGCGGTTCTGTCGTCTCGCTTCGACGTTGGCGAAACGCTCGTCGTCGAGCAGAGCGGGCCGCTGAATCACCTCTTTGCAGAAAACTTCCCAATCCTTTGAAGTCGCGACGGCGAGGTTCACGTATTTGCCGTCGCGCGCGAGGTAAGGGCCGTAAGGCGTGACGTAGTGGTGGCGCATGCCGACGCGCCCCGGCTCTTCCCCTTGGTGCCAGTAGTGGTGGGGAAAATAGCCGAGCCATGAGACGATCGACTCGAACATCGAGATGTCGATGAATTGCCCCGCGCCGGTCTTTTCGCGCTGGTAGAGCGCGAGGACGATGCCGAGCGCGGCGTAAATGCCGGCGGCGATGTCGGCGATGGCGATGCCGGCCTTCGCCGGCTTGTCCGGATAGCCGGTGGTCGCGATGATGCCGGCTTCGCCCTGGATCAAAAGATCGTACGCCTTCACGTCGCGGTAGGGTCCGTCCTGGCCGTAGCCCGAGAGCGAGCAATAGATGAGGCGCGGGTTCAGTGACTTTAATTTCTCGTAGCCGAGACCCGAGCGTTCGGCGACGCCCGGCGCGTAGTTCTCGAAAAAGATGTCGGCGTCATGGATGAGGCGATAGAGAATCTCGCGGCCCTGCTCCTGCTTGACGTCGACGGTGAGGCTTTGCTTGTTGCGGTTGAGCCAGACGTAGCCCGACGAGAGGCCGCGCACCGCTTTGTCCCAGTACCGGATGAGATCGCCGACGCCGGGGCGCTCGATCTTGACGACTTCCGCGCCCATGTCGCCGAGGATCGAGGTGCAGAACGGTCCCGAGAGGACCTGCTCGAAGGCGACCACGCGCACGCCGTCGAGCGCGCTATTTGCCATCCTTGACCTCGGGGAAAAGGTCGCGCCGCGGCGCGTGCGCTTTTTTCCACACCATGACGCTGCGGGTATAATCGATCACGATTTTACCGTCCTGCTGGACGCCGCGCGTGCGCACCTTGATAATGCCCAACTGCGGCTTGGACTTGGATTCGCGCTTGTCGACGACCTCCGATTCCGAATAGAGCGTGTCGCCGACGAACAATGGATTCGGCAGCTTGATCTCGTCCCAGCCGAGCGCGAAGCCGTTCTCGCTCACGTCGGCGACGCCCATGCCGGCCACGATCGCGAGCGTGAGGGCGCTGTTGACGAGGCATTTGCCGAATTCCGTGCGCTTGGCGTACTCGTTGTTGAAATGAATCTGGTTGGTATTGTTGGTGAGCAGCGTGAACCAGATGTTGTCGGCCTCGGTGATCGTGCGCCCGAGCCGGCACTGATAGACGTCCCCGACGGTGAAGTCCTCGAAATAACGCCCCTCCCAGCCGGGCTTTACCGCCATGCGTCCTCCTTCGACATTTTTACATGCGCGCTATATACTGCGTGCGGCACACCCGTCCAATATCGGAGGCGAGGATGGATTTCAACCTGACCGAGGAGCAGCAGCAGATCCGCGAAGAGGTCCGCAAAGTCTGCCGCGAGTTCCCCGACGCCTACTGGCGCGAGATGGACAAAACCCGCGGCTATCCCGACGCCTTCGTGAAGAAACTCACCGAGCTCGGCTGGCTCGCCGCGCTGATCCCGGAAGAATACGGCGGCAGCGGCCTCGGCATCACCGAAGGCAGCATCGTTCTGGAAGAGATCAACCGCTCCGGCGGCAGCGCGACCGCGTGCCACGCGCAGATGTACACGATGGGCACGCTCTTGCGCCACGGCAGCGCCGAGCAGAAAAAACGCTATCTGCCGAAGGTGGCGACAGGCGAGTTGCGCCTGCAGGCGTTCGGCGTGACCGAGCCCAACGCCGGCTCTGAGACGACGCGCATCGAGACCACCGCGACGAAGCGCGGCGATAAGTACATCATCCACGGACAGAAGATTTTCATCTCGCGCGTGCTCGAATCGGACTTGATGCTGCTGCTCGTGCGCACGACCCCTTACGACGAGCTGAAAGACAAGACCCGGGGTCTTTCGGTCTTCATCGTCGACATGCGCGGCGCGAAGGGGAAGCTCGAGGTCAAGCCGCTCGACCTCATGATCAATCATCACACCAACGCGCTCTTTTTCGACGGGCTCGAAGTGCCGGCCGAGAATCTCGTCGGCGAGGAGGGGATGGGCTTTCGCTACATCATCGACGGCTGGAACGCGGAGCGCATCCTCGTCGCCGCCGAGGCGATCGGCGACGGCCGCTGGTTCGTCGAGCGCGCCTCGACCTATGCCAAAGAGCGCGTCGTCTTCGACCGTCCCATTGGCGCGAACCAGGGCGTGCAGTTCCCGATCGCGCAGGCGTACGCCCGCATCGAGGCAGCCGACCTCGTGCGCTTCCAGGCGGCGACGAAGTTCGACCGTAAGGAGCGCTGCGGCGCGGAGGCGAACATGGCGAAGCTGCTCGCCTCGGAGGCGGCATGGGAGGCGGCGAACGCCTGCCTCACGACGCACGGCGGCTACGGCTTCGCCGCGGAGTACGACGTCGAGCGGAAATTCCGCGAGACGCGCCTCCTCACCATCGCGCCCGTCAGCAACAATCTCGTGCTCGCGTACCTCGCGCAGCACGTCCTCGGCATGCCCAAATCATACTAAAGCGGTGCCGAGTTCTGGGTGCTGAGTGCTGAGATATGAGCTCGGTACTCAGTCCACAGCACTCAGCACCCAGCACTCCATGAATGTAAAGCTCACGATCGAGTACGACGGCACCGACTACTGCGGCTGGCAGGCGCAGCCGAACGGCAGGTCGGTGCAGCAGACGATCGAAGCGGCGTTGGAGCAGATCCTCGGCGCGAAGATCCGCCTGACCGGGTCGGGGCGCACCGACGCCGGCGTGCACGCGCTCGGCCAGGTGGCGAATTTCGTCCACGACGGCGCGATCGATCTCTGGCGCCTGCAGCGCGGCCTCAACGGCGTGACGCCGCGCGACATCGCCATCCGCCGAGTGGAGGCGGCGCCGGAGCATTTCGACGCGCGGCGCGACGCGCGGCTGCGCTTCTATAGCTATCGCATATGGAACGATCCCTGGCCGACGGCGGTCGAGCGCCGCTATTCCGCGCACGTGCACGAGCCGCTCGACCTCGCCGCGATGGACCGGGCGATCGCCTGTCTCGAAGGCGAGCGCGATTTCGCGTCGTTCCAGGCGGCGGGCTGCGAGGCGGCCCATTCCGTCCGGCGTGTCTATCGCGCTTCGATCCGCCGCGAGCGCGAGCTCGTCTATTTCGACATCGAGGCGAACGCTTTTTTGCGCCACATGGTGCGGAATATCGTCGGCACGCTCGTCGAGATCGGCCGCGGCGAGCGCCAGGCGGATTCGTTCGCGGTGCTGCTCGCGGCGAAGGACCGCACGCAGGCGGGTCCGACCGCGCCGCCCGAGGGGCTATTTTTGATGGAAGTCCGCTACGAATCTTAACGCAAGCGCGCTACGGAGAAGGCTGGCATAAAACGGATGAGGAAGACGCTGGTTCTCGTGGCCGTCGCAGCTCTGCTCTTTGTTGTTTTCTTCGCACAAATCCGCCTCGGCATTTTGACCGCGCTCTTCATGTGGGACATGCTCGACGGCAGCACGCTGCACGCCCCCGAGCGCGGCAAGCTCGCATGGCTCACGACGGCACCGGGGATGAAGCCGGTCGAGATCGCCGGCAAGAACGGCAAGATCGCCGCCGACCTCTATTACCTGGAAGGGCGAAAAAGGCGCGCGGGGTTGCTGCTCACGCACGGCATCATCGAGGACGGCAAGAACGATCCGCGCCTCAAGCGCTTCGCCTATTCACTGGCGCGCGTCGGCTTCACCGTCCTGGTTCCGGACCTCAAAGGCATGAAAGCCTTTCGCATCGCCTTCAGCGACGTCGACGACATCGTCGCATCCTCGCATTATCTCGTTTCGCTCAAGGATATCGTCGACGAAAAAAAGTTGGGGCTGATGGGCTTCAGCTACGCCGCCGGTCCGACCCTGATGGCTGCCGCCGATCCTGCGCTTCGGGATCACGTCAAATTCGTCGTCTCATTCGGCGGCTATTACGAGCCGGTGGACGTGATCCGCTTCATCACCACCGGCTATTACGAGTACGGCGATGAAAAAGGGTTCTTGCAGCCGCAGCCCTACGGTAAATGGATCTTTTTCATGAACAACGTCGATTACGTCGGGAATGTCACAGACCGCCGGATCCTGCGACAGATATTCAAAAATGAGCAGATGGAGATGCCGCCCGACGCTAAGCCGCTGGTGAAGCGGCTAAGCCCGCGCGGGCGGAATCTCTACGAGCTGCTGGTCAATACCGATCCGGCGCGCACCGACGAGCTGATGAGAAAAATCGATCCGCGGGTGCAGGCGTATCTCAAAAAGCTGTCGATGGCGCCGGTCGTACCTTCGATCCGCGCCCGCTTTATCATCGGCCACGGCAACACCGATCCGCTGATCCCGTATACCGAGAGCCTGAGGCTCGCCGACGCCGTCGGCGACAAACGGAGAGTCCACACGGCGATCCTGCGCCTGTTTACGCACGTCGATCCTTCGCAGGGAAAATTCTCGTTCAAGGAATATTTCACCGTCTATATTCCCTCGGTCTTCGAATTCTACTCGCTCATCTACGATTTATTGAGTCAACAGCGCTAATCAGCGTTCGTTGACACCCCGCGACGTTTGCCTATATATCCAGCGTTAGAGACGACTGGAGGCCCGCCATGATGCCGTCGCACGATAACTTTTACGACGTCTTTTCCAAAGGTAAGAAAATCAAGATCAAATGGCCGAACGGCGCGCGCATGGCGGTGACGCTCGCCGGCAACCTGGAGGCATGGACCGAGGCGCCGGACCCCAAGCACCGCCGAACGCATCACGTCGGCGGCTCGAACCCGATCACCGCGGACGACACGCGCAGCAAATACGATTTTCGCACCGCGAGCGAAAACGACTACGGCGGCCGCACCGGCGTCTGGCGCATCTTGCGGATTCTGAAAAAGCACGGCCTCAAGGCGTCGTTCAACGTGAATGGTCTCGCCGCGATCCGCTATCCCGAAGCGGTCAAGGCCGTCAACGCCGAAGGACACGAGATCGTCGGGCACAACTACGCCGAAGACGTGCAATCGATTTACTTGAACAGGGAGCAGGAGCGCGACGAGATTCGCGCCTGCATGAAAATCTTCC
>Ga0075434_100005402_pt1 | contig 11629 bp, 13 predicted proteins | sample RhiMethybrSRZTD3_FD_75298 | JGI IMG/M metagenome (GOLD analysis project Ga0075434, IMG submission 75298) | Populus rhizosphere microbial communities from Tennessee, USA - Rhizosphere MetaG P. TD hybrid SRZTD3 | ecosystem: Host-associated > Plants > Roots > Rhizosphere > Soil | place: USA... | reverse complement strand
TTTTCCGCAATCGCCGCCTGCTGCTGCCGCTGGAGCTCGGTCAGCATCGCGCCCGCAGGGGCAAGACCTACGACCGCTACATCGGCCAGGCGGCGCTGGTTGCGAAAGGCCAGCAGCGCTGGAACCGACGGCTCCGCAAAGCCATTGATACTGTAACCGATCTGACCAGCTGCGACCTTCTCTATATCGGCGGCGGCAATGCGCGCAAGATCGACTTCGAACCACCCGCGCACGTGCGCATCGTGAGCAACACGGCCGGGCTCACCGGCGGCATTCGGCTGTGGGAGCCCGAGCTCGACGAGCTGTTCGGCGCCGGGCGTCGCAGCGGGGCGTAGGCGAGCGAGGCACAGGCATGAAGGCCCTGACTATCGGCGGCGCCATGATCGATACGATCGCCATCATCGCCAGCGATCGCATCGAGCGCATGCGGATGACCAATGCCGACAACGCCTTCCTGCTGCTCGAAGAAGGTCGCAAGACCGAGGCGCTCGAGGTTTCCACGCACGTTGGGGGCGGCGCCGTCAATGCTGCGGTGGCGATGGCGCGGCTGGGGCTTGACGTCGGCGCGCTCGTGAAGCTTGGCAAGGATGCGCGCGCCGAGACGCTGCTCGGCCACCTGCTGCAGGAGGGCGTCTCGACCCGCTGGGCCATGCGCGACGGACGCGCTCCCACGGGGGCTTCAGTGCTGATCTCCTCGCACGATAGCAATGCGGCGATCTTCACCTTTCGTGGGGCCAACACTCTGTTGGAGGAGCGTGATCTGCGCACGGAAGCGTTTGCGGTCGACGTGGTTTATGTCTCTTCGTTGAGCAACGAATCGGCGGACGCCTTCCCGGCCATCGTCGAACGCGCCAAGGGCCAAGGCGCGCTGGTGGCGACCAATCCAGGTGTGCGCCAACTGTCCTCCCGGGGAGGCGCCTTCCAGGAAACCCTCAGACACATCGACGTCCTGGGCATCAACCGCTCGGAGGCGGACGCCCTCGTGCCCGGCCTCGTGGCCCGGTTCGGTGAAAGCGCCCGCGGCCTCACCGCCAAGCCGGGGGAGGTGCTGCCCCGGCTCGCTGCCCGCGGCTTCATTGGCGGGGGACACGAAATGGGCATGGTCGATTTCTTCGCTGGCCTCAACAAGCTTGGGCCGCGCTATATCGTCGTCACCGATGGACGGGAGGGGGCGTTTTTGGGCGCTCCGGACGCCATCTTATATTGTCCGGTGCTGGAGACCAAAGTGGCCGGTACGGCGGGGGCGGGGGACGCCTTCAACGCCACGTTTACCGCTTATGTGGCAATGGGCAGATCTGCCGAGGAGGCGCTGCGAGCGGCGACCCTCAATTCGGGCTCGGTGGTCAACTACGTCGATACGCAGAGGGGTTTGTTGCCGATTGCGGACATCGATGGGCGCCTCGCGGAGACCATGGAAACACTCAAGGTGCGCAGATGGTCGCACTAGCCCAAGGAGACCCAACAAATTCCCTATTCTTCCATGACAAGCGCCGTTGCAAGCAAGGGGTTGGCTGTGAGCGCGTTGAGCAAAGCGGGGGCGGTGCTGGCAGAGCCTGATCGGTGGGCCTTGTTCATCGACATCGACGGCACGCTCCTGAGCGTGGCACCCACACCCGACGCCGTCATGGTCCCGGCCGGCCTCGTCCAACTCCTCGACGGGCTTGCGAGCGGGCTCGGCGGTGCAATCGCAATCCTCACCGGCCGCCGCGTTGCCGACGCAGACCGGCTATTTGCTCCGCTCAAGCTGGTAGCCTCAGGCGTGCACGGGACCGAGCTGCGCAGCGAGCGCGGCGGTCCGATCGCGACGTTGGCTCCAACGATCCCCTCCGATGTGATCGGGGCCATGAACAACATCGCCGGCGTCGCCTCTGGCATCCTTGTCGAACAGAAGGGTTGCGGTGTCGCCGTACACTATCGCAACGCGCCGCTGGCGCGGCGGGCGCTGGAAACGGAGCTCGCGGCGATCATCGCAGCCTCCTCCTACGATCTCGTTCTGCGCAAGGGACGCAAGGTGCTCGAGGCCATCCCGAACGGCTACTCGAAAGGCACGGCGCTCGCTGCACTGCTTTCACGTCCCCCCTTCAAGGGACGATCCCCCGTCATGGTCGGAGACGACGTGGGTGACGAACCGGCGTTCCTCACAGCCGAGCGCCTCGGCGGCATGGCGCTTCGCGTGGCGGGCGAGCATTTCGACAAGCAAGAAGCGGATTTTGACGGCGTGGCCGGTGTCCACGCCTGGCTCAAAGCCCTTGCGGGGCGGCTGGCGCTCCAAGGGGCAGCAGGCAGCCAATCCTCCCACGTGGGCTGAGCCCCACGCGCTTCGAGGCTCGGCTCAGGTCTTGGGTTTCTCGCTCTTGCCCACCGCCTCGGGAAACACCCACATCGCGAGGACGGCGAAGACGCCGAAGCCGATCACGAACCAGAAGAGGTGCGGATTGCCGGCGTTGCGCTCCCAATAGGCAAAACCGATGGCGACCAGCAGCGTGATCAGTGAGAGGGCTGCCTTCACATCGCTCGGCATTGGGCCGTTCCGGTCTTGGATGGCTGCGTTCAATAGTTGCCGAGCGGCTGGGCAGCAGCCATGTCGGGCCGCCGCGGGCGACCGCGCAGCTTGGATTTGAGATGCGTGTCGTCATAGCCATTGAAGACGTGGCCCAAAAGCCCGCGATCGAGATCCGACGTGCCAAATATCCAATCGGCAATGGGAAACGTCAGATTCATATTGGTTTCCATCATCAGTCGGGCGTTATGGTGGGCGGTGTGGTGACGCCGCAGCGTGTTGACGAACGGGCAATGGCGCACGAACCAGTTCTCGTCGACATGGCAGCAGAAGTGCATGAATTCATAGATCAGGTACATGCCGGTGGTCGTGCACATAAAGAGCCAGCCAACGTTGGCTGAGATCAGGTTGCCCAGAACGATTCCGCCCGGCATCGACATCAAGATGAAGACGACCAAAGCGTAAGGCGGAAACACAGTGACGCGCCAGTCCTTGTGGTCGCGAAAGCGCATCTCCTCGTCGGTGAAGAACTGGTGGTGGTTGAGCGTGTGGCGCTCATAGATGGCCCGGAGCCCCTTGATGTTCACGGGCCGATGCATGACGTAGCGATGTACGGCCCATTCGAAGACGTTGGTGAATAGAAACGTGATTGGGATCGTCAGCCACTCGGCCGCCGTTACGTTATGGAGGTGCTGCAGATAGATGGTGAAGGCTGCCGCGCCCATGGCGTAGATGATGGCGATGTGCAGATACCCATCGTACCAGCCCATGATGCGCGAGCGGTATTCCTGCCGGAATGCCTTTTGCCGATCCGTGATCATGGGCCAAGCGCCCTCCCAATGCGTCTGATATATCACGGATACACCAAGCCCGCGCGCGCCGTCAATCGTGGCTGAGCTCGGCCCGGTTTCTTTGACCGCTCGCGTTCACCCCCGCTCGGCGCGTTTCAGGGCGTTTCAGGGCGTTTTCAGGGGCGTTCGCGCGGGGTGCTACTTCTTGGCCGGTGGTGGACTGGCCGGTGCCGGAGCGGAGGCGGCGGGAGCCTGCTGGGCCTGCTTCTTTTGCTGGTCGGCGAGCTCCTGCCGGCGTTGCGCGATCATCTGCATCAGCGCCCGGCGTCCCGCGGCATACTGCTGCGGGTCGGCGGGGTTGCCCGTGTAGGCCTGCTCAAAGCCGGCGAACGCTACCGGAAACGGCGTGGCGTCTCCGCCGGCATTGATGGCGAAAATCACCATCCCCCCGAACGTCTTGAGGTCGTTGATGAGCTCTGGCGTGGTCTCCGCTTCGGCCGTGCAACCGCCGCCGTGGCAGAGCGTGTACTCAAGCTTCAAGCCCTTGAGCTTGGACTCATCAACGCTTTCGTTCTTCTGCACCTTCTCCCAGAGGTCCTTGGGGTAGAGTGCAGCGCGCATGCCCGGCTTGAGCAGCATGCCGAGCGGCACCATCACCATGAAGTATTGCTTGCTCTCGCCGTCCATTTCCCGGATTGCCGCGGTCACCACGGAGCGACCGGTGTTGCCATCGATCCGTTCATGTTGGGTGAGACAATAGGTGGCATACCTCGTCTCCTCCTTGCCGTCCTTATACATGGCGCCGAGGGGCGTCTTCTCGCACAGCTTCACCCAGGAGTTCTTCGATCCACCTTGGGCGGCAGCCGCTGGCGGCGGTGTTGCCTTTTTGGCCGGCGGCTTGGCTGGCGCCTGGCTTGGTGCCTGCTGAGCAGCAACGATTGCAGCCATTCCCGGCATCCCCGCCGACAAGACCAATGCCACCGCGCCCGCGCGGCGAATTCGCCCCATCATCGGCGCCCGCGATGTGTTGCCTAGCATTCGGCAAAATCCCCCATTTTCAAGCGGTGCGACGGCGCACACCGGTTTGCTGCGGTTCGACTCCCGTGCGCGGCGCCCACCGAGTTGGGACTAAGAATCGGAATGCGGCAACGGCGTGGCCGCCGCAAGGCTCACCCGCGGACCATACCCTTTTTCATGCCCCGTTTTCATACCCCGCGTTTCAGGTCCCGTGTTTCAGGTCCCGTGTTTCAGGCCCCGTGTTTCAGGCCCCGTGTTTCAGGCCCCGTGTTTCAGGCCCCGTGTTTCAGGCCCCATGTTTGGGGCCCTATGTTTCGGGCCCCGTGTTTTAGGCCCCATGTTTCAGGCTCCATTTGTCAGGGAGGTGGCGGGCGCGTTGGCAGCGCCGGGCAATGCGCCTAGGGTGGTGGTTTCGCGAAGGAGATGCGAGGGGTGCCCGATGCCGACCGCCCACCGCCTTGATGCCGGGGCCCAAACCGTGCACTGGGGCTATTTCGACGCCCGCCTGGAGCCGAGGCTGACGGTCGACAGCGGTGATACCGTCACCATGTCCACGGTGTCCGGCCCGCGCGAGGTGATGCCGCCGCCGCCGCTGGCCATTCCCGCCGCCCTTGCCGAAGTCCAGGCGCGCGTGACGCCGAAGCTCCCCGGACACATGTGCACGGGGCCAGTGGCAGTTCGAGGCGCCAAGGCCGGCCAGGTGCTCGAGGTGCGCATCAAGACGATCAATCTCGCCTACGATTGGGGCTACAACTACTCGGGGCCACTGACAGGAGCATTGCCTGACGACTATCCGACGCGCCACCTCATGCACATTGTGCTCGACCGCGCACGGATGGTTGGGCGGCTGCCCTGGGGGCTCGAGCTGCCCCTGCGGCCGTTTTTCGGCGTGATGGCGGTGGCACCGCCCGCTGCCTGGGGCAGCGTCTCGACCCTGCCGCCGCGCAAGAACGGCGGCAATCTCGACAACAAGGAGTTGGTGGCCGGCACCACCCTCTATCTGCCCATCCACGTCGACCAGGCGCTGTTCTCGGTGGGCGATGGCCATGGCGTGCAAGGCGACGGTGAGGTGTGTGTCACGGCCATCGAGACGGGACTCGTCGGCACCTTCGAGCTCCTGGTGCGCAATGATTTGGCCCTGGAGTGGCCGCGGGCCGAGACGCCGACCCACGTCATCACGATGGCCTTTGATCCCGACCTCGACGATTGCGTGGTCATCGCCCTGCGCCAGATGGTGGACCTCATCGCCCAGGCAGCGGGCATCAAAAGCCAGGAAGCCTACGCGCTGTGCAGCCTCGCTGCCGATGTGCGCATAACCCAGGTCGTCAATGGCTCCAAGGGTGTGCACGTGATGCTCGACAAGCGCTACTTAGCGCGTAGCCGCTGACGGCGCTAACCGCGCTTTAGCCCGTGGGGGCCTGCCGGTTGCGCGCAAGGCGATCGCCGTTGACCCGGCTAACCCACGATCGGCACGGGACGATCGATGACGATTTCCTCGGGGCTCATCCGGCAGCGCAGCGCGAGCGCTTCCACGCCGGAGGCCCGAGCCGTGTCAAAGGCGTTGCCGTAGGCTGGATCCACGTCGCGCGCGAGGGCCAGGCGCTTGGCGTCGCTGCGCTGGATCAGGAAGACCATGACGGCGCGATGCCCTGCCCGAACCATGTCCGACAGCTCGGCAAGATGCTTGGATCCGCGCTCGGTGATCGAATCGGGAAATTCGGCAATCCCGTGCTGGCGGGAGAGGTGTACGTTCTTGATTTCGACGTAGCACAGGCCCCTATCAGCGCACTCAAGCAGCAGGTCGATGCGGCTGTTGCGGCCGTATTTCACCTCCCGGCGGAAGCTTGGATAGCCGGCGAGTGCCTTGACCCGACGCGCTTCCAGGGCTTCGGCGACGAGCTTGTTGGGATGGCCGGTGTTGATGCCGACCAGCGTCGGCCCGGCCCCCAAATCGGCTTCCACGAGCTCCCAGGTGTGGCGATATTTGCGCGTGGGGCTGTCGCTCTGCGAAAGCCATACCACCGCCCCTGGCACGGCGAGGCCCAGCATGGAGCCGGTGTTGGGGCAGGTCGCGGTGACGACGAGACCGTCGTCGAGGCGCACGTCCGCCAGAAAACGCTTGTAGCGCTGAATGAGGGTGCCGCGCACAAGAGGGAAGGGCAAGCGCATGAGCCGGAACCTAGGCGCAACGTTGGCCCAAGCGCAACCCTGAGCATGAATTCCCTGCGGATCTCGCCCGCGTGCCGCAACCCCGCTAGCTTCCGGCCTCTACGCTGAGATTCAACCGCTTGGCGGCGGTCGTGCCCAAGATCATCTTGCGCTGTTCGGAACTCAGATTGAGCTCTTGCACGCAGCCGACGAGATCATCGTCGCCCATGTCGAAGCAGTCATCGCTGGCGATCACCACGCCGTCGGCGCCGACCATGGAGATGACGAACTTCATGATGGGCTTAGAGTGGGCGATGGTGTCGTAGGCGAAGGGGCGCAAGTCGGTGCTCGGGGCCTGCGCGACGTATTTCGTCTGCTATCGCCTTGCCCCACCATGGTCGATGCACCCGATCAGGATTGGCAGGACGCCGCCGGCGTGCGGTAAATTGACTTGGAGTTTGGGATGGCGATCGAGCACACCTCCGAACATGAGGTGGGCGGGCGGCCGCGATCGCCGTGTCGAATGGGGTTGCCGAGAAAGTTGTTGAGATAGAAAACGCCGAGGCGCTTGCCACCGATCGTCTGCAGTGGATGCAGAAAGATCGGCAGATCGAGGGCTTCAATCCGCGCCAGAATGGGCTCGAACATGGGATCGTCGAGATCGTGGCCGTCGATTTTGGTGACCCTGTAGACGCCGCGCACGCCCGGCTGCAGGGCAACGCGATTGAGCTCATCGACGGCACGGTCTGGGTCAAGCATAGGCGGCCTGGCCAACACCACGCAGCGGGCGGGGTAGGCCGGTGGGGGGGATGGCGCCATCGTTTCAGGCACGAGCCACCTTATGGCTCGTCGCCCCATCCGCCCAGTAGACCATTGGCGCCGTGAGCGAGAGTGGCTGTACCGCGACGGACGCCCTGGACATCGATTTCGGCGAGGCGCTGCGGCAAACCCCAGCTGCTGCATCACCCCTCCAGCGGGCGGCGGCTGGCCAACCCCACGGCTGCCGGCGCATCCCAAGGGCATGCCATGACTAGCCCCCCTGTTCCGGGCCCGCTCCGGGTCCGGCACCGCGCGCGCTTCCTGAGCGCGCCGCCCCGCGCACGGACTGAGTTGCTGGCCCACGCCGCTTCTCGCGCAAGCCTTGGGGCATCGCGAAGTCGTGTTAAGGAAAGGGCAGCGCGCATAATGCGGATACAACCTACGTTTAACCCATGAGGACACTGGCGATGCGGAGCCTGGTGCTGGCCCTCTTCCTCCTCGCAGCAGGGTGGAGCCCGATCGGCGCGCAGGAATGGCCCTCCCGCACAGTGACGATCATCGTGCCGTTCATCGCCGGGTCGACGCCCGACAGCCTGGCACGCATTCTCGCCGAAGGGCTGCGGCAGCGGCTCGGTGTCGCCTTTGTGGTGGAGAACAGGGCTGGTGCCAGCGGCAACACAGGTACTGCCGCGGTCGCCAAAGCGGTGCCCGACGGTCACACGTTGGGCGTAAGCATCGTCGGGCCGCTCGTTATCAATGCACTGCTGTTTCCCAAGATGCCCTATGAGACGGAAAAGGATATTGCGCCGATTTCGATCCTGGCCTCGCAGCCGAGCGTGCTGGTGGTGAGCCCCGGCGTCGCCGCCGACGACATCGCGAGCCTGCTTGCTGCCATCAAGAGCGCGCCGGACAAATACACGTACGGGTCCATTGGGCGAGGCTCGCTTTCGCACCTTGCCATGGCGTCCTTGGCCCTCAAGGCCGGCGTCAACCTGGTGCACCTGCCGTTCCCGGGATCGCCAGCGACGGTGACCGCCTTGCTGCGCGGGGACGTGCAGATGGCGGTCATGCCGGCCGGTTCCGTCGTGCCGCTGGCGGCCGAGGGGAAGCTCAGACTGCTGGCAGTGACGTCACCGCAGCGCTCGCCTCTGCTTCCCGCCCTACCGACGCTGCGGGAGGCTGGTGTCGTTGGCGTTGAAGCCGATGCCTGGGTTGGCCTCATCGCTCCGGCCCAAATCAGCGAGCCGGTGCTTGCCAAGATCCATCAGCAGATCGTGCTGGTCCTTGGGAGCGAGGTGGTGATCGAGAAGCTGAAAGCGCAACTGATGGTGCCGATCGCCAGCTCACCTGCAGCCTTCAAAGCCGTCCTCAGGGATGAGCGCGGCCGCTGGGCGCCCATCATCGCTGCCGGCGGTATCAAGGCCGAGTAAGCCAAAGGGAACATTGGTTGCCATCGGGGGGCGAGCACGAGCGCCAATGGCGTCGCGCGCCTGTTTGCCGAATAGCGTAAGCCATCCCACAGGTGAACGCACGCGGACGAGGTGGGATCCGACGGAGGAGCTTTCCAACGGAGTGGCCGCCACCGGGACCATAATGCCGGATCCTTCGACACGGTCCCCCAACGGCGGTCGGTATCCCGTTTCGACCTGGTGGCGACGATGTCCTCGTTCGTGTGTTCGAGTTCCACTCGATCTCTTCCTCAAGATTTCTCACGCCAGGGTTTCCCCCTCTCTCCATAACCAGCCATCGTCGCCGTATTCACCGTCGAAGGGACGAACACCAAATATCCGTTGGTAGTACCTCATCATTGCTCTGGCCCGGTGCTTGAACGCGGTCTCAAGCTCCGAGCCCTCAAGAACTTCGCCCTCGTACTCGAGGGGAAACGCCTTCATGACCATGATCGAGTAGTGGGGAGAGACCTTTTCGACCAGCGTACGGCTGGTCAACCGGAACAGATCGCCATTCGCAAACCGCGGCATTATCCACGCGCGGCGGAAGTCGACGATTGGTCCGGCAAGTGTGACCTCATCAATGAGGTTAGCAAACTGTCTGCACAGTGCGCCCGAGAGTGTCGCCTCGTATGCCTCGGCGAGGTCCATGACCGTCATGAAATCCTCGTTGCTGCCGCAGCCGTTGGGGTCAAATTTGTTCAACTGAAATGCCCCGATGCGTTTCCTTCCGAGCACCAACCAGGCGAAGATTTCCGTCTTGTGAACAAAGTCCTTGCAGCTGGGATCATCGAACTCACCAACGGAGTATGGCCTCCGCATCTGGCAGCGAAGGCTCGTGCCGGCACCGGGCAGCTCGATTGTGTAGGGATATTTTCTGCGACGTTGAGCTTCGGAACGAGCAAACTTCGGAAGTGCGTCTTGGCGCCTTATGCGCTTCACGGTGTTGCCCTTACGCGACGACGATGACTGGATTGGCGATGTGATGAGCGCCGTGACCCGGATGGTGGTGAAGCCCCCGGAAACGCCCAACGATGCTGGTGGGCCAGCCGGGTGCGCAAGTTCGCTCTGGACGCTAATGCCTTGCGCTGTGGTCTTCGAAATGGGCGCCACGCTGGCCAAAGGCCGCCAACGCCAACGGCGGCATGTTCGCGCACGGTGCGCTCAAGCACTGCCATCCGCACCGCTCCAAGTTCGTTGGGCTGGGAGTTGCTCCGTTCGCTAATGGCTCACGCTGCCTGTGGCGGCGGATCGATCGGCGGCTTGACATCGGCCGGCAAGGGGCATTCGTAGGGCGTGGCCTCAGTGCGCGCCTGGTGATCGGCCTTGGCTCGCGCCAGCAGCATCGGATCGGCCAGCGCCTCGACGGCCACCGCAGCCATGATCTTGGCGGCATGGACGAGGCCCTTCTTCGCCTGGCCGGATTTGCCTTGTGCGGTGATCTGCCAGGAATGCCCAGGGGTCCCGATGGCATGCGTTGCCACGCGAGCCTGCACGGTTGGTATGACCCAGCTCACGTCTCCCACATCGGTGGAGCCCATCATCGCAGCTCCCTTGGTGCCCAAGGGGACGATGAAATCGCAAAGCGGGTTCTCGCGGCTGGCCGACACACCGGCTCGCGCATAGGCCGAGGCGATATCCTCTTGCGTGAGCGTGCCCTGAATCTCGGCCGCGTACTTGCGGTCGGCGGCGTCGAACGGCGGAGGTCCCAGACGCTCCATCTGGCGTTGCATGGCTTCCTCCAGCGGCGTGTTGCCAAGCAGGTTGGAAACCGCGCTCACCACCTTCACGTCGACCTGCGTCTCCGTCATCAGGGCTGCGCCATTGGCGATCTTCTTCACGCGCTCGATGAGCGGACGCAGGCCCGGCAGGTCTCGGGCGCGCACCGCATAGCGCACCTTGGCCGTCGCTTGCACGACGTTTGGCGCCACGCCACCGCCGTCGAGCATGGCGTAGTGAATGCGAGCATCGGAGGGCATATGCTCGCGCATGTAGTTAACACCGACGTTCATGAGCTCCACCGCGTCGAGCGCGCTGCGGCCCAAGTGTGGTGCGGCCGCGGCATGCGAGGCCCGACCCTTGAACGTGAAGTCGAGTCGCGTGTTAGCGAGGCTGAGGGCGTCGTCGACGCGGTTGATGGCGGCGGGATGCCAGGTGATGGCGATATCGACGTCGTCAAACAGGCCGGCACGCACCATGAAGACCTTGGCGGCACCTCCTTCCTCGGCCGGGCAGCCGTAGTAGCGCACTCGACCCTTAAGACCCTGCTCGGAGAGTTGGTTCTTGACCGCGGTGGCAGCAAGCAGCGCCGCCGCGCCCAGCATGTTATGGCCGCAACCGTGGCCGTGGCCGCCGGGGGTCAGCGGCTTGGGCTCGGCAATGCCTGCAACCTGTGACAGTCCGGGGAGGGCATCATACTCGCCGAGGATGGCGATCACCGGGCCGCCTTCGCCTGCCTCCCCCATGATGGCGGTCGGGATGCCCGCGAGATTTTCCGTGATGCGGAAACCCTCCTCGTCCAGCATGGCGCGATGCTCGGCCATGGACCGGTGTTCCGTGTAGCAGATCTCCGGCGTCCCCCAGACGCGATCGGAGAGCGCCTCATAGGTGTCCTTGCGGGCATCCACGAGCTGCCAGATTCTTTCGGAGTTCTGCATATCGGGGCTCCTCAGCGACGCTGCTCGACGGCACAATGGCCAATCCTGGGCCTATAAGGCAAGTGAGCTTGGCCGGCGCGCGGCCGGGTTCGCAGGGGAGGATGCATGGCCGCTTCGCGCTCGTTGGTGGATTATTACGAGGCGAGGGCGTCTGAATTCGAGGCGGTCTACGAAAAGCCTGAGCGGCAAGCGGAATTGCGCTTCCTGCGTGGTTGGCTCGCTCAGGAGGTGCGTGGATTGACGCTGCTTGAGGTCGCCTGCGGCACCGGCTATTGGACTGGGGTGGCGGCCACCACCGCCAAAGCCATC